>Ga0209197_1000028_pt1 | contig 93846 bp, 85 predicted proteins | sample COGITO_mtgs_1105_4_FD_184802 | JGI IMG/M metagenome (GOLD analysis project Ga0209197, IMG submission 184802) | Pelagic marine microbial communities from North Sea - COGITO_mtgs_110512 (SPAdes) (version 2) | ecosystem: Environmental > Aquatic > Marine > Epipelagic ... | reverse complement strand
TTTACGTACATTTGAATCACCAATTTAATTTATAGTATGAAAAAACCAATTATAACTTTAGTAGTATTTTTCTGTTTTATTTTTAGTGAATCCGTTAATGCACAAGATCCGTTTATTGGAGAAATCAGAATGTTTGCAGGAAATTTCGCACCACGAGGTTGGGCGAAATGCGAAGGTCAATTACTGCAGATTAGTCAAAACAATGCATTGTTTGCAATACTAGGCATCAATTATGGCGGCGATGGCAGAACTACTTTTGCATTGCCAGACTTAAGAGGTCGGGTGCCCATGCATTATGGATCTGGATCTGGGTTATCTTCATATACACAGGGACAATCCGGGGGAGCTGAAACAAATATGCTAGCGGTCGCTAATTTACCTGCTCATAATCATTCCATCAATGCGGTTACGGCAGACGGTAATGCATCGATTCCTGGCGGCAATTTGCCAGCCGGCACAAAACTACTAGACAAGGAATACTCCGATGCTGTAGGTACCACCACTATGAATGCTACAATGGTGAGTAGCACAGGTGGAGGACAGGCTGTTAATAATATGCAACCCTATCTTACAGTGACTTATATTATTGCTTTACAAGGCCTTTATCCATCAAGAAATTAAAGACAGATGAAATTAATTATTCAACTCTTTATTTTTACAAGTATAAGCTTCAATGGCTTTGCTCAAATTACGCTCAACGCTTGCCAAGCGTTATTTGACGATCAAGAATTTATATTCACTCAAACGGATACAGACGCTACTGGGAGGGCTGTTTTTGAAACCACACCAATCACAGGCGATCAGCCTTGTAGCGGCATTGGGGTTTGTGAATTTCAAATCGCTTATAATGACACCGATAGTCGATGGGAGCTCCGAGCAGATGATGGCAACGGTGATTTTTCTGGAACGTATTTAATTTATTATAATACTGCGCAATCGACACCAAATCCTCCAGATGCCACTTTGGGCGTTTGGGTTGAGAATTCGACGACAGACACAAACACTCCGCTTTGTGGAGGGGATGAAGATTCCACTATTGTAACGCTCACAGGTGATGTTCAAAGTGAAACATTAGGGACTTCTAATCAAGAGTTTGCAGGTCTATTTAAACTATTTCCCAATCCGAGTTCAGGCTTAATTACAATAGAGTCGGCTTTTGAGATTTCAAATATTCAAGTAGTTGACCTTTCTGGGAAATCAGTTATAAGTAGTTCTAAGATTCATCAAAATACGATAGATGTCCATCAACTTCAAATAGGATTTTACATCACTAAATTTGAAATTAACAACCGACGTTATTTTGAAAAAATTCTAATTAAATAGAAGTTTGTTGCTTTTAAGGTTTAAAAGGGAATGCATTAGGAAACAACTTTTTTACGACCAATAACTCCCGATCCGCTTCAAGGCGCGTTCTAAATTTCCCGACCCAAATTTTATAGTTCGGCGTTTCATATTTCATTTCTACAAAGTGATCTGGAAACTCTGTTTTGAACTCAACAAGAGCGGCTTCTGCATCAAGTCGATTCCCATTAAATATTTGAATTTTAATGTAGTCTTGCTCTTTATTCAACTCTTTTTTAAGCGCTAAGACACGATCAATTTCTGCACTTTTATTTATGTGTACCACTCCCTCTTGCGCCAATATAGGCGTTGAAAATAAGACACTTATAATAAAATATTTATAACAAATTAATTTCATAATATTGGATTGCTTTTACAAATGTAAACGAATATAATTAAAAGATAAAAAAAACACTTATTTAGAACGTATATAAATTAGAAACTTACACATATCTAACATTTCAAAAATGGACATTATATGTTACTTTTGCCTAAGATTTTTATAAACGGATATTACCTATTTGCATGATAAAATCGTACCAAAGTTTAGAAATGACTTCTATCAACACTATGAAACAGGGATTTAACTTTTACACGCTCTCGAAAACACTATTTTCGGGGCTTTTATTTTTCTCAATTATATTCACGTCACTTTACGCACAAGAAGGCGATCCTGCTAAGGGAAAATCGTTATTCAATGCTAACTGTGCTGCTTGTCACCAATTAGATAAGAAAATGACGGGACCTGCGCTTCGAAATGTGGAAACACGACTAAGCGAAACCGAAGGTTTAGACCGCGTTTGGCTCAATGCTTGGATTCGTAACAGTTCTGCTATGATCAAGTCTGGAGATGCGTATGCGAATAAAATTTATGCTGAATACAACGGCTCTGCAATGACTGCTTTTCCACAATTTTCAGATGAAGACATCTCAAATATTTTAGCCTATACCGCTCAAGAAAAAGCAGCGCCTGTAGCTGCAGCAATGGCCACAACACAAAACACACAATCACAAGGAGGCGTTTCTCAAGAAATTGTCTTAGGTGCACTTGCAATTCTTTTCGCATTGTTAGCCTTAGGCTTATTTTTAGTGAACAAAACATTACGTCGTTTTGCAACAGCCAACAATGTTGAAATTGCGGAAGCAGTTCAAAGAAAATCACTTTGGAAAGCGTTTGTAAACAATCAATTTTTAATGTTGGTAGTGGCGATCTTTTTCTTATTGTCGAGTGCTTACTTTGTATATGGATACCTTATGCAAGTTGGTGTTAATCAAGGATATCAACCCATTCAACCCATTCATTATTCCCATAAAATTCACGCCGGTGACAATGGAATCGATTGTAAATATTGTCATTCCTCTGCACGTGTGAGTAAGCATTCTGGAATTCCAGCGCTTAATGTGTGTATGAATTGTCATAAATCTATTTATGAAGTTTCGCCATCAACTGCTACCGAAGAATACAGCAAAGAGTTTTATGATGGAGAAATTAAAAAACTATACAACGCTGTTGGTTGGGATGATGCCGAACAAAAATATACTGGAAAAACAAAACCAGTCAAATGGGTGCGGATTCATAATCTTCCTGATTTCGCTTATTTTAACCACTCGCAACACGTCACGGTTGCTGGCTTGGAATGTCAAACATGTCATGGGCCCGTCGAAGAAATGGAAGTGATGTATCAGTTTTCTCCACTCACAATGGGTTGGTGTATCAACTGTCATAGAGAAACAAATGTAAAAGTTCAAGATAACGGCTATTATGAAAAAATTCACGAAGCGCTTTCTCAGAAATATGGAGTCGAACAACTAACCGCTGCACAAATGGGTGGGTTAGAATGTGGAAAATGTCATTACTAGAACTTAATTAAAACGATCAACAAGTAACATTATATATATGTCATCAAACAAGAAATACTGGAAAAGTGTTGAGGAGTTAAATCCGAACCATAGCTCTGCTGTTGAGACGCTTAAACAAAAGGAGTTTACAGAAGAAATTCCTGTAGATGAATTTTTAGGCGACAAAGAAACCCTAGAAGCATCCAGTACAACGCGTCGTGATTTCTTAAAATACGTTGGGTTCAGTACTGCTGCAGCTTCTTTAGCAGCTTGTGAAGGGCCAGTGATCAAGTCGATTCCTTACGTTGTACAACCAGAGCAAATTATTCCTGGGGTTGCAAATTATTATGCAACTGCGATTGCTAACGGATACGACTTTGCAAGTGTTTTAATTAAAACAAGAGAAGGCCGTCCTATTAAAGTTGAATCTAATAGTTTGGCAAAAGCGAATGGAGGAATCAACGCCCGAGTTCAAGCCTCAGTCTTAGATTTATATGACAACCAAAGAGTTGTAGGCCCACAAAAAGACGGACAAGCCATTAGCTGGGGTGAACTTACCGCAGAAGTTGCTCAAAAATTAGAGTCTTTAAAAGGAACTGACAAATCGATTGTGTTATTAACACAGACGTTTGCAAGTCCATCGACTTCAAAATTAATTGCTGACTTTAAACAAAAATACGCGAATGTAAGCCACGTGGTTTATGATGCGATATCAGAATCTGCAGCTGCGGATGCGTACCAAAATAAATATGGCCAAAGAGGCTTAGTAAATTACGATTTCTCAAAAGCCCAAACAATTGTTTCTATTGGCGCTGATTTCTTAGGCGATTGGCAAGGTGGTGGATTTGATGCGGCCTATGCAAAAGGACGAATTCCAAAAAACGGAAAAATGTCTCGTCATATTCAGTTCGAAGCAAACATGACTTTATCTGGTGCAAACGCCGATAAACGTGTCGCGATTAAACCGTCTCAACAAAAAATTGCACTTGCTAAACTATATGGAAAGTTAGTTGGAACGGCTGTTGGAGGTGATCTTCCAGCACATTTAGAAACCGCTGTAACTAATGCGGCTTCTGAATTGATTAAAGCAGGTTCTAATGCTGTGGTCCTTACGGGGATTCAAGATGTGAATGCACAAAACATTGTGTTAGCCATCAACGAAAAACTAAACAGTAAAGCGTTTGATACAAACAACCCAATTCAAACCCGTCAAGGGAATGATAAGGCGGTTGCACAGTTAGTTTCAGACATGAATGCTGGAACGGTTGGTGCTGTCATTATGGCTGGGGTCAATCCAGCGTATACACTTCCAAATGCTTCTGCATTTGTTGAAGGATTAAAACAAACAGAATTATCAGTTGCCTTCACCATGAAAAATGATGAAACCGCTTCTGTATCACAATATATTGCTGCCGCACCTCATTATTTAGAGTCCTGGGGCGATTTAGAAACTAAAAAAGGTCACTTTGGACTGATGCAGCCCACGATTCGTCCTTTATTTGATACCAAACAATTTCAAGAGGTATTACTTGAACTTCTGGGAGATTCAGGGTCGTATCATGATTTTGTAAAGTCGTATTGGAAAAACAATGTACTAACAGGAACGTCATGGAATGACACCCTGCATGATGGGGTTTATGTTTCTTCAAACTCTGCGACCATTGATACTGCAGATGCTTTTGATGGAAGCGCAATTTCAGAATTAGAAGCCGCTGTCACTGCACTTGCTGCAACAGCAACTTCTGGAATGGAGCTTACACTCTATCCTAAAACAGGAATGGGCGATGGTCAACAAGCCAACAACCCTTGGTTACAAGAATTTCCAGATCCATTGACTAGAACCACTTGGGATAACTACCTAACGATTTCAGAATTTGATGGTAAAGAATTAGGGTTCTTTTTAGAAACGAGTACGTTTTTTAGCGAAAACAGTCATGACGCCAACGGAGGATTGAATGGGAAATATGCAAACGTGACGGTTAATGGTAAGACTCTAAAAGCGCCTGTGATTATTCAACCAGGACAAGCAAGAGGAACTGTTGGGATGTCTTTCGGCTATGGTCGAAGTGAAGGTCTTAAAGCAGAAATGCAAACCGGTGTAAATGCCTATCCTTTATATACCGACTTTAATACGGTGCAAACAGCTACTATTGAGTTAACCGATGGCAAGCATGAATTTGCTTGTGTTCAATTACACAATACATTAATGGGTAGAGGCGATATCATCAAAGAAACAACTTTGGAGATTTTCAATACAGAATCGGCTGCACAATGGAATCCAATGACCATGGTGTCATTGAACCATGTAGAAACCCCTGTAGATTCACCAGATGTTGATTTGTGGGATGAATTTGATCGTTCAATCGGACATCATTTCAACTTGTCAATCGATTTGAACTCATGTACTGGATGTGGCGCTTGTGTGATTGCATGTCATGCCGAAAATAACGTTCCCGTTGTAGGAAAACAAGAAATTCGTAGAAGTCGCGATATGCACTGGCTACGGATCGATAGATATTATTCTTCCGATGAAACATTTGAAGGAGATAACACTACCAAAGATAATATTCAAGGACTTGGAAGTTCATTAAGTACATTTGGTAAGATGGAAATTCCATCTGAAAATCCGCAAGTTGCTTTTCAACCAATCATGTGTCAGCATTGTAATCATGCACCATGTGAAACCGTATGTCCAGTGGCAGCATCGTCTCACGGTCGTCAGGGTCAGAATCATATGGCTTATAACCGATGTGTAGGAACACGTTACTGTGCGAATAACTGTCCTTATAAAGTACGTCGATTCAACTGGTTCTTATATAATGAGAATGACGAATTCGATTACCACATGAATAACGATTTAGGACGTATGGTAATTAATCCAGATGTGACGGTTCGATCTAGAGGGGTTATGGAAAAATGTTCGATGTGTATTCAAATGACACAGAAAACAATCCTGGATGCGAAGCGCGATGGAAGAGAAGTGAATCCAGATGAGTTCAAGACCGCTTGTTCATCTGCATGTGACTCTGGTGCCATTGCATTTGGAGATATAAATAATAAGAAAAGTGCGATTACCGAACTTAAAGATGATGAGCGTGCTTATCATTTATTAGATCATGTTGGAACAAAACCAAATGTGGTGTATCAAGTGAAAGTAAGAAACACAAACGAAGCATAAATAATAAGAAATAATATAAAGGAATATGGCGTCTCATTACGAAGCACCTATCAGAAGACCATTAGTTACCGGGGAAAAATCATATCATGATGTAACCTTGGACGTTGTTGCACCTGTTGAAGGAAAAGCAAACAAACTTTGGTGGGTAGTATTTTCTATTGCACTTGCAGCTTTTAGCTGGGGAATAGGGTGTATGATTTATACCGTCTCTACGGGGATTGGTACTTGGGGTCTCAACAAAACCGTTGGTTGGGCTTGGGATATTACGAACTTCGTTTGGTGGGTTGGTATTGGACATGCAGGAACCCTAATTTCGGCAGTATTACTATTATTCAGACAAAAATGGCGTATGGCCATTAACCGTTCTGCGGAAGCCATGACTATTTTCTCTGTAATTCAAGCAGGTTTGTTTCCAATCATTCACATGGGTCGACCTTGGTTAGCATACTGGGTATTACCAATTCCAAATCAATTTGGATCGTTATGGGTCAACTTTAACTCCCCATTATTGTGGGATGTATTTGCGATTTCTACGTATTTATCCGTTTCACTTGTATTCTGGTGGACTGGTTTATTACCCGATTTTGCAATGATCCGAGATCGTGCCGTAAGACCGTTCCAAAAGAAAATATATTCGTTATTGAGTTTTGGATGGAGTGGACGTGCAAAAGACTGGCAACGTTTTGAAGAAGTATCTTTGGTACTTGCAGGACTTGCAACTCCTTTAGTATTATCAGTACACACCATTGTATCTTTTGATTTCGCAACCTCGGTGATTCCGGGATGGCACACAACGATTTTTCCACCCTACTTTGTAGCAGGTGCAATTTTCTCTGGATTTGCCATGGTAAACACCTTATTAATCATCATGCGTAAAGTATGTAGTCTTGAAGATTACATCACCGTTCAACACATCGAATTGATGAACATCGTCATTATGATTACGGGATCCATTGTTGGAGTTGCGTATATGACAGAATTATTTATCGCTTGGTATTCAGGCGTTGAATACGAACAATATGCATTCTTAAACAGAGCAACAGGACCTTATGCTTGGGCCTACTGGGCAATGATGTCATGTAATGTATTTTCGCCACAATTTATGTGGTTCAAAAGATTAAGAACGAGCATCATGTTCTCATTTTTTATCTCAATTGTTGTAAACATCGGAATGTGGTTTGAACGTTTTGTGATTATTGTAACGTCTCTTCACCGAGATTACTTACCATCGTCATGGACCATGTTCTCACCAACATTTGTAGATATCGGTATTTTCATTGGAACGATTGGATTCTTCTTTGTATTATTCTTGTTATATGCTAGAACATTCCCAGTCATTGCGCAAGCTGAAGTCAAAACAATATTAAAGTCTTCAGGACAACGTTATAAAAACATTAGAGAAGCAGGTGACAGCTTAGTCGGAACCGGTTCAGATGAACGAACGGCTCCTAAGTTAAAACCAGCCATAACACCTAAAAAGAAAAAAGAGTAGCCTATGGGATCTTCTAAAGTTATTCACGCACTATATACGGATGATGATGTGTTGCTAGCAGCAGTCAAAGCCGTTAAGAACGAAAAGCATCATATCGAAGAGATATTTACGCCTTTTCCTGTCCACGGACTGGACAAAGCGATGGGATTAGAACCCACTCGAATTGCCATTGCCGCCTTTATGTATGGCTGTGTAGGTTTGATCGTTTCTACCGTTATGATGAATTATATTATGATTGAAGACTGGCCTCAAAATATTGGGGGAAAACCAAGTTTCAGTTATATCGAGAACATGCCAGCATTTGTGCCAATCATGTTTGAATTAACCGTGTTTTTTGCGGCCCACTTAATGGTGATTACTTTTTACTTAAGAAGTAGAATGTGGCCATTTAAAAATGCAGAAAATCCGGATCCAAGAACCACCGATGACCATTTTTTAATGGAAATCCCGGTTCATGATAATGAAAAAGAATTAACAACCCTTCTAACCCAAACAGGGGCAGTAGAGGTTCATATCGTTGATAAAGAAGCACATTAGTCATATGAAAAGTGTATCAAAAATAATCGTCTTAGTCTTGGTTCTTGTGACCGTTTTATCATGTCAAAATGATAACAGTCCAAACTACCAATACTTCCCAAACATGTATACGTCAATAGGTTATGAAGCTTATGGCGAATATGAATTTTTTCCAAACTCTCAACAAGCATTATTGCCTGTAGAAGGGACCATTTCTAGAGGACATTCTTTATATGAGTTTGAAAACACAAATGAAGGCTATGCTTCCGCACTTTCAGATCTCATCTCGCCTTTAGCTTCTGCAGAATTGGATGCCAAAAGAGGAAAAGAACTCTACGAAATTTATTGTGGAATTTGCCATGGTAATAAAGGAGCAGGTCAAGGAAAATTAGTTAAAAGAGAAAAAATCCTTGGAGTTCCAAGTTACGCGGACCGAGCGATTACGGAAGGAAGTATTTATCATGTGATCTATTATGGCAAAAACACCATGGGGTCTTACGCGAATTTATTAAACGAGGAAGAACGTTGGCAAGTGACTGCTTACGTAGAAACCCTTAGAGCAGAATTAAAAAAATAAGAAAAGTAAAACATTTATATACATGTACACGTTTTCAAAAAGACTAAAAATTGTTTCAATCCTTCTATTCGTCGTTGGCGCTATAGGATGGGGAACAAGTTATGTAGCATCTCATGGATTAACTCTTGAAGATGTAAAAACACTACTAGCAGAAGAAAATTCGCACCACGGTGCAGAGGCTTCTCATGGCGAAGAAACGACAGATGCAACCCATCATGACGTCCAAACAAATGCGGAGGCTCATGCTGCAATGATTCATTCCACACATGATTCAGACAATCACGCCGAAGAAGCACACGGAGAAGTTGCTCATGCAACGGATGCCCATCATGATGATGCGCATGCCGAACATGTATTACACCAAATGCACAACAGACCCTATGCCGCTTTATATGTAGCAGCGTTTTTCTTTTTTATGATTTCTTTAGGGGTGTTAGCTTTTTACGGGATACAATATGCAGCTCAAGCTGGATGGTCACCAGTACTTTTTAGAGTGATGGAAGCGATTACTTATTACGTATTACCTGGAGGATTAATTGTTTTGGGAATTGCATTATGGGCTGGAGATCATATCTTCATATGGATGGATCCAGAAGTAGTCGCACATGATGAACTGATCCAAGCAAAAGCAGGATGGTTAAACAAAACATGGTTTGCCATACGAGGCTTGATATTTATCACAGGATGGAGTTTATACCGATATTTTTCACGTAAATTCTCCTTAGCACAAGATTTAGCGGATGTGAATGACAACCGTAACTTCAAAAAGAACTTTAGAATTTCAGCTGCATTTCTAGTATTTTACATCTATACAGAATCCATCATGTCTTGGGATTGGATCATGAGTGTAGATCCACACTGGTTTAGTACCTTATTTGGATGGTATGTGTTCGCAAGTATGTTTGTAAGTGGAATCACTGTGATTGCATTAATTACAATTTATCTAAAGTCTAAAGGACTCATGGAATTTGTAAACGACAGTCACCTTCATGATTTAGCAAAATTCATGTTTGCGATTAGTGTCTTCTGGACTTACTTATGGTTCTCACAATTTATGTTAATCTGGTATGCAAACATTCCAGAAGAGGTGACTTACTTTGTAACACGAATTGAAGACTATAACCTCCCATTTTTTGGAATGATAATTTTAAACTTTATTTTTCCATTCTTGGTGCTTATGAATAGCGATTATAAGCGAGTACCATGGTTTATAGTAATGGCGGGTATTGTAATTTTATTTGGACATTATATCGATGTATTCAATATGATTATGCCGGCAACAGTCGGGGATCGATGGTTTATTGGCGTTCCTGAAATTAGTGCCATTTTATTATTCCTCGGATTGTTCATATTCATTGTTTTTTATGCGCTTTCAAAAGCACCATTATTAGCAAAAGGAAATCCATTTATCAAGGAAAGCGAACATTTTCATTATTAATTAAAATTTAAAAAGACAACATATAACGATGACTGGCTTATTAACAATCTTAATTTTATTAGGGATCACTATTGCGATTTGGCAAATGGTCAAAATCTTTGATTTAGCACAAGTAAATAAAGATACATCTCAAGTAGCGAACGATGGTGACAACAAAGTTCAAGGATACCTTATGTTGGCCTTTTTAGGCTTTATATACGGAATCACAATTGTTTCATTTGCATTGTGGGGCGATTTACCATTAACCTCTAATTCGGCCTCTGAACACGGCCCTGAAATTGACCGATTAATGGTCATTTCAATGACTGTAATATTTATTGTGCAAACTATTACACAGTTTTTATTACACTATTTTGCGTTCAAATACAAAGGTGAAAAAGGACGTAAAGCCTTGTTTTATGCAGATAATGACAAACTAGAATTTATTTGGACAATTATACCAGTGATTGTTTTAGCAGGTCTGATCATGTACGGGTTATTTACTTGGACCGACATCATGAATGTGGATGAAGATGACGATCCTTTGGTGATAGAGCTATATGCACAACAATTTAACTGGAAAGCCCGCTATGCTGGTCAAGACAATGTTTTAGGAAAAGCAAATGTGCGCTTAATCAACCTTGATAACGCTAATATTTTAGGGTTAGATGAAGCAGATCCAAACGCACAAGATGATATCATCACCACAGAGTTACACTTACCTGTAGGTCAACCGGTGTTATTCAAAATGCGTTCACAAGATGTTTTACACTCTGCTTATATGCCTCACTTTAGAGCGCAGATGAATTGTGTGCCAGGAATGATCACCCAGTTTGCATTTACACCGACAGTGACCACTGAAGAAATGCGATTGAATCCAGATATTTACGAAAAAGTAAAAAACATTAATAAAATCAGAGTTAATAAAAGTAAAAAACTTCAAGCGAAAGGCGAAGAACCTTTAGATAGTTATGAGTTTGATTACTTATTACTTTGTAATAAAATATGTGGAAAGTCACACTATAACATGCAAATGAAAATTATTGTAGAATCGGAAGAAGACTACATGGCATGGTTACAAGAGCAAAAATTATTCAAGAACTCCCTAGTTCAAAATTAAAAAATTAAAGAAATAACAACATAAGATTATGTCAGCACAGGTAGATACTCACGCACACGAAGACGATCATGGACATCATCCTAAAGAAACATTCATAACGAAGTACATCTTTTGTCAGGATCACAAGATGATAGCCAAGCAGTATTTGATTACAGGGCTTATTATGGGTGTTATTGGGGTATTAATGTCTCTTTTAATGCGTATGCAAATCGCATGGCCTACAGAACCAAATGTAATTTTTGAACTTCTTTTAGGAAAGTGGGCACCAGGCGGTGTGATGGACGCTGATATCTATCTAGCCTTAGTCACTATTCACGGAACCATTATGGTATTCTTTGTATTAACTGCCGGCTTAAGTGGAACCTTTAGTAACCTATTGATTCCGTTACAAATTGGAGCACGAGATATGGCCTCTGGATTTCTTAATATGGTATCCTACTGGTTATTCTTTTTATCAAGTGTTATTATGGTTTGTTCCTTTTTTGTAGAAGCAGGCCCAGCAGCAGCAGGATGGACGATTTATCCTCCATTAAGTGCATTGCCTATGGCACAAGGAGGGTCTGGTATGGGAATGACTTTATGGTTAATTTCTATGGCGATCTTTATTGCTTCCTCATTATTGGGATCTCTAAATTATATTGTAACCGTGCTAAACCTTAGAACAAAAGGAATGTCAATGACACGATTACCATTAACAATATGGACGTTTTTCATAACGGCCGTCATTGGAGTCGTATCGTTTCCAGTCTTATTATCTGCAGCATTGATGTTAATTATGGACCGTAGTTTAGGAACTTCTTTTTTCTTATCAGATATTTTTATTCAAGGTGAAGTATTGCATTACCAAGGAGGGTCTCCAGTATTATTCGAACATTTATTTTGGTTCTTAGGGCATCCCGAAGTATATATAGTCATTCTCCCGGCCATGGGCTTAGTATCAGAAGTACTAGCAACCAATTCACGGAAACCAATTTTTGGGTATCGTGCGATGATAGCATCTATTTTGGCGATTGCATTTTTGTCAACCATTGTATGGGGACACCATATGTTCATCTCAGGAATGAATCCATTTTTGGGATCGGTATTTACATTCACCACCTTATTAATTGCCATTCCGTCAGCAGTTAAAGCATTTAATTGGATTACGACCCTTTGGAAAGGAAATTTACAAATGAACACGGCAATGCTCTTTTCTATTGGCTTTGTTTCAACCTTCATTTCAGGTGGTCTTACAGGAATTATTCTTGGAGATAGCGCTCTAGATATCAATGTCCATGACACCTATTTCGTTGTGGCTCACTTCCATTTAGTTATGGGAATTTCGGCTCTTTACGGTCTTTTTGCAGGGGTTTACCACTGGTTCCCAAAGATGTTTGGACGTATGCTTAATAAAAATCTAGGGTACATTCACTTCTGGGTCACTGCAGTTTGTGCTTATGGTGTGTTTTTCCCAATGCACTTTATTGGGATGGCAGGCTTACCAAGGCGATATTACACCAACAGTAACTTTCCACTATTTGATGACACCACAAATGTTCAAATACTAATTACAATCTTTGCGCTTGTTGGAGGGGCTTTTCAACTTGTATTTTTATGGAATTTCTTCTACAGTATATTTTATGGCAAAAAAGCGGAGCAAAACCCTTGGAAATCTAATACTTTGGAATGGACAACACCTGTAGAACACATGCATGGCAACTGGCCGGGTCAAATCCCTCATGTTCACCGTTGGTCATATGACTATAGCAAACCAGGTCATGACGAAGACTTTGTTCCACAAAACATCCCTTTAAAAGAAGGTGAAGAAGAGTCGCATCACTAAATCATTAGAACTTAATAGTATATTTAAAAGCCTTTCTTAAAACAAGAAAGGCTTTTTCTTTATATTTGTTTTTATGAATGAAAACCTTAACCCGACAGACGACCATTTCTCATCAGAGGAACAAGATATAGAAAAGGTATTAAGACCCCTTTCATTTGATGATTTTGCGGGACAAGACCAAGTGCTTGAAAATTTACAAATATTTGTGGAAGCTGCTGTTGAACGCGATGAAGCTTTAGATCATACGTTGTTTCATGGACCTCCAGGTTTAGGAAAAACAACCCTTGCCCATATTCTTGCCAACGAACTAGGCGTCGGAATCAAAGTAACGTCTGGCCCTGTTTTGGATAAACCGGGGGATTTAGCGGGCCTACTAACAAATCTCGACGAACGAGACGTATTGTTTATTGACGAAATTCACCGTTTAAGTCCCATCGTAGAAGAGTATTTGTACTCTGCAATGGAAGACTATAAAATTGACATTATGATTGAATCTGGGCCCAATGCGCGCACGGTTCAAATAAACTTAAATCCATTTACATTAGTAGGCGCAACCACCCGATCAGGATTGTTAACCGCACCCATGCGGGCCCGATTTGGAATTAGCAGTCGACTGCAATATTACTCAACCGAACTGCTTTCTACAATCATTCAAAGGAGTTCCGAGATTTTAAAGGTACCCATCACCCTTGAAGCAGCCATCGAAATTGCAGGTCGAAGTCGTGGTACACCTCGTATTGCCAACGCATTGTTACGGCGTGTGAGAGATTTTGCACAAATCAAAGGCAACGGAAAAATTGACATCGAAATCGCCAAATTCGGATTGAAAGCTCTGAATGTAGATGCTCATGGACTTGATGAAATGGACAATAAAATTTTGACCACTATAATTGATAAATTTAAAGGAGGCCCTGTAGGAGTTACCACCATAGCCACTGCCGTGAGTGAAAGTCCAGAAACGATCGAAGAAGTATACGAACCTTTTCTAATTCAACAAGGTTTTATCATGCGAACCCCTAGAGGTCGTGAAGTCACCGAACTTGCCTATAAACACTTAGGGCGTATCAAAGGCGATATCCAAGGAGGTTTGTTTTAGTTTGATTTTTAAAATAGTGTCAGGCTGAGCGCAGTCGAAGCCCTTAAAAGTTTTTATCATGTATTTGTATTCCGTATATATTCTTAAATGCTCTGACGAATCTTATTATACAGGTATAACAAACAATTTAGAAAAAAGGTTTAACGAGCACCAATTTGGATTTAACAAGGAGGCTATACTTATACTAGAAGACCCTTGCTTTTAGCATTTCACCAAGAATTCAACGATGTTTTGCAAGCGATTTATTTTGAAAAGAAAATTAAAGGATGGACACGATTAAAAAAACAAGCCTTAATAAATGGAGATTTTGATAGGTTGCAAATCCTTTCAGAATGTAGGAATGCAACGCATTATAAATATAAAAATTAGTTGATTTAGCACTTCGACTGCGCTCAATGAGACATCCAAATGAATTTAAAAAACCACTATTCTAGTTTAATAAAAGCAGAAGCCAAACGCCTCGGTTTTTTATCTTGTGGTATGAGTAAGGCTGGTTTTTTAGAAGAAGAAGCCCCGCGCTTGGAGTCCTGGCTAAAAAAGAACAGCCATGGCAAAATGAAGTACATGGAAAATCATTTTGATAAACGTCTCGATCCAACATTATTAGTCGAAGATTCTAAAAGTGTGGTGTCATTAATTTATAATTATTTCCCCGAACAAACCCAACAAGATCCAGATGCCCCAAAAATAAGTAAATACGCTTATGGCAGGGATTATCATTTTGTCATCAAAGACAAACTCAAACAACTATTAGAATTTATTAAGGAAGAAATTGGCGAGGTTCATGGCCGTGCTTTTGTAGACTCCGCACCAATTCTGGAAAAAGCATGGGCTAAGAAATCAGGGCTAGGATGGATAGGAAAACACAGTAATTTATTAACCCAACAAGAGGGATCTTTCTATTTCATCGCAGAGCTTATTATTGATTTAGAATTGGACTACGACACGCCAGTGACCGATCATTGCGGCACCTGTACTGCCTGCATAGACGCCTGTCCAACAGAAGCCATATCTCCAGAACATGGCGTGGATGGCAGCAAATGTATTTCTTATTTCACCATAGAACTCAAAGAACAAATTCCTTCTGAAATGAAAGGGCAGTTTGACAATTGGATGTTTGGATGTGATGTATGCCAAGATGTATGTCCGTGGAACCGATTTTCAAAAGCACATAGTGAGCCCCTATTTAATCCAAAACCAGAACTTTTGTCCATGACTAAACAGGATTGGGAAGAAATTACGCAAGATACATTTAGTAAGGTATTTCAGCATTCTGCAGTGAAGCGTACCAAGTTTTCAGGACTAAAAAGAAACATCGAGTTTTTAAAATAATTGCTTTAATTTTATAAAAACTACATTGGTACTATGAAAAAATTTATAATACTCCTCGTTACATCCATTCTATGCATCCAGTGCAACACAAAAGGTGAAACGCCCCAAGTTGACAAAACCCATGGTCTTATTGCAGAAAAAGCCATGGTGGTTTCCGCGAGAGAAGAAGCCTCTAAAATTGGAGTCGAAATCATGAAACAAGGTGGGAATGCTTTTGATGCCATGATTGCGACCGATTTAGCCTTATTAGTTTCATATCCCGTTGCAGGCAATATTGGTGGCGGTGGTTTTATGGTTTTCAGAACGAAAGACGGATCGACAGGGAGCTTGGATTTTAGAGAAAAAGCACCATTAGCAGCCACAAAAAACATGTATCTAGATGCCGATGGAACTGTGAATTCGGATGCAAGTAAAATTTGCGCACTCGCCGTGGGAATCCCAGGAACGATCGCAGGCTTATTTGAAGTACATCAAAAACTCGGATCACTTCCCTTTGAGAAATTAATAGAACCCGCCATACAATTAGCACTTAATGGGGTGGTTGTGACAGAAAAGCAAGCTCAAAGTTTAAATGATCATACAGACGATTTTAAGATCGCAAACAATAGAACCATTTTACTGGATAAGGTTTGGAAAAAAGGAGATACCATTAAATATCTAAAATTAGCCGAAACATTAAAGCGGATAAAAGCCAATGGAAGGGATGAATTCTATAAAGGGGAAACGGCTAATATTATAGTGGATCAGGTTCAAGAACTGGGCGGTATTATCACCAAAGAAGACTTAGCCAGTTATGTAGCCGTATGGAGAGATCCAATCACATTTATGTATAAAGGGCATAAAATTATTTCCATGCCACCCCCTTCTAGCGGAGGCATTTGTCTTGCTCAAATTTTAAAAAGTATTGAACCTTATAATGTAGAACAATACACACATAATTCAACAAAATACATCCAAGTAATCGCCGAAGCAGAACGCAGAGCTTACGCAGATAGATCCTATTTTTTAGGAGATCCCGATTTTGTCAATATACCCACAGACAGTTTGATGTCTGAAAATTATCTATCCAAGCGAATGAGTGATTTTAATTGGGAAAAAGCCACCCAATCGAACGCACTTTCCAGAGGTTCTATTCCCGGATATGAGAGTGATGAAACTACCCATTATTCGATCGTTGACCCCTTTGGAAATAGTGTGGCAGTGACCACCACTTTAAATGCTGCCTATGGATCTAAAGTCTATGTAGAAGAAGGCGGGTTCTTTTTAAATAATGAAATGGATGATTTTAGTGCAAAACCTGGAGAACCAAACATGTACGGCTTGGTCGGCGCTGAAGCCAATGCGATTGCGCCCCAAAAAAGAATGCTAAGCTCTATGTCGCCAACCATTATTGAAAAAGATGGACAACTCAAAATGGTGGTAGGCTCACCAGGAGGCTCTACAATTATTACCTCCGTGATGCAAAATATTCTAAATGTATTAGATTTTGATATGAGCATGCAAGAATCAGTTTCCAAACCTCGTTTTCACCATCAATGGTTGCCGGATAACATCAAATTTGAAACTTCCTTTGACACCATTGTTTTTAATTCACTTCATAAACTGGGATATGAAATAGATCAAAGTAATTCTCCAGTTATCGGAAAAGTAGATGCCATTTTGGTATTACCTGACGGCAAATTAGAAGGTGGCGCAGATCCAAGAGGGGATGATTCGGCTGCCGGATTTTAATCTTCAATTAGCAGCAAGCCTCTGTCTTAAGCTCAGCAGTGGCCTCAAGTTTTTAAAAGAATAGCTCTAAAATTTCATTATTAAATGGAACTGTCTAACTTTGCAGATCAAACCAACGCATATGTCAAAACTGAGCAAACACGATTTAGAAGCTTTAGCCTATCACGAAAAACCCACTCCAGGAAAAATTCAGGTAGTACCCACCACTAAATACGCCTCTCAAAGAGACTTGGCATTGGCCTATTCTCCCGGAGTTGCAGCGCCTTGTTTGGCCATAGAAAAAAATCCATCGGATGCCTATAAATATACGGCTAAAGGAAATTTAGTTGCTGTAATTACCAATGGAACCGCTGTTTTAGGGTTGGGGAATATTGGGGCTGAAGCGTCCAAGCCAGTCATGGAAGGGAAAGGATTGCTCTTTAAAATTTTTGCAGATATCGATGTGTTTGATATAGAAGTAAATACTGAAAATGTAGAAGAATTTATTCAAACCGTAAAAAATATAGCCCCTACTTTTGGAGGCATTAACCTAGAAGATATCAAAGCGCCAGAGGCATTTGAAATTGAAAAACGACTCAAAGAAGAACTCGATATCCCTGTCATGCATGACGATCAACATGGGACCGCTATAATATCTGCGGCAGCCTTATTGAACGCGTTGGAAATTGCTGAAAAAAACATCAAAGATGTACAGATTGTAGTGAGTGGTGCAGGAGCTGCAGCGATTTCTTGTACCCGATTGTACCAATCGTTTGGAGCGAAACGCGAAAACATCGTAATGCTCGACAGTAAAGGCGTTATTAGAAACGATCGTGATCATTTAACCTCTCAAAAAGCAGAGTTTGCAACGCATCGAAAAATTGACACTTTAGATGAAGCGATGAAAGATGCCGATGTATTTATTGGGCTCTCAACCTCAGACATTGTAAATCCTGAGATGCTTTTATCTATGGCCGATAATCCAATTGTATTTGCCATGGCAAATCCAGACCCTGAAATAAAATACCATCTCGCCGTGAAAACACGCGATGATATTATCATGGCGACAGGTCGAAGTGACACACCTAATCAAGTAAATAATGTGCTTGGATTTCCATTCATATTCAGAGGCGCTTTAGATGTGCGAGCCACCTCTATTAATGAGGAAATGAAAAAAGCCGCCGTAATTGCTTTAGCCGAATTGGCAAAAGAACCCGTTCCAGAGCAAGTTAATATTGCCTATGGTGAAACCCGCCTCACCTTTGGAAAAGATTATATTATTCCAAAACCATTTGACCCCCGACTGATTGCGGCGATACCACCTGCTGTGGCAAAAGCAGCCATTGATAGTGGTGTGGCTTTGGCACCAATTACTAATTGGGAAACATATGAAGATGCCCTTTTAGAACGCATGGGATCCGATAATAAAATTGTTCGACTGTTATTTAACAGAGCGAAACTAAATCCAAAACGGGTTGTTTTTGCTGAAGCTGACCAATTAAATGTACTTAAAGCCGCACAAATTGTTTTAGAAGAAGGCATGGCAACGCCCATCCTATTAGGACGTCGCGACGAAATTGAACGCCTGATGGTCGAACTAGAGTTTGATGACGAAGTCCTCATTATTGACCCAAAAGACGATGAAAGCAGTGTTCAAAAAAATAGATACGCCGAAATTTATTGGAAACAACAACAGCGCAAAGGCGTGACCCTTTTAGCGGCTCAAAAACTAATGCGCGAACGTAATTATTTTGCCGCCATGATGGTCAATGAAGGCGATGCAGATGCTCTTATTTCTGGCTATTCTAGCAATTATGGCTCTGTAGTAAAACCAATGTTAAACCTAATTGGCTTGGCGCCTGGTTCGACACGGATTGCGACGACCAACGTCATGATCACCCAGAGAGGCCCTATGTTTTTAAGTGATACCGCGATTAACATTAATCCGACCGCAAACGATTTAATTAAAATTGCGCAAATGACTTCTGGAGTGGTTAAAATGTTTGGATTAGAGCCTGTCATGGCAATGATATCATATTCTAACTTTGGTTCTTCTAAAGACAAAACCGCAACCAAAGTGAAAGAAGCGGTTTCATATCTTCACAGAAGACATCCAAACTTGTTAGTTGACGGCGAATTGCAAACAGACTTTGCTTTGAATAGCGACATGCTGAAAGCTAATTTCCCGTTCTCTAGACTTGCAAATAAAAAAGTGAACACCCTTATTTTTCCAAATCTAGAGTCGGCAAACATTACCTATAAATTATTAAAAGAACTCAATAAAGCAGAATCCATTGGTCCAATTATGATGGGGTTACGTAAGCCCGTTCACATTTTACAATTGGGGGCCAGTGTCGATGAAATTGTGAATATGACGGCCGTTGCAGTCGTCGATGCACAACAAAAAGAAAAAACAGTGAATTAATCCACTAAATCACTTTCTTTTTTCTTCTTTAAATATTGTATTATTTTAGTACATTTGAAATTCAAAGGAAGTGAAACTATGATTACACACATTCAAGGCAAGTTAGCTGAAAAAACCCCAACGCATGTCATTATTGATTGCAATGGAATAGGATACTTTATCAACATTTCACTTCATACATTTTCTCAAATTCCAGATCAAGAGTCGATTAAGGTGTTCACACATCTTCAGGTGAAAGAAGACTCGCATACGCTCTATGGATTTATCAGCTCTGCCGAAAGAGAAATTTTTAGATTGCTAATTTCTGTGAGTGGTATTGGCGCAAACACCGCTCGTACCATGCTATCGTCACTTACGCCAAAACAAATTAGAGAAGGAATTGCCGTTGGAGATGTTGCTTTAATACAGTCCGTTAAAGGGATTGGTCTTAAAACAGCCCAGCGTGTGATCATTGATTTAAAAGACAAAGTCCTTAAAATTTACGATATTGATGAATCTTCTTTGTCTCAAAACAATACAAACAAAGATGAAGCGTTATCTGCTTTAGAAGTTTTAGGCTTTATGAAAAAACAATCGGAACGTGTGGTCGAAAAAGTAGTCACATCTCACCCTGATGCCACGGTAGAATTTATTATAAAAGAAGCCCTCAAAAACCTGTAATACATTTGAAAACGTCAACGTATAAATCATATTTTAAAAGACTTTTTTTAGCTGTCCTTTTTTTGAGCTGTGCTTCAAATGTGTTTGCACAACAGCCCACGACCGTTAGAGACTCTACGTCTACAACATTTTCATTTGGAAAGCTAGACACTCCAGACCCTAGTACTATTGAGAGTAAATACACTTACGACCCCTTAACGGATCGCTATTTTTACACATCAACCATTGGGAATTTCAACATCAACTACCCCGTTATATTAACACCCAAAGAATTTCAAGACTTAGTGGTCAAAGAAAGTCTTAAAGAATACTATAAAGAAAAACTAGATGCAGTTGAAGGAAAAAAAGAAGGTTCTGAAGAAGCGAAGAAAAACCTAATTCCGGATCTTTATGTCAACTCTAAATTTTTTGAAACCATATTTGGAGGAAATACAATTACCGTTGCCCCACAAGGGTCTGTAGAAATGGATTTAGGAGTCATGTACTCCAAACAAGAAAACCCTTCTTTTTCGCCACAAAATCAAAGTAATCTTACGTTTGATTTTGACCAACGAATTAGTTTGAGTTTGCTGGGAAAAGTAGGGACTCGATTACAAGTCAATGCAAACTATGATACCCAATCTACGTTCGACTTTCAAAACATTGTTAAGTTAGAATACGACCCTTCAATCCCTGGTTTAGGAGATTTGAGTGATTTGAATGATCTAAAAGATAAGCGATCGGTTGGCGGCGGCGAAGATTCTATTTTGAAAAAATTAGAAGTTGGTAATGTAAGCATGCCATTAAATAGTTCGCTGATTTCGGGAGCCCAAAGTCTTTTTGGAGTTAAAACAGAATTACAATTTGGGAAAACGAGAATTACAGGGGTGTTTTCTGAGCAACAGTCGGAGACACGAACGGTCGTTGCACAGGGTGGAGGAACCTTAGAAGATTTTGAATTTTTTGGATTGGATTATGATGAAAACAGACACTTTTTTCTAGGGCACTATTTTAGAGAATCATACGATGATGCCCTTGAAAATTACCCGTTCATCATGTCCAAAGTTCAAATTACGAGAGTCGAAGTATGGGTTACAAACCGTACCAATCGAACCGAAAATATCCGAAATATAATTGCATTACAAGATCTAGGAGAAGCGTCAAGAATAGGGTTGTCTCCGATTCCATCAGGATTTGTAAATGAGGGACCCAATACGCCTCCAAATAATGAAAATAATGATTTTGACCCTGCAGAGATAGGCAAAGCTGGCTCTCAGCTAAGTAATGCGATAAGAGATATTGCAACGGCACAAGCCGGGTTTTTATCGCCAGGTGTTAATGAAGGATCTGATTATGGAAAATTAGAAAATGCAAGAAAATTAACCCAAGGAAATGAGTTTACAGTTGACCCACAGTTAGGCTATATTTCGTTAAGTCAACGCCTTCAAAACGATGAAATTTTAGCCGTTGCTTATCAATATACTATTGGAGAAGAGGTGTTTCAAGTAGGAGAGTTTGCAAATGACGGACTTAGTGCCACGACTACCGGTGTGGATGGGGCAACAGGCAACCAAACGGTCTCCAATCAAAGTTTGGTTCTAAAAATGTTAAAAAGTGCGGTCACCGATGTTGAGCTTCCGGTTTGGGACTTGATGATGAAAAACATCTATAACACAGGCTCGTATCAATTATCTCAAGAAGATTTCCGATTGAATATTTTTTATAACGAAACCTCCGCACTTAATTTTATTACTCCAGTAGGAACCACGCCATTTCCCGATCCAACAGGAAATGCCGACCCTATTAATGAAACGCCTTTAATTCGACTCTTTAACTTTGATAGATTAAATTTCAATAACGACCCCCAAAACAAAGGCGATGGATTTTTTGATTTTGTTCCTGGGATTACCGTCATTCCTCAAAACGGTAAAATTGTCTTCACGAAAGTAGAGCCATTTGGAGATTATCTTTTTGAAACTTTACGACTCAGCCCTTCTGAAGATTATAACGGAGATGAAGCCGTTTCAACAGATTATAACCAAAATCAGGCAAAATACGTTTATAGATCACTTTATAAAAGCACCAAGACGGCCGCATTACAAGACAGTGATAAGAACAAATTTTTGATGCGTGGTCGCTACAAATCTACGGGCGGATCCGGAATTCCTATTGGAGCATTTAATGTCCCGAGAGGTTCTGTAAATGTGACTGCTGGTGGACGTGTGCTGGTTGAAGGCGTCGATTATACGGTTAATTATCAGATTGGAACGGTTCAAATATTAGATCCTTCATTGCAAGCGTCTAACACACCGATTCAAGTGTCAGTTGAAAATAATGCTGTGTTTGGGCAACAAACCAAACGATTTACAGGGTTTAATATTGAACATCAGTTTAATGAAAACTTTGTTCTAGGTGCGACCGTTTTAAACCTCAATGAACGCCCCATTACTCAAAAAGCAAATTATGGTACTGAACCCATAAACAATACAATTTTTGGGTTTAACGGAAACTATTCTACTGAAGTTCCTTTTTTAACTCGACTCGCTAACAAGCTTCCAAATATTGATACAGACGCGGCTTCTAATTTATCGCTTCGAGGTGAATTTGCCTACCTCAAACCAGGGGCACCAAAAGGCGTTGATTTTGACAGTGAAGCAACGTCATATATCGACGATTTTGAAGGCTCACAAAATGGCATTAGTTTATTAAGTCCACAATCGTGGTTTTTATCAAGTCGACCTATAAAACTTGGGCGTACCTATTCACAAGGGAATGAAGATGCTTTGGACTATCAAAATGGATTTGATCGCGCCCACCTAAACTGGTATACCGTAGATCCTATATTCTATAGTGGTCAACGTCCAGGCGGAATTTCAGACGATGATATTTCTGATTTGTACACCCGCCGTGTTTTTATTGATGAATTATTTCCTCAACAAGATTTAGTAACCGGTCAATATTCGGTGATTAATACACTCGATTTAGTTTACAACCCCACCGAAAGAGGTCCATATAACTACCAAGAGGGTGCTGAAGATGGCGTTTTAGAGACACCTAAAGAGAGTTGGGCAGGGATCACCAGACAGCTCACTTCTACAGATTTTGAACAAGCCAATGTAGAATATGTCGAGTTTTGGCTCATGGATCCTTTTTTAGATAACACTTTAAATCCAGGTGGAAAATTGGTATTAAACTTAGGAAATATATCTGAAGATGTGATCAAAGATGGACGCAAACAATATGAAAATGGACTTCCCGAAAATGGAGATATAAGCTTATTACCACAATCGGATTGGGGTACGGTCACCCCGCAAAATCAATCGTTGATTTATGCCTTTTCGTCACAAGGCGAAGATCGTGTCCAACAAGATGTTGGGTTGGATGGCTATAATGATTTTGAAGAACAAACTATAACCACACCTGACGCGCAATTTTCAGCCTTTCAATCTCTTCCAGATCCCGCAAACGATAATTATCAATATTACTTGAATCGAGAGGGTGATATTTTTGAGCGGTATAAAAAATACAATGGCTTAGAAGGAAATTCTCCAGACACATTTTCGGAGACCAATCGGGGCTCAACACCACAACCCGATGTCGAAGACATCAATCGTGATAACACCATGAACACGATTGACAGCTATTACGAATATGAAATTGGGATCAGTTCTATGGACTTTAATGATGCGAACAACCCTTATATTGTAGACCGAAAGTCGATCGCTAGTATCACATTACCTAATGGTTCGACAGCTAAGACGATTAACTGGTATCAATATAGAATTCCATTATCCGAGTTTACAAATAAAATAGGACGGATTTCTGATTTTAGATCCATTCGCTTTGCGCGCTTGTATTTAAAAGATTTCTCAGAAACCACGGTACTTCGTTTCGGAACCTTAGATTTAGTGCGAAGCGATTGGCGTCGCTATCAACTATCACTGGATATAGAATCAAATGCTGAGACAGAACTCGACCCGACCAATCTAAGTGTTGGGATTATAGGCATTCAAGAAAATGACGGCAGCTATGTGTCTCCTCCAGGCGTTGTACGTGAACAATTGAATAATAACAACTCAATAATACGTCAAAACGAGCAGTCGTTGGTGGTCGATGTCTGTGAATTGGAAAAACAAGATTCCAGAGCAGTTTTCAAAAACATTAATGTGGACATGCGTCAGTATAAAAAACTAAAAATGTTTATACATGCTGAAGATGGAGAATCCGGGAGTTTTGACGAAGGAAACCTCGTTGCATTTATAAGAATGGGGAATGATTTTACGCAAAATTATTATCAATTAGAAATCCCTTTACGGAAATCGTCTGGTGCCACGGGCGCTTCAGAAAACGAGGTTTGGCCAGAATACAATGAGATTAATATCCCCCTTGAATTTCTCGAACAGATAAAAGCATTGGGAATCAGTTTAGGAACATTAGGGAATGAAAACCCTGTTTTTTACAATGTCATTGATGGCGAATTACAAGAAACGCCAGTAGGTGAGTTTGATTCGTTTTCGATGAGTTCTGATGAGGCACCTTTTGAGCAGCGAATTGCGGTGAAGGGAAATCCAAACTTTGGAGATATTAGAACCCTAATGCTTGGGATTAAAAATATTGGTCCAACAAACCAATGTGCCGAAGTTTGGTTTAATGAACTGCGATTGGCCGATATGGACAACGAAGGCGGTTGGGCAGCCGTTATGAGCATGGATACAAACATTGCGGACTTCATGAACATCAACGCCAATGCCAAACGAACTACGACTGGTTTTGGAACTTTGGAACAAGGACCAAATGAACGGAGTCGTGAAGATTTGAAACAATACGATGTTGTAACCAACATAAACGTGGGTCAGTTACTACCAAAAAAATGGGGCTTAGAAATCCCTTTCAATTATGGGCAAAGTGAAACATTAATCACCCCAGAGTACGACCAACAATATAAAGATTTAAAGCTGCAGTCGCGTTTAGATGCGGCCACAAGTTCCGAAGAACGTGATCGAATCAAAAACCAATCGGAAGATTATACAAAACGTAAAAGTATTAACTTTATTGGCGTCCGAAAAAACAAAACAGGCGATGCAAAACCAAGAGTTTATGACGTTGAAAATTTGACTTTAAATTATTCATTCAACGAGATGAAACATCGTGATTTTGAAATCGAAAATGCGCTGGATCAAAATGTACGCGTCGGGGGCAATTACAGTTATAGCTTTAGTCCGTTAAAAATTGAGCCATTCAAGAAAAACGATTCTTTATTTACCGGAAAATATTGGCAACTTTTAAAAGATTTTAATTTCAATTTATTACCAACCAACGTATCGGTAAACTCTGATTTTAATAGACAATTTAACAGTCAGAAATTTAGAGATGCAGATTTAGGAGCTAGTAATTTAACCGTCGATGAACTGATTCGAAGAAATTACACGTTCGATTTCCAGTACACCGTTAATTACAGTGTCACAGATGCGCTGAAGGTTAACTTTACAGCTGCCAATAACAACATTGTTAGAAATTATTTTGTGGACGATAATTTAAAAGGCGATCAAGACCCTAGTTTAGGCGTGTGGGATCGGTTTTTTGATTTTGGAGACCCCAATAGGCATACCCAACAATTAGGCATCAACTATGAGTTGCCATTTAAAAAAATACCGACACTGAATTTCTTAACCTCCAACTACACCTATTCGGGAGATTTCCAATGGAACAAAGGCTCTGATTTATTTGGAGAGATTGAGATAGGTGGGGCAATCTATGACCTTGGAAATTCTATTTCTAACGCCAGCGAGCACAACCTGAATACGCAAATGGATATGCGAAAACTATATCGTTATTTGGGTTTAAAAAAGAAATCTAATAATAGAAAGGCGTCCAAAAAATCCAAAAAATTTAATTTAAAAAATGTGGGGCTTGGACTCCTCACAAGCGTGAAACGGATGCAGGTCAACTATTCGGAAAGTAATAGTACGTTTTTACCAGGCTACATTCCAACGCCTGGATTCTTAGGAACCCTTAAGCCAACGGCTGGTTTCACCTTTGGAAGTCAACGTGACATTCGTAGGATATCTGCTCAGAACGGCTGGTTAACCACTTATGAGGATTTTAATCAACAATATTCAGAGACCCATAATCAAAACTTAGATTATGTGATAAATATGGAGCCCATCAAAGATTTAAAAATAGATTTAACAGGTGGCAAAACCTATGCGAGTAATTTAACAGAAAATTTCAACACAAACAGTAGTAATGGATTGAGTGACGGTTATAATTCATTATTTCAAAATACATTTGGAAATTTCAATATCTCAACCTCGCTCATCAAGACCGCTTTTAGCCAAAGTGATGAAACGAATTCAGTGCCTTTTGAGGCGTTCAAAAGCAATCGTTTGGTGATCGCCAATCGTCTTGCTCAGGACTTTTATGGCGCCAACCCGATTACTACCGATGCAGAAGGCTATCCCGAAGGCTTTGGAAAAAACAGTCAAGCCGTTTTATTGCCTGCGTTTTTAGCAGCTTACTCAGGTAAAAAATCCAATAAAATAAGCCTGGATGCTTTTAGAGACATTCCAATTCCGAATTGGACGTTGAAATACACCGGCTTTATGAAAATGAAGTGGTTCAAGAAAAGGTTCAAACGTTTTTCAATCACCCACGGCTATAACGCGTCTTATACCATTAATCAATTCCGAACAAATTTAGATTATAAAGCTGCAGATTCCAATTTGGACTATGCATCCCAAGACCCAGACACGAAAGATTTGTCGAAAAACTTCAAAGCTCAAACTTTATTTAGTAATGTAAACTTAGTAGAGCAATTTAGTCCCTTAGTTAAGATTGATTTTGAAATGAAGAGTTCTGTCAAAGTTTCGACAGAAATCAAGAAAGACCGTAGTTTATCCTTAAGTTTTGATAATAATTTGCTGACGGAAATTCAGGGTTACGAATATATTTTTGGACTTGGGTATCGAATTAAAGATCTTAAATTCAAAACAAAATTAGCAGGGAAAAAAAAGACAGTAAAAAGTGATTTGAATATGAAGGCCGATGTTTCGGTTCGAAACAATAAAACGATCATTCGCTATCTCGATTTAGAAAACAATCAAGTGAGTGCAGGCCAAACCATTTGGAGTTTAAGATATGCAGCCGATTATGCGTTTAGTAAAAATCTAACGGCTATTTTCTATTTTGATTATGCGTTCTCGGAATATGCAATTTCAACAGCTTTCCCGCAAACAACGATTAGATCAGGATTCACACTTCGTTACAATTTTGGAAATTAAAACACAATCACACTAACTATTTTATACTTATGAATATTCCATCCGAACTAAAATACACAAAAGATCACGAATGGGTCAAAATCGACGGCGACATCCTCACTGTTGGCATTACTGATTTTGCACAAGGCGAACTCGGCGACATTGTATACGTAGAAGTAGAGACGCTTGATGAGGCATTGGAAGCGGATGCTGTTTTTGGAACGGTAGAAGCCGTTAAAACGGTCTCAGATTTGTTTTTGCCAGTGGCAGGAAAAATTATTGAGTTTAATGATTCCTTAGAAGATGAGCCCGAAAAAGTAAACGAAGACCCTTACGGCGATGGTTGGATGATTAAATTAAAGGTTGCGAATCAGTCGGATTTAGAAACGCTTCTTAGTGCGGAAGATTATAAAGAATTGATCGGTGCTTAAAAACAGACTCATATACACAATTACCATTGTATATACCTTAGCGATTATCGCTTTGAGTTTTATGAACCTTCGAGAACTACCAGAACTCAAGACCGGTTTTGATGATAAAATATTTCATTGTATTGCCTATGCTCTTTTTTGCTTACTGTGGTATCTTTGTTTTGAGGCTTTAAAAATAAAGTCAAGTTTAATCTTCGCAATTGTGTTTTCTATTGTTTTTGGTGGATTGATTGAAATCTTACAAAGTAAATTATCATCTTACAGAACAACAGAGTTTTTTGATCTGTTGGCCAATACACTTGGAGTGCTTTTAATGGCGATAGGTATACGTTTAAAAAAAAGATATAATTAAAAACGCAGAAACCTTTGCATAGTTGTTTATTTTTTAATTAATTTAACCCTCGGAAATAAAACAGATTTAATATGGAATCAAAGAAAAACCCAGAATCAGACGTTAGCAGAAATGCATCCATCTATTTTGCAGTTGGATTGGCACTAATGATGTTTCTAACATACAATACAATTAATTATAAAACTTATGATAAGTCCTTAATTGATATTGGAAAATTAGACTTAGATGCAGATCTAGATGAAGAAATCCCTTTAATAGATCAAATCAAGCCACCACCACCACCGCCACCGCCACCAGCAGCGCCAGAGGTTATTGAAATCGTGGAAGATGAGGAAGAGATTGAAGAAACAGTTATAGAGTCTACTGAAACAGATCAAGAAGAAGAAATTGAGATTGAAGATATCGAGATTGAAGAAGTCTATGAAGATGTTGAGGTGCCGTTTTCTGTCATCGAAAATGTTCCTGAATATCCAGGCTGTGAAAAAGGATCCAATACTGAAAAGCGTAAATGTATGTCCGCTAAAATCGCAAAATTTGTACAACGAAAATTCAATACAGATTTAGCAGGTGATTTAGGATTATCAGGGAAACAACGTATCAGTGTGATCTTTAAAATCAATAAAAATGGAGATGTTACTGGAGTTCGTTCAAGAGCACCACACCCTCGTTTAGAAAAAGAAGCAGCGCGTGTGATCAACATGCTACCAAAAATGAAACCAGGACGTCAGCGTGGAAAAGCGGTGATTGTCCCTTACTCATTACCGATTACGTTTCAAGTACAAGACTAACATTTAGTTATTATAGAATTTAAATCCCGCCTCGGCGGGATTTTTTTGGTATGCTTTTTGTCCTATTCAAGATAGTTTAATCTTAAATATGACACTATGAAATCTTCAGCACAACAATCTAAACGGTCTTCGACCAAGAAAAACTCAAAAGTAGACGTTAGTAGAAATGGGTCCATTTATTTTGCAATAGGATTGGCATTAATGATGTTTCTAACATACAATACGATCAATTATAAATCGTATGACACCTCTTTAATTGATATTGGAAAATTAGACTTAGAGGCAGATTTGATAGAAGAAACTCCTTTAATTGTTCAGATAATGCCGCCACCCCCACCGCCTAAGCCCGCAAAAGATTTTGAAGTTTTTGAAGATGATGATAAGATTGAAGAAACATTGGTGGCTCCTACAGACACAAGTCAAGAAGAAGAAATTGAGATTGAAGACATCGAGTTAGTCGAAATCCCTGAAGACATTGAAGTGCCGATTACTGTCATCGAAAATGTTCCTGAATATCCAGGCTGTGAAAAAGGATCCAATACTGAAAAGCGTAAATGTATGTCCGCTAAAATCGCAAAATTTGTACAACGAAAATTCAATACAGATTTAGCAGGTGATTTAGGATTATCAGGGAAACAACGTATCAGTGTGATCTTTAAAATCAATAAAAATGGAGATGTTACTGGAGTTCGTTCAAGAGCACCACACCCTCGTTTAGAAAAAGAAGCAGCGCGTGTGATCAACATGCTACCAAAAATGAAACCTGGACGTCAGAGTGGAAAAGCGGTGATTGTCCCTTACTCGTTACCGATTACGTTTCAAGTACAAGACTAACATTTAGTTATTATAGAATTTAAATCCCGCCTCGGCGGGATTTTTTATGACCTCTATTTAAGATATAAATATCGTTTTTCGTAATCGATCACCGCAGATCCTTTTTTAAGAATATCGGCTCCCAAAATTCCATCAACTGGAGAAGCGTCAATTGAATCAAACGCATCATTCACATAACTTAGATCTATTAGGGCTACTGGGAAACGGTTCGTTATCCAGCCTCCAATACGAATGCGATTGTTTTTTGAGACAAGCGTATCGATTTTATCTGGCCCAGCGCCTCTCGCCTTTATAATTGAAGTTTCCGTATTTAATTTAAATTTTTCTTCAAGTTTCTTATCTACGAAAGAAGTAGAAGCTCCAGTATCTAATATGAATATTCCTTTGGTTCCATTAATCTTTACAATAATTTTAAAGTGATTTGAAGCAATAGAGTGCATTTTTATTTTGTAATAGGATTTATTAGTTAAATATTCAGATAATGAGTAAGTTGTTGTTTTCAAATCAAATTATTTTTAACAAATATACTATTCAAAAACTTACTTTTACATTATGATAATCACAGACACCCACACCCACCTCTATATTGAAGTATTTGACGAGGACAGAACAGAAGTCATCGAGCGCGCATTAGCCGCTGGAGTGACTCGATTTTTTATCCCTGCAATCGATTCTACTTATACAGAATCAATGTATGCGTTAGAAAAAAGTTATCCTGAAAACATGTTTTTAATGATGGGACTCCATCCAACACATGTTAAAGAAGATTACTTAGAAGAGTTGAACCATGTTAAGCAGCAATTGAAATCTCGAAAATTCGTAGCGATTGGCGAAATCGGTATGGATCTTTACTGGGATCAGCGCCTGGTAAAACCACAACAAGAAGTATTTAGGCAACAAATTCAATTGGCAAAGCAGTATAAGCTACCCATTGTCATTCATTGTCGAGGGGCATTTGATCAGGTTTTTGAAATTTTAGAAGAAGAAAAGGGAGCTGATTTACATGGTATTTTTCATTGTTTCACAGGGACTTTTGAACAAGCGCAGCAAGCAATTTCATACAATATGAAACTAGGAATAGGCGGGGTTGTGACTTTCCAAAATGGAAGAATCGATAAATTTTTGAAACGGATTGACTTAAAGCATATTGTTATAGAAACAGATTCTCCTTACTTATCGCCAGCGCCAAACCGAGGGAAACGAAACGAAAGTAGTTTTATAGTAAATGTATTGGATAAGTTGTCAACGATTCATCGAATGTCAAAAGAAGAAGTTGCAGCGATTACGACCCAGAATTCAAAAGATGTATTTAAACGATGATTAAATGACCCAACAAATTTTATTAATATATACGGGTGGAACCATTGGGATGATCAAAGACCCAATAACGGCGACACTGCATGCATTTGATTTTACGTCACTACTAGATAAAATTCCAGAATTGAATCTCTTAGATTGTAATATTGATACCGTCTCTTTTGAAACACCCATAGATTCTTCTAATATCAATCCATCACACTGGGTGGCGATAGCAACTATAATAGAAGAAAACTATGCAAAATTCGATGGATTTGTGGTACTCCACGGGAGTGACACCATGAGTTACTCTGCATCGGCGCTTAGCTTTATGTTAGAACACCTTTCCAAACCAGTAATTTTCACAGGTTCACAACTACCCATAGGAGATTTAAGAACAGATGCTAAAGAAAATTTAATCACCTCTATTCAAATCGCCGCATTACAAAACAATAACACGGCCGTTATCAAAGAAGTTGGTTTGTATTTTGAATATAAATTATATAGAGGGAACCGAACGACTAAAATTAATGCGGAGCATTTTCAGGCCTTTGCATCATTAAACTTACCCTTTCTATTGAGTTCGGGAGTTCATCTAAAGGTCAATCATGAATTATTACTAAAAAATTACTCTCAAGCTCCTTTAATGGTTCATAAAAAATTAGATACCAACGTGGCGCTAATAAAGCTGTTTCCTGGAATGACAGCGCATGTATTAGAATCTGTTTTAGAGATTCCAACCCTAAAAGCTGTTGTCATTGAAACGTATGGAAGTGGTAATGCCACAACAGAGGATTGGTTTTTACAAGCAATCGAAAAGGCGTTATCTAAAGGTCTCTATATAATTAATGTAACCCAATGTGCTGGTGGGAGTGTTCAAATGAATCAATATCAAACCGGGAAACTACTTGAAAAGTTAGGTGTTATTTCTGGGAACGATATAACAACTGAGTCCGCTATCACAAAATTAATGTATATGTTAGGACTCAAGATTCCAGAAAATATGTTCAAAACCGTTTTTGAAACAGACTTGCGTGGCGAAATATCCTAAAATTAGGCCTTAAAAATTTTAGCAATCAAACTATTTTTTCTTTATTTGGACTTCTAAAATTCTAGAGAGGTGGCCGAGTGGTCGAAGGCGCACGCTTGGAAAGCGTGTATACGGCAACGTATCGAGGGTTCGAATCCCTTCCTCTCTGCAATTGCCCCAAAAACAAGGACTTAACTTCAATTGGCTTATATATTTTTAATTTTTTATTAATAATTTACTGAGTTTTCTCATTTTAATTTTTGTAATTCCATTTTTTTTATATCTTTAACATCTTAACTAATAATATTATTTTAATAAAATCAAGAATATAACAATGAAAAGATTATTTCCAATTCTAGCTATCGCATTCGTGATGGCATTCGGGTCTGTAAGTGCGAGTACAAACATGAACACAAGTTCTGTTATTACTACAATTGTTAATCCAGTTCAAGATGATGCAGCATCAGCTGATGCAGAATCATTAGGATTTCACCAAGAACTTAAAAAACGATTTATTGAAGGAGGTCCAGGCTTTATGGGCATCGTTTTATTATGTCTTATATTAGGTCTTGCAATTGCAATTGAAAGAATTATCTTCTTAAATCTTTCAACGACTAACTCAAAAAAATTAACTGAAGATGTTGAAAGTGCTTTAGCTTCTGGAGGTTTAGATGCCGCTAAGGAAGTTTGTAGAAATACAAAAGGGCCAATCGCATCGATCTTCTACCAAGGTTTAGACCGTGCTAATGAGGATTTGGACTCTGCTGAAAAAGCAGTGGTTGCTTATGGTGGTGTTCAAATGGGTCAATTAGAGAAAAATGTTTCTTGGATCTCATTATTTATCGCTTTAGCTCCAATGTTAGGATTTATGGGAACTGTAATCGGAATGATTCAGGCCTTTGATAAAATTGAAGCTGCTGGAGATATGCAACCATCACTTGTTGCTGGGGGTATTAAAGTAGCTCTTTTAACAACGGTATTTGGTCTGGTTGTTGCAATTATATTACAAGTCTTTTACAATTACATCATTTCAAAAATTGATAGTATTGTAAATGACATGGAAGATGCCTCTATATCTTTAATGGATATCTTGGTAAAAAACAAAAAATAATAACACCTCAATACTAAATCAGATAATTATGGATATACAAAAATTATTGAAGATTGTAGCTATTGTCATCGGTGTGATTTCAATCTTTTTCCTCGGAAGTATAATTTCTACAGGAGATGAAGCTATCAAAGCAGGTGAAAGCAGCGGGTCAATAGACACCTTTATGTATGTGGCTTATGCGATCTTCGCGATTGCGATAGTAGCTGTATTGGCTTTTACAGTAATAAACTTAGTTTCAAACACTGCAGGACTCAAAAAGACCCTCATGGGCGTTGGCGCTTTTGTTGTACTCTTACTAATTTGCTACTTTGGCTTTGCTAATGGCGTAGAAACAATTCGTAAAGATGGTGATATACTCTCGGCTAACGGCTCAAGATTAATAGGCGCTGGACTGTACCTGTTTTATTTCTTAGCAATTATTGCTGGTGGAATTATGTTAGGCTTTGGAGTTAAAAAAATGGTAAAATAATATGGCTAAGAGATCCGCACCAGAAGTGAATGCCGGCTCAATGGCCGATATCGCTTTCTTATTATTGATTTTTTTCTTGGTCACAACAACCATAGAAAAAGACTCTGGAATAAATCGTAAACTTCCTCCTATGGAAGAAGAAGATCAACCTGATGTCATTATTAAGCAAAAAAATATTTTCACAGTACTTCTCAATGGTAAAGATCAATTACTTGTTGAAGATGACCTCATGGAAATTAAAGATTTGAGAGTTGCAGCTGTGGAGTTTTTGGATAACAATGGCGATAAGTCTTGTACCTATTGTCAAGGACCTAAAGACCCAACATCATCCGATAATCCAGACAAAGCAATTATATCACTAAAAAACGAACGTGAAACATCGTATGCAGCTTATATATCTGTTCAAAACGAATTAGTAGCCGCTTATAATGTACTTCGTAACAGAAGAGCGCTTCAACTCGGTCCTCAACAAGGATTTAGAGAAATGAACTTTGTAGAAATGCAACAGAATTATAAAGATGCTCGTTTTGTAGGAAATAAAGTAAAGTTAAAAGCAGTGATCGATCAGATTAAATTAGAGTTTCCACAGAAACTTTCTGAAGTTCAGTAGATTAACCTAAAAAAACAAAATGTCAAAATTTAAAAAGAAATCAGAGGGAGGTATACCTGCCATTTCAACGGCTTCGCTTCCAGATATCGTATTTATGTTGCTATTCTTTTTTATGGTGGCTACTGTGATGCGTGAAAATTCACTCAAAATTCAAAATGCACTTCCTGTAGCAAATCAAGTTGAGAAACTCGATAAAAAAAACCCTGTAAGTTATATCTACATGGGTAAGCCAAGTTCAGGCTATGAGAAATTCGGAACAGAAGCAAGAGTTCAATTGAATGATCAATTCGCAGACCTTAAAGAAGTTGGTGCCTTTATTAGTTCTGAAAGAGCGGCCCTTAGAGAAGAATTAATACCCTTTCTTACAGTGGCACTTAAAGTCGATAAGGATGCTAATATGGGAATCGTAGGCGATGTAAAGCAAGAACTTAGAAAAGTGAATGCACTTAAAATTAACTATACAACTGGAGTTGGTGATGCGATGACCAACATCAAATAACCACACTTTAAAAATATTTAAAAAGGCATTCTATTCAGAATGCCTTTTTTTATTTAATTTAGCGAAGGAATACAGAAATAAATTGTCCATGAAATATTGCTTTTTTTTATTTTCTTTTTTAATGTGTCTTCAAACCGTTTTAGGGCAATCTAACAAGTCTGAACCTTTGGATTCTCTGTATCGAGAAGACCAATTGTATGTGTCTGTAACGTATAATGCCTTGATTAATTTGACAGAAGGGATGACCCAAAATAGTTTTTCACCAGGATTTCACTTGGGACTGATCAGAGATTTTCCAGTAAATAAAGCTCGAAATTTTGCCATCGGATTAGGACTTGGCTATTCTTATAATAGATTTAACCAAAATTTAAAAATTGACGCATCAACTCAACCTAAATACACGATCGTTGATGGAGGTAGTTTTAATAAAAATAATTTTGCTCAACACCTTATCGAGTTCCCTTTAGAGTTCCGTTGGCGCACCTCTAATTCAGAAACATATAAATTCTGGAGGATTTACTCCGGAATCAAAGCGGGATATGTATTTGCTTCTAAATCTGTGTTTGAAGACGCAAGTGAACGGCTGTATTCTAAAAACTTAGAAGACCTAAACGCATGGCAATATGGTCTTACGCTTAGTGTAGGCTATAACACTTGGAATGGTTATGTTTATTATGGTTTGAACTCTGTTTTTGATTCGGTTTCGACAACAAACAATCAATCAATTGATTTCAATTCCTTAAAAATTGGTCTTATATTCTATATTCTATAACCAATTTTTCAAGAGAAACAGTTGAGGTGTCACTCCAATAATGAGGCCGACGACAAGCTCTCTTACCGTATGTGCTTTTAGATGCAATCGGGAACTAGCCATTGCGCCCATCATAATAATAAACACAACGAAAGCACTGATAAATGAATAGCTATAGTGTAAGTTTAGTAGCACTATGAAAAAGAAGGTTCCACTAGCGCTCATCATATGAATGCTGGATTTAAATTTTAATATAGCCAATACCAGACCCACCAAAATCGTTATAACAATTCCCAAAAAATAATAATGTAATTCTTTACATAGAGGCTCTGGAAACACACCCACACACAGATATCCAATGATCATACTATTCAATAATAAAGGCCAGATCCGCTCTTTTGAGGTTTTAAGATGAATGGTTTGCGCTTGGTTTAATTTATTTAAAATAAAATACAATACGAGCGGCAACAAAACACTCAAAATAATAATTGAAATCAACCAATAACTGATTTTTAGTGGTGAATAATATTCGGGAGTAACCGAAAAATAATATACAGCACCCATCCATGGCATCAGTAGGGGGTGAAATAAATAAGAGATACTTTTTAAAATTGATGTCAACATAGGTAGGTTTAGCTCTTGTAATATTACTAAAAAAATAGTATTTAAGTGATATGTAAAGCCAAAATTGATCGCACAATTTTAAGAATACCATCAAAACGCAAAATGACCGCCTTTATTCGTCGCCTTTTTGTTAAAATTTCTTAATTTTGCGACCTTAATAACAATGAACAATGAGCGCGACATTTCCTGATTATAAAGGACTTAACTTACCAAACATAGCAGATGAAATGCTAAAGTTTTGGGAAGACCATGATATATTTAACAAAAGTATCACCACTAGAGACGGAAAAACCCCTTATGTTTTTTTTGAAGGACCTCCTTCCGCAAATGGTTTGCCAGGAGTACACCATGTCTTAGCGCGTGCCATTAAAGATATATTTCCACGCTATAAAACAATGAAAGGGTTCCAAGTAAAACGTAAAGCAGGTTGGGATACGCACGGACTCCCGATTGAATTGGGCGTTGAAAAAGAACTCGGAATTACCAAAGAAGATATCGGTAAAACTATTTCTGTTGAAGATTATAATGCAGCCTGTAGAAAAGCGGTCATGCGTTACACCGATATTTGGAATGATCTTACTCAAAAAATGGGGTATTGGGTCAATATGGAGGATCCGTATGTGACTTATGACCCTAAATATATGGAAAGTGTCTGGTGGTTATTAAAACAAATTTATAATAAAAACCTTCTCTATAAAGGGTATACGATTCAACCCTACTCCCCTAAAGCAGGAACCGGATTAAGCTCCCATGAGCTGAATCAACCGGGAACCTATCAAGACGTTACAGACACAACAATTGTTGCTCAATTTAAAGCAACTACGGCGTCACTGCCTGAATTTTTACAAAACGAAGGTCCCATCTTATTTTTAGCTTGGACTACAACGCCTTGGACTCTACCAAGTAATACGGCCTTAACAGTTGGACCAAAAATTGAATATGTACTTGTAAAAACGTATAATCAATACACCTTTGAAGCGGCCAATGTAGTCGTTGCAAAAGCATTGGTTGGAAAGCAATTCAGCGGAAAATTCAAAGAAGTTGATGCGACAGATGGTTTAGAAGGCTACCAGTCTTCAGATAAAGCCATTCCATTCTATGTTGTAAAATCTTTTATCGGGAAAGATTTGGTCGGAATTACATATGAGCAATTGCTCGATTATGCTTTACCACATGACCATCCAGAAAATGCATTCCGAATTATCTCGGGCGATTTTGTAACCATTGAAGACGGAACAGGGATTGTACATACTGCACCAACATTTGGTGCTGATGATGCGATTGTTGCCAAACAAGCCAGTCCCGAAATTCCGCCATTATTGGTAAAAGACAAGGACGATACTTTAGTGCCATTGGTAGATTTACAAGGGCGTTTTAGACCCGAAGTCGCAGAATTTGCAGGACGTTATGTTAAAAACGAATATTATCCAGAAGGGGAAGCCCCAGAAAGATCGGTAGATGTCGAACTGGCGATTAAGCTAAAAACAGAAAATAAAGCCTTTAAGGTAGAAAAATACAAACACAGTTATCCAAACTGCTGGCGAACGGATAAACCAATTTTATATTATCCATTAGACTCTTGGTTTGTAAAAGTAACTGATGTCAAAGATCGCATGTTTGCGTTAAATCAAACAATTAATTGGAAACCAAAAAGTACTGGAGAAGGCCGTTTTGGAAACTGGTTAGCGAATGCGAATGACTGGAATTTATCGCGCTCTCGTTATTGGGGAGTTCCACTTCCTATTTGGAGAACAGAGGATGGGAAGGAAGAAATCTGTATTGGCTCTGTGGAAGAGTTAAAATCAGAAATGCAAAAAGCAGTACAAGCAGGAGTCTTAGAAAACGCTATTTTTGAAGATTTTGTAGTCGGCGATTATTCGCTTGAAAACTATGCTAAAATCGATTTACATAAAAACATTGTAGATGCCATTATTTTGGTATCTCCATCCGGACAACCAATGCATCGCGAAAGTGATCTCATTGATGTGTGGTTTGATTCTGGAAGCATGCCTTACGCACAATGGCACTATCCATTTGAAAACAAAGACTTAATTGATCAAAACAAAGCATTTCCAGCTGATTTTATTGCGGAAGGCGTGGATCAAACTCGAGGTTGGTTTTATACCCTTCATGCGATTGGAACCATGGTTTTTGACTCTGTGGCGTATAAAAATGTTGTTTCAAATGGCTTAGTATTAGATAAAAATGGACAAAAAATGTCCAAACGATTGGGCAATGCAACCGACCCTTTTGAAACACTATCAACTTATGGCGCAGATGCCACCCGTTGGTACATGATTAGTAATGCGAATCCATGGGATAATTTGAAATTTGACACAGAGGGAATCGAAGAAGTCAAACGAAAGTTTTTTGGCACTCTATATAACACCTATTCATTTTTCACCCTCTATGCTAACATCGATAAATTTAGGTATGCTGAGGCCGATATTCCTACTAAGGAACGCCCAGAAATTGACCGTTGGATTTTATCGGAATTAAACTCACTAACAGAAAAAGTGGATGCGTATTATGCAGACTATGAGCCCACCAAAGCGGCCCGTGTGATCTCCGAATTTACGCAAGAATACCTCAGTAACTGGTATGTTCGTTTGAGTCGAAGACGTTTTTGGAAAGGCGAGTATCAAACGGATAAGATATCTGCGTATCAAACCTTATATACATGTATGTTAACTATTGCAAAGCTTAGTGCGCCTATTGCACCTTTCTTTATGGATCGCTTGTATTTAGATTTGAATTCAGTGACCAATAAAGAAACCTTTGAAAGTGTTCATTTAGCGGATTTCCCATCCGTAAACACCTCTTTAATAAATAAAGATTTAGAGCGTAAAATGGAACAAGCACAAACCATTTCATCACTCGTATTATCGTTAAGAGCGAAAGAAAAAATTAAAGTTCGTCAGCCGTTACAGAAAATCATGATTCCTGTGAGTTCGGCGGCTCAAAAAGAAGAAATTTTAGCCATTGCAGACTTAGTAAAACACGAAGTCAATGTGAAAGAAATTGAATTATTAGAGGATGCTTCTGATATTTTAGTAAAACAAATCAAACCAAATTTTAAAACGCTTGGGCCTCGTTTTGGGAAGGATATGAAGTTAATTGCAAATGCAATTAATAACTTGCAGCCAAGCGACATTAAACAAATTGAAGAAAATGGAGTTTTAGCTATTGAAATTAATGGAAAAAGCATTAATTTGGAACGCAGTGATGTAGAGATTACTTCTCAAGATATCGAAGGTTGGTTGGTAGCCAATCAGGGTGCCACAACGGTTGCCTTGGATGTTACAATATCGGAGACATTAAAAGACGAAGGGATTGCTAGAGAATTGGTCAATAGAATTCAAAATTTAAGAAAAGATTCTGGATTTGATGTTACCGATCGTATCGAGGTTTTTTTGCAAAAAGAGGCACATATTGAGAACGCTATAAAGCAAAATTTAGACTATATAAAATTAGAAACATTAACGGAGGAGCTACAAGTCGTAGCGCAACTTGACAAAGGAATAGAGGTGTCTTTTGACACGATTGAGACCAAGTTGTACATCCAAAAATCCAAATAATTATGTCCATTGAAAATACAAGTAGATACTCCGATGAAAAATTAGAAGAATTTAGAGCCCTCATTCATCAAAAAATTGAGAAAGCGCAGCACGATTTAGAGTTAATCAAAAGCGCTTACATGAATGACTTAAACAACGGAACCGAAGACACGTCTCCAACATTCAAAGCTTTCGATGAAGGCAGTCAAGTGATGAGTAAAGAGTCTAATTCGCAGTTGGCGATTCGGCAAGAAAAATTTATTAGAGATCTTAAAAATGCCTTGATTCGAATTGAGAATAAGACCTATGGAATTTGTAGAGTCACCGGAAAACTCATTAACAAAAAACGCTTGGAGTTAGTGCCACACGCCACTCTAAGTATTGAGGCTAAGAATATGCAAAAATAAGATGTCTAAAAAACAGACATTTTTATTAATAGTACTTATTCTTTTAATAGATCAAGCCTCAAAAATATACATTAAAACACATTTTGAGCTCGGTCAAGAATTTAAGGTTTTTGATTGGTTTAGACTGTTTTTTATTGAAAACGAAGGGATGGCTTGGGGTGCAAAAATCAGCGATGTTTCTTCTTACATCTCTGATTCAACTGCCAAATTGTTTTTAACTGTTTTTAGAATTTTCGCTGTATGTGGCATCGGATATTGGTTACACCAAAGCTTTCAAAAATCGGGTTCTAAAATCCTCATTATTGCTTTAGCATTAGTGTTTTCTGGAGCACTCGGAAATATTTTTGATTCTGTTTTTTATGGGATCTTATTTGATGGTAGCCTGGGGCAAACAGCGACTTTATTTCCTTCACAAGGTTATAGTAATGTATTTCATGGAAATGTTGTAGACATGCTTTACTTCCCCCTATTTAAAGGCTATTTCCCAGACTGGTTGCCACTTATTGGTGGACGCTATTTTTCTTTTTTTGATCCTGTTTTTAATATTGCTGATATGGCAATAAGCACCGGAATTGGTCTGCTACTGGTGTTTAACAAAAAAGTATTTCCGAAGCCTTCAGTCGATTAAAACGTATACGTTTTATGAGGTGTAATGCAATAATCTAAAGGGATATCGTGGGGCTTAATATTTTCTATTTCAGCGTCTGCTTCAAAAAATGAAAGCCCAATTTTTAAAGTATCTTTTGAACAGTTTTTTAAAAACCCATCGTAAAACCCTTTTCCATACCCAACCCGATTTCCTAATTCATCAAAAGCCATGAGCGGAATAAACACCACTTCAATTTGTTGGTCACTTATCGCAATGCCATTCTTGGGTTCTGGGATGTTCCATCTGTTCAATTCGATACCCGTATTGTCTTGCAGTAATACATGTGACATCGTTTTTGCTTCAAAGTTAGTTTTTGAGAGTACAATATGTTTATCTTTTCCAGCAAGAACAGATAAAACAGGTTCTGTTTCTACTTCGTTTAAAGATTTAATAGTCAGAAATATATGAAAAAATGAACGATCCCATATCGGGAGTTTAAGTACATGATTTGCAATTTGAAGACTACAATCTTCTATTTTCTTTGTGCTTAAATTTGATCGAAGTGTTTTGTATTTCGCTCTTAATTCTGTTTTTTTCACGCTGCTAATATTCTTTATGTTGTACCTCTTTCAATATAGGTTATAATCGCTTTTGCAATATTTTTGTTTGAAACGTCTTCAATTCCCTCAAGTCCAGGCGTAGAATTAATTTCCATCACTAAAGGGCCTCGATTGGACTGTAAGATATCGACGCCACAAATGGGTAGTTTTAGTTGCCTAGCCGCTTTAATAGCAAGTTCAATTTCCTTATCACTCAATTTATGGTATGTATAGCTTCCACCTCTGTGAAGATTCGATCTGAATTCGCCTTTTTTTCCTTGTCGTTTCATTGCGCCAACAACTTTATTATCTACGATAAAAGCTCTTAAGTCTGCCCCTTTGGCTTCGGCAATATATTCTTGCACTAAGGCTCTCGCTTCGAGTCCATTAAATGCTTCTAATACAGACTCAGCGGCATTTTTAGATTCTGCTAAAACGACGCCAATTCCTTGAGTTCCCTCAAGTAGCTTAATGACTACAGGGGTACCACCAACCCGATCAATTACGTTTTCTATATCGCGCGAGTAATTGGTAAATACGGTTTTTGGCATGTCGACGCCTGCCTTGGAAAGGTGTTGAAAACTTCGCAGTTTATCTCTCGATTGGAGAATGGCATTTGAGGATACAGTCGAAGACACATTCATCATTTCAAACTGTCTGACCACGGCACACCCATAATAAGTAACGGAAGCTCCAATGCGTGGAATGATTGCATCCACATAATCGAGATATTTATCTTTATAAAAAATAGCCGGTTTTTCTTTTTCAATAATCAAATCACAATCCAAGGGATCAATGACTTCAACCTGATGATGTCTCTGTTCAGCTTCCTCGACAAGCCTTCGAGTTGAATAAAGATTTATATTGCGTGAAAGTATTACAATATTCATAAGAAAAATGGTGTTTACTATTGCAAGATACTAAAAATGCAAATTCCATTTTTACAATCGTTAGAATTAATATACCTTTGAATTAATGACGCATTCTAATATAGAACTTCAACTACAAACTTTACCAAATACGCCTGGTGTCTATCAGTTTTACGACGCTTCGGGTGTAGTAATTTATGTAGGAAAAGCTAAAAACTTAAAAAACAGAGTTCGTTCCTATTTTAACAAAGTCCATGATTATGGAAAAACAAATGTTCTTGTAAAAAAAATAGTTGAAATAAAACACATCGTTGTAGAGACCGAAACAGATGCGTTGTTGCTAGAAAACAACCTTATCAAAAAATACCAACCTCGTTATAATGTTCTCTTAAAAGATGATAAATCCTATCCATGGATCTGTGTTAAAAACGAACCATTTCCTAGAGTGTTTCAAACCCGTCGCGTTATCAAAGATGGATCTGAATATTTTGGACCTTACACCAGTATAAAAACGGTTTACACACTTTTAGATCTTGTTAAAGGCCTCTTTCCATTGAGAACTTGTAAATACGATTTATCAAATGAGAAAATAATCAGTCAGAAGTATAAAGTTTGCTTAGAATACCACTTAGGAAATTGTAAAGGCGCTTGTGAAGCCAAAGAACGCGAGGCTTCTTATTTGAAAAATATAACAACGATTCGCGAAATTTTAAAAGGAAATTTTAAAAATTCAATTTCAGTTTTTAAAGCTCAAATGAAATCGTTTTCAGAGAATTTAGAGTTTGAGGCGGCTCAATCTTTAAAAGAAAAACTACAAATTCTCGAAAACTATCAAGCCAAATCAACCATTGTGAATCCAAAGATTAGTAATGTTGATGTATTTTCAATTGTGAGCGACGAGAGCTATGCATACGTCAATTTTTTACAACTTTCCTACGGCGCAATTATTCGATCGCACACGATGGAGTTGAAAAAGAAACTTCAAGAAACGGACCAAGCGTTGTTAGAGCTTGCTATTACAGAAATGCGTCAACGATTTGCACTAAAATCCAAAGATATTTACGTGCCTTTTGAAGTGAATTTAGGGACTGGTTTCAAAATCACGATTCCCAAGGTAGGAGACAAAAAACAATTGATAGATTTATCATTACGAAATGCTAAATATCAACGTCTAGAACAATTAAAACAGGTTAAAATCACCGATCCTGACCGTCATGTGGAGCGAATTATGGCGCAGATGAAATCGGACTTGCGACTTTCAGAAGCCCCGACTCATATCGAATGTTTTGACAACTCAAATATTCAAGGGACTCACCCCGTTGCAGCTTGTGTGGTTTTTAAGAATGGTAAACCTAGTAAAAAAGAGTATCGCCATTTTAACATAAAGACAGTGGAGGGGCCAGACGATTATGCGTCAATGACCGAAGTGGTATATCGACGCTACAAGCGGTTATTAGATGAGAAACAACCCTTGCCACATTTGATCATAATAGATGGTGGTAAAGGGCAATTATCTGCTGCTTTAAAGAGTTTAGATGATTTAGATCTTCGTGGAAAAATTGCGATTATCGGAATTGCAAAACGTTTAGAAGAATTATTCTATCCAAACGACCCAATTCCCTTATATTTAGACAAAAAAAGTGAAACTCTAAAAATCATACAACAACTTCGAAATGAAGCACACCGTTTTGGGATCGAACATCATCGTAATAAACGCAGTAAAACAGCCTTAAATTCGGAGTTAGAGTCGATCGCCGGAATCGGAGAAAAAACGATTGTAGAGTTATTAAAAAAATTCAAATCTGCACAACGTGTTTCATTTGCAGCATTGGATGAACTAGAACAAGTTATTGGGGTGTCAAAAGCCCAAATTATTTATAATTATTATCAAACTAAATCAAGTGCGTAACCTACTAATCATACCATTTATTTTCTTATTCTCTTGGGGGTTTTCTCAAGAAAAAGAAGTTAAGAACCCGCGAGTCGGGTTGGTTCTTAGTGGTGGTGGTGCTAAAGGATTAGCGCAGATAGGGGTATTAAAGACCTTAGATAGCTTGGGTGTTCGCGTCGATTATATTTCGGGCACAAGTATGGGATCCGTCATTGGGGCACTGTATGCGTCGGGTTACACAGGTAAACAATTAGATTCAATCGTTAAGAAGTTTGACTTTCAGACCATAATCAATGATGAAGTACCGCGAGAGTCAAAAACTTTTTTTGAACGGAAGAATGCCGAAAAATACGCACTTTCACTTCCGGTAAATAATTTTAAAATTCAACTGCCTTCTTCCATTTCTAGGGGACAAAACATGTTTAATTTATTTACGAAACTAACATTAAACGTTTCTGGAGTTAATGATTTCAGTAAACTCCCCATCCCTTTTTACTGTATCGCAACCGACATGCAGACGGGTCAAGAAGTCGTATTAAATCATGGTAGTTTAGCACAAGCGATCGCTGCGAGCAGCGCCTTGCCCACACTTTTTCAGCCAATCACATTAGATGATAAATTATTGATGGATGGTGGAATCGTAAACAACTATCCAATTGAAGGTCTAAAATCTAAAGATTTGGATGTGATTATTGGGGTTGATGTCCAGGGGCCACTGCTAGATACAAACCGTTTAAATTCGGTTTCAGATATTTTAATTCAAATTAATAATTTTAGTGCCATTAAAGAAATGAAGGCCAAAGCCAAATTTACAGATATCTATATCCATCCTAATGTCAATGAATATTCCCTTATTTCGTTTGAAGACAAAAACGAGATTATTAAAAACGGGGAAACTGCTACTGAAAAGTTTTTAGACGAATTAAAAGCCATTGCAGCTGCTCAAAACTATCAAAAAGAGGCGATTGAAACGCCTCATTTTGATGAAATTAAAATTAATAAAATCGAAATCACAGGGAATGAAAAACATACCGCCTCCTACATATTAGGGAAATTAAGGTTTCGAAGGAATGAGATGATTACTTATGACGATTTTAGTAAAGGCGTTAATAATTTAGTGGCGACCAATAATTTTGATAGTTTTTTATATAAATTTTCACCATCCGATCAAGGCTATGATTTATATGCGAAAGTTATTGAATCCAAAAACACAACGTTTGTCAAACTTGGACTCCATTATGATCAATTATATAAAAGTGCCGTTCTATTAAACCTTACCAAAAAACAACTGTTACTTAAAAACGATGTATTGTCTTTAGATTTTATCCTCGGAGATAATAGCCGTTATAATTTTGACTACTATATAGACAAAGGCTTTTATTGGAGCGTAGGAATGAACTCTCGTTACATAGGGTTTACTCATTCTACAGATCCATCAGGGTTGATTAACACTCTTAACTATCCCTCAGTCGATAAAATCCAGATGTCTTTCAGCGACTTTGCACATCAGTTTTTTGTTGAAACGCTTATTAAAAAGGACTTAGCGCTAAAAATAGGATTAGAGTTTAAGAACTTAAAGATCACAACTACAGACAATTCGTTTTTGGCTATTTTTGATAACGCAGAATATAAATTTGAAGACAGTAACTTTTTTAGTGGTTTTGGATCATTGAAAATTGATACCATTGATAATAAATATTTCCCGACGAGGGGATTCCTGTTTGAAGGTGGATTTCAATACTATTTTGCATCTTCAAATTCCAACGGAAATTTTAACGATTTTTCAATTGTGAAATCACAAATGTCCAAAGCATTCAAAATTACTAATCAGTTATCACTCAATATTGGAACAGAAGGTGGCTTTATTTTAGGAGATAGTAGCACGAAGGCACTTCATTTTGGGTTGGGGGGCTATGGTCAAAATTATTTCAATAATTTCTCCTCCTTTTATGGCTACGATTACTTAGCACTTATAGGGGATAGTTTCGTCAAAGCGGATACTACAGTTGATTATGAAATTATAAAGAACCATCATTTTAATATATCTGCTAATTTCGCCAACATTGGAGAGGGTATTTTTTTAAATAACGATTGGATCCAACCACCTTCTTACGGAGGCTATTCTGTCGGATATGGTTACGAAACAATTTTTGGGCCGATAGAAGTCAAATATAACTGGTCTGATGAAACTAAAAAGGCCAGTTTTTTTGTAAACGTAGGGTACTGGTTTTGATGTAGTTGATAACGACATCTAATGCGTTATTTTTTTTGGAATAATAATTGCAAATTTGTTCTCAAATATTATGCTATATCGATCAAATAGTAGAATTTTATAACATTATATGAAACGAGCATGTTCGGAATTTTATCACCCATGGAAATGATTAATAGCGAACAGCACGGGTCCGATAAAAAGAATAAATATAAACACATGAAAAAAATTTTATTTTTAGTGTTGCTTTTGGCAAGTATGGGCTTTTTAAATGCCCAACAAGATTCCTCGTTTGAGGCAGGCGAATGGCTAAAGTTTAAGCTTAGCTATAGTGGCTGGATGAAAGCAGGAAACGCAACTCTTGAAGTTTCAGAAACGACCTACGCTAGTAAGCCAGTTTATAGAGTGGTTGCTAAAGGGTGGACAACGGGTCCTATTAAGTGGGTTTTCAAGGTTCAAGACCACTACGAAAGTTATTTTGATAAGCAAACAGGAGCGCCTTATAAGTTTATTCGTGATGTTGATGAAGGCGGTTATGTGAAAAATAGAATTATTGAGTTCGATCATATCAACCAAAAAGCACATATTACGGACTTTAAAGACAACACAAAAACCTCAGTGGATATTGGAGACAATGTTCAAGATTTAGTCTCTGCTTATTACTATCTGAGAAATAATTATCAAACGGAAACAATACAGATAAACGATATTGTAGCGCTAGATATGTTTTTTGATGACGAGACGTTTAAGTTTAAATTAAAATATTTAGGGAGAGAAACCATTCAAACGGCCTTTGGGAAAATTAAATGTCTAAAATTTAGACCCTATGTGATGGCTGGACGTGTGTTTAGTGAAGAAGAAAGTCTCACGCTATGGGTGAGTGCCGACGCAAATAAAATTCCATTGAGAATAAAAGCCGACCTAAGTGTTGGTTCTTTACGCTCTGATTTAATCGCTCAAAAAGGGCTAAAACATCCTTTTGAAATTCAATTTTAATGAACAAAAATTCAAAAACCGACCAATTATCAAATAAACTGAAGGATAAATATCAGGCCATTCGCCAAGACCCAGACGTTCATTTAGAAGGCTTATTATATAGTAAGCCGATCACGTATTGGGATTATATACATACCGATGCCCTTCTAAGTTTACAAATTCAACGGACAGAATTCCCCGACGAGATGGTGTTTATTAGCTATCATCAAATCAATGAGCTTGTTTTTAAGATGATTCTTTGGGAGATTCGACAAGTCGCAGAAGCATCCCCCTTGAGTTTGTCGTTTTTTAAAAACAAACTCATGCGTATCAGTCGTTATTTTGATATGCTAACAACCTCATTTGATATTATGAGAGACGGTATGGACGTGTCACAATACAATAAATTTAGACAAACACTCACCCCAGCAAGTGGTTTTCAAAGTGCTCAATATCGACTTATTGAATTTGCGTCTACAGAGCGTATCAATCTTATTGATGTCAGATTTCGTAAAAAAATAGATGCAAATACGTCTTTTGAAGAAGCATTCGAACATTTATACTGGCAAGCCGCTGGAAAAGACTTTAAGACGGGTCAAAAATCAATTCTATTAATCAACTTCGAAAACCGTTACAAAAACGAGTTTAAGACGTTCATGAAAGCCTACACTTCTAAAAACTTATGGTCAAAATTCAAAGAGCTTCCTGAAGAACATCAAAAAGATGAAGCACTAATTGCAGCGATGCGCCATTATGATTATACAGCCAATATTACCTGGGTAATGGCACATTACAATGCCGCCAAACATTATATTTTAGGAAAAAACGGAGATGGCGTCGCTACAGGTGGAAGCGATTGGCAAAAATATATGCATCCAAAATACCAAAAAAGAATATTTTTTCCTGAACTTTGGAGCAACGATGAAAAAGATAATTGGGGACATGCAGTGGAAGGACTATAAAAAATATTTTAAAGCAAGATATTTCCTTTATGGATTTATGATTATCAGCTTTTATAGCATTCTAAAAGGATGTTCAAGTGATGATTTAGTGGAGGCTGAGCCAGAGTTGATTGTCAAAAAAGACGATTATAAATTTGGATACAACCTAAATAACTATCGGGTCGTTAATGATACGATTAGGAGTGGTGACAGCTTTGGTGTAATCTTAGAACAACACCATTTGTTTTATCCACAAATACATCATATCGCTGAAAAAACAAAAGAAGTTTTTGACGTTCGTCAGTTAAGAATTGGAAAGCCTTACACCGTTTTATATGACAAAGGTGAGGCCCAAAACCCTTTAATTTTCATCTATCAACCCAATAAAATTGAATATGTAGTCGTTGAGTTTTGTGATTCAATTATTGCATATTCAGAAAGAAAGTCCGTTAAAGTTGTCGAAAAAGAGACGTTTGGGTTCATTCAAAGCACCCTCTCTGAAACCATGGAGGATCAAGGTTTGCCTACCCAACTGATTTATGATATGTCTGATGACATCTACGCTTGGACCATCGATTTTTCTAGACTTCAGAAAGGCGATAATTTCAAAGTGATTTATGAAGAACGTTATGTAGACGATTCTATATACGCAGGGATTGAAAGCATTAAAGCTGCTTTTTTTGAACATAAAGGCGAATCGTTTTATGCGTTTAATTATATGAATTCGGATTCAAAAAACAGAACCGATTATTTTGATGAAAACGCAAAAAGCCTTCGAAAAGCCTTTTTAAAAGCACCGGTACAATTTAGCCGCATTTCTTCAAGATACAATTTAAAACGAAAAATAGCCTACTACGGAAACAGAGTTCGACCCCACAAAGGAACGGATTTTGCAGCCCCAATAGGCACGCCTATTTTAGCCACTGCAAACGGTACTGTGACGGCCTCTACACGAAAAGGAGGCAATGGAAAATATGTCAAAATCAGGCATAACGCCACTTATAGCACCCAATATTTACACATGAGCAGACGCCTGGTGAGTGTAGGCGATTACGTCAAACAAGGAGATGTCATTGGGAAAGTTGGGATGACCGGAAATACCGGAGGCCCACATGTGTGTTATCGTTTTTGGAAAAACGGCAAACAAGTAGATCCATTCCGTCAAAAATTACCAGATGCAAAAGCATTACCTTTGCGATTAAAGCCCGATTATCAGGTATTTATCGCGCCACTAAAACAACAATTAGACTCTATTAACTAACCATATTAAAACGAGCCAATGGCATTAAATTCAATAAACCCAACTCAAACTAAAGCTTGGGACAAATTAAAAGACCACTTTGAAGCAATCAAAGACGATCATATGAAAACATGGTTTGAACAAAACCCTGGACGAGCGGATGAATTCACAATTAAATGGGACGACTTTTACGTCGATTTCTCAAAAAATAGAATGACTTCTGAAACCATGCAACTTTTCAAAGAATTAGCGGAAGAGATTAAACTTAAGGACGCCGTTTCAAGTTATTTTGAAGGGTATACCATCAACCAAACAGAAGGTAGAGCGGTGATGCATACAGCGCTTCGTGCGCCAGAAAACTCCAAAATTCTTGTGGATGGTGTTAATGTTATTCCCGAAATATATAAGGTCAAGGCCTTAATGAAAAACTTTTCGGATGCTATTATTAACGGCACCAAAAAAGGATTTTCTAACAAAGCATTCACCGATGTTGTGAATATCGGAATTGGTGGTTCAGATTTAGGGCCAGCCATGGTGGTCGATTCGTTGGCTTTTTATGGCAATCATCTAAAACCACATTTTGTAAGCAATGTCGATGGAGATCATGTCAACGAAGTCTTAAAGACGCTTAATCCAGAAACAACACTGTTTGTGATTGTCTCTAAAACATTTACAACGCAGGAAACATTATCAAACGCCACAACAATTAGAGACTGGTTTTTAAAACACGCCACTCAGGATGATGTGGCAAAGCATTTTGTAGCAGTTTCAACAAACACGGCCAAAGTAGAAGCCTTTGGAATTGAGGCCTCCAATATTTTTCCGATGTGGGATTGGGTAGGCGGACGTTTTTCACTTTGGAGCGCCGTTGGTTTAAGCATTAGTTTGGCAGTTGGGCATGACAATTTCGAATCCCTTTTAGAAGGCGCTCATAAAATGGACACCCATTTTAGGGAGGAAGAATTTGAAACAAACATTCCAACAGTACTCGCATTTTTGAGCATTTGGTATAATAATTTTTTCGAGGCAGAAAGTGAAGCTATAATTCCTTACACTCAATACTTGAATCAATTTGCGACCTATTTACAACAAGCCATTATGGAAAGTAATGGTAAAAGTATTGACCGATCAGGAAATGAAGTTGGGTACGACACAGGGAATTTAATTTGGGGCGAACCCGGAACCAATTCTCAACATGCCTTTTTTCAGTTGATTCACCAAGGAACTAAATTGATTCCTGCAGATTTTATAGGGTTTACAAAATCGTTGCATGGCAACAAAGACCATCAAGACAAGTTGATTTCTAATTATTTTGCCCAAACAGAAGCTTTATTAAATGGTAAAACAAAGGATGAGGTGGTCGCCGAAGGGACTGCCCCAGAAATCATTCCTTTTAAAGTGTTTGCAGGGAATAAACCCACAAATACCTTACTTATTAACCAACTAACTCCTGAAAGCTTAGGAAAGCTGATTGCGATGTATGAACATAAGATTTTTGTTCAAGGCGTGGTTTGGAATATCTATAGTTTTGATCAATTTGGAGTTGAATTAGGTAAACAATTAGCAACAAAAATTTTACATGAAATTAATACCAGCTCAATTACCAAGCATGATGCTTCTACCTCCAATCTATTAAACCATTACCTAGGTAACAATTAAATTAAAGTTATAATATTTTGTTAATAATTTAGTTAAAGTTTTTAACTGAAATATAGTTGTATGCAGCATAACAATAGTTATTTTTGTTAAACTAATTTAAAACGTTAACAAACATAATTAAAGTTATGAAAAAACTTACACAGATTTTATCTATTGCCTTGATGGCATGTACGGTATCAGTTGCTGCACAAAGCACTGTATCAGGTACAGTTATCGATGCTGGACAACAAGTGCCTTTACCAGGTGCTACGATTGTTGAAAAGGGGACGTCCAATGGCGTTTCTGCTGATTTTGACGGGAATTTTACATTCAACACTAAAAACGCATCTGGAGAGGTTGTTGTTTCTTATGTTGGGTATGTATCAATGACTGTTTCTTTTTCAGGAAACTTGGACCTCGGTTCAATGGCACTAGAAGCTAGTGAATTTGGTTTAGAAGAAGTTCAAATTATTGCTTCTGTAGCAGTGGACAGAAAAACGCCAGTAGCGGTTTCTACACTAAAATCTGCTGAAATTGAGCTCAAATTAGGAACTCAAGAATTTCCAGAAATTTTAAAATCAACGCCAGGAGTCTATGCGACCAAAGCAGGTGGTGGATATGGTGACGGTCGAATTAACCTTAGAGGGTTTAGTTCTGAAAACGTTGCGGTAATGATTAACGGAATTCCAGTAAACGACATGGAAAACGGTCGTGTCTATTGGTCTAACTGGGCTGGTCTTGGAGATGTGACTTCTTCAATGCAGGTGCAAAGAGGCCTTGGAGCTTCTAAAGTAGCGGTCCCATCTATTGGTGGAACGATCAACGTGATTACAAAAACAACAGATGTTGAAACTGGAGGGAAAATATTTACTTCTATCGCCAACGATGGCTATGAAAAACTTGGGTTGTTATATTCAACTGGAGTTATGGATAGTGGTCTTGCAGCGACTGTTTCTGCAGCAAGAACAACTGGAAATGGATATGTCGATGGAACAGAGTTTAGCGGCGTTTCTTACTTCCTGAATCTTTCTAAAGAAATCAATGACGCTCACAAAATCTCATTTTCTGTATTTGGCGCTAAACAACGTCATGGTCAACGACAAAACAGACAATTAATTCAAACATTCAGAAATTCTGAAAGAGGAAGAAAGTTCAATGCTGATTGGGGTTACAAGAACGGACAAGTTACACACCAAGAAGATAATTTCTACAACAAACCTCAAATGTCTTTAAACCACTATTGGACAATTAGCGACAAAACAAGCTTATCAACTGTTGCTTATGCTTCCTACGGAACTGGTGGTGGCGGTGGAACTGCTGGAACTAACAAATTTACATTTGAATCTAACGGTCAAAGTGATTACCGAGATGGATTATACGGCGCTATAAATTTTGATAAAATTGTAGACGAAAACATTGTCAGTGGTGCAAATGGTTCTGAAACTATTTTAAGAGCGTCTCATAATGATCACAACTGGTTTGGGGTCTTGTCAACGTTAAAAACAGACTTAACGGATGATTTAGTCTTATTAACTGGATTGGATTGGAGAGATTATACAGGAAAGCATTACCAAACAGTTACGGACTTGTTAGGAGGTCAGTATTTCTTTGATGATAGCGATGTAAACAACCCAAATGCAGCATTGCAAGTTGGTGATAAAAGAAGTTATAATAACGATGGAAACGTAGGCTGGTTAGGCGCTTTTAGTCAATTAGAATATGATGTGAACGAAGACTTTAACACGTTCATCTCTTTAGCAGTTTCAAACACTTCTTACCAAAGGGTTGATTACTTCAAGTTTTTAGATTCGGATCCATTACAAACGACTGATACTTACAATTTTCTAGGGTACAGTGTTAAAGGGGGTGCAAATTATAGAATAGGTCAAAAACACAATGTTTTTGCAAACGTAGGGTACTTCGAAAAAGCACCAGAATTTGGCGCTGTATTTTTAAACAACGGGAATCAAAATCTTAATAAAGACGCTGAAAACCAAAAAATTACAAGTTTTGAGTTAGGATACGGATTTCGTTCAACGAAATTATCTGCCAATGTAAATTTATATTCTACAGCTTGGGAAGACAGAACAGAAACACAAAGTTTCCGTCAACCTGACGAAACCATTGCTTATGCTAATATTTTAGGGGTAAATGCAATTCACACTGGAATTGAATTGGATTTTGTTTACAGAGCCACTGACAAATTAAGAATTACAGGAATGGCCTCTTTAGGAGACTGGAGATGGGATAGTAATGTAGCAGACGTTGATATCATTGATGAAGATCAAAATGTGGTAGACACTGTAAACTTATTTATAAAAGATTTACATGTAGCGGATGCCGCTCAAACAACAATGGCTTTAGGGATTAATTATAAATTAACGCCTAAAACACGATTCGTGATCGATTACAATTACTACGCGGATCTTTACGCACAATTTGACCCAAGTGATAGAGGGACTCAAGGAGCACCTGATGCATGGAAAATGCCTGACTATAGCTTGTTTGATACCGTGATCAGTCACACCTTTGATTTCGGACCTTTTGAAACAACTTTAACAGCTCGTATGAACAATGTGTTTGATACAGAATATATTTCTGATGCCAATGACGGATCAGGTTCAACAGCCAACACTGCTTTGGTTTACTATGGTTACGGAAGAACATTTAGTATCGGAGCAAAACTTAACTTCTAAAAAATAAGATAATGAAAAAAATAATTTATTGTTTAGCAATTTTAGGAACAACCTTTATGGGTTGTGAACCTAATGAAGACATCTATAACAATCTTGATTCAGTTGACAATCCAGGATTTGATTATATTCAAGCGGTAGAGACTTACGTCTTTACTACGGAAGATTACGAGCTTTTTGAAACTGAATTAAGCGAAGAGGAATTTTTTGAAACACAAGCGCAAGCAGATCAATTAATCCCTGGCTTTTTAGCGGATAAATACCCCGTATGGGGAGAAGGCTCCTTAGTAAATGTGACTTACAACTTATTTGATGAAACAACATTAGAGGTACTTTCTACGACAGAGACCTTATCAAATATAAATCAAGTTGATGGCTATTTAGCGAGTACTTACGAAACTGCAGAAAACGGAACTTTTGTAGAGTTAACGTATAATGCGGATGTATTATCGTATGAATTATCGGAAGGTGATTTTGAAAAAATCGGGAATGCCTTAAGTTCTTCTTATCCTGAAGCGGCTTCAAGTGCAGCAAATTACTCAAACTTTGATAGAAGATCAGATAGAGATGCGTATTGGTCTGATGGAATGATTTTAGAAGGTATTAACGAGTTATTAAGTGGTGAATATAGTGCAGGACAAGTGGTGGCTGTGACGTTTGCTATTTATGACGGCGGAACTAATTTTTCTGAATCATTTACGGTTCAATACACCGGAAGTGGATTCTCAAAATTAGATGTGGAAGTGTCGGCAGTAACTGCTACAGAGTACACTTTAGGGTCATCTGATTATGATACAATAGGAGATGCATTAGCAGCGTCTTACCCTGGCCCGGCGGATAATGCCTCAAGTTATGGAAGTTTTGATGTAAGAGATACATCTGATAACTACTGGAGTGATGCTATGATTTTAGAAGGGTTAAATATTATTTTACCAACGGCAACAGAAGGCGATATATACGCTGTAACCTATAAAATCTATAATGGTTCTGTTGGCACACAAACGATGACGTTATTATATACCGATGGTGCTTATATCGCAAATGCAACAATTGTAGAAATAACAACAGTCGTGGCTAAGAATGCTGGAGATTGGGAATTCCCTTATGTATTTACAGCAAAAGACTACGATGCATTCGGGTTTAATTATCCAAACTTTGGAAGTAGTAGTGTTTATATTATTGATATTTTCTTAGAAAGTTTATATCCATATGCTGAACAAGGCGATGTTGCCATGGTACAATATGCTTATTACGCGGGATCCGCTTCAACAAAATATGGACATAGTATTTTTGATGGCGACAAATGGACTTTAACGCCAGATGTTATTGAAACTTCATTTCAGTATGGTTTTGAAGATGGCGCATGGTTACCAGACAATACCATTAAATATATGTTATTAGATGCTGATGTTGACTTAATCTCGAGTGCGTTCATTGATATCTATCCTGGACCTGCAGACAATGTCGGTTACTTTGGAAGTTTTGACAGAAGAAGTGGAAGTTCAAACTTCTGGTCTGACGAAATGTTATTGGAAGCAGCTAATGTATTATTAGACGCAAGAGATCCGAGTGCCGCAGAAGGCCAAAAATATGCTCTAAATTTTGTAGTTTATACTGGATCAACTGGTATTGAAAGCAAAACGGTGATTAAAACGGGTGGTGTTTGGTTATATAAAGAATAATCAATCTGTCATTCTAAATTTAAAAGCCTCTTAGTTTACTAAGAGGCTTTTTTTTATCTTCACCCAAAATTTAATAAACTAAAAACGATATATCATGATCAAAACAATTCATTCCTATTGGGCTTACCTAGTACTCGTTGTACTCGTATTGGCCGTTTTTAAATCGCTAGTGGGCTACTTTGGTAAAAAAGACTACGATGCCAAAGCCTTTCGTGTCGCACTCTTTACGTTGATCGTTTCACACATTCAATTATTGATTGGATTGCTGTTGTATTTTACCTCGTCCCGATTTGGTCTTTGGAGTGACTTAGGCGTAGGTGAAGTGATGAAAAATGCTAGCATCCGCCTATATCTTGTAGAGCATCCAACGATAAATATTTTAGCAGTTGCCTTGATTACTATTGGGTACTCTAAACACAAGAAGAAACTTATTTCGGGGCCTAAATACAAAACGATTGCAGTGTTTTATACCATTGCTTTGTTATTAATCCTCTCCAGAATTCCATGGAATGTATGGCCAAACTAACCCATAAAAAAAAGCAGCCAATTGGCTGCTTTTTTTATGAATTAAAGTATTTTAAAGTCAATGATTAGTCCACTTGTCGAATCACATGCACATAGACCGGAAAGTGATCGCTGTACCCATCGATGAATTTTCCATATGAAAAACTTCTAAAAGGATAGCCCTTGAAACGTCCGTCTTTGTTTAAGAGATAAGGTTTATTGTAAACGCCCGCTTTATAAAATCGAAACGAGGAAAAGTCTTTATCTAGTAATGGTTTCGTCATTAAAATTTGATCAAACAAAAACCAAACACCGCGGTAGGCATTCGTTCCACCTCCATTTTTATAAATGGTTTCCATCGGATTGTAAATGCCTTTTAAGCCAACAGCCTTTTTCTTTCTTTTAGTTTTGAGAACTTTCTTCAAACTTTTATTGGTTGGATTGTCATTTAAGTCACCCATTGTAAAAATCTTTGCATAGGGATCAATCGATTGTAGTGAGTCTGTAAGGCGTTTGCTGAGTCTTGCTGCGGCCTCTCGTTTGGGGCTACTCTTTTCTTCGCCTCCACGTCGAGAAGGCCAGTGATTTACCATCAAGTGAATGAGGTCTCCTTCGAGATACCCACTAACCAAAAGTTGATCTCTGGTATGATCGGGTCTATTTTCTTCAGCGTTGAATAAATTTAATGTATGCGTACTCGAAGCTATCGGGTCAAAAAGTGCCTTTTGATACATCAGCGCCACATCAATTCCACGTTCGTCAGGTGAATCGAAATGGATAATGCCATAGTCTTTGTCAACTAATAAAGAATCATTCGCAAGATCTTCAACCACAGATCGGTTTTCAACTTCTGCTAAACCAATGATTGCAGGAGTGTTTTTGGACACATCGGCACCAATTTCAGAAATCACACGCGCCATATTTTTGACTTTTTTGAGATAGACTTCCTCACGCCCAAATTTAAGCTCCATGATTGGACTGGCTTCGTCATTCTTGTTGGGATCGTTAATGGTATCGAAAAGATTTTCAACATTATAAAATGCAATCGTATGTACTTTAAATTTTTTGGTATCCTGAGCGTCAATCGTGCCAAAACTGACAATGAATACCAACACAAAGAGAGCAATTTGTTTGAGGGTTAAAACCGTAATTTTTTTCATATCTAATTTAGAATAATTGGAATTTTTTTTAAAAGTAGATATTTTTTGTAAATTAAGGCCGTCAATTATTGTTAATTAACCCCAAATCAACAATGAAACACCTTAATATACTATGTTTAACAGGCTTTTTAGTATCATTTGCGGCCCTAGCTCAACAGACGATTGTTAGAGGAAGTGTAAACAACTTAACCTCAAACCAACCGCTCCACGGAGTTCATGTTGAATTTGAAGAATCGTTATTAAGCACGGACACAGATACTGAAGGTGTGTTTGAGTTTTCGTCCAATATCCCAATTGGGGAGCACATCTTAAAATTAACCAAGCCAGGCTATCTTTTAGCACGCTATCCTATTGTGGTTTATGAAGGTCAAACGCTTGATATTCAAGATATGGTGATGTCTGTAGACCCTTCAAATGACGACTTGTTTACCATTACCCTAACAGATGATGAATTAAATGACGACAACAGTGGTGTTGATAATATTTCTGGGTTATTAGGATTGTCTAAAGATATTTTTCAGCGGACAGCCGCTTTTGAATTTAGCACATCGTTTTTTAATGTACGGGGTCTAAATTCCGAAAACGGGATACTATTGATGAATGGCATCGATATGAACAAACTATCCAATGGGAGACCACAATGGAGCAATTGGGGAGGGTTGAATGATGTCCTTCGGAATCAAGAATTAACCTCTGGACTCGCCGCATCTTCCTATAATTTTGGGGGCGTTTTAGGGTCCACAAATATTAATTTAAGAGCGTCAGAGTACCAAAGTGGTCGTCGGATCACCTATTCATCATCGAACCGAAGTTATACCAACAGACTTTTGGCGACCTATGCATCGGGACTTGTAAAAGGGGGATGGTCCTATGTGTTTTCACTGGGAAGACGTTGGGGAAATGAAGGGTATCAAGACGGAACCTTTTATGATGCGAATTCCTTTTTTGGGGCGGTCGAAAAGAGAATCAACAAGAATCACAGTCTAAATTTTACGGCGTTTTACACCCCCAATAGACGTGGAAAGTCATCCCCAAATTCACAAGAAGTGTACGATTTGAAAAACATTAAGTATAATGAATATTGGGGATATCAAGACGGGAGAAAGCGAAATTCGAGAGTAAAACGGATTTCAGAACCTGTAGTGATGTTGAATCATTATTGGAATATTTCAGATCGTTCAAAACTCAATACAAATATTGCCTACCAATTTGGTGAACTAGGAAACAGCCGTTTGGATTATGCAGGAGGCGCCAATCCAAGTCCAGCCTACTATCAAGATCTACCCAGTTATTTTTTAGCAAATTCTGGAGGCCCAGATCTAGCAGGCGCGTATGAGGCTTATCAAAATTTCACGTCGGAGGGTCAATTAGATTGGAACCAAATGTACGATGCCAACATCACAAACAACACCAATGGGGATCCTGCGGCCTATGTGTGGTATGAAGATCGAAATGATGACACTCAACTCACCCTTAACACGATTTTTAAATCTGAACGATCAGATCACCTGGTTTTAAATGCGGCCGTCCATTACAAGCGATTACAATCTCATAATTTTGCCGAAATTTTGGACATGTTAGGAAGCACCACAGGCTATTTAAACATTGATTCTTTTGATCAGATTCAATTGAACTTAAAGAACCCCAATCAAATCGTAGGCCAAGGCGATATCTTTAAATATAACTATAATTTAGAGGCAAAAATTCTTGGCGGGTTTGCACAAGCGCAGTTTACTTATAATAAGGTTGATTTTTTTATCGCCGCAAGCATCACCAAAACAGACTATCAAAGAGAAGGCTTCTATCAACATGAAATATATGTGGACAACTCCTATGGAAAAGGCCCCAAAGTCAACTTTACAGGCATCGGTACAAAAGGAGGCTTGACGTATAAGTTTTCTGGAAAGCATCTGTTTACAGCAAACGCAGGCTATTTATCCAAAGCGCCCACACTTCGAAATACGTTTTCTAACTCGAGAGAAAATCACGCCATCATTGGAGCGGTTTCTAAAATCGATATTACAGACGAAAAAACGACCTCTTTGGATGTTAATTATAGATACAGATCCTCAACTTTAAAAGCGCGTTTGACCGGCTATTATTCACTCATAAAAGACGCCAACGAAATTTCCTTTTTTTATGCAGATGGACTCAGTGGCGTTTTTGGAGAATCCGCTTTTGTGCAAGAGCTCTTGCAAGGGGTCGACAAAAAACAGTTAGGCCTCGAGTTTGGAATTGAAGCACAAGTGACTCCAACCATTGCCTTAAAAGGCGCCCTTTCAATGGGTCAATTCACCTACAATAACAATCCTAATTTAGTGCTCACTTCTAGTAGTTTCCCTAATGGATTAAACTATGAGGAGGCCAATTTGAAAAACTATAAAATTGCTGGCGGTCCTCAACGTGCAGCCTCTATCGGATTTGAGTATCGAGACCCTAAATATTGGTGGTTTGGGACCACGGCTAATTTTTTCTCAAATGCATATCTAGATATCTCCTCTCTCACACGTACTAAAAACTTTTACCTGGAGACCGATGGATTTCCTTTTCCAGATTATGACCCAACACTAGCCAGAGCCTTGCTAACGCAAGAAAAATTTGACAGTTATATGGTGATTAATGCCGTTGGTGGTAAGTCATGGAGAATTGGCAAAAAATATCTAGGACTGTTTGTGAGCTTAAACAACTTACTTGATATAGAATACAAAACAGGTGGTTTTGAGCAAGGGCGGAACGCTAATTATCGATCCCTTAAAACCGATGTCAATCAACCAATACGTCGTTTTGGTCCGAAGTACTGGTATGGGCGTGGCGCCACCTATTTTATGAATCTAAGCCTAAGATTTTAAAAACAAACTAAATTATAATACTATGAAAATCATGCCTCTTAAAAACTATCTCACAGCCCTTTTATTTAGTCTTTCTTTAGGGGCATGTGTGGAAGATTCTGATTTTTCGGTTCCCGAAAGTTTAGGAACCGAAGAAAATGAAGTCCTTAATGAAATTTTAAAACAAATAGATACTGGCGCAATTCAACTCGTCTCAATCTCTGAAGTAAAATCCATGTACAAGAGTTTTTGGAAACGTCCTTTTCAAGTGGATACAGATATCATGGTCAAAGCCTATGTAACGTCTTCGGATCAATCCGGAAATTTTTATAAGGAACTTTACTTACAAGACAGTCCAGAGGCTCCAACATCGGGGATTAAACTAATTTTAAACCTTTCAGATTCGTACAACCGGTTTAATAAAGGTCGTGAGGTTTACATTCGATTGAACCCACCAACGCCAACCAATTACCCAAACGGATTATACATCGGCGAAGAACGTCTTGGAAATAAGGTGATTACCATAGGAGGCGGAACGGAAACGAAACAATACGGCACCACGGTCACATCCCTGTCCGAAAATCAAATAAATACGTCTGTATTTAGATCCGAAAAAACTTACAAAATCACACCCTTAGTGGTTCAGATATCGCAGCTATCTAAAGATCATATTGGGTTATTTGTACAAATTGAAAATGCCGAATTTGAAGAGAACCTCAATGGAGAACGCTATTTTAATCCCTCTGAAAACTACGATACGAGTCGAACCATACAAACTTGCTCCGGAACAACCTATTCAACTTTTGATCTCGAAACGAGTTCTTTTTCTAGTTTTAAAAATGAATTGTTACCCACTGGAAATGGCACTGTCGCCGGAATTATTTCGAAAACCTATGATGGAAGTCGTTTGGTGCTTGCATTAAACACAACCGACGATGTGAACATGAACGACCTGCGATGTTCGTTATAGGCTGTACAGGTTTTTTAGTGTCATTTGTGGCCTTAGCTCAACAGCGCTTAATCTTTTCACCACTCCCAATAGTTACGGTTTTGACTTTCTTCGTGTTGAATATATAATTTGTGACTCCTTAAATTAATCGATTTCTTCACGGAGTGTTTTCTTAATATCCTGGATTAAATCATTTTGAATTGCAATGGTCTTATTTAAAACATGCATTGCGTTTAAATTCTCTAATTGTTTAGAGACCATCTTTTTCAAATAAGCTTTGGTGTGTTTTTCGCTCATAACGGTATATTTAAAATATTTAAAAAAAACCTTCAAAGGATCAAATGATGCTTTAAAAGCATTTTTAGAACACTAAAAATATTCAATTAAATATTACAAAGCATAAAATAACACCTAAGTCATTAAAAATGAAGTTATTATATTTAGCCATTAACAGTAATATTTATCTAAAATTATGAAAACCCAAACAGCCAAACAAATTACAGACGCAAATCGCAAAGCCATAAAAGAGGGTTTATTTCCGCCCTACACCAAACAGCAGCACGCCGCCGCCAAAGGTTTTGACCACGAAGATATAAGATATTGGAACTTTTGTTTAAACAGCATGGAAGCCTACACCAAAAAAGAATATACCGATTTCGAAGGTTGCACCCCTCTAGAGTTGATATTGTGGAATAGGATTTTACCCGAAGCCGAGCAATTCACAAAACAGGAATACAGTGATAAATGTGGTTGTAGTGGCAAAGACTTCAAAGATTTCGTTATTTGGAACGGATGTTTACCCGAAGCCGAGCAATACACCGAAGACGAAATAAACAACCTGTAAGTAAATATTAAATACAATGAAGTAGATAACTTCTAAATACTAGTTCAGAACGAATGCTAGAACCTTATTTTTTTCTATATTTCCAGAATGAACTTTTTTAACCAACTTTATCTCACCGTTTTTAATCATTTTAAGGCGCGTTACAAACAAAAGGCAAATTCGATAGCGCTGTATTATGTTTCAATACTTCAGATTGCACTGCTGTTGTTAGGCGGAATTTTCTTTACTAAGTTTTTAGAACAAATGAAGGTAGTGGTGATGTCAAGCACGAACTCGGTGGTCCTTTTTTGTTTGATAGCACTTTTTATTCACTTCAAAAATTGGGTGAATTATAGCGGTCGAAAGCGGCGTGTTTTAAACGCAAAACTGACCAATAAAAAAGATTTAGGGTATTCGATGTTTATTCTTTTGGTGTTGCCTGTTGGGATTATAAGTCTCTCAATTTTACTACTTAAAACAGTCTAAAGAGTTCTGTTTTTTTAAAAAATATTTCCGCTATCTATGAATGGCAATCCTTTTAAAACTTTACCTTTGACCAATACATTTTTATGATAGAGAAAAAAGATATTGATTTAGAAAAAGCGGTTTTAATCGGGGTGATTACTAAATCACAAGATGAAACCAAATCTAAAGAATACTTAGAGGAGCTCGAATTTCTCACCTATACTGCAGGTGGAGACGTCCTCAAACGCTTTACCCAAAAAATGGAAAAGCCCAATCCCAAAACCTTTATTGGAACTGGGAAAATGGAAGAGCTACGCCTTTTTATTGAGGAACATAAAGTGGGGACCGCTATTTTTGATGACGAATTGTCGTCTGCACAAGAACGGAATATCAGTAAAATATTAAACTGTAAAGTATTGGATCGTACCAATCTTATACTTGATATTTTTGCCCAAAGAGCTCAAACAAGTTATGCTCGTACCCAAGTTGAATTGGCTCAATGTGAATATTTATTACCACGATTAAAAGGAATGTGGACGCACCTCGAACGTCAAAAAGGGGGCATTGGAATGCGTGGACCCGGGGAAACCGAAATTGAAACAGATCGACGTATTGTAAGAGAAAAAATAGCCTTATTAAAAGCTAAGATTAAAAAAATTGATAAGCAAATGTCCGTTCAACGAAGCAATCGTGGTGCCATGGTTCGTGTGGCTCTGGTTGGCTATACCAATGTTGGGAAATCGACTTTGATGAATGTGATAAGTAAATCAGATGTATTTGCAGAAAATAAATTATTTGCAACGCTTGATACAACCGTCCGAAAAGTGGTGGTCAAAAACTTACCTTTTTTGATGAGTGATACCGTTGGGTTTATCAGAAAGCTTCCAACTCAACTTGTAGACTCCTTTAAAAGTACCTTAGATGAGGTTAGAGAATCGGATCTCTTACTCCATGTGGTTGATATTTCTCATCCGGGTTTTGAGGAGCATATAGAATCTGTAAACCTTATTTTAGGAGAAATTAATGCGTTAGACAAGCCAACGCTGATGGTTTTTAATAAGATTGATGCGTATGAAGCGGAGCCCTTTGATGAGACCGATTTGATTGCCGTTCGTACAGAGGCACACTATTCTTTGGAGGAATGGAAATCAACCTGGATGTCCAAAATTGGCAAAAACTCCTTATTCATCTCCGCCCTTAATAAAGAGAATTTAGAAGATTTTAAAAAACGAGTCTACGATACAGTTCGTGAAATTCATGTGAAACGATTTCCTTATAATCAGTTTTTGTATCCAGATTATGAGGAGACTATTGAATAAAAAAAATCCCGCAACTGCGGGATTTTTTTTAGGAGTATTTTCTCTTAGAAATTATAATTCACACCAAGCCCGATGACTTGACGCGTTTGTAAACCTCTATAAGCATTGTCGTCATAAATGGTTTGATATGCTAACGTTGTTGAAATATATTTATTAATATTCATGACCAAATTCATTGTATAATCAACATCTATATTTTGTGGATCGTCTAGATAATTTGAATAAAGGTTTAGAATATTTTCCATTGAAACATTTTTCATCAAATCAAGTTTGTAGTATGCTCCAACGGATGCTCCAAACTCATACCGTGTACTTTTTCCTTCATCGACTCCAAAATAAGCAGCTTCAGGTAAGGTAAGATCTTTATCTACAAAAATTAATTTAGAAGTTGCTGGCGCAATATTGACTCTTAGATTTTCACTTTTTTTCCATAACATTCCAGGTCCAAGTTGTAAATAACCTGGAGATAAAAACTTAGTCGGCCCTTCGGTGTCACTGTCTAAATCATCTGTAAACTGGGTTTTAAAGTTGAGGAACGCAGAATAAAACCAATACCCTTTTGCTTTTTTTCCTAAAACAGAATTCCATTCCAATCGATCATCCGATTTTTGAATGTCTTGGTCTTTAATTTTAGTAATGCCAAAAGCCGCTATGATTTTATTATCCCAAGACCAGTCCTCTTTGAGGTAATTGTAGTCGTAGTTGACGCCAACAGCTCCAGAAACATTACTCACGCCTCCAGCTATCCAGTTTTCAAAGGTTGATTGATTTACTAAAAAAGTAAACGTTCCTCCTTTGGTCCAAACAGGAGTGGGAGTCTCAACATCTGTTGGATCTTGGGCATAAATACTTTGAAACTGTAAAATAAGAGCTACTAGTAGAATTGTTTTTTTCATGTGATTGTAGGTTTGGGGTTTAAAAAATTAGATGCAAATATATGAAAATAAATAGATCAAAAAAGAAAGATCTTTATTGACTTTATGTTCTCTTATAAAGCGGAACTGAAGAACAGGCTTCGCCATACATAATTGATTTTGCAATTGGTTGCAGTCGGTCTATCAAAAAGAGATATGCATTTTGTGGAACGGGTTTATTTGAACAGCCTTTGATAATGACTGGTTTGTCTTTGTAAAAAGAAAGTTCTAAATCATTTATAATTGGCTGATATAGTGAGGTTTCTAAGGCTTCTAAATCCCCAACAACAACCTGTTTAGCAATCCCCGATAATTTGAGTCTTACCAACATATACGCCCATCCAGGGATGATGGCGTCGGTTGTGCAATGAAGTGCAACGAATTGATTTTTGTAAATGGACCAGTCCTGCGCAATGACAAACGCTCTAAATTCTTTTTCACGAAGTACTAAGCCTTCGTAGAGCCAGTCTTTAATGTCAAAACAAACTCTTTCACCCTTTGGGTAGTAATCCTCTAAATCAATTGTGACTAGAGCACTTTTTGAGACGCGATTTACAATTTCTCCACTCATTATTTTAAAGCATTCCAAGTTCTAGTTTGGCTTCTTCACTCATCAAATCTTGGGTCCATGGGGGGTCAAAAGTAATTTCGACCTCTGCATCTTTCACGGCATCTATTGATTTAATTTTCTCTTCTACTTCCAGCGGAAGGGTTTCAGCCACAGGACAGTTTGGGGTCGTTAACGTCATTAGAATTTTCACTTCATAATCTTCATTTACAAATACGTCATAAATTAGACCTAACTCATAAATATCTACGGGAATTTCTGGATCAAAAATGGTTTTTATGACACGAACTATTTTTTCTCCTAAAGCATTTACGTCAATTTTTTCGGTACTCATAATCCTATTTGTGTTTGATATGCAAGTGCATACATTTTTATTTGTTTTATCATACTCACCAACCCGTTGGCTCGGGTAGGGGATAAGTGCTCTTTAAGACCAATCTCATCGATAAAATCCGTATTTGTTTTTAAGATCGTTTCGGGATTTTGGTTCGAAAATACCCGAATCAAAATGGCCACAATGCCTTTTGTTATAATGGCATCGCTATCGGCAGAATACACCACTTTATCATTTTCTAGATCGGCATGAAGCCATACTTTACTCTGACAGCCTTTGATAATATTGTCGTCTGTTTTAAATTCCGAATCTATGATGGGTAATGATTTCCCTAATTCGATCATGTATTCATAACGTTCCATCCAGTCGTCAAACATGGAAAACTCATCGATCAATTCGTCTTTTATCGTTTTAATATTCATATTGCAAAAATACAATTCTTAAATTGGAATTTTTAATTTTCTTGAATAGATAATAGGTGTTCTACTAACGCTTTTATTTCAGATGGAGGATATTTATGGTCAAAATTGTTGGATTGAATCGTATCTCCTTTTTTGATAATCGTTAATTGTGCAAAAGCGGCTCCGTCGTACTGTCTATAATTGGTTGGCGATTTTAGAGTTGGCAGACTCGTTAGGTTAATTTGATCCAATAATTTCATGCATTTATTCCATTCGCCCTCCTTTAAGTCTTTTGAAATAGCATTTAACTTTTCATAATCTTTGAATTCTGTTAAACGATCTTTACGGATACTGATTTCTAAAAAATAGCCCCGTGTATGAGCGCCATATAAAAGTTCAATTTCATTTTGTATTGATTTTTTTTCGCTGTTTTGGGTCCGAGCATTTTTTTTTGAATGACAGCCCGTCAACAAAACAATCAACGTAAAACAAATGAGAATGGGTTTCATAGGCGTTTAAATTATGAATAAGAAGTTTTTTAAATATACTAAAATCTAAACTAACGTAGCATCATCGCCGCCTTTTTAAGCGCTTCCACAAAAGTGTCTATTTCCTTTTTAGTATTGTAAAAACAAAACGAAGCTCTTGCAGTTCCTGAGACTTCAAAGTAGTCCATAATGGGTTGTGCACAATGTTGACCCGTGCGAATGGCAATTCCTAGTTTGTCTATAATAGTCCCAATATCATAGGCATGAACACCGTCTATATTAAAAGAAATGACAGAGGTTTTATCCGTTTTTGGACCATAAATCCGCATGCCTTCGATCGCATTTAGTTGTTCAGTGGCATATTCCAATAGCTCATGTTCATACGATGCAATCGCGTCAAACCCGATAGAATTCATATAGTCGATCGCAGCGCCAAAAGCAATGCCACCACAAATATTAGGTGTCCCTGCTTCAAATTTATGAGGCAGTCCAGCATAGGTCGTTTTTTCGAAAGTTACCTCAGAAATCATTTCACCTCCGCCTTGATAAGGCGGCAGTTTATGTAACCATGATTCTTTAGCATACAGCATTCCAACGCCAGTTGGGCCACACATTTTGTGCCCTGAGGTCACATAAAAATCAACATCTAAGGCTTGAACATCTGGTTTGATATGTGGGCAAGCTTGCGCTCCATCTATTAAAATAGCGGCCCCTACCTTATGGGCTTTCTCAATCATTTCCTCAATAGGATTAATTGTTCCTAGTGCATTGGAAATATGGTTGACAAACACCAATTTTGGGTTTAAAAGTAAGAGTTCGTCATAGGCATTCATGTCTAGCGAACCCTCTGAAGTCATTGGAATCACTTTTAAGCTTGCCTTGGTTTTTTCACACAACATTTGCCATGGCACAATATTACTGTGATGCTCAAGCGCCGATACCAGAATGGTGTCGTTTTCTGTTAAAAAAGAAGCAAACCCATTTGCCACTAAATTAATACTGTGGGTCGTTCCCGATGTGAAAATAATTTCATGTGCATGCGCAGCATTAAAATGCTTTTGAATGGTGTGGCGTGCGTTTTCGTATTTATCGGTGGCTTCCTGACTTAAAGTGTGGACCCCTCTGTGAATGTTTGAATTGTAATTTGAATAATAATCGACAATGACGTCTATGACTTGTTGAGGCGTTTGTGAAGTCGCCGCATTATCCAAATAAATCAATGGTTTTCCGTTGACGGTTCTGGAAAGGATTGGAAAATCGTTTCGAATCGTTTCAACATCAAATAGTGTATTAGAATTTTGGTCGTTCATTATAAATCAAATCCGATATTAACCCCTAATTTTTTAGCGATCAATGAATTAATCCTGTTTTTTAGTTGTGGAATTTTTACACTTTCCAAAACGTTATTTGCAAAGGCATACATTAAAAGTGCTTTGGCTTCTTTTTCAGGGATTCCTCTAGCACGTAAATAAAATAGTGCATTTTCATCTAATTGTCCAATCGTACATCCGTGAGAGCACTTTACATCATCCGCAAAAATCTCTAATTGAGGTTTTGTGTTGATACTTGCTTTATCACTTATAAGCAGGTTATTGTTTGCTTGAAATGCATTTGTTTTTTGAGCTTCTTTATTAACAAGCACCTTTCCATTAAAAACCCCAATAGAGCTGTCGCCAAAAATACCTTTATAATCTTGATGGCTTTCACAATTTGGTTCAATATGATGTACCAACGTATTGTGGTCGACATGTTGTTTGTTTCCAATAATGGTGACCCCATTTAAAGTGGAATCAATATGTTCTCCGTTTTGATAAAAGTTTAAATTGTTTCGGGTTAATTTCCCTCCAAAACTAAAGGTGTGAACCGACACATGACTCTCTCTCTTTTGGTTTATAAAAGTGCTATCGATGAGCGATGCATTTTCTTTGTCATTTTGAACTTTATAATAATCGACAATCCCTCGTTTGGCTGCAAAAATTTCGGTCACACTATTGGTCAAGGTCGGGTTGTCTGTAAGACTCTGGTGCCGCTCTATGATCTGAACATGTGCATTTTCATCCACAACAATTAAGTTTCTAGGTTGAAGCAAAAGAGCCGCTTCACTCCCTGTAGAAAAATGAATAATTTGGATGGGTTTTTCAACCAATTTATTTTTAGTGATATGGATGTAAGCCCCTTCATTTGAAAACGCGGTGTTCAATGACGTTAGGCTATCTTTTTGAGCGATCTTATTAAAATAGTTTTCAATAACTAACTGATATTTTGGCTTGCTCAAAGCAGCTGACATTAAACAAATATCGATGCCTTCATGGGTGGTTTCTGAGAGGTGTGATGCATATTTACCATCGACAAATACAATTTTATAGCTGTCAATGTCATGAATAAAATAAGGCTGGACATCTTTGTATTCAACAGCAAATTCTGTTTTTGCAAATACACTAAAATCTTCTTTTAAAACTTTTCCTAAGGAAGTGTATTTCCATGCCTCATCTTTTTTGGCTGGAAAGCCTTCCAGTTCAAAGCGTTTGATCGCTTCTGTACGCATATCGTGTACAAAAGTGTTGTCTAATGAAATTTGATTTTCAAAAGCAATAAAAGAGGATACTAATTTTTCTTTAAGTTCCATAAAGGCAATGCGTTCTTTTAATTTTCAGCTTCTTGTTTGATCCAGTCGTAGCCTTTTTCTTCTAATTCAAAGGCGAGTTCTTTGGTTCCTGATTTTACAATTTTTCCATTGTGAAGTACATGCACAAAATCGGGTACTATATGATCGAGCAGTCGTTGGTAATGTGTAATTACAACCACGGCATTGTCATTTGTTTTTAGCTTATTGACGCCATTGGCCACAATCCGAAGCGCATCAATATCAAGTCCAGAATCGGTTTCATCAAGAATGGCTAGCTTGGGTTCTAACATGGCCATTTGAAAAATTTCATTTCGTTTTTTTTCGCCTCCAGAAAACCCTTGATTTAAGGATCGAGATAAAAATTTACGATCGATTTCAAGTAATTCAGATTTTTCACGAATCATTTGAAGCATTTCTTTTGCTGGCATGTCCTCTAAACCTTTTGCTTTACGCATTTCGTTTAGTGAAGTTTTCATGAAGTTTGTGACGGTGACTCCTGGAATTTCTACAGGGTATTGAAAGGATAAAAAGATTCCTTTGTGCGCGCGTTCTTCGACCGAAAGTTCGTCAATGTCTTGCCCCTCAAAAGTAATTTGTCCTTTTTCAACTTCGTATTCTTCTTTTCCAGCAATGACAGAAGCTAAGGTGCTTTTTCCGGAACCATTGGGCCCCATTATCGCGTGAACTTCTCCTGGTTTTATTTCTAGATTGATGCCTTTAAGAATTGACTTGCCGTCAATATTTGCATGTAAATCGGTGATTTTTAACATAGTTATTCCGTGCCTAATTTTATAATATTCTCAGTTTCTTTTCCTTCAGAAACGCTGATAATTTCAACAATTTCTATTTTATTTTCCCATAAAATCTTGGGATCTTCTTTTGTAGATAAAACCCCTCTAACTTCAACACTTACCATGTCGGTATCGGATGTTTTAAGTGGTGCTGCCTTTTCATTTAATTCTTTAGCGAGATCATTTAAAATTACTCCATAAATTTCGGAATCATTTTGCAATACCGCAGCATCTTCAAAAAAGATATAATTGCCTTTGATGGTTGTTAAGTCACCAGAGATTTCATTTGAGTTTTTCGGGTTGTTTTTGCAACTTAAAATGGATGCTACAAAAACGAATACTAATAAATGTTTCATTTTTTTAAAGTTTATCCTACAGAACCTTCGAGGCTTATTTCTAATAATTTTTGAGCTTCTACAGCAAATTCCATTGGTAGTTTATTTAAAACGTCTTTACTAAAACCGTTTACAATTAATGCAATGGCTTTTTCTGTTTCAATTCCTCTTTGATTGCAGTAAAATATTTGGTCTTCCCCAATTTTACTGGTGGTGGCTTCATGCTCTATTTGAGCCGTTTTATTTTTGACTTCGATGTATGGAAATGTGTGTGCGCCACATTCATCACCCATTAGTAAACTGTCACATTGCGAGAAATTTCGAGCGTTTTCTGCTCTGGAACTTACTTGAACCAATCCTCGGTAACTGTTTTGTGATTTCCCTGCAGAAATCCCTTTACTAATAATTGTTGATTTTGTGTTTTTCCCTAAGTGAATCATTTTGGTACCAGTATCCGCTTGCTGATAATTATTGGTGACTGCAATCGAGTAAAATTCACCGACCGAATTATCGCCTTTTAATATACATGAAGGATATTTCCAAGTAACTGCACTTCCAGTTTCTACTTGTGTCCAAGAAATTTTGGCGTCTTTTTCACAGATCCCACGTTTGGTTACAAAATTATAAACACCGCCTTTACCTTCGGCATTTCCAGGGTACCAGTTTTGGACCGTTGAATATTTTATTTCTGATCCGTCTAAAGCAATTAGCTCAACAACGGCCGCATGTAGTTGATTTTCGTCTCTACTAGGAGCGGTACAGCCTTCTAAATAACTTACATAACTTTCTTCATCTGCAATTAAAAGTGTGCGTTCAAATTGACCTGTTCCTGCTTGATTAATTCTAAAATAGGTAGAGAGTTCCATTGGACATCTAACGCCCTTAGGAATGTAGCAAAAACTACCATCACTAAATACAGCGCTATTTAGAGCTGCATAATAATTATCAGATGTTGGAACTACCGTTCCAATGTATTTTTTGACGAGTTCAGGATGTTCTTTGATGGCTTCAGAGATACTCATAAAAATGATTCCCTTTTCGCCCAACGTCTTTTTGAAGGTGGTCGCAACCGAAACCGAATCAACCACAATATCCATTGCGACATTGTTCATCATTTTCTGTTCATCGACTGAAATCCCTAATTTTTTATACATGGCGAGTAAGTCGGGATCGACATCGTCAAGTGTTTTGTTAGGATCTATTGAAGTAGGGGCTGAGTAATATGCAATCGCCTGAAAATCCGGTTTTTGATACGTTACGTTAGCCCAGTCTGGTTCTTCCATGGCTTTCCAAACTTTAAAAGCCTCCAAGCGCCATTGGGTCATCCATTCTGGTTCCTCTTTCTTTTTAGAAATGGCTCGCACGATGGATTCGTCCAGGCCAATAGGAAACGTTTCAGAATCTATATCTGTATAAAAACCATATTCATACTCTTTGGTTTTTAATTCTTCTCTTAAATCATCTTCTGTGTACTTACTCATACGATTTATTAAATTTTACTATAAAGAAAAAGATTCTCCACACCCACACGTACGATTTGCATTGGGGTTATTAAACACAAAACCAGCACCATTGAGCCCGCCCGAATATTCTAAGGTCGTGCCAATGAGGTATAAAAAACTTTTTGTGTCGACGACAATTTTCACGCCGTTGTCTTCAAATAGTTTATCACCTTCAATCTGAGATTTATCAAACTTCAAATCATAAGATAACCCCGAGCAACCTCCGCTTTTCACGCCAACTCGGACATAGTCATTGGTTGGGTCAAATCCGTCATCTTGCATTAATTGCAAGACTTTACTTTTTGCTGTTTCTGATACTTTTATCATAATGCTTATGTAGATACTTTCTAAATAGGGCACAAATATACAACATATAGAGGGGATTTCCATAGATCCTAACATTATATTAATAGATGGGTTTATAGGTTTTGCCTATGGATTAGAAAAGTTTGGATTGTTTGTAAATTCCTCGTCAGATAAAGTTAAAAGAAAGGCCTTGAGATTGGCTTTTTCTTGAGAGCTGAGTTGTACACCTCCTTGATTTACTTTTTTCATCAAGGGGTCAATTGTGGGTGAGTTTTGAAGGCCTTCGCTATAATGATTTATCACTGCCTCTAGGGTTGCAAATCGGCCATCGTGCATATAAGGTGCCGTAAAGGCTAAATTTCTTAAGGAGGGTGATTTAAATTTTCCATTATCGGCTGGGTCTCCAGTGACACGACCAAACCCTCGATCTGTAATATTTGAATCTAAGCCGTTGTTGTGAAATTTATTATCGGTCCAAAGTGGGTTGTTTTCACTCCCGTGACAATGAAAACAATCGCCTTTAGATTCGTCCATAAAAATGTTAAAACCATCGATTTCTTCAGGGCTTAGGGTTGCATTTCCCAATAAATACTTGTCAAATTTTGAGTTTGCTGAGATAAGAGTTCTTTCAAATTGAGCGATGGCCTTTGAAACTAATACAGAGTCTATTGGGGTGTTTCCAAAGGCATTATCAAAAAGTCGAGGATACTCTAAGTGTTGTTGCAGTTTTTTAGCAACTTCTGGCCAAGTCGTGTGCATTTCGATAGGATTGGTGACGGGTTCAAAAGCCTGTTTTTCAAGCCCTGATTCACGACCATCCCAAAAAAATCGATCTTCATAATTCCATGCTAAATTGAATAATGGCATTGAATTTCTGTGACCGAAAAGGCCATCAATTCCATCGCTAAATCGCGAACTATCTGTAAAAGCACTCCTAGGGTCGTGACAATTGGCACAGGCTTGGGTGTTATCTGCGGATAGAATGGGATCGAAAAATAATTTTTTACCTAGCAAAACACCTTCTTGAGTTTGAGGATTATCAAAAGGAATAACGGGGTCAAGAATAAGGTCTTTAAAAAGTTGAGGGATTTGCAGTGGACTCGCTGTTGGCGTATTCACGTAGGAGTCTGTGGGTGCATCACTGCACGAAATAAAACACAAGGCCAGTAAAAAAAAGATAGAATATGACTTTGTGTAATTCATTTATTGTTAATTAATACCTTCTAAAGTAAATACGTTTTGTCCGTTTTCATGTATCAAAATTTGCGCAGTTGAATTTGGCATTAGCATTTGATTATATTCGTTTAGATCCCAGTTATTGGGGTTTTTAAACCATTCTGCAATATTCATTGAAATGTCAAATACCACGTCCGTATTTATAGTAACCTCTCCTAAATCAACCTGAATATAAGTGTCTTTTGGAAAAGTTGGGTTTTCTCCAGCATTATCATTTGCTCTGATTGCGTGGTAGTTATAACCTTGTGTTTCATTTGCATTGTTTTTAAACTTCCCATCTAATTGCATGTAATGATATCCGCCCCCTAGCATCATAGGAACATTCCAAGATGCCGTATTTAGGTCGGGGTAAGCACCCTCTATATTTTTTTCATTATTAAACCCAAACACAAATGAAACATTACGATAAGTGCCCGTAACAATTTTATTCGTTGGTGTGTAGGATAGATTTGTTTGATTGGTCACGTCTACGAGGTTATAGCCGTCTAATAAAATAGTTTGACCACTGGTTTCTGTAAAGACAACATAAGAAATTAGATAGCGTAATCGTTCTATGCTCAAAAGTTCTCCATGTGCATTTGTGAATTTTAAATCATTAAAATCGGAATTGGTAACTGGAGTGTCATCCCAGTGATGAGAAAAGTTGAAAGTTGCATTGACTGGTGTCTCTGAGTCGATAGAGTCGTCGTCTCTACAGCTAATCAGAAGCAGGAGGCTTAAAGCTAATAAAGTATAGGTTTTTTTCATTTTAATTTAAGTATTAAGAGGTCTGTAAACCCTTTGTTTTCTAAAGTATTTTCATTTGAGCTAGAGGAATCTCCAACAGCTACGATCGTTTGATTATTTAATTCAACAGCGTCATAAAAGAAATCTATTTCATTTCCTCCAATTGTTTTTTGCCATTGTAAGTCTCCGCTACGATTTATTTTCATCACCCAAGCATCATTTTGCCCGATATTACTAGTGAGGTTTCCATCGGAACTTCTTGAACTACCAGATATCAAAAACCCATCATCTTGTGTTTTTAAAGCTGACCTTCCTACATCAAAACTAGTGCCACCAAGGGTTTTCTCCCATAACAGAGTGCCTTCCGGGGTTATTTTAATCACCCATAAATCAGCGGCTCCGTTATTTTTAGTAACGTCCAAATCATCACTTCTAGTATCGCCGACAATCAAATAGTTTCCATCGGTTGTTTGACTAATGGCTCGGGCTTCATCAGTTTCAGTCCCACCAAACGATTTTTCCCAAATTAATTCTCCAGTATTTGAAATTTTAATCGCCCAAAAATCATAGCCTCCATGATTATTTGAAATATCGACATCGGTACTATCTGAAGAGCCTACAATTATATAGCCATTATCTTCGGTTTGAATCGCGTCATAGGCCGTATCTGTAAACGTCCCACCATAGTAGTTACTCCATTGTTTGAGGCCGTTTGCATTTAATTTAATCACCCAGTAGTCGCCACCTGCATGTCTGCGCTCTGTATTGGATCTTCTGTCGCCTTGACCGTTTGATGCAGACACATCTAAAACCCCAGTTAGTAAGTAGCCGTTATCATTGGTTTGAATGATAGAGTATGGAGTATCACTCCCCGCAAAGCCATAGGCGTATTCCCAGGAAATCGATCCACTCGCATCCAGTTTCGTAACCCAAAAATCTTCGTATCCTGAATTTTCTAAAACATCTCCGTCACTACTTTTGCTTTTTCCAATAACCGCATAACCACCATCTGAAGTTTGAATTAAATCAGATCCTCGATCGTCCTCACTTCCTCCATATATTTTTTGCCACTCTAACGTATTAGCTTCGTTAAATTTTAAGAGCCAATAGTCATAAGATTCATTGAGTTTACTTGTAACATCACCGTCCATACTTTGGGTGTATCCTAAAACAGCATATCCGCCGTCGTTTGTTTTAGTGACCGCTTGCGCACTTTCATTTTTTGACCCTCCTAGAGTTAATACAAAATCAATTTCTAAAGTTGGCTTTTGAGGCGTTTCAGGATCACTGTCATTAGAACAACTTGTAATTAATAAGATACTTAATAGAAATAAAAACAAATTAAACTCAGGGCGCATAAAATATAAAATTAAAAGTCACTTCTTCGAATTATAAATAAACCTCTATTAATATCACTAATGACTATGTTTTCACTTGCAAAGTACGGGTACACATTCCAAACGCCATCAAATGCGGCAGTGTCACTTTCTGGGTAGGTATCAAAATATCCAATCTCAGAGAAAGTTTGTGATTCAATTTGAGAGATGTCTATAATTCGAACGCCAGCTCTGTAGTTTGCTAAATAGTAGTTGCTTCCTTTTGTATAGCCATTGTGGTCAATGGCTGCGGTTGGGCCAAAATAATTAAAGCTAAAAGACGGATTGTCAAGGTCTTTAAAATCAAAGACTAAAGTCTTTGTGTTGTTTCCAAAATCTCGTTCATCAAGTTCATCTCCTACAATAAAATAGTTAAAATCTTCCGTGAACCAACCTTGGTGCGTGTAGCCAATATTTGAATAGCCAATAGTTGATATAATTATTGGATTCGATTTATCTGTAATATCTGCAATTACAATTTCATTCTCATTACTACCTATTAATAGTTCTTTTCCAATATGGTCAGAATCTGGCCCCGTATAAGTAATGACTTGTGCATCATGAGAGTAGTTTCCAGCCCCAAACCAACCTTCAAAGACAGGAGTTGTTGGGTTTTGAATGTTTACAAATAAGGTGCCTCCAGCATAGGGGCCATTTTTGGGCGTTCCAACAATATAAGCATAACCAGACGTTTCATTAATGACAATGTTGTGAGCCTTTCCAAAATCTGTAAAATGTGTATCAGCAGTAAAGGTTTCGGGAGGGGTTGAAACATCTCTTAAGCGAGTGAGGTCAAAAACTTGCATGCCGTGTCCAGAAGCTTCACTAACGATGTAGGCATGATTTTGGTACACTTTTATGTCTCTCCATGAGCTGTTTACGGTAGCGGTTGGTAGTACTCCTAAAAGGATAGGTAGAACAGGGTTACTTATATCAACAAAAGCAGCGTGAGAAGTGAGTCCAACTAATGCATATTCTTTATTGGTACTTGGGTCGGTCCAACCCCAAGAATCATTTCCAGCAAGATCAGTCGAGCCAAACCCACTAACCGATAGTTCTTGTAACGACAGATAGCTCATTAAGTCATAGCCATCACAAGGATAGTCGCCGGCCATTCCGTTTTCGCAAGGTGCTAATGGGCTGACAGTTGGGTCACAAGCATCACCAATGCCATCGCCATCTGAATCTTCTTGGTTTGGATTTGCTATTCCTGGACAGTTATCCTCGGAGTCAATGACGTTATCTCCGTCAGTGTCAGTCAAATCAATTTCTTCACAAGCATCACCAATGCCGTCGTCATCTGAATCTTCTTGATTTGTATTTGCGATTTCAGGACAGTTGTCTTCTGAGTCAATAATGGTGTCGCCATCTGTGTCAGTGTCATCCGTTGAATCACAGACATCACCAATACCATCGCCATCTATATCTTCTTGGTTCGGATTTGCGATTTCAGGACAGTTGTCATTGGAGTCAATAACAGAATCTCCATCAGCATCAATGATAGCTGAGTCAGTAGCTTCATTAACACATGATGTGGAAAGTCCAATCCACATACACATGTATATTAATTTGAAAAAAGTAGTTTTCATAATCTTAAATTTACAGTTAATTGGCGGATGTAATTTACATCAAAAAATTATACAAGAACCAAAATGAGTTGAATTTTGTTCATTTTGTATAAGGAATCTACCAAAAGCGTCTTATTTTTGCGGTATGATTGAAGATAAAAACCAAGAAAAAACAGCCCTTAGTAGTTTAGGTGAATTTGGATTAATAGACCATTTAACCAAACAATTTACAGACAAAAACAGTTCTACTATTAAGGGGATTGGCGATGACGCTGCCATATTAGATTTTAAAAATAAATCGGTGGTGCTTACAACGGATTTATTAGTGGAAGGCGTTCATTTCGATTTAAGTTATATGCCTCTAAAGCATTTGGGGTATAAAGCAGTGATGGTCAATTTATCGGATGTGTATGCGATGAATGCAAATGCGACACAAATAACGGTTTCGATTGCAGTTTCTAATCGATTTTCACTCGAAGCCCTCGAAGCTTTTTATGAAGGAATTCATAAAGCTGCTGAGGTGTATGGTGTGGATGTTGTTGGAGGTGACACCACCTCTTCTACGACGGGTTTAATGATTTCTGTAACCGCTCTTGGAGAAGTAGATTTAGAGACGGTTGTAAAACGAAGCGGAGCAAAAGCAAACGATTTGTTAGTTGTGAGTGGGGATCTTGGAGGCGCTTATTTAGGATTGCAGGTTTTGGAGCGTGAAAAAGAAGTGTTTAAAGTGAACCCTAACAATCAACCGGATTTGGATGGGTATACATACATCATCGAGCGTCAATTGAAGCCCGAAGCCCGAAAGGACATCGTGAAACTTCTTAAAGATCTTGAAGTTGTACCAACGTCTATGATTGATGTGAGCGATGGTTTATCTTCTGAAATTATTCATTTATGTAAACAAAGTGAAGTAGGATGTGACCTCTATGAAGATAAAATTCCGTTAGACCCACAAGTCATTTCAACTTGTGAAGAATTTAATATGGACAGCACAACCGTTGCACTGAATGGGGGCGAGGACTATGAGCTTTTAATGACCATTTCTCAAGAAGATTTTCCAAAAATTAAAGCCAATCCAAACTTAACGGTTATTGGATACATGACAGATTCAAGTACTGGAATGAATTTGGTTACGCGAGGCGAAACCAAAATCCCGATCACTGCTCAAGGATGGAACGCGATGAGTTCAGATTCTGAGTCATAAGTTTTATTTCCAACGAAAACTTTCCATCAAGTGTTTTAAATCTTTTTGGATATAATTGACGGCTGGAAGTATGGAATCATAGTTGGGCTTTGTTTCAAAATAAAGCGCTCCTGACACAAAATGCCGTGTACTGTCGGTTACATAAAACTGAGATTGTGACGCCACATTTCCTTTAAGTTCAAAAAACATTCCATACAAGTTTTGCGCCGTGTTCTCATAGTTGCGTTCAGAAATTTCATCCGCTACTTGTACGTGTTTTTGAGTCATCTTCCTTGCGTCAGATATGTATTTTTCGACATTATCGTTTACTTTTTTGTAATTGATAAAAACAGAGGCTTTTAATGTTGGGTACCGAAGAATAATCCCCTGAGGGATATTGTTTTTCTTAGAGATCGACAGTTGAGCGAGATTGTTTGTTTCAATCTCAAACGGTAAATTTAGTTGACTTTCAGAATAGGATGCTTTTGGATACTCCAAACTCAAAAATGCTTTTGGTTTTGGAACCATTATTTCCTCACAAGAGAAACACATAAATAAACATAAAAGAACAGCGAATGGTTTCATTATTGTTTAAGATTAACTTTTAGTTGTTTGATCCGTTTATTGCTAAGCACCTCTACCGTAAAAGTGTATGTTTTAAATTTAATTTCACTGTTTACTTTTGGGAAACTTTTTGAAATTTCAAGGACAAATCCGGCTAAGGTTTCTGCTTCGCCTTTTTCATCTTCAAAAACAGATTCATCGTCTAGCTTGATAATTCTATAAAAATCTTTTAGAGTGGTTTTGCCTTCAAAAACATAATTATGAGCATCTAACTTTGAGTAAATTAAATCATCATCATCAAATTCATCACTAATATCTCCTACAATTTCTTCAATGACATCTTCCAGTGAGACCACACCTGAAGTACCGCCGTATTCATCGACTACGATTGCTAAGTGAATTTTTTTCTCTTGAAATTCGACCATGAGGTCGTCGAGTTTTTTATTTTCTGGCACAAAAAAGGGCACTCTTAATAAAGTTGTCCAGTCAAATTGTTTTTTTTGAAGATGAGGTAATAAATCTTTCACGTATAAGATCCCTACAACCGCATCGATACTTTCATTATACACAGGGATTCGAGAGTATCCATGTTTTATGATTTCTGGAATTATTTTTGAATATTCGATCGACTGGTCTAGGGCAAAGATGTCAATTCGAGGGCGCATAACCTGCTTGGTGTCTGTGTTGCCAAAGGATACAATTCCTTGTAGTATTTTTTGTTCTTCTTGAGTAGTGTCTTCCTCACTAGCTAACTCAAGGGCTTGGGATAAATAATCAACATTTAAACTTGATTTTTGTTTCCCCAATTTTTTATGAATGCCCAAAGTTACTTTTTGCATCGGGATGCTAATCGGCGAAATAATCACATCTAAAACTTTTAAAGGATAGGCCATGAATTTTGAAAACTTTAGATTGTTTCGATTGGCATATACTTTGGGTAGAATTTCACCAATCATTAAAATCAAAAAGGTGATTAATATAACTTCAATAAAAAATACTATGTCAATTTTAAAAAGTCCTAAGTTTAGTTCCGAATCAATCCCATCAAATAGTTTTTCACTTAACGAGGCAAATAAAATGACGATGGCAATATTTATAAAATTATTTGCAACTAGAATAGAGGCGAGTAATTTTTTTGGTCGTTTTAGAAGCTCAATAATAATCTCAAACGATTTTGATTTTGTTTCTTTAGCATCGTCTAAATCTTTTTGTGTAAGTGAAAAAAGAGCTACTTCAGCACCAGAAATGAGGGCAGACGCAAGCAAAAGTATGACAAGAGCTATGCTGCCAGTGAGAAGCGTAGAATCGAAATGAAGTAATATACTAAAGGGTTCAGGGTCCAATTATAAAATTTTAGTGGAACAATTAAAATGGAAGGTCGTTGGGTTGTTCCTGAATTTCTTCAGGCTTCGCGGGGTTAGTTTGAGGGGTGGAGTCTGCTGCTGGTTTTGCAGCGTCATTTTTGGCAGTCAAAAATGTAAAATCAACACATTGAATTTCGGTAGAATACCGGTCGTTTCCTTTGTCGTCTTGCCATTTTCGAGTCTTTAAACGTCCTTCAATATAAACTTTGTCTCCTTTGTTGAGGTATTTCTCACAAATTTCGGCAGCTTTGTTTCGCACCACAATATTGTGCCATTCTGTGTTTGTAACTTTTTCGTTTGTTTGCTTATTTGTGTAAGTTTCATTGGTGGCCAATGGAAAACGGCCAACACAATTTTTATCATCAAAATAATGCATTTTCACAGCATCTCCAAGATGTCCAATGAGCATTACTTTATTTAAGGTTCCAGACATAATAGCGAATATTAGATAAAATAAGTTGAGTTTAATTTAATGATATAAAGATATCTAAAAATTACAAATGCTCGTGCTTAAAGTTGAAAATTATTTATAAACCGTTCGATAACAATTGGTACAGGAAGGGTTCCGATATCGGACCATTTTATGCCATTTTTAGTGGATTTAGTGGTATTGATGATCCAAAATTTAATATGGAGTTCCTGATGTGATAGTTTGTGAATAATGTCAGTCGTATTATAAAGTGTTATTTTTTTGTGTGAGTCCTCCAATTTATTAGCTAATTCTGGGTGTTTCAAAAACGCGTCTTCAGACACTGACGATGGAGTTTCAATGAGTGGAAATTGGTACAGTTGCTGCCAAATTCCTTTCTCGGTACGTTGTTCTAAAACCGTTTTTTGGTCATTGGAATTCATCACTAGAAAGTTGAAATACTTTTTAGTAATCTTTGTTTTTTTGAGTTTTACCGGTAAATTCTTAATCGAACCAGTTGCATAGGCACTACAAGAGGCAATCAACGGACACGCACTACAGTTGGGAGATTGGGGCTTACATTGACGCGACCCAAATTCCATAACGGCTTGGTTGTAATCGCCTAAATATGAGGGTGGTAGTAACGACTGCGCCAGAGATTTAAATTGCTTGATGCCTTCAGTACTATTAATGGGGGTGTCAATGCCAAAATAACGAGCCAAAACACGGTATACATTGCCGTCAACAACAGCAACCGATTCTTCATAGCAAATAGATGCGATGGCACTCGCCGTATAATCGCCAACGCCTTTTAGGTCGAGTAGAGAGTTGTAGTCTTTTGGAAAAACGCCTTTTAAGTTTTCAGTAATATGTTTGGCGGTATAGTGTAGGTTTCGTGCGCGTGAATAATAGCCAAGGCCTTGCCAAAGGTTCAAAATTTCTGTTTCAGAGGCATTTGCAAGCTCCTGAATAGAAGGGTAATTGGCTAAAAAAGCTTCATAATAAGGGAGTCCTTGTTTGACTTGTGTTTGTTGTAAAATAATTTCTGATAACCAGATATTATAGGGGTTTTTAGAGGTTCGCCAAGGCAAATTTCTTTTATGTATTGAATACCAGTTAGTTAATGTTGAATGAAAACTCATTTTGAAATTGGTTGAACAGCAAAAATAATCTTTTAATATATTTAATTTTAATTCTTTAGGCTTGAAATATTGAATATAAAATACATATATTTGCAAGCCTATTAAAAAAACATTAATTTAAATACTATAAAAAATGACTAAAGCTGAAATTGTAGCTAAAATTTCCAACGATTTAGGAATTGAAAAAGGAGATGTACTGGCAACTGTTGAATCTTTTATGAGCGAAGTTAAAGGATCGTTAGAGACTGGTGAAAATGTTTACCTTAGAGGATTTGGTAGTTTTATTATTAAAACGAGAGCCGAAAAAATTGGTAGAAATATTTCTAAAAACACTTCAATCAAAATACCCGCACACAATATACCCGCTTTTAAACCTTCTAAAGTATTTGTAGAAGGCGTGAAGTCGAAGGTTAAAGTAAACTAAATATAAACTAATTTTAAAAATGTACATTTATGCCAAGTGGTAAAAAACGTAAAAGACATAAGGTAGCAACGCATAAGCGTAAAAAAAGACGTAGAGCTAACCGTCACAAGAAGAAGTAATTTGAAAAAGTAGCATACGCTACTTTTTCGATTTATTTTCGAAATGTTCTTTGATATCAAATTCGTGCTAAAATTCGGTTACACCTTGCTGAATACATGAATTTACCGTATTAAATCCTGTCAAATCTTAGTATAAACCTTTTGGTTTCATACTTAAGATTATACTCCTATAGTCATCTATGGGAATGAATCAAGAAAAATATTTTATAATCCATCTGTACATTCGTGTATGGATTAAATTAACACATATGAATAAAGAATTAATAATTCGATCCAATTCAGACAATGTTGATTTTGCCTTATTAAAAGATGGAAAACTAATTGAATTTCAAAATGACGAAGATAATAGCAAATTTTCTGTTGGCGATGTGTTTTTAGCCAAAGTAAGAAAGTCTGTTCCTGGTCTCAACGCTGCATTTGTTAATGTAGGGTATCATAAAGATGCATTTTTGCATTACCATGATTTAGGGCCAAAGCTTCCAACTCTTATGAAATTCATGAAACGTGTAAGCACAGGTAAAGTAAAAGATTACTCTTTAAAAAACTTCGCTTTTGAAGAAGACATAAAGAAAGATGGAAGTATTGACGATATTATAAAGTCAAACCAATCTATTTTGGTTCAAATTGCAAAAGAACCAATCTCAACAAAGGGGCCAAGAATTAGCTCCGAAATCTCTCTTGCTGGCCGTTATTTGGTACTCGTTCCTTTTTCAGATCGCATCTCAATTTCTCAAAAAATTGAAAGTAGAGCCGAAAAAGAACGCCTAAAACGCTTAGTAAGAAGTATTACTCCTAAAGGATTTGGAGTCATTATCAGAACTGTTGCAACCGATAAGAAAGTCGCAGAACTCGATAAAGATCTTCAAAATTTATACCAAAAATGGGAGTCTATTTGTAAAGCAATTCCTCGCGCTCATACACCAAGTAAAGTACTCGGTGAAATGAACAAAGCGTCCTCTATTCTTAGAGACATTTTCAATGATACCTTCACAGGCATCACGGTCGATGACGATTTGCTTTTTAATCAAATTAAAGATTATGTCCATGAAATTGCACCTCACAAAAAGGATATTGTGAATTATCACAATCCTAAAACACCCATTTTTGAAAAATTTGGGATCGAAAGACAAATTAAAACTTCCTTTGGTAAAACCGTATCAATGGCTCGTGGGGCCTATTTAATTATAGAACACACAGAAGCACTTCATGTGGTGGATGTCAATAGTGGAAATCGTTCTAGTAAAGAAAGAAATCAAGAAGCGACTGCTTTAGAAGTCAATATTCTTGCGGCAACCGAACTCGCACGCCAATTTAGATTGCGTGATATGGGCGGTATTATCGTTGTAGATTTTATTGATATGAACAAGGCTGAGAATCGAAAGAAACTCTTTGATCATCTTAGAGATGAGATGAAAGACGATAGAGCCAAACACAAAATATTACCTCCAAGCAAGTTTGGGTTAATTCAAATTACAAGACAACGTGTTCGACCAGAAATGAACATTAAGACCAAGGAAGCTAATCCGAATGGGTCTAATGGCGCTGAAGTGGAAGCTCCGATTGTTTTGATTGATAAAATTAATCACCAGCTGGATCAAATTATGAAAAAAGGCTATAAAAAAGTGACTTTAAACACACACCCTTTTATAGCAGCCTTTATTACAAAAGGCTTCCCATCCATACGTTCAAAATGGTATTTTGAACATAAAAAATGGGTTAAAGTAATGCCAAGAGATGCTTACACATATCTGGAATTTCATTTTAAAAATGAAAATGGCAAAACCATTAAACTGTAAAAAAAGCCTCGCACTAGCGGGGCTTTTTTTTTGCTCTCTTTTGAGGTTCTGTGAAGTCAGACACTTTGCGCAGTTGGGATGTTTGATCGTTATTTTTAACGACCACACGAAAGGGTTCGTGCGGCAGCGGGTGATCTTTACCAAAGAATCACAACTAAAGGAAAGAGCAAGAAATTAGCCTTAATAGCCGTTTCTAATAAGCTGCTAAAACAGTGTTTTGCAATTGCAAAATCAGGCCATCCCTATGATCCAACTTTTGTATCTGTATGAGAGGTTAAGTAGTAAGTGAACTCTAAAAATAATGAACCAAAAACGGGTAATTATAAAATTATGCCTGGCATACTAGTGTCTAAAATGTATCAAGAAAAGAGTTTTATTTAGCTCAGTTCTTTGTTGTCTTTAGTTTTTTATATCTGTATGAAATATTTTAAAATATTCTTTAAACATAAATTTTCTATTCCGTTTATAACCAGTTAATTCTGTTAATATTTCTAAGTCAATTAAATCTTTAATTAATCTATTCGCAGTTGATGCTGAAATTTTTAAAAGTTCTGAAACTTGCTTTGAATCTGTGATAGGTATTTGAAAAAGTTGTTTCATTAATAATTGTCCATTTTCAATCTTACTTCCTAATTTAGGCAACCTTTCTGTTTCAATATTGTTTTTTAAGGCTATAATGTCTTTAAACACTTGTATCGATTCTTTAGAAGTCTGAATTACACCAACTAGGAAAAATTTAATCCATTGTGTCAAATTACTAGTTAGACGAACGGTCATCAAATTATCGTAATAGTACCCTTTGTTTTTTTCAAAAAAGTCAGATAAGTAGAGAGACGGTTTCTTTAGTACATCATTACTAACTAAATAAAGTGTAATTAAAAGCCTACCAATTCGACCATTTCCATCTAGGAATGGATGAATTGTTTCAAATTGATAATGCGCAATGGCTATTTTTATTAAATGAGGAATATGATTTTCTTCGTCATTAATAAACTTTTCTAAGTCGCTCATTAATTCAATAACTTCTGATTGATGAGGAGGAATGAAAATAGCATCTTTTAATGTTGCTCCTATCCAGTTTTGGCTGATTCTAAATTCTCCTGGAATTTTATGTTTTCCTCTTACACCAGAGAGAATTATTTTATGAGTGTTTTTTATTAATCTGTTTGATATAGGTAGTTTTTCTAATTCTTCTATTGATGTGTTAATCGCTTTTATATAATTTTGTACTTCTGCCCAATCATCTCTTTTTTCGGGATTGATATCTTTTTCTTTTACTAGGGCTTCTTCCATATTTGTTTTTGTCCCTTCAATTCTGCTAGATGTTGTTGCTTCTTTTAGTATATGCATTTTAATAAAGAAATCAACATCAGGAATAATTTGTGAAAAGGCGTTTAGTTCTCCGATTAGTCTATTTGCTTCCGATAATAATTTATTCACTTCTGGAGTTGATATAATCCACTCGTGATTAATTTTTTCAGGAGAAAATGATTTATATTCTAACTGTTTAATATGTTTTCCCGAAATGAAATCTTGTAAATCCATAATTCTATTTTTATGCTTATATACAAATATAATATTTTATATTTTCAATTATGTATTATTATGAAAATAAGATTTTCGTTGTAATCACCAAATACCAAGTTGTAAATGATTGCTTTCTTAATTAAAGACAACGTTTAGTATAAGCGATCGTTTTAATGCCGCTTATACATCTTAAGTTTGTTTTTTAATAAATTAGACCCCCTAATCAGAAAGAATAAAAGAGAGCATTAAGGTTAGTTTATACGGTGAAGCTTTAGACTTCGACAACATTGATAATCCGCTCTAGTGCGCGAATCTTTCGCGTACCCAAATAAGCTTCATAAACCACACGAAAGGATTCGTGCGGCAACGGGGTTGGCAGTAGTTTTTATCTTTCAAAATTCATTATAAAATCAGAGATTTCTATTCCAGAGGATATTTCGGTTTGATTTAAAGTCAAAGAATTTTCCTGGTCAAAAATGATTCTACCCAATTCAACTTCTCCAAAGTTTTGGTTTTGAACTATTAAGTAGGTTTTTCCATCATTTTCAAATATATTATAAGAATATTCACCACCTAATCTTCCAGAGGGTTTTGGGCTAAGGTCTGTAGTTTCAATAGCATTGTTCACAACGATTAAGCTGCTATTATTAGAGTTAAAGGTATAAGTGACAAGAATTTCTTCGTAATCATAATTAACACTATCAAACGAAGTCGATTCCACAAGGTTCCAAGTCCCGTTAAGGGTCTCTATTTGCGATGAGTCATCATCATTATTACAACTTGTAAAGGCAATAATCCCTAAAGTTAAAAATAAAGTCAAGGTTCTATTTTTCATAAATTATATTTTTTAAGTTACATTCTATAGATGCAGAAATTCCGAAATGGTTGCGTCAAATTACCGCCAACGTTTTTGTGTATGGTTTGTTGCGTGGTTAAGCAACTAAATTAGTAAACAAATACGAACCAGAGAAAATTCTGAAAGAATTTTCCAAATAAGCACTTGCCTAAGCAATTAATTATACACGTTGTTGTACACTGGCTTTTTTCGTTCAGATTTTTATTCAACCTTGTTAGCTAAAGCATTATTTTTTTTTAATTATCTCTGCTGTTTAGGCGTTCCAGCATATGTAACTCTATAAGAAAAAGGTGGTTTTCTCTTTTTCATTATTTTAATCATTTCTTCCCATTGACGAGAAATAATAAGTAACATTTCCCAAACAGTAAGATTTGTTTTTTTAGAGGCGCCACGGATAAAAAACAATCCTATTCCAGCATCTTGATAAGCAGCAATCTCATCTTTGCGCTTATCTAAATGTATATCACGTGTTACAATAAAAGAATTAGTGCCTTTAAGTTTTGGTATCCATTCTAAATCTTTACTGCCAGAGCCAAAATCATCTTTTAAAAGCTTTATTTTTATTGTACAATTCTTGCTTTTCAGGTTCTCAACGTTTTGAATAGTCTGAAATCCTCTTGCTAAATGTGGTGGCATATTTTCATCAAAATAAACTGTCACGCTGCCTTACGAGTTTTATAAGCAATAGCATCTTTTACATCAGCTTTATCTAGTTCATAAATTGCAGCAATGTAATTCATACTATCACCAGCCTTGTAATGATTATAAAGGATATCAGGAAATGTATTGTGTGTTTTAAAAACAGGTTGTCCAAATTTTCGTTCTGGGTCAACCAAAATTGATTTTTCTTTACCTAATGGATAATACTTAGAAGCTAAATCATTACTGTTAAAGTCAAGTTTAATAAAAAATTGTTTAATAAGATTTAGATTAAATTGTTTACTTCCGTCCAAAGTCATATTAGAACCTTCAAAATCGAAAAAGATTGTTTTTTTATCAGTATGAATATTCTCTAAAACTTTACGTTTTGCAAAAGGGAAAGGTGTATTAAATATTTTTGATAATTCTCTGTGTGCATCTAAAACTTTTTTTGGTTTTACTCCTGCTTCAGAAAACTGCATCATTACATAAAATTCGACAAACGTATGAAAGCTTACTGCGCGTTTTCCATCTGTTACCCAAGAATATTTGTAACCATATTCTTTTCCAATCTTTCCATCCCAGTAAATGTTCATCCATCGATGTACTTGCTGATAGTCAATATTCAGAATATCCGCTATTTCTGCTGCAGTAAAGCTACCGTTTCCTATTTTAGGTATGTTTTCGAAATCCATCATAATTATATTTCAATATTACGAATAATTTTATGAATTCTGTTTCTATTTAACATTATGAAACCAAGATATTTTTTTCCATCGTTCACAAAGAACGATTTTGCTCTTTGTGCGGTCGTTTTGTACAGCTTGTGTACAACGTGTTTGTATAAGATTAGTTGCGTGTTTTAAGCACTAAAGTTAGCAAATAAATCACAGATAGAAAGTCCGCGAGGACTTTCGTAAGTAGGCTCTAACTAGCAATGAATTATACACATTGTTAGGCACAGTTATTTTATTTTTTCATCTATGTAACCCATAAATTCTGGTATCGGAAGACGATTAATGTCTTTTACCTTAAACCCTTGTTTCGATTTCTCTTCATACAAATCAGCGTAAAAAACGTTATATCCATCCCAAATCGAACTAGCACTTGGAACTTTTTTATGCCCATTTTCAGCAAACCAATTCCTAACTTCGTATACTAATTCCTCTGCATCTCCTTTATGACATTTACAATCAGCAAATGATAAATCCGATAACGCTTTTTGTGTGCTGTATTTTTCTTCTTCTAGAATTAATATCTTTTTATCTTTAAATTCTTTTCCTTTGTTATAATCTCTACAACCCAAATCCAAACCTAATTCAAAAGGCATATTTTGTCTAAAATATTCGCCTTCTTTTTTTGCTTTGGCTCTACTTAAATCGTGAATTGAGTATTTTGAAGATTCAATCAATTCCTTAATTTTATGAAGTCGAATCTCTCCAGAGTCGTTTCTTTCTAGTGAAATTCTTGGATTAAATCCGATTTTTTTGACGGTATATAAAAGTGGCTTTAATAGAGGGAAATATTCATCATCAAATGGGCAATTAATAAAAATGTTTTTGTCGAAATCCATTTATACTATTTTTTGGATTTAACCCATTTTTGAATTGAACCATCTTTTTTGTGAATTACTACATCGCTACCTGATTTTCTAGATTTTTCAGCTCCTTTTACAGCTTGTTCTTTAGTTGTATAAACTTTAGTGGCTCTCTTTGTTCCCTCCTTTTTTACTGCCCAACCAGAATCACGTTTGACAACGTGTGTTCTTTTCGGTGACGATGGCGGTTTAGGTCTTGATGATTTTTTAGCCATAAATTTCAATTTTCTTTTTTATTATTCGGTCATTTTGTGTTTCCAAGATACAATATTCCGTTAGATTTTCATTCACACCAATTTGGTAGTAGCGACGACCAGAATACCAAGTTTCAGATTTTTCAGATTCGAACCAATTCCGCAAGAGTGGGATTCCGATTTCAATTAGAAACTCCTTTGTCGGTTTACTAATTTCTGCTTTAACAGCGTGAAGTACAATTGTCCATTTGTCTAAAGGTGTAGAGTAATTTCCAGATATCAAAATCTTAAATCTTAATAATTCTTTAGAACTTCCTTTCAAATAATTTAATGTGTTTCCTCCAGGGATAAAAAGCCCCATTCCACCACCTTCATTTTTATTGAACCAAATATTCAACTTATCATAAATATCGACTTCAGATAAGAGTTCCGAGATTTGTTTCAGACCAACAGAGTAAGTCAGACCTTTTCCAGTTTTCGATTTTGTGCTTTTGATTAATTCCAATGTTTTCCTCTAATTGTGCCTAACGTGTTTGTGTAAGAAAAGTTGCGTGGTTTAAGCACTAAAGTTAGTAAATAAATCACAGATAGAAAGTTCGCGAGAACTTTCGTAAATTGACTTTTACCAGCAATTTTTTTTACACGGTGTTGGTGGTAGTTTTTTACATTCCTAAAATAATATCCGATGCTAAAACAGAGTTTTGTAAATCTGTTTTTGTTTGAATACTTTCAGAACTTAAATAATGATGCAAATAATCTACTTCAAATATTTCAATTATTTTTTTAAATTGATTAACAATTTGTTTTCCTTTTTTGTTTTCATTTTTCCAAGAATTCAATCTTTCATAAGTTAATGTGCCAGATTTATAAGCTCTAATATTATTGTTCAGTTTTATTATTAAAGGTTTAGATAGTTTAACTTTACTATTAAACTCATCAATTGATTTTGAAACTTTGTTAATATATTCATAATCATTTTGTTGAATTTTGTTTAAAAGAACTTCATTTTCACTTATTCTAATTTTTTTATTTGAAATAATAATATATGTATTTGATTCAATTTGCTTGGTTATAAATCCTTTCTCTTTTAGTTTTTTATAAACTGTTTTGAGTTCTTTAGATATTGAATAATTATCAATAACAGTTTTATCTTTGCTAAAATAGATTTGATTGGTATTTATATCTTGAAATATATAGCTGTTATAGATGCTTTTCAATTCATTTTCTGATTTATTAATATCTCTTAAATTCTCAATTAAAAGAAGTTGATTTTTATCGAGATTACCAACTAAGCTTTCACTTTTATAAAGTAGTTTGTAATCTCCATTTAATTTAGTAAAATCAATTTGAGGTTTTATTATTTGATATCCTAAACTCTTGATTTCTTCTTTTTCCTTTAATTCATAATTATATTTTTCTTCTTTTTTTGTTGAATAAGATATTGAACTATTAGATTGAGGTCTCTTAAAATTAAAAGAAGGTTTTCTCAAACTTTCTATTCTTTTTGAAATTTGAGTTAAATGTTCTGTAAATTCATTTTTATTAAATTTTAATTGTTTGTATTCACTTCTTTTATTTGAATTAATATTCTTGTCAGCATAGATAAATTCTACTTTGGCTCTATGAATATACCAGGTTCTTACTGCTTTATATAATACGTCTTTGTATTTGTTTAGAGAGTCTGAACTTACTTGAGCGTCAATTAAATATTGTTTTTTGTCTTTGTATCTTTTATTTGAGTTTAAAAAATTATCTATATTCTGTTTTATTGAAACAAGATTAATATACTCCTTTTTTAAGTTTGAATATTCAAAAAATTGATTAAGGCTGTCTTTTTTTATACTTTCTTCTTTTTTTTGTTTTTCAATATATTCTTTAGTTAAAGTTTTAATCGTGTCAAATTTCTTTAATGAAAATTCTTTTTCAGTTAATAAATAAACATTTGGAAATGAAACTCCAAAAGTTTTTCTTAATTCGATACTTTTTCCACTATTTAAACTAAATTCTTTTTTTTGTGCTAAAGATTTAAGATTTATAAAAATTATTAAAATCAAAATAGTATTTCTCATATTACAATTTGTGTTTTCCAATTAATGGTTTTGTTTTTTTAGCTAATTTATATTCATAGAAACTGATTAATTCAGACATATTGTTCTCAAAAGCACAATAGTTAAATTTTAGTTTTAAATTTAATTTTTCTGCCCATTCAGATAATAATAAACCTTGACTATGTTTATCTATATGAAAACCAAGATGCAAAATTAATCTTCCCCACAAGCATTTTTTACTTTTTCCTAAATATAAAATATTTGTGTCTTTAGGATGTTTATAAATTGCAGGTACTTTTCTTTCAATATTTTTTACTTTATAATTCTTAAATTCGGAGAATAACTCATTTGGATTAAATTCAGTTTTTTGAAATTCAAACCAGTAAATTGTTGGCTTATGTTCAATTTGTTTTAATTCATTGAATAACTTTCCGAAAAAGGAATCTTTAGTAATGTCATTTTCGTGAAATTTCTTTTTTAGTTGATTACAATTGAATTCAAAACTATTAATTTCAATTTCATTACTATCAATAATTTCAAGTGCTTTTTTTATTTCAGTCGAAATTTCGTTTATCTTTTCCTTCATTTTTTTTAAATTACCACCAACTGGTTATATGGAGAACAAACTTCCTGTATGTACGTCCCTGTTTCCGGATAATAGCACCTTTGGGTATTAGTATCCAAAATATTGGATGACATTTTCGTATTTTCACGACAGTGTCAACTAATAGTTCTCAGTAAAATAATATCTTAAATTTCGGTTAAGCTGCTTACAAAGATTTAGACTTGGGTCAAAATCAGTTATAAACGTATGACAAATTTTCTAAAACCCCAAAAAATAGACCTTAAATAACCTATATAACCACTTGTAAACGTATTAGTTGTGTTTTAATACAAATAAATTAGGCGAAAAACCCTTAAAATTTTGCATAAAAAAACGCCTGTAAAGTGAGCCTCACAGGCGTTTTTTTGTATTAACGAGTCTAGCGGTCACCGCTATCAGAAAATGCAGACTTATATAATCGTGGACTGTCCCAAATGCATATTCGTAAAATTCAGATTTGAATCGTCGGGATTGTTGATATAGTCTTCTATGAAATCACCCACTTTACTAGTCGAAATATTATCAAATTTTGTATTAAGATCAGGTGTTGTGATGTTTAGTTTTAATGATTTTTCAACGGCCGCTCGTATCATTTCTGCTTCTTTATGAAGTTCAAAATGATCCAACAGCATCGCAGCGGATAAAATAGAAGCAATTGGGTTTGCAATCCCTTTGCCTTCGGCTTGAGGATAGGACCCATGGATAGGCTCAAACATTGAATGCTTGTCACCTACAGAGGCAGAGGCCAATAAACCAATAGACCCTCCAATAACACTTGCCTCGTCGCTAATGACATCTCCAAACAAGTTTTCAGTCAGAATGACATCAAACTGTGTCGGGTTTAAAATCATTTGCATGGCCGCATTATCGACAAATAAATAATCCAACTCAATTTCTGGGTAGTCTTTGGCGAGTTCACCAACAACCTTACGCCATAAACGCGAGCTTTCTAAGACATTTGCTTTATCAATTAAGGTTACTTTTTGTCGTCTTGTTTTGGCGGCTACAAATGCCAAGTGAGCGATCCGTTCTATTTCATAGCGAGAATACTCACATAGATCAGAAGCCGTATTGCCATCTTCGCTTAGTTTCTTTTCACCAAAATAAATACCACCAGTTAATTCTCTGTAAATACTGATGTCAGTGCCTTTAATGATGTGTTTTTTTAAGGGCGATTTGCTCAATAAAGATTCATAGGCTTTTACGGGTCTAACATTTGCATACAGCCCTAACTCTTTACGAAGTTTAAGAAGGCCTTGCTCTGGTCTCACTTTTGCAGACGGATCGTTATCATATTTTGGATGGCCAATAGCCCCAAATAAAATAGAGTCGTTTGCTCTACACACGTCCAGCGTGCTTTCGGGTAATGGATCGCCAACTTGATCGATCGCAATGGCGCCAACGGGCGCAGGTGTAAAGCTAAAATTATGATCAAAATTGACCGCAATTGCTTTTAATACTTTCACAGCTTCTTGAGTGACTTCGGGTCCAATTCCGTCTCCAGATAATACAGCGATTTTTAAGTTCATATCAATAGGGTTTTTGAAGCTCAAAGGCTTCGATGAGTTCTTTTTTACTTAATAAATAATCAATATCGTCATAGCCATTAATCATACATGTTTTTTTGTAAGGATCAATTTCAAACCCTTCACTTAGGTCCGTCCCTTGAATGCTGATGGTTTGCGTTTCTAAATTCACTTCAAATAACGTGGATGCATCCGTGTCAATCGCGGCAAAGAGTGCGTTTAAAAAGCCTTCTGACACTTGCACAGGCAATAAGCCATTGTTGAGGGCATTGCCTTTAAATATGTCTGCAAAAAAACTAGAAACGATTACTTTGAATCCAAAGCCGACAAGCGCCCATGCGGCATGTTCACGACTGGAACCACAGCCAAAATTATCGCCTGCGATTAAAATACTTCCAGAGTATCGTGCGTCGTTGAGTGTGAATTCTGAATTTGGATTTCCAAGTTTGTCAAATCGCCAATCTCTAAATACATTATCGCCAAATCCTTTTTTGTCCGTCGCTTTTAAAAAACGTGCTGGAATGATTTGATCAGTATCGACGTTTGCAATATTTAATGGAATTGCTTGTGAGGTATGTGTGGTAAATTTCTCCATTAATTTAATTGTTTTGTGATGTCTATAATTTTACCTTCAATGGCGGTTGCGGCAGCCACTAAAGGACTTGCTAAAATGGTTCTTGAACCTTGCCCTTGACGGCCTTCAAAATTTCGATTGGACGTAGAAACGCAATATTCGCCTTGTGGGATTTTGTCGTCATTCATTGCTAAACAGGCCGAACATCCA
>Ga0209197_1000025_pt1 | contig 95156 bp, 69 predicted proteins | sample COGITO_mtgs_1105_4_FD_184802 | JGI IMG/M metagenome (GOLD analysis project Ga0209197, IMG submission 184802) | Pelagic marine microbial communities from North Sea - COGITO_mtgs_110512 (SPAdes) (version 2) | ecosystem: Environmental > Aquatic > Marine > Epipelagic ... | reverse complement strand
CTACTAAAACAATAAAACGGTTATACTTTTATAAAGTGTAACCGTTTTTTTTATTACTAACGAGGGCTATTCAATTAAGGAAGTATGAACAAATCTTCAACTGAACAATTTAAAGTCTTTGAAATTTTCAATGCTAATACGGTAGATGGTACATATACTCCATTTTCAATGGCATTAATACTCTTCCTTGAAACCTCAGCTCTTACAGATAATTCTTGTTGAGTTAAACCACAAGACTTCCTTAGTTGTTCTAAATTATTTAAAAGTTTTGTATGGTTCTTGCCCATAGTTATTCTTTTTCATATTTTTCAACGGCATCAGTTAATTCTTTTTCAGTATTTGGATAGAGATATCCTGCGATCATTGTTCCAATTCCAATTAATCCAACCAAAGCACCAACACCTTTTAATATATTTCCAATTGCATAATATCCAAGAAGGTATAGACCAATACCAACAAAAATTGTGATGACTCCGTTTCTACGATAATCTATTGGTTCCTTTTTTCTTTCATCAAAAATACTCAGCAATTCTTCTAATTTTGAAGAGTCATCTAAATGTTTTGAAATTTCTATTATAGTTTTATTTTTGTCTTTACCTTCTTTGTATTGCCAGTAAAATACGGATACAGGTATTATTACTCCAATTAGCATTCCAAAAAGCGGTATAATATTTTCCATAATTTTATATATTTTATTAATGTAACGCAAACGTAACATTAATTATTGTGATACGCAAACGTTACATTTAATAATTTGGTAAATTTTTAAGAATCAGTAATTCTATCTGATTTGCAGTATCGTTAAAATCTCTTGGTGTAAAACTAATGTTCGATATTTCAATAGAGAACTCTACTAAAACAATAAAACGGTTATACTTTTATAGTGTAGCCGTTTTTTTTGTTGAATGACGTAAAGATGTCGTTTTATAATCTTAACTTTAAGGGTAGTTTTGCTTCATGGAATTTAAAAACATTATTAAAGAATTAAGACTAAGACAAGGTTATACTCAAGTTGACTTGGCCGAACTGAGTTCTCTTTCACTGAGAACTATTCAAAGGATCGAGAACAACGAAGTGGAGCCAACTCCATACTCCTTAAATCAAATAGGGGAAGTTCTTGGCGTTAATTTAAACGAACTTAAAAACAACATTATGAAGCAAAAATCAAAATCAACAAATTCATGGAACATTTTATTACACCTATCTTCAATTTTTGGAATTATAACAACTTCCATTATTTGGGTAATTTTTAAAAGAAAAGATGAAATAATTGAATTTCAAGGAAGAGATGTTATCAATTTTAAATTTAATTGGATTCTCCTTTATATCGTATTTGGAGTATCCTCGTTACTAATAACCCAATCTTGGGCTTTATTCATAATTGCCTTAGTTTCCTTGTACTCCATTGGATTAATTGTCTCAATATATAATTCCGTTCGAGTAGCGAATAACAAAGACTATACTTATCCCATTTTCATAAGACTCTTAAGTCACAAATAGAAGAAGTCGTGCTGCAACTTTGAACAATAGGGGGAGGGGAAATCAAATTGATTTAATTCATTAATTTTGACTCATGTCAAGCACTAACACAAAAGATAAACCTTCAAAAAGAATAGAATACAGAGGTGAAAATGTCCGAGTTTCAAGAACAGGAGGTGTTTCTGCAACGAAAACATTTAAGGGTGATGGAGTTGGTGCAACCATTAATACAAACCATGGAGTTCGACTTCATAAACGATTATTTAAGGGTGCAAGAATGGGTTTCCAAAATGGTAACTTTCAGTTCATTGGAAGATACAACAGTGGTCCATTCAATTTCAATGTTTCAAAAAACGGATTTAGTACTTCCCTCAAAAATAAAAGAGGTTCTTATAACATCCTAAAACCGAATTATTCAAGTTTCAAATTAGGTGGTATTCAAGTTAGAGGTAAAAACGCTGCTAAGTTTCAAATGATCTATATGGTGATCATTCTCTTTGTTAATTTCATTAAAGTATTTTGGCACATTTTTATCTCTTTTTTGTGGTTTGTTTTTTTATCCATTAAATGGATTGTAGACTTTACAATTGGATTTTTCAAAGGTTTTAGAGATTGATTCTTAATAATTCAGAAATATTAATGATAACAAGTTTGATTGAAATTTACAAAAATAGATCTCGAGTCTGTGTTAGATCTTTGTGCTAGAGAATCCTATGAATTACCATTAAATGCAGGTTTTGTGTTAGAACTAAAAACACCTTCCTTTTTTTAATTTATATTCAAATAAACCTTGTAGAACTTAAAAACTATCTTATATTTGCAGTCTAAATCGCGGGATAGAGCAGTAGGTAGCTCGTCGGGCTCATAACACTCCTTCCCACCTTAATTCACATATTTTATCGGTTCATTTTCAGGTAGTTACAAATATATAATCATTTTTGTGTTATACGTGCTAGACTCTTGTGTTAGATAAAACACGACTATCCAAAGACTTTAATATTCATTAATTTTTCTTCTTCTACGTTTAATAAAAGTGGATTGATGTAGTGGTTTTCTAATACCTTCATTGAAGTGTGAGATGACAATAATTTGGTGTCACTCCCCATGGTATGAAATACCTATGTAAGGTATGTTTTTTTGAGGTGTTTTTAGAGTAAATGGAGTTTCAATACCTGCAGCTTTTCTAAAATGGGTGAACGATCGAGAAACTTTCTCCATGATGGTGTTAATTGTATATGTATTCTCAGGATCGATGAGTTTGACATTTTCACCTTTTATTTTATCATACCCCATTTCTTTTAAAAGTTTCATTAGATCCTCATTAATAGGGGAGTACTTTTTCGGAGTATTCTTATTTCCTAATCGTTCAACTTTTAGGTTTCTAAATTGAAAAAACAGCACTCCGTTATTGCATTGGGTAATATTACTCCAAAAGTTTTATAAATCTACGTCATAGGCATATCTTATTCCTTCAATGCACATATGAAACGCTTTTAACAGACTAAAACGGATATTATAAAACAGTATATTATTGGTAGTCTTATATCTGTATTTACGTTTCTTACAAGACTTTTTTTAAAGTAGTTTTAGTTACAAAACAATAATTACCTTAAAATAAACCCGTTTTTCATAGAGTCTTTAGGGTCTATTATAAACGTATGTATTCCTGTAATATGAGCAGTCCCTTCCACTTGAGGAATTATAGCTTTAAAAGAACTAAAATCTTCTTCAGAAACAATAGAACCTTTAAAAACTGAATTTGTAATACTTTCAATAGTCATGGTTTCCCCAAAATAAATTTCTTTTCTGGCTTTATGAATTGCCATTCTGCCAGAAACACCAGAACCTGTTGGACAACGATCTACCTCACCTTCAGCAAAAATACAAACATTGCGACTATCAACACCAGATACTTGCTTGTTATTATCTATAAAAATTGTTCCGTAAAGAAAACTTAGATCATTTTCAAAAGGATGTAAAATTTCTTTATCTATAGCAATAACTGCATTCTTAATATCCATGCCTTTTGTAATTAATGTCCTATATGATTCTGGCTTTAAATCAAAAGCAAAGTTGTTTTTCTTCATATCAACATACGCATAAAAAGCACCACCATAGGCAAGGTCATAAATAACTTTTCCTAAACCATCAACTTCGACAGTTCTATCTAATCCTATAACAAAACTAGGTACACAATGAAAACGTACACCTTTAACTCTTCCATGTTTCACATTCACAAAAGAAGTAATTCTACCACAAGGAGCATCAATTTTTATAGAATTATCACCATCTTTTACGTCAATCCAATTCATTTCAACGGCTAAAGTAGAAATTGCAATAATGGCATGACCACACATAGTTGAGTAGCCTTCATTATGCAAAAAAATAATACCAAAATCACCGTCATCATCATTTGGTGGTAATAAAATGCAACCATACATATCTGCATGACCACGAGGCTCAAACATTAATGCAGTTCTTAGATGATCGAAGTTTTCTTTACAATATCTTCTATAATCTAACACTGTATTTCCTTTTAACTCTGGAAACCCTTCAATAATAACACGAAGCGGTTCGCCTCCAGTATGCATATCTATGGTTTTAATTTTTAGCCAACCTTTCTTCGGTTCAAAATTGGTTTTGCTGCGTATATTCTGGTAAGTACTATTCATTTTTAAACTTGTTGTAATAGTAAGTGGCCGCTGCTAAATCTTCGATTGCATGACCAACTGATTTGAATAAAGTTATTTCATTAGCGTTTATTCTGCCTGGTTTTGCTTCAGAAGAGAGTAAGAATAAATCAGCTTTTATATCTGATTCTTTTAGTACTCCATTTTGAAGTGGAATAAAAATATCACCACTTTCTTTTAATCCTCCTTGAAAAGTATCTACGAAAACAGAAGCCTTTTTAATAGTGTCATCATCCGCTTCACGCATATCTTTTCTATAAGAACCAACTAAATCAATATGTTGCCCTTTTCTTAAGTATTTCCCGAAAACTAACGGCGTTTTTGATAGTGTTGCACAAGAAATAATGTGGACATCAGATATCTTTTCAATAATTGTTTTTATAGGTTGAATATTGAAATTCTCATTTTTTAATGCTACAGCAATTGCTTTGGCTTTTTCAAAATTTCGCCCCCAAACAAATACATTTTTAATAGGTCTTACACTGGTATGAGCTTTAATTAAGTTAACAGACAAAGCTCCTGTTCCAATCATTAACATTGAATTTGAATCCTGTCTTGATAAATAAATGGACGCTAAAGCGGAGGCCGCAGCTGTGCGTTTAACCGTTAAATTTTTAGCATCTAAAATAGCTTTTACGTTTCCTTTTATGGCATCGAAATAAATATAAGCACCTTGTATAGCAGGTAAATTAAACTGACCATTTTCAGGACTTATAGTTACAATTTTTACTCCGGCATTTTTTGAAGGATTCCAGGCAGGCATTAATAAAAGTGTCGAGTCTGCATTTACTTCAGGATTTGGAAAATCATGATGATGACGCATTGGTACGATTACCTTGTTTTTTGAAAAATAGTATTTTAACTCTTGAATTAATTCAATAAAATGTGTATTCTTTTCAATAAAATTTGAATCTATTTGAATGACCTGTTCCATGGCTTAAAAGTAGCTAAATATATTTTTAATTGTGATTTTTTGTAATTTTAAAGTTAAAAATTGTAATCAAGAAGCATATAATTGATAAGATTTATTATTTCTAAAAACATTAATTAAATCTTAATAAGCGTATTTTTAGTAAAAATTTTATGCATTTTTCATTTTAAAATTCATTGATTTAAAGGTTGAGTTTTGCTGTATAAATTTATAATCACACGATTAAATAACTTTTTCTTAAATTTGTTTATCATAAAATTTTGATCCTAATTTGTTAGTATGAATTTTATTATTGAAGAAATCCGAAAAGGAAACCGAAAGGTTTTTAAAAACTTATTTAATAAGAATTATAAAGAATTGGTACTTTATGCGAATGGTTACTTATTCGATAGAGATGCTAGCGAGGATGTGGTGCAAGAAGTGTTAATTTATATTTGGGAGCATCCTGATAAGCTAAAAATAAAAACATCCTTAAAAAGTTATCTTTTTTCTATGGTACGAAATAGATGTTTGAATTATTTAAAATCTATAAAAATTACAGATACTTTCGGATTTTTAGAGTTTAATATCAACCTAATTTCAGAGCATGTTTTTGATTCTACTTCAGACGAAGATAAAAAAATAGTGTATCATCAAATATTAAAAATTGTTGATACGCTTCCAGAAAGAATGCAACAAATTGTAAAGTTAAAGTTTTTACATAATTGTAAGTATACTGAAATTGCTGAAGAATTAGGTATCTCTGTTAATACCGTTAAAACACAACTTAAAAGAGCAAAGGCAAAAATTATAGAAATGGTAACTTCTTTACTTATTTTATTGCAGACGCAACAATAAAAGAGGTGTTTACTAAAACTATAAACAGGCTTTTTTTTAAAATTTTTAAAAATTCCTCCTTCTTCTTGTCACCCATTTTTGATTTTTTATTGTCTTAGTTATATACACCTTACAAAATCAGATTTAATGGAATTCAAATTAATTATAAAAAAACTTAACAATACTCTAAATTTAGAAGATGAAATTATTTTTTCTAAATGGTACAACAAATCTGTCAATCACAAAAATTATTTTGATAATGTAAAAGAAAACTATTCAAAAGATATTACAAACATTGATGTTGCAAAAGGATGGGAAGAACTTACTAAAAAAATAAACTATATACCTAAAAAGACGGCTTATTGGAAGTATGCTGCCGCTGCTGTAATTATATTTTTAGTAACAATGCCTTTTGTTTTTAACAAAGACAATGTTAAAACGGCCGAGCCAATAATTGTAAAAAATACTATTAAAATTGGTATAGATAAGGCTACCCTTACTTTAGAAGATGGATCTAATATTACGTTGGAGGAAGGACAAAATTACAAAGTCGCCAATGCAAAGAGTAATGGGAAAACACTAATTTATAATCCTAAAAGCAAATCAAATCTAGAAATTGCCTATAATTATTTAACTACTCCAAGAGGTGGTCAATTTTATGTTGAGCTGTCAGATGGAACAAAGGTGTGGTTAAATTCTGAGTCAAAACTTAAATACCCAGTTGTTTTTCAAGATGGTGTGCCACGTGAGGTTGAGTTACTTTACGGAGAGGCTTATTTCGATGTATCAGAAAGTTCTAAACACAAAGGTGCTTCATTTAAAGTAGCCAGCCAAGTGCAAGAAATAGAAGTGTTGGGTACAGAATTTAATGTAAAAGCATACAAAGGAGAAGACCATATGTATACAACATTGGTCGAAGGAAAAGTTGCCATTGACAATGGGGTTACTAAAGAAATATTAAAACCCAAACAACAAGCAGCAATAAACATTCAAAATAAAGAGATAACAATTGCTGTTGTTGATGTTTATAACGCAACATCATGGAAAGATGGAGTTTTCAGTTTTAAAGAAAAATCATTAAAAGAGATTATGAAAACATTGTCTCGTTGGTATGATACAGACGTCATTTTTATAAATAAAGAACTTGAAAATATTAAATTTAACGGTGTTTTAAATAAAAAACAAAATATTGAACACATACTATTAACTATAAAAGCAACTAATAATATTGATTACGAAATAAACGACAATAAAATTATGATAAAATAAAAAATATAAAATAAAAAAGAAAAGGGAATGAGGTTCAAATCTCTCACAATGCAAACCTTCATTTCCCCTAATTGTGATAATTAATTTTAAAAACTAACTAAAACATGCAAATCTATGGAAATTAACTTAACTAATGTTCTTTTAATACATAAAAAAGAACTTCTAATCTTTATTATGAGAACATTTATATTATTATTTTGTACTACAGTTTTTAGCTTCACGTCAGAAAATGTATTCTCTCAAAATGCTAAGATTGAAATTGATACTGATATAGTCTTAACTATAGACGAAGTCTTTGATCTTATTAAAGATCAAACAGACTATACATTTATTTACAAATCTGATTTATTTAAAAACGCGCCCAAAGTACCTTTAAAAAAGGGAATTATAAAAGCAAATAAGTTATTAAAACAAAGCTTATCTTTTGGCGATTTTCAATATGTTTTTTCAGATGATAGAACTATTATATTAAAGAATGAGCACGAGGAAATAAAAAATAAAGTGCAACAGACAGTAAGAGGAAAAATAACGAGTTCAAATGGAGAGGCTCTTCCAGGTGTTACGGTTTTAGAAAAAGGCACAAATAATGGTGTAGCGGCAAACTTTGATGGTAACTATGAAATTACTGTTAAAAATGATGCTGTATTGGTTTTTTCTTTTATAGGTTTTCTTACCCAAGAAGTTGAAGTAAACGGTCAAACGGAAATTAATGTAGAACTATCTGAATCTGCTTTTCAATTAGAAACTATAGAATTAATCTCTACAGGTTATCAAACGATTGCTAGAAAGAAACTAACGGGAGCTGCAGAAAACATTAACAAATCATTTTATGAAAATTCTTTCAATCAAACCTTACAGCAAGGCTTACAGGGGAGTATTGCTGGCTTGCAAGTAATTTCAAATAACACACACCCTCAAGCAGTTCCACAAGTAATTATTAGAGGCGTTGGTTCTGCTTTCGGAGAAGGTGTAGGATCTACAAGTCTTTCGGGAACCACCACTATATTGGGAGATCCAGCGGTTTTGACTGCAGGTAGCCCTTTGTACGTTGTTGATGGGGTACCAACATTTGATGGTAGAGATTTATCAAGTATTAATGGAAATGATATTAAATCAATCACGGTACTTAAAGATGCTGCTGCTGCTAGTATATATGGAGCAAGAGCTGCCAATGGTGTCATTGTTGTAGAAACTAAATCTGGGATTTCTGGAAAAGGTAAAGTTAACTATTCTACTCAAGTTGGTTTCTCTGAATTTATAAGTCTAAATAAAAGTCTAAATACCTCTCAATTGCAAGAAATGTTTATCGAAGGATTAATAAATAATACTGGGAATAGTATTGATACGAGTGCAGATGCTTTAGATTGGTTAATTAATTCAAACCCTTACTCAGATTTCAATCCTAATCAAGATACTAATTGGGGTAAAGAGTTGACAAGAGTAGGACAAATAACACAGCATAATTTGTCTGCCTCTGGAGGAAGTAATAATAATAACTACTATTTATCTCTAGGGTATTTAAAAAATGAGTCCGCTATTAAAGAAATTAATTTTGAACGACTCACAATGAAGCTAAAATATGATACACAAATTTCTAAAAAGCTAAAAGCTTCTACTATTATAGGTTATGGAAAGACAAAATCTAATAATCATGAAACTGGTACCTCTTATTATAATCCTTTTACAAGTATTTATCGTTTAAGGCCAGATTTAAATATTTATAATGAAGATGGATCTTATGACACTAGCTATAATTCTAAAGTAAACCCATTAGGAGTATTAACAGATGAAACCCGCCAACTAGAAACTCATGATTTTAGAGGGGCATTGAATCTAAATTACGAACTAATAGCAGGTTTAACGTTAGAAACAAGTTTAAGTACAAATTATAGATTAACCGAAAACTACAACAACTTCCCTTCTTATTTAGGAAAAGGAGCTAATTATAGAATTGGCTGGACAGCGGTACCTTCGAGTTATGGTAACCAAAGAAATACAGGGATATTTGCCTGGAACGCTAGATCTTTAGTGAGGTATACTATGAAACTTGGTGAAGACCATACTTTTGGTGCGTTTGCTGGAATTGAACAAAATGCAATGGATACGAAGGGTACTAATTTATCTGTGCTTAACTTACGCGAAGGTTCTGAAACATTTGATAATGGAACTCCAGAGACTAGCGACTCGTTTAGAAGTGAGGCTTCAATCAGTTCTACATTTTTAAATTTAGAGTATGATTTCCAAGAAAAGTATTTGGTAAACACCACCTTTAGAAGAGACGGGTCTTCACGCTTTGGAGCTAATAATAAGTATGGAAATTTCTATGCCATTGGATTGGGTTGGAATATTCAGAAAGAAGATTTTATGCAAAACAATGACTTTGTAAATATTTTGAAATTACGCGCCAGTTATGGGGTTAATGGAAATGACCAAATTTCTGCTTTTGGTTACTCAGGAACGTTTGATACAACAGGGGGTTATAACGGGCAAAATGCAGCCACTATCTCATCCGCAGGAAATGCTTTAATTGGTTGGGAAGAAAATGCAACCTTTGATATTGGAGTAGATTTTTCGCTTTTTAATAATAGAGTTTCAGGATTTTTAGATTATTATATAAGAGATACATCTGATCTTCTTTATAATTTACCGGTTTCCGGACTCAATGGAGATACATTTGTTTTTCAAAACTTTGGAGGTATGAAAAATAGCGGAGTTGAAATTTCATTAAACACGAAAAACATTATCACCACTACTGATGGATTTACTTGGTCTACAGGAATTAATTTGACGACAAATAAAAATGAAATAACAGCACTTGAGACAGACGAAATTATTTCAGGTAACTATTTAAGAAAAGTAGGAGAAGACTTTAATACGCTTAACCTTTATGGATACGCAGGAGTTGACCCAGAAACGGGAAGTGAAATGTATTATATTGATGAAACAGAGACCGAAACAACAATGGTCCTTGGAGAGGCAGAAAAATATAATCATGGTAAAGCAACACCTGATTTTTATGGATCTCTAATAAATACGGTTACTTATAAAAACTTCTCACTTACGGCACAATTATACAGTTCTTGGGGAGGGCAAATATTTGAGCCTAACGGTAATGTTCAAAATGATAATGGATACAGAAGAACTCGTGATTACAGTAACACCTCTAAATATGTGTATGACAATAGATGGCAACAACCAGGAGATATAACTGATGTGCCAAAATATGTGTATGCAAATTCACTATCAAGTAATCAAACTTCAAGATGGTTACACGATGGAAGTTATGTCCGTTTAAAAAGAGTGGAATTAGCCTATACTTTTTCAAATAAAATGTTAGAAAACTCTTTTATCGATAGAATTCGTGTCCATGTGAGTGGAGATAATCTATGGACCTCCATTAAGGATGATACCTTGATGAATGATCCGGAAATGGCAGGAATAACAGGAACAGCCAGTTTTAATAACCCGATTTCAAAAACAATTTCTTTTGGTCTTAATGTTACATTTTAACATAAAATTATCCAATTTTAATCACTTAAAAAACACATAATGATGAAAAACATATATTTAATAATTTTAATGTTATCAATCACGCTCGCTTCTTGTAATAGTGATGAGCTTTTAGATAAAGATCCTTACGACAGAGTTCTAACAGAAAATCTAATTACAGATTTCACAAGTTTTGAAGCAGCTACTGCCGGTGCATATAATTTACTTCAGCACAAATATTATCATGGTGGCTTATATCCGATTGCTTCAGATTTAATGTCTGATAATTCTCTATCCTCTTGGATCCTATTTCCTGGCACAGATGTTTATGAAACACCTTCGGATGATCGCGAAGTATTACGAATCTGGACTGAAATCTCCAATCTTATTGCGCATTCGTCAATCGTTATCAGACAGGCTGAAAGCTTTGATTTTGAATCTGACCAAGCGCAAGCGTCTGATTTAATTGCACAGCTATATGTTATTCGAGGCATGGCGTATTTCGACATGCAACGTTTGTTTGCGCAGCCGTATAATTTCACTGCAGATGCATCTCACATGGGAATTCCTTTAATTAATGAAACGCAAGTAGGTATAGAGATAATTAATCCTGAAAGAAGCACAACCGCTGAAGTATATGCGAAAATAATTTCTGATATTCAGTATGGAATTAATAGTATTACTGATGATATGTCCTCAATTTATAATTTTAATAAGACCTCAGCAAAAGCATTATTAGCAAGAGTCCATTTATATATGGAAAATTGGACTGAAGCAAATGCATTGGCTACAGAAGTTATTGGATCTGGTTATTCTTTAGTCTCTAACACTAATTATGTTGCAAGTTGGGCACAAGCTACAACAACAGAATCTATTTTTTCAATTGCAAACACTGCAACAGATATGGGTGGTTCTTATGCCATTACTTATTTATATGGACGTCCACGTTTCAAAGCTACAATGAATCTATTTGATGCTATCGATGCCAATGATGTTAGAAAAAACTTGATAGCAGCAGGAAAGGTATTGAAATTTCCTTCTTATGCTACACGTGATGATAATACACCTATCCTTCGTGTTTCTGAAATGTATTTGATTAAAGCTGAGGCGATGGCAGAACTAGGGATGGATTCAGAGGCTCAAACAGCCGTTAATATGATTCTATCAAGAGCAAATCCATTGGCAGCTCCTTACGTTGAAACAGGCCAGGCCTTAAAAGATGTCATTCAAGACGAAAGACGTAAAGAACTGATGTTTGAAGGACACCGTATCTTTGATTTGACAAGGACAAAAAGAAGCTTTGTTAAATACAGTACTGCTGCAGAAAATCCAATCAATGTGAATTACCCAAGTAATTTAACAATTTTACCGATCCCTCAATCAGAGATAGATGCTAACAATAACATTTCTGAATCTGATCAAAATGCCGGTTACTAATTAATTTTAATGGAGAAGAAATACAAGCTATAGGTGTTTATCTCTTGTAGCTTGTTTCTTTAATAATTAGTTTAAGAATCCAAATTGACCACCTTAAGTGTATCGAAAAATCCATATAATAAATTTTAAGATTATGAAAAATATAATTCTATTATTAGCGGCCTCATTTGTTTTTAGTTCCTGTTCTGAAAAGAATTATGTTATATTCTCAGGAAACATAGCGAATACCAAAGACACTGCAATGAAAATAGGGAACATGAATAGGGACTTTCAAAAAGAAGTGAGCATAGACGAGAATGGTAATTTTAGAGACACCTTATTTATTACTTCACCTGGTGCTTATTCCTATCAAATAGGAAGATCGTATGCAGCTGTTTTTTTTAGAGAGGGTTACGATTTGAACCTAAGTCTTGATGCTAACGATTTTTTTAAATCTAGAAAATTTAAGGGAAAAGGAAGTGAAGTAAATAACTACCATGTCGCGAGAAGTGCGCTAAAAAATAAATTGGTTGGAGATGCTAAAGTATTTTTTGTAGTTCCAATTGAGGATTTCATGACTAAAATTGACAAAAATAAAGACATTTTTTTAGACTTTTTAGAAGCGTCTGCTTTAAAAGGACAAGAAAAAGAGATTCAGCGCAAAATCATAGAACATGATTATTTGTTGACACGTTACAATTACGACAAATTTAACCATTACCATACAAAAATACATCCTGAATTACCTGAAGGGTATTACGCTCCTATCATTCAAATGGATCTTGATGATGAAGTTTCATTTATTTATGACAGAAGTTATAGAAACCTTATCGTTGAAAATTGGAGACTTACATCAAAAGAAGCAATGGAAATCGATCCGAGTCTTACACAAGTAAGTTTTGTAAAAAATAAAATTAAAGACATTAAAAGTACTATAATAAAAGATTTAATGGTTAGTATGTTGTTTAGACAAATTAGCTTAAAAAACAAAAATTATAAAACTGATTATCCAAGGATCTTGGAGATGCTTACAGCTGATAAATTAAAAGATAAGCTTATAGCTAAGTTTCTAGGTTTACAAAAGACGAAACCAGAAATGTCAGCGCCTAACTTTAATTATGAAAATTATAAGGGTGGGAAAACAACTTTAAAGGATTTAAAAGGCAAGCTAGTTTATATCGAAATTTGGGCAACTTGGTGTGGTCCATGTATCAAAGAAATGCCTGCGTTGACACAATTAATTAAAGATTTTAAAGGAAAAAACATTGAATTTGTAAGTATTTCTATCGATTCAAAAAATGATTATGAAAAGTGGAAAAAAATGGTGCCAGAAAAAAACGTTGGAGGCACACAACTATTAGCAGACAAAGGCTTAAAATCTGATTTTATGAAAGCTTTTAGTGTAGGTCTAATTCCGAGATCAATATTGTTAAATGAAGAAGGAGAAATTATAACTCCTAAAGCTCCTAGGCCTTCTGCAGATAACACAAAAAGTTATATAGATAGTTTACTTAATAGAACTATAATAAAAACTAAGACCATGACTAAGACCATGACTAAAACGATGAAATTATAATGAAAAAGAAGTTGATGTTTTCTGTATTATTTTGTTTCGGATTCCTATTAACTTTTGGACAATCCGTTGAATCAAAATTTAAATTTATTAAAAAAATAGCAGATATCGAAGAGTATCTCTACGAGCCGAATGGTCTAACCATCCTGCTGATTAAGGACAATTCTACACCTGTTGTTACAACTCAAATCACCTATAATGTTGGGTCTAAACATGAAGTCTCGGGCAATACAGGTTCTACACACCTTTTAGAGCACTTGCTCTTTAAAGGTACTCCAAAATATAATAAAGAAACCCAAACAATAGCGTCAGCTTTACAAAATGTAGGGGCTAGAATGAATGCAACTACATGGTATGATCGTACAAATTATTACGAAACCATCCCAAGTGATTTTCTTGAATTAGCTTTAGATATTGAGGCCGACAGAATGCGCAATTCCCTTTTAAAAGCAGAAGATAAAGCAGCTGAAATGACAGTTGTTCGCAATGAGTTTGAACGTGGAGAAAATAATCCAAGTAGACTGTTGTCTAAAGAAATATGGGCAACCGCTTTTAAGGCACATACCTACCACCATTCTACTATAGGGTGGCGTTCAGATATTGAAAATGCACCCATCGAAAAACTTAAAGAATTTTACAATACGTATTACTGGCCTAATAATGCAACGCTATCTATTATTGGCGATTTTAATACGGAAAATGTATTTCAGCTAGTAGATAAGTATTTTGGAGTGATTGAAAAATCGCCAAACGATTTCCCACAACCTTATACCGAAGAGCCTCAACAATTTGGTCCTAGAAAAACGGTGATTAAAAAACCTGGAAAGCAAGGCCTTGTTGTTGTGGCTTTTAAGAGCCCTGGTAAAATGCATAAAGACCACGCTGCACTATCCGTTTTAAGTGATGTTATTAGAAGTGGTGCCTCCTCTATTTTAAACAAAACTTTTGTTGACAAGGGCTTAGCACTCTATGCCTATAGTGCATTGTCTAGTTTCAAGGAGCACAACCTGTTTTCAGTTGGAGCTGGTTTTACGGAATCCTCTAATCATGAAGACATCAATGAAAAAATAATGTTGGTTTTAAATAACATTAAAGAGAATGGAATCGCGCAAGCAGATTTAGATCGTGTGGTCGCAAAGTCCAAAGCAAATGATATTTTACGTCGTGACGGCTCGTTTGCAATTGCGGGTGTTATTAACGAAGCTATTGCCGCAGGAGATTGGACAAACTACATAACCGATATCGATAAATTATTACAAGTTTCAGTCGACGACGTTAAACGTGTGGCAAATACCTATTTGTTAGAAGATCAAAGTACTACCGGGTATTTTATTCCAAAAAAAGCAGGACCAAGTCGCGTGTCTATAACAAATAGTAGCCAGAAGTTTCATGAGGATGGTAAGGTCTATTTTAGAGATCCACAACTCGCAAATGACAGCAAGTACTTTTCATCAGATGACGTATCAGAATCTGTTTCAGAGTTACAACAACCCGAAAAAACTAAATTCAAGTACACCCGTCAAACCATCTCAGGAATTGATATTACAACTGTAAAAACTGGGGCAAAAGGATTTGTTAATGTCGTTGGAAGTATTAATTCAGGTCGTTTTTATGCGGCTGAAAATGGAGTTATTGCAGCATTTGCTGCAGATATGTTATTAAAAGGGACTTTAACCAAAGATAAATATGAAGTATCCGAATCTTTAGAAAGTCTCGGAGTTCGATTAAGAATATCAGCTGGAACCTATAAAACAACTTTCAGTTTTAAATGTTTGTCTAATGATTTAGAAGATGTCGTAGCGCTTTTGGCTGATGCTTTTCGCAACCCTGCATTTAATGAAAAGGAGTTCGAATTATTAAAACAACAGTATATTGGTAATACTACAAACAAGTTAGAATCTCCTGCTGCATTAGCAAGAATTAAACTAAGTCAGCTAATATATCCAGAGAACCATCCAGAATATAATGATCCGATTGAAACGCAGATTGAAAAAATAAACAGCGTTACTTTATCAGATATCAAAACATTCTACAAAAAGTATTACGGTGTCAAAGAGATGCATATAGTTGCTGTTGGCGCAATTAGTGATTCAGTGTCCATAATACTCGGAAGCGCATTTAAGGATTGGAGCGGAGGCGTAGCGTCTAAAAAAGTAATCCGAAAAGGTAAGACACTAACTAACGCCCAGACTGCAGTTATTACTATTAAAGGAAAGCCAAATGCTCAGTTACTTATGGCGCAGTATACGGGGCTTAATAATTTAGACCAAGACTATAGACCTTTTCAAATAGGCGTATTCTCTTTAGGGGGTGGATTTTCAGGCCGTCTCATGCAAACCGTTAGAGATAATGACGGATTAACTTATAGTATAGGAGCACGTCATACTTCAGATCGTTATTCCGATGGCTATTTTGTTGTGAGCGCATCCTTTAATCCTACCTTACTCCAAAAAGGGGAAGACGCAACAAGGATACAAATTAATAAATGGATCGATCAGGGCCTCTCAGAATCTGAATTAGCGAATAAAAAATCAAATCTAATAGGGAGTTTTAAAGTAAGGCTCTCAACTACTGGAGGCTTGGCGAGTAGTATACTTTCATTTATAAATGAGGGCAAATCTCCTGACTATATAGATGAATATCCAAATGAGATAAACGCGGTTACTTTAAGTCAAGTAAATTTAGCTATTAAAAAGTATATCAACCCTGCTACTTTTTTGACTTTAAAATCTGGAAGTATTGATAAAAACGGTAATCCGTTAAAAAAGAAATAATCTTTCTCTAGATTTTGTTTTCACCAACAAATTTGAATTAGTATTCTAGTGAAAGAATTTTGAAAAGGCTGTTAAAACCGCAGCCTTTTTTTTCAAAATTATAGATAGTATGAAAAAAGTTATTATACTCTTGACTTTTGTTTTAAGTACCAGTGTCTTTTCACAAATTTATGACCCTGTAAAATGGTCAACATCTGTTGAAAAAATATCAGATATCGAGTATAATTTAATAGCTATAGTTACTATTGAATCTGGATGGCATTTATATTCTCAGGTTGTTCCTGAAGGTGGTCCTATTCCCACAACGTTTACATTTATAGATTCAAAGCATTATGAATTAGTAAATAAAACTCAGGAAGAAGAAGGTCATGAAATTGACGATCCTGTTTTTGAAATGCGGATTAAGTTTTTTGAAAACAAAACTGAATTTAAACAACGTGTAAAAGTATTAAATGATATAAATACTATTGATGCAGAAGTAGAGTTTATGGTTTGTGATGACGAAAAATGCTTACCGCCAAACAATATTGACCTTACATTTAAAATACCTACTAATGTTGTTACAAATGTTACTGCAGTAGATAAAGTAAAAACTGCAGTTGAAGAAAAGGCCGGGGCAAAATATTTGAAACTTAAAAAATCACAAAAAAAAGAAAAAACAAAAGGCTTGTTAGGTACTTTTCTTATTGCTTTCTTATTTGGTTTTACAGCTTTGCTCACACCTTGTGTATTCCCTATGATACCTATGACTGTGAGTTTCTTTACCAAACAAAGTGAAAACAAAGCACAGGGAATACGAAATGCAATTATCTTCGGAATTTCTATTGTGGTAATCTATGTTTTACTAGGCACAGTTATTACGGCTATTTTTGGAGCTAGTGCATTAAATGCATTGGCTACCAATGTTTGGTTTAATATTATTTTCTTTTTGTTATTGGTAATTTTTGCGGTATCCTTTTTAGGGGCATTTGAACTAACTTTACCTAGTTCATGGGGTACAAAAGTAGATGCACAAGCTGATAAAGGAGGTTTAGTAGGAATTTTCTTTATGGCATTGGCATTAGCCATTGTCTCTTTTTCATGCACAGGCCCAATTGTTGGATCCATTTTAGTTGAAGCTGCTTCAGGCGGTAATCAAATAGGGCCAATTATTGGCATGTTAGGTTTTTCATTAGCTATTGCTTTACCTTTTGCACTTTTTGCAGCGTTTCCTGGATGGATGAATTCATTACCAAAATCAGGTGGTTGGTTAAATACAGTAAAAGTGGTTTTAGGTTTTTTAGAATTAGCTTTTGCTTTTAAATTCTTATCAAATGTAGATTTAGTATTACAATTGCATTGGTTAGAACGCGAAGTATTCTTAGCTATTTGGATTACTATTTTTGGAACATTGGCTTTATACCTTTTTGGCAAAATACAGTTACCTCATGACTCACCATTAAGTAATATATCTGTTGGTAGATTAAGTTTAGGATTATTATCCTTAACGTTTGTTATCTATATGTTACCAGGATTGTGGGGAGCTCCCTTAAATTTGATAAGTGCATTTCCACCACCACAACATTATAGTGAGTCGCCTTATGGCTTAGGTTATACTAAACTTGGAGACGGAGGAGGTATATCTCATGCAGAGATTCCAGATGGAGCACATCTAATGGCACCACATAATATTTTAGCTTTTAATGATTATTATAAAGGTTTAGCTTATGCGAAAAAAGTTGGTAAACCAATAATGATTGATTTTACTGGGTATGCTTGCGTAAACTGTAGAAAAATGGAACAAAATGTTTGGGCAAAAGACAAGGTTTTAAAAATTTTAAAAGAAGATGTGGTACTTATTTCGTTGTATGTTGACGATAAACGTAAACTAAAAGCAGATGAGGTTGTAGATTCACAATTAAAACCAGGAAAACAATTAAAATATATAGGTCAGAAATGGAGTGAATTTCAAACCATAAAATATAAAACAAATTCACAACCGTTCTACGTGTTAATGAATCATAATGAGGAAAACCTTATTGATCCAGTAGCCTATACCCCTAATATTGATGAATATTATGCATGGTTAAAAGAAGGGCTTTCAAAATTCAACTAATTGTTGAATTAAGAAAAACGCTTGAAATTTATACTGAATAGAGTCTAAATACGAAAAATAAAAATGAGCACATCGAATTTAAGCACAGCAAAAACTTCATCAAAATTAGAATGTTATTTTCAGAAGTTTAGAGATAACATTGTTGGCACTGGTGTAGAGTTTATATCACCTTATGGCAAAAAAGAAATAATATATGCCGACTGGACAGCCAGTGGCCGACTGTACAGGCCAATTGAGGAAAAATTACTTAAGGAAATAGGCCCTTTTGTTGCAAATACTCATACAGAGACGTCCATAACCGGATCGTCTATGACAATAGCTTATAATGAAGCTCGAAGTATTATTAAAGATCATGTGAATGCTAACAATGATGACGTGCTGATTACTTCAGGTACTGGTATGACTGGAGCGGTAAATAAGTTTCAACGCATACTAGGTTTAAAAGTATCTGAGAACCTAAAAGAGCACACAAATATTCCTGATGAAATTAGGCCGGTTGTCTTTATTTCACATATGGAACATCATTCTAATCAAACTTCATGGTTAGAAACCATTGCTAGGGTAGCGATTATACCATCCAATGAAACAGGATTGATTTGTTTAGAAAGTTTTGAAAAACTTTTATATCAATACAGAGATTATCCTTTAAAAATGGCTTCAGTAACAGCATGTTCTAATGTTACGGGAATTAAAACAGATTATCACGCGATAGCGAGAATGATTCATCAGTATAACGGGCTTTGTTTTGTTGATTTTGCTTGCTCAGCCCCTTATGTAAATATAAACATGCATCCTAAAAATGAGAATGAATATTTGGATGCAATCTTTTTTTCACCTCATAAATTTTTAGGAGGTCCTGGATCTTCAGGGGTATTGATTTTTAATAAAAAATTATATAAAAACTTAATCCCAGATAATCCCGGTGGAGGAACCGTTACTTATACAAATCCGTGGGGAGATCGCCACTATATTGATGATATAGAAACTCGTGAAGATGGAGGGACTCCGGGATTTTTACAAACAATTAAAGTAGCCTTGGCAATTCGGCTAAAAGAAAAAATGGGTGTGCAGAATATCCTAGATCGAGAACATGAAATCAATGAGCGTATTTTTATTAAACTTATTAAAATTAAAAACCTACATATTTTAACAGAGGAGAATCAAGATAGATTAGGAATTTTTTCGTTTTATATTGATAATGCCCACTATAATTTAATAGTAAAATTACTAAATGATAGATTCGGGGTCCAAACTAGAGGTGGTTGTTCCTGCGCGGGCACTTATGGACATTATTTATTGAATGTTAATCAGTCAACTTCCAAAGCAATTGAAGAAAAAATATTAGAAGGCTGTTTATTAGAGAGACCGGGTTGGGTACGTATGTCTATACATCCAACGATGACCAATTCGGAGATCGATTTTATATGTAAATGTATTAAAGAAGTGGCTAAGAACTTCAAACATTGGGCTAAAGAATATAATTATAATTTAGTAAAAAATGAGTTCGAATATATAAATGGAAGTGATGAAGAAATAATTGAAACAACAAAAAATTGGTTTGAAATATAATTGATTTGGAGAAGTAGTGACCTTTGAATATTTATTTTTTGAAAGTAAATATATAATAATTAAGTTTTGCTTACATTAGAGGCGACAGAACCAGTTTTTTGATGCTAAATATAAATGACTAGGTTTTTCTCAATTAAAAGAGATAGTATAAAATGATTAATTTATTAGTAAAATTTTTTATTAACTTTGTGCTGTAAATAAACTAATTTTAAATTAATGAAAAGACTAGATTTATTAAATTTTGAAAGTGAAAATGGAATTATTGGACGAAAAATTGATAATAAAAGGAAAATTATACGTCATCTTTGTAAGTACAAAGAATCACTATCAATTCTTGAAATAGCTCAGCTTATTGATTTGAGCATACCTGTTTGCACTACTTTAATAAGAGATTTAGTTAAGTGTAATTATTTAATAAAACAAACTAAAAAGACTTCAGAAAATGGAAGAAGACCTTTTACTTATTCTTATAATAAAAATGGTTTTTATGTTGTTGGTATTGAAATTCTTTCAAAGTTTATTCAGTTAAGTGTTTTTAATATAGGCTTAGATAATATTCACACTTCTATAGATAGAAGTTTTACTTTATCTAATGATAAAGAATGTTTGAGCTATATAACTTCGTTTATAGAGAACTCCTTAATAGATTCTAATATTAATAAAAAAGATATTATTGGGATCGGTATAGGGATGCCAAACGTTGTAAAAGATTCTTTTGGTGAATTGTCCTATTTTTTTACAGATGAGTCAATTTCCCTAAGGAAGCATTTAGAATCTAAAATAAACCTTGCTATTATTATTGACAATGACACAAGAATAATTGGTGTAGCAGAGCAAGCGCTAGGTATTGCAAAAGGTATTGATAATGCATTGGTAGTAAAAGTAAGTAGAACTTTAGGTCTAAGCATTATTGCTGACAGGCATATGATTACAGGTAGTTACGGGGTTGCAGGTAATTTTAATCACACCCAATTTGAAAAAGGGAATAAACTTTGTGAATGCGGAAAAACTGGATGTTTAGGAACAGAAATTGGAGGAAATGCATTATTAGACAACCTTGAATTTGCTATTGAGGATGGTCACAATTCTATGTTTTTTAATAATAAAAAAATTCCTGATTATAAATACCATGATATACTTGATGCTGTTTTAAAAGGTGATGAGCTCTCAATAAAATTAATTCAAGATCAGGGTTATAAATTAGGAAAAGCTTTAGGTAATGTTATTAATCTTATAGATCCAGAATTAGTGTTGATTGGAGGTGAATATGCTATGGTAAAAGATTACTTTATTGATGCTGTTAAAAGCGGTATAAAAATAACTGGCCTAACAAACACAGTAAAACACTGTGAGGTCAAGGCATCAAACTTAGGTAGGTATTTAGCTTCTAAAGCAGAAGCCTGTATGTTTTTAAAAGCTTGCGACATGATAGATTTCTAATCTACACACTTCTTTCTCAATATACTATTTGTTAAAAACCGCTTATTTTCTTTATTGTTTTTGTTTGTAAACTTATATTAATTAATAAATAAAATAATTTATTCATTAATAGGTTTGTTATAAAATAATTTTATATTTGAATTATCATTAAATTTTTAGCACAAAAACACTAAGAATCGTTCAATAAAACACTAACTAAACTATTTTAAATTTATGAGCTACATTAAAAAATCAAAGGAGTGGAAGTGCTCCTTATTCGGAAAATATTTTTTAGGTTTGTGTGTTCTTTTGTTCTTTATGGGTTGTTTTAGTAAAGGTCAAGTAGATGATAAACCAGAAGTAGTAGTGTTACCAATTGAACAAGACTTTGTTACTAAAATTGGTCCTATATATAGTTACGCACCAGAATCTTCTGGAATTGTTCTGTCTGATGGTTATGTTTTTACGATTAATGATTCTGGAAGTTCTAGTGTAATTTATAAAGTAAATCCTTCAGATGGCTCTTTAGTGCAGTCTATTTCCGTAAACAACTATGACAACATGGATTGGGAAGATATTACATATGATAGCGATTATATTTATATTGGTGATTTTGGAAATAATAGAGGCAAACGAACTGATTTGAAAGTTTTAAAAATCAGTAAATCGCAATTTATAAATAAGACAGCTTTAACGGTAAGCGTAACGGCTGAAGTTATTGAGTTTTCTTATTCTGAGCAGACCAGTTTCATTCCTTCAAGCACTCATAACTTTGATTGTGAAAGCTTTATTTCTAAAGGAGATAATTTGTATTTGTTTACAAAAAATAGAGGAGACAATAAAACGCGTGCTTACAAGTTATCAAAAGAACCTGGACAATATTCATTAACAACACTAGCCAGTTATGAAGTAAATGGATTGGTTACCGGTGCAGATTATAATACACAAACGAATGAATTGGTTTTAATAGGTTATTCAGCTTCTATGCATACAAATTCATTTGTGTACATGTTTTTTAATTTTACAGATGATTTATTTTTCTCAGCAGATGTTGCAAAGAAAGTAATTGGTAATGCAACAAATGATTGGCAAACTGAAGCCATTGCATTTGGCTCAGCTGATGGGGAAAATCTATTTATTTCCTGTGAATCAACAGATTTTAGTACAGCAACTCTGTATAAGACTGATAAAACTACTTTGGGATTCTAGTAGAAATAAAGTTTTACTTTCATGTTTTCTGTTGAACCAAAAATTATATTTATTAAATAGGGGTAAATAATGTTTATGAAATTATTTAGGATGCTATTTTGTAGTTAAAGTGTCTCCTAAATTTAGGGCTCTAATATTTTAGGAACAGGATTAATTTATTATTACTACTGTTATAATTGGCGCATAAAAAAGACTAGTCTAATTTATACGGCAAAGTATTGTGAGGTTAAGTCATCAATATTAAGTAGAAGTATAGAGCTAAAGCAGAAGCATATATACTTATAACAGCGTTTAATACTAATAGTTAATAAATTATTTTATTAATTATTAGTATTAAATAAATTAATTCATTATATTTGGCACGTTAATAAATTATTAGCACAAAAAAACTAAAAATCGTAAAACAAAAAACTAACTAAATTATTTTAAATTTATGAGCTACATTAAAAAATTAAAGGAGTGGAAGTGCTCCTTATTCGGAAAACATTTTTTAGGTATGTGTGTTCTTTTGTTTTTTCTATCAAGTTCGGCATTATATGCTGACTCAAAATTAATAGATAAAACAATAAGTGGTTCAGTAGTAGATGATGCTACTGGTGAACCAATCCCAGGCGTCAATTTAATTATCAAAGGAACTAAAAAGGGAACTTCTACAGATTTTGATGGTAATTTTACTATTGTGGTTCCAGACAATGCAACAACAATAGTTGTAAGTTATATAGGTTACATCACTAAAGATGTGGCTATTGTAGTGGGTAAGAAATTAACTATTAGATTGAGTGAAGATGCTTCTCAATTAGATGAAGTAATAATTACTGCTCTTGGTGTTACAAAATCTAAAGAAAAAGTATCTTATGCAGTTCAAACATTAAAGGCAGAAACAATAAATCAATCAAGAGTTGGAGATATATCGCAACAGCTATCAGGTCAAGTAGCTGGTTTGTCTATATTAACTGCCAGTGGGTCGGCGGTATCATCTTCTAGGATTGTACTTAGAGGCGAATCTTCTTTAAACTTAAGTAAAAACCAACCTTTAATTGTAATTGATGGGGTTTTAATTTCTAATACATATATAGGTATAGGGAGTAACCCTACATCTAGTGATTTGCCTGTTGATTATGGTAACAGTTTAAATGACCTCAACCCCGATGATTATGCTACGGTAAGCGTTTTAAAAGGTCCAAAAGCAGCTGCATTGTATGGTGAAAGAGGTTCAAATGGTGCGTTAATAATTACTACAAAATCTGGTAAAAATACAAAAGGTATAGGAGTGAGTTACAAAACTGGTATTGCTTTTGATCAAGTCAATAGATTCTGGGACGAGCAAAACCAATATGGAGGAGGAGGTCTTCTCGGGGATGAACTAAATCAATTCAGATATGGTTGGGGAGGTAACTTTGGTCCGGAATTTAATGGTCAATTGATTTCTCAAGCTGTTCCTCACGACCGTAATCCAGAACCAACACCATTTTTAAATAAAGCAGATAGAGAAGGTTTTTTTAATACAGGATTTTCGCTTAATAATAATTTAGCAGTTTCCTTTGGAGAAGAAAATGCATGGGGGCGTGTTTCTCTTGGTAGACTTTCTAGAGAAGGTATTGTACCAAATACAGAATATAAAAGAACTAATGTTGGAATACGTCTTGGTGCTAATTTAAATGAAAAACTTTCTATTGATTTATCTGCTAACTATGTTTACAGTAATTCTGATAATGTTACAGATGTTGGTTATGGAAGTGGAGGTTTAATGTATAGTATGCTTTGGACAATGAAAAATTATAGTCTTGAAGATTATAAAGATTATTGGTTACCAAACCAGCCAAATCAATATCCTAATAATTACTTTCTATCATGGGGAACTAATCCTTATCTTATTGTAAATGAAAATTTGAACGCATTTAAGCATAATAGGATGTTTGGTAATTTTAAAACAAGCTATAAGTTTAACGATAATTTTTCTGCTTTTGTAAGAGTTGGTATGGACACTTATGGAGATAGAAGACAATCCAGAAGACCAGCGCAACGAGCTTTTAGACAAGGTTTATATAGAGAGCAAGACATCTATTTACAAGAGTTAAATTCCGATGTTTTAGCGACTTACACTAAAGACTTATCTGACAAATTTAGCATAGAAGTAAATGCTGGTGCAAGCACATTTAGACAAATTATAAGTAATAAAATAGCGCAAACAAACGATTTAGCATTACCTGGTATCTATAGCCTTAGTAATGCAGCAGATATGCTTGCAATTACGCAAGTAGATACTGAGAGAAAACTAAATAGTGTTTATGGTACTGCTGAATTGAGTTATGATGATAAATTATATTTTGATGTTACAGCAAGAAATGATTGGTCTTCAACTTTGCCAGTAGGGAATCAGAGCTTTTTTTATCCATCAGTTGGTCTTGGCGCAGTAATTTCAAAAATGACTGAATTACCAGACTTTATCTCTTATCTAAAATTAAGAACGAGTTATGCGCTAACAGGTAATAGTACAAGACCAGGAGTGATAAATAATTCTTATAATCTAGGTGTAACACCAGGTTCTGTGAGTAACGGCACTACTTTTACAGATCAGAACCTTCAGAATGAAAAAACAGAAGCTATAGAATTTGGTATTGATTTAAGATTACTTGATAATAGATTAAATTTTGATATAGATTATTATAATTATACTACATCAGATCAAATACTTACCGCGCCAATAAGTCAAAGTACAGGGTTGTCTTCTAGAAGGTTCAATGCTGGAGAAATAAAAAGTTCAGGAATTGAGATAATTTTAGCAGCAAAGCCAATAGTTTTAGAAAATTTTACTTGGAAATCAACCTATAACTTTTCCAGAAGTAGATCTGAAGTTGTTAGTCTTGCAGATGGTATTGAGACAGTAATTATTGCAAATGGTCCTTCTGGAGGAACTATTGAAGCAAGACCAGGAGGTAGAATGGGAGATCTTTATGGAAGAGGATTTGAGAGAGATCCTCAAGGAAATATTATTTTAGAAAACATTGGAGGATTAATGAGACCTAAACTAGGCAATGAAATTAAGAAATTAGGAAATTATAATCGAGATTGGACTTTAGGTATGACAAACAATTTTAACTACAAGAATTTTAATTTAAATATATTTCTTGATTATAGAAATGGTGGTGATTTTTATTCCCTTACTGGTTCTCAGTTATACAGATCTGGTTCTATTACAGAAACGCTTCCTTACAGAACTGAAGATTTTGTACCAGATGGTGTTGTTGCAAATGGTAGCGGTGGTTTTACACCAAACACACAAACTACTACTGGATATGACTGGTATAGATCATATTGGGATAAAAATAACACGGAGGCCAATACCTATGATTCTACATTTTTAATGCTAAGAGAAATCTCTTTAGGTGTAGATTTAAAACCATACTTTGAAAACCTACCTGTTGAAAAAATAAAACTTTCACTTTTTGGTAGAAACTTAGCAACTTGGACACAAGATAATTTTGTAAGGCATTTTAATCCGCAAGTATCAAGTTTTAGTGGAAGTAGTTTTAGACCTGGTTTTGAAATTGGTCAACTTCCTGGGGCAGCAACATATGGTTTAAACCTCAATGTATCATTTTAAATTAAATAAGAAACAAGATGAAAAATATATATAAAATTAAAGTATTAATATTAACTGCATTTTTATTTGCAGCTTGTACAGAAGGTTTTGAAGAAATTAATGTTGATAAAAATTTACCATTAGAAGCCAATTCAGGACAACTACTAACTAGTACAATTTTTGATGGACTTAATCCACATTTAAACGTTCAATTAGGCTTAACCAATCAAATAATGCAGTATAATGTTTTTAGAAATTCAAATGACTTAGACGCTTATAACTTTGTTTCAGGTGCAGGGACATTTGAGAGTTTTTGGAAAGCTGCATATCATGTAATTTTAGATAGTAATGAATCTATTGCTTTTGCAGAAGAAAACGAACTTAATGCTTATGTTGGTGCAGGAAAGACTATAAATGCTTTTTATCTAGCGTCCTTAACCGAGTTATGGATTGATGTTCCTTACTCTCAAGGTGCAACAGGGTTGGATAACATTCAGCCTTCTTATGATAAACAGCAAGATATTTATCCACAAATATTAACGCTTTTGGAAGAAGCAAATACTGCCCTAGCAAATGATACTGAAGGGTTTGTTTTAGATGGTGATATTCTTTTTGACGGAGATTTAATGCTATGGAGAAAAATGGCAAATTCGTTACGATTACGCTATTTATTAAGACTTGCAAATCAAGGATCTGTAAATGCAGCCTCACAAATAAATTCAATAGTTTCTAATCCTTCAACATATCCAATTATAGAAAGTAATACTGAAGCTGCTATTTATGATTTTACAGGCGTTTCTCCAAATACTTCAGATTTCTCATTAAGGACAGCTTTAAGTGGACTAAGTCCTTCAGCAAGATATGTTGACGTGCTTGATGGTGTGGATGCAAATGATGATGCAGATGATGATCCACGTTTAGCTTTTTTTGCAAGTAAACCAATAGGAGATGGGGTAAACCCTTATAATGGTCCATTTGTAGGAGTTCTTAGTGGAACAACAAGAGAAGTAGCACAAGGAACAGGTGGAAATGCAGAGATATGGGCATCTCAATTTACAAGTAGGTTTCAAGATGAAAGAGGTTTATTAGATTTTGTATTTATAAATTATGCAGAGGTGCAATTTATTTTAGCTGAAGCTAGATTAAATAATTGGATTACAACATCTACAGCTCAAAGTTATTATGAAATAGGAATTGCTGCTAACCTAGCATATTGGAATTTAGATATGCCATCAGGATTTTTAACAAGAGCAGATGTAGTTTGGGATGATACTTTAAATACTTTAATGAATCAAAAATGGATAGCCATGTTTTTTAACAATACTTTAGAAATGTGGGGTGATCATAAAAGAACAGGTCTTCCAAATTTAGTTCCAGGGCCTTTAGCTACAACAGTTACAAATGGAGTAGTACCAACTAGAGTATTCTACCCAGCATTGGAGCAATCTGTGAATGCTGATAATTATAATGCAGCGTCTTCAAGCATTGGCGGTGATGAAATTACTGTTAGGCATTGGTACCAGAATTAAATATTTTGAAAGTTTAATTTTGTTTGAGTTTGTTTTCTGAATTAGCCAAAGTTATTATATGATTTTGGCTAATTTATTAACTCAATTAGTAACAAAATAGCTTTTTGAAAATCAGCAGGATAACTTACATTAATTAGAGAATAGACTTTAATGAAGGACAAATTAATTATGATACCTGGTACTTTATGTGACTATAATCTTTTTAAGTATCAAACGGAAGGGTTAAAAGATTTGGTTGATTGTCGTGTGGCAAGTAACACTAGTGCTTCTAGCTTAAAACAAGTAGCAAAAAATATTCTTGACAATTATTCAGGTTCTTTTTCTGTAATGGGACTGTCATATGGTGGTATTGTAGCATTTGAGTTATTAAGGCAAGCACCAGAAAGAATCAATAAATTAATTTTGATGAACACCAATTACAAACAACCTTCAGAACGAACAAGAATAAATCAGCAACGGTTTATTGGTATGGCTTATTTAGGAGAATTTAAAGAAATAACCTCTAAGATATTAATTGATGCCATGTTGCATCCAAAAAATGCTAAAAAACAAGAATTGAGAGAAACCATTTTAAATATGGCGTTAAATGTAGGAACATATGGTTTTTTCAATCAAGTTAAAGCACAATTAGCTAGACCAGATAGTTCAAAGGATTTACAAAACATAAAGTGTCCTACATTAATTATAACAGGAAAAGAGGATAATATTTGCCCATTAAAATTGCATAAAGAAATGGCAGAAACAATTCCTAATTCAACTTTAAAAATTATAGAAGAGTGTGGGCACTTAAGCGCACTAGAACAACCTAATTTAGTTAATAGTATAATAATTGATTGGTGGAATAAAAACTAAGTAATGCGTAAAAACAAATTAAAAGAAATATTAAGTTCCGATAAGCCAGTTGCATGTGGTTGGTTACACATACCAAATTCGTGGACAGCCGAGGTTATGGCAAATACTGGATGGGATTGTGTAACTGTAGATATGCAGCATGGGCTACATAGCATAGAAACTGCTATACAAATGATGCAAGCTATATCAACAACCGAAACCGTTCCTCTTGCTAGGTCAAATTGGAATACACCTGGAGAAATTATGAAATTACTTGACGGTGGTGCTTATGGTATTATTTGCCCAATGATTAATACCAAAGAAGAATGTGAATCTTTTGTAGGAGCATGCAAATATCCTCCTTTAGGTTATAGAAGTTTTGGACCTACTAGAGCTAGAGTTTATGCCGGTATGGATTATGGTGATTATGCAAATGATGAAATTCTTACACTGGCAATGGTAGAAACCCAAGAAGCAATAGGAAATATTAGCGAAATCTGTTCTGTTAAGGGATTAAATGGCATTTTTATTGGTTCTGGAGATTTAAAATTATCTATTAAAGCAAACACTAAAGTAGTTGATGCTACTGAACTGTTTGATCAAGCAGTTGAGACTGTTTTAATAGAATGTCAACAAAGAAATTTAGTGGCAGGTGTTTGGTGCGCAACGGTAGAAGATGCTAAAAAAATGATAGAAAGAGGCTTTAAGTTTATAGCACTTAAATCTGATAGTATGATGTTAGCCCAATATGCAAAAGAACAAGCATTAGCTATAAAAAAAGAACTTTAAAATTTAATAAGATAAATGACATATATAGAAACGCAAAAATTTGAAAGAGATGGCTTAAGGCAAAACCTTCCAGGATTTGATAATAAGTATCACAATATAGTTGATTATGTATTAAAAATAACGGAAGATATCTGGGAGAAAAGAGAGATAGAAGTTATTAATGATACATACGAAAAAGACATATTAATTCATACTGGAGCAAGAAAAATAAATGGTGTAGAAGAAGTAATAAAAGGAACAGTAGATACACTTGCCTCCTTTCCAGACAGAAAAATGGGAGGAGAAACAGTAATTTGGTCAACAGATAATAAAGGAGACTTCTATTCTTCACATCGTATTCTTTCTACAACTACAAACCTAGGCGATACCGTTTTTGGAAAATCTACTGGTAAAAAAATCTTTTTTAGAACCGTTGCGGACTGCAAAATTGCCAACAATAAAATTTATGAAGAATGGCTAGTAAGAGATAATCTTCACATTCTATTACAGCTTGGTTTTGATCCTGTAGAAATGGCTAAAAAAGATGTTACTTATAATGAAAAATCTGTCTCATTATCGGTTAACGCTTCTAAAGCAAAAGAAGCACAAAACTTGTCACATCCTGAAGATTTAGTCTATTCTTTAATTAACAATGTTTGGAAAAACAAACAATACTCTAATTTAGAATATTGTTTTTCTGAAGAGAGTACATTACATGCTATATGTAATAATGATATTAGGGGAATTGCAAATATTCAATCATACATTCAAACTATTTTAAATTCATTTATAGAAGTTATCATAAATGTTGAACGCATTACATCTAATAGAAATGGTAACTCAACAGAAATAGCAGCACGTTGGTACATTAAAGGAAAAACCGTGCAATCTGGTGTATTTGGCACAGAATCATCACATGAAATTTATATTCCAGTTATAAGTCACTATAATATTGAAGACGGAAAAATTAGAGATGAATGGATGGTTTATGATGGTTTTGATGCATTATGTCAAGTTTATTCATAGCAATTAATGGATACTAATTTAAAAAATAAAGAAACGATATTAGAATTCTTTCAAGAATTGAATAAGGCAGATGTAAATTCACTTGAAGAAGTATTGCAAAATTATCTGCACCAAAAATGTATTGTAAATATATCCAAGCCTTTTGATGAGTATGTTGGCATAGACGATTTTAAAAGGCGATTTATAAACTCATTATTAGATGCGCTTCCAGATACAGAAATACAACCATACATAGTTATGGGAGGCAAGTCAGGAAACAATAATTGCGTATGTGTTGCTGGAAATTTTATAGGAACATTTTTAAACGATTGGCTAACAATTCCTGCTACAGGTCACCCCACATATATTCGTTTTCATGCAACATTTTTTATTAGAGATAATAAAATAACTAGAGCTTGGTATTTTCTTGATGTTTTAGATGTAATAAGACAAGCAGGTTATAATTTATTTCCATTTAAAGGGTTACAACAACCAGCTCCAAATCCGATGACAGGAGATGGTGTTATTACTTGCAAAGTTGATGAAAATGAAAGCTTAAAATCTTACAACCTTACTAATGCTATGATTGATGGCTTATTAGAATTTGATGGACAATCAATCGATTCTATGGCTCAAGAACGCTTTTGGGATGTTGAAAATATGATGTGGTATGGTCCAGGAGGAATAGGCACAACAAAAGGTTTAAAAGGGTTTCAAAACAATCACCAAATACCATTTTTAAAAGCATTTCCTGATAGAGGTATTTTTAAAGAAAATGAATCTACAAATTTTGTAAACATAGCAGAAGGAAATTTTACTTGTCATTTTGGGTATCCCATAATGAACGGAAAACATACAGGAGATGGTTGGCTAGGTTTAAAACCAACCAACAAATCATTTACCATGAGAGTTATGGATTTTTGGAGACGAGATGGAGACAAGTTAAGAGAAAATTGGGTAATGATTGATATGATTGATGTACTCGAACAATTTAATATTGATGTGTTTCAATTACTAAAAACGAATAAAAATTAATGATTGCAAAATCAAAAAATATAACAACAAGTAACAAAAACTTAATGATTTCTTTCTTTAAAGAAATCATTGAGACAAAAACCTTTGATGTTAAAAGTGTTTTAGAAAAATACTGTGATGAAAATATTAAAGTAAATATTACAAGTCCTTTTGAAGAAATAAATGGTATAGAATCATTTTACAATGAATTTTGGAAACCGTTATTTTTTTCATTTCCAGATACAGAAATTCAACCTTATATTTTAATTGGAGGTGATTACGAAGAGCAAAGCTATGTAAGTTGTACAGGTAATTTTATTGGCACTTTTAAAGAAGATTGGTTAGGCATTCCAGCAAGCAATCAACCAACATGGTTACGTTATACTGTGCTTTTTAGAATAGAAAATAACAAAATAATAAAAACATCTTACTTTTTTGATATGCTAGATGTTATTAGGCAAGCAGGCTTTAATCTTTTTCCTAACAGAGCAATAGAATTAGTACCACCTTCACCAATGACTAACGACGGAATCTTAAGCCAAAATACAGATTCTGTTGAAGGACAAGAAACCTTGAATTTAATAAATAATATGCTCGATGGTTTAAGCAGTTACGATGGTAAAACTAAAGATTCTATGGGACAAGAGCGTTTTTGGGACACCAAAAACATGATGTGGTATGGACCATCAGGAATTGGAACAACACGTGGTTTAAAAGGATTTCAAAAGAACCATCAAATGCCATTTTTAAAAGCTTTTCCAACAAGAGGAATGTTGCCTAAAACGCAAGAAGACCAGTTTTGTCAATTAGGTGATGGTAATTATGCATTCGATTTTGGGTTTCCGTTAATGTACGGAACGCATCTAGGAGATGATTGGTTAGGGCTTTCTGCAACAGGGAAAAAAGTTACCATGAGAGTACTTGATTTTTGGAGAAAAAAAGATGGTAAATTAAAAGAAAACTGGGTAATGATAGATATGGTTGACATATTGAGTCAATTAGGAATTGATGTTTTTGAATTATTAAAAACTGAAGTTCAAAAAAGAAATAACAACTTATGTTAAAAGAGAGATTAATAAAATACGAAGATTTAATTCCGTGTAAAGCGGCATTTATAGATGCCAAAACACCAGGAAGTGACTTAAAAGATAACTATAGTATTATTGGTGGAGGCGTTTCAGAAAGCACACATCAAAAAGTTAATTTATCAGAAAAACACGGCTTTTGCATTGGTGCTGCAGGACAACCACCTCGTGTAAAAAACTCACCACATTCTCATTTTACTGCCGAAGTATTTATCGTGTATAGTAGTCATTGGCGATTTTACTGGAACAATGATGAAAAAAGCGAAATCATTCTGCATCCTGGAGATATTATTTCATTACCAACGAATATGTTTCGAGGTTTTGAAAACGTTGGAGACGAATACGGAATGATATTTTCAATATTAGGACATGATGATGCTGGTGGTGGTTTAGAATGGTTACCTCGAGTTATAGAAGAAGCGCAAGGCCACGGATTAGTACTACTAGAAAACGGAAAATTGGTAGATACAACAATAGGAGAAACTGTTCCAGAAGGTATGAAGCCAATGCCAGCTTTAACAAAAAAACAATTAGAAAAATTTGACCAATATACGGTTGAAGAAATGTCTAAACACGTTGGTTTTGTTGGGGATTACAAAGCTTCAACTTCTAAAAATTTACCAAAATTATCTTCGGAAAGTATAAGATGGATTGATGTTTTAGGACCTCAAGACAGTAAAGCATATAATTTTGCAGTAAAACAAGGAGACCCAAACGGAGACGGCTTTAATGTTTTAGCTTTACAGAGTGATAACACAGCAGCAACAGAACAATATAGTCGTGATGAAGTTGAAGTGCTATTAGTACATCGTGGAGAATTTGAAATTTTCTGCTCTCATAATGGAGAAGAAATAAAAGCCACTTTAAAAAACGGAGACATCTTTACTTTTCCTAAAGGAGCCAAAAGAAGCATAACTGCTAAAACGTATGGTTTAGCCTATTTTGTAGTAGGCACAGATTATCCTAATAATCCTAAAATATTATAATGAAACTTCAAGCAAGTAAATACAAAGACTTAAAATATTATGCAAATGTACTATTTGCTGTACTATTTTTGTGCGCTTTTATTTCTTGTAAAAAAGAGAATCAAAAAGAAGACAAACAACAGGTGTCTTTTTCGCCTTTATCTATTAAAGGATTACAAAAAAGTGATTATAAAAGCACACTGACTTTCGAAAAAAAAATAGAAAATACAGGTAATTTTAATTCAAAGTTAGTGTCGTATTTATCAGATAGTCTTAAAGTATATGCTTTAGTTACTATTCCTAAAACAAAAAAACCAAAAAATGGCTATCCAATTTTAATTTTCGGTCATGGAAATCATCCAGAACCAAAAAAATACGGTGTAAGCACCAAAACAGGTAAAGATTGGCGACCAGGGGATTATTATCGAGGCATACCTGAAGCTTATGCTAAAAAAGGATATTTAGTAATTACACCAGATTATAGAGGGCATAATATTTCTGAAGGGTTTCAATTTACCCAAACAAGTTATTTAGCAAGCAGTTATTATGCAATAGATGTGTTACATCTTATTTCTGCATTATATCAATTAGAAGATGGAAATACAGATAATGTATTTTATTTAGGTCATTCTATGGGAGGAGATGTAGGGTTAAAAATACTGCTTGCTTCAAAGCAAATTAAAGCAGCTAGTGTTTGGGCTGGAGTTTCAGCGTCTACAATAGAGCAAGTATTGTACTATAGCAAATATTATGATAAAAATAATAGTAAAGTAACCAATGAATCCATTCAAAATTATAAAAGCAAATTAAATGAAGTTATAAGCAATTTAGATTTTGAATACGATATAAGTTCAGGAGATGCTATTAATTATTTAGAAGATATAGAAACACCCTTAATTTTACATCATGCACAATGGGAAGCATCAGTTCCTTACCATTGGTCGGCAGCATTAGTATCAAAATTATTTACACATAATAAAAAGTTTGAATTCTATACTTATAATAGTAAAAACCATCTTTTTAAAGATGAAAATAGAGCTATCGCAATTCAAAGAGATTTAGATTTTTTTAATAAAATAATAACAACAAAAATCAATAAAAATGGCAATTAAATACATTAAAAAGGGAATGGCAGCAGATGAATCTGCAGCAAACCAAGCAAAAACAAGACAGATTGTAGAAGGAATTCTGTCTGATGTTGAAACAAGAGGTGATGAAGCTGTAAAGGAATTATCATCTAAATTCGATAAGTGGAGCCCAGAATCGTTTAGGCTTTCAGATAATCAAATTCAAGAAATAATTTCAAAGATTCCTAAAGAAACAATTGATGATATTAAATGGGCTCAAGCTCAAGTACGTCGCTTTGCACAGATTCAGAAATCTGCTTTAAGAGACATAGAAATAGAGACCATTCCAGGAGTAATTTTAGGTCACAAAAATATTCCAGTAAATAGTGTTGGTTGTTATGTTCCAGGCGGAAGATATCCAATGGTCGCATCTGCTCATATGAGTGTGCTTACGGCTAAAGTTGCTGGAGTGAAAAAAGTTATAGCTTGCACACCTCCTGATCCAAAAACAGGTGTTCCGCCAGCCGAAACTGTAGCGGCAATGTATTTTGGTGGTGCAGATGAGATCTATATCTTAGGTGGTGTACAAGCCATGGCAGCTATGGCTTATGGCTGTGTTGGCATGGGGCAGGTAGATATGATTGTAGGCCCAGGAAATCAATATGTAGCCGAAGCAAAAAGACAATTATTTGGTAGGGTTGGTATAGATTTATTAGCAGGTCCTACAGAAACTTTAGTAATTGCAGATGATACTACTGATGCAGAAATGGTAGTTACCGATCTTTTAGGACAAGCGGAGCATGGCCCCAATTCCCCTACTATTTTATTAACGAATAGTGAAACATTAGCAATGCAGATTGAAGATGAAGTCAAAAAACAATTAGCAGTATTGTCAACAGCAGATTTGGCAAGTAAATCTTGGGATGACTACGGTGAAATCATTTTAGTTGATAGTTATGAGGAAATGGTAGAAGTGGCAGATGATATAGCAAGTGAGCATGTTCAAGTTAACACTAAAGACCCTCAGTATTTTAAAGATAATATGACAAATTATGGAGCATTATTTTTGGGTAATAGAACGAATGTTGCTTATGGTGATAAAGCTATAGGTACCAATCATACATTACCTACTAAAAAAGCAGCGCGTTTTACAGGTGGATTATGGGTAGGTAAATTTATTAAAACGTGTACCTATCAAAATGTAACAACAGATGAGGCTAGTGTGTTAGTCGGAAGTTATTGTTCTCGCTTATGTGAAATTGAAGGTTTTGCAGGACATAAAAAACAAGCCGATATTCGCGTTGAAAGATATAGCAAGTAGGTTTAACTATAAAAGGTATATTAGTATGTCATATCATTAAATATAAAGGATATTATGGACAAGTTTGGAGGACTTAATTGGGCAATTATTATTATTTATCTTTTGGCTAACTTATTACTAGGTTTTGTTTTATCTAAAAAAGTTAGTACAGCCAAAGATTTTTATATAGGAAGAAAAACTACGCCTTGGTGGGCTATTGGTATTTCTGTTTTAGCAACTTATGTAAGTGCTATGACTTTTTTAGGCGCTCCGGCTTGGTCTTATAAAGCTGGATTGTCTGTTATTGCAATTCACCTTAATTATCCGTTAGTTATTATTATCGTAATGTCTTTGTTTGTGCCATTCTTTATGCAAACTGGTGTTATTTCAATTTATGAATATCAAGAAAAACGTTTTGGAAAAGCCTCTAGAACCGTGATTTCACTAATATTTTTAGTAACCCAGTTACTGTCTTCTGCAGCTATACTATATGGTTCTGCACTTGTTATTGGCTATATAACCGGAATAGATGTTACTGCAAGCATAATTGTGGTGTCACTCATTACATTAGTTTACACTTCTTTAGGTGGTATTACAGCTGTTATTTGGACAGATGTATTTCAATCTGGAATATTTTTAGTAGCTGGCTTTATTGTGCTTTTTGTGCTGATAGATCAACTACCAGATTCTCTAATTGACACGATTTATAGTCTAAAAACGAAAGGAAAAATTAATCCCATAAATTTAAGTACAGATCCTAGTGCAGATACAACTATTTGGGCAGGTATTATTGCTATGACAGTATATCACGTAACTGTTTATGGTGCTAACCAAATGATGATGCAAAGAACATTGGGGGCGAAAAACACAGGTGATGCTAAAAAATCTTTAGCTTTAATGGGTTTTGCAGCATTTTTTATCTATTTTTTATTCATATTTATAGGTGTTCTTTTTTACCAATATTATCAAGGAAGAGAATTTGATAATGACAATACAATTATGTTAGAGTTTGCAGAAAAAGTAGGGTTTCCTGGTTTTATAGGTATTATAGCTGCTGCAGTATTATCCGCAAGTATGTCTAGTTTATCGTCAGCATTAAACTCGCTTTCTACAATTTCAACTAGTGGCTTTTATCAAAAGTATTTTAAACCTAATGAAACACCAGAACACTATTTAAAAGTAGCACGTATTTCAACTATTTTTTGGGCCATCTTAATTATTATGCCAGCGATTGCTTTTTCAAGCACAACAGGTTCTATATTAGAATTGATTACCAAAATAGGTTCGTACTTTGTAGGTGCTAAATTAAGTATGTATATGTTAGGATTTTATTCTAAACAAACAACTGAAAGGGGGCTTTTAGTAGGCGTTGCTGTTGGCTTTATTGTGTTATATTTTGTACATGAATACACCGATATTGCATGGACTTGGTATGCGGTTATTGGAGGGGTATTTAATATTATCGTTTCAATCATATCAAGTATTATTATTGATGGAAAGCAAAAAGAATGGTCACCATATTCAATTCCTGGACAAAGAGCTAAATTTAAATTAGAAAACAAGCTAGAAAAGGAGAATGGTTGGTATGTTATTCCAGGTAAATTAGACAGAGTAAGTTACTATTTGTTAGGATTTTTTGTCCTTACCATCGTGTTTTTATTATCAATCGAAAACCTTATTAAATAAAAAAAAATAAATGAAATCAAATAAAACTGCATTAGTAACGGGAGGAAGCGGAGGAATTGGCTCCGAAATATGTAGATATTTAGCAAAAAATGGATATAGAGTAATTATTAACGAAATTGATTCTGGAGAAACGAGAGCACAAGCTGTTTTAAAAACGCTAAAAAATGATGGCCATTCTGTTTATTTAGCATCAGTAACAGATAGTGATAAACTAAAAGAAATGGTTACTTTCGTTGAAGAAAAGTATGGGCATTTAGATATTTTGGTTAATAATTGTGGTGTAACAACACCTGTAGCTCATGATGATTTGGATGGCTTAACAGATGAATGGTTTGATAGAATTATGCAAATAAATGTTAGAGGTTCATTTGCAAGTATTAGAGCACTTAAACCTGTTTTACTTAAAGCAAATATGCCTATTGTAGTTAATATTTCGTCAATAGCTGGTCGTACTGCAGTAGGTAGTAATGTCGCATATTGCGCGTCTAAGGCAGCTGTAGATTCATTAACAATGTCTTTAGGTAGAGCATTAGCTCCTGAAATAAGGGTTGTTTCTTTGTCTCCAGGTTGGGTTAACGGAGAATATGCGAAACAACTCCCTAGAGAATATATTAAAGAACAAGAAGATAAAACACCACTAGGTAGAATTGCTGAAGCTGAAGATATTGGAAAAGCTTTAGTCACTATTGCAGAATCATTTACATTCTCTACTGGCTGTATTTTTCCAGTAGATGGAGGAAGACCTTTAACTTAATTTTTATGAAAAATAATTTTCAACATGCAAAAAATGTTGTTCGCAAATATTATGAGTCTTTTGATAAGGCATCAGATAGCAATTTAGTACATGTATTAAAAGAGCATACAACAAAAGACTATCATTGGAGAGGGATGCATCCTTTTTATGAGCAATATGGTGCTGAAGCTGTAGTAGAAATTTTTTGGAAACCTTTTCGAGAGTCTTTTTTACCTATACAGCGGAGAGAAGATATGTTTTTTGCAGGAGCCAACGATTGTGATGATGGAAAAACGCAATGGGTTGTTAGTGTGGGTAACTTACTGGGCTTGTTTGATACTGATTGGCTAGGTATTCCTTCTACAGGGAAAATGATTTTTTTACGTTATGCCGAATTTCATCGTGTTGAGGGCAATAAAATTGCTGAAACAGCCCTTTTCTGCGATGTGCTAAGTGTCATGGATCAAGCAGGACATTATCCGCTTCCTCCAATGACTGGTGCTGCATTTATTTATCCAGGACCACGGACACACGACGGTTTACTTTTTGATGAGCAAGAACCAAAAGAGGCTATAAAAACAATGGAAGTACTTAACAAAATGATTTCAGATTTAGATGAAATAAATAAATCTGGTAATGATAAATGTCCTCCAGAATTATTAGCTAAAGCATGGAATGAAGATATGATTTGGTATGGACCAACTGGCATAGGAGCCTCTTATACTATCGAGAGATATCAAAAGCAACATCAATATCCATTTAGAGAAAATTTAACAGACAAAGTATTTAATGGCCATATTGCTCGATTTGCCGAAGGCAATTATTGTGGATTTTTTGGCTGGCCAAATTTGACTAATAAAAATAAAGGTGGATTTTTAGGGCTTCCAAAAAGTGATGTAGAAGCTGAAATGCGAATAGTGGACATATACAGAAGAGAAGGAGATAAGCTTGCCGAAAATTGGGTATATATAGATATTTTGTATTACCTATATCAACAAGGTTTAGATGTTTTAGGTAGAATGAGAAAAATGAAAAGTAAATAACGCCAAATTATGTTAATAAAATGAAAATTAATTCACTGCTTTATTCGTTTATTTTCACTCTGCTTAGTCAAATAAGTTTTAGTCAGCAGCAAGATAAACCCAAACTAATAGTAGGTATCGTAATAGATCAAATGCGAGCTGAGTATTTGTACCGTTTTCAAGGTAATTATGCAGAAGATGGATTTAAGAGGTTGTTAAGAGAAGGGTTTAACGTAAAGAATACACATTACAATTATATTCCAACTGCAACAGGTCCAGGGCATACGTCTATTTATACAGGAACAACTCCTGTGAACCATGGTATAGTTTCAAACGATTGGTATAATAGAGAGCTAGGGAGGTCTATTTACTGTGCTGAAGATTCTACCGTTTTTTTGGTAGACCATTTGGGAGTTCAAAAAGATAAAAAATTTAAAAATTTCTCTAGATCTCCAAAGAATAATTTGACTACTACCATTACCGACGAGTTGAAGTTGTTTACTAATCAACGTTCAAAAGTAATAGGTGTTTCATTAAAAGATAGAGGAGCCATATTTCCATCGGGGCATTTAGCTAATGCGGCATATTGGTATAATCCTAATAATGGACATTTTGTAACTAGTTCATATTACATGAATAAATTGCCTCAATGGCTTATTAAATTTAATAATAAAAAGAAATCAGATTCATTATTGAACCAAACATGGAAAACTTTGCTTCCTATTGAAAAATATATACATAGTGAAATTGATGATAGCTCTTTCGAAAAAAAATTTAAAGGAAAGCAATTAAGTATATTCCCGTATAACCTAAAAACACTACGAAAAGAAAATGGAAATTATAAGTTAATAACGCATGTCCCGCAAGGTAACACTTTATTAACCGAATTGGTAAAAGCAACTATTAAAGGGGAAAACCTTGGTAGAAATGAGACAACAGATTTTTTAACCATTAGTTACTCAAGTACAGATTATGTGGGGCATAATTTTGGCATACGTTCTAAAGAACTAGAAGATACTTATATAAGAATGGACAGGGAGATAGCGCTTTTATTAAAGGACTTAGATACTGAAGTTGGTAAAGATAATTACATTTTATTTCTAACAGCAGACCATGCAGTAAGTGATAATCCTCCTTTTTTGAAATCGAAAAGATTACCAGGGAATTTTTATAATTCAAAAAAAATAAAAGAGAACCTCAACATATATTTATCTGACATATTTGGAAAAGATAATTATATCGCACACATAGATAAAACACAAATATATCTTTCGGAAAAAAAAATAGTAAAAGAAAAAATACTCAAAGCCTCTTTACAATTTTTAATAACAATTGAGGGAATGAAAGATGTTTTTGCTCCAAAATTAAAAGTTCACAGTTTAGATAATAGCATAATAAGTAACGTAATAAAAAACAGTTATAATTCTAAGGAATCTGGCGATATTTTATACCAGATGCATTCCGGTTGGATGGAAGAAAGACTTTTTGGCACAACACATAGCACTGCGTACACAAGTGACACTCACGTGCCTTTGTTATGGTATGGATGGCATATTCCAAAAGGAGAAACAGTAAAGCCACATGTGATAACCCAAATTACTCCAACGCTTTCTTTCTTGTTAGATATTCCATTGCCTAACGCATCAAATCGAGAACCTATTAAAGAACTATTTGATTAAGTCTACCTAAAAGTATACAGATTTAAACTAGTGAATTCTGAGCGAATAAATGGTTAACTTTAATCATATTATTTGCTTACTAAACAATCAAAAATCATGGAATTGCAAGTTATAATAACAATAATAATAATAATAATAATAATTAATGGAGTGTATTAGTGTTTTCGATATGTTGAAGATTGGCATCGGGCCCTCCAGCTCCCACACTTTAGGGCCTTGGCGGGCCGCAGAGCGCTTTATTGCAGAATTACTGGAGAAAAAAGTATTCGATTCCGTTACTAAGATCCAAGTAGATCTGTATGGCTCTCTCTCATTAACTGGTAAGGGACACGCCACCGATTTAGCCATTATGTTGGGACTCACCGGAGCTGACCCAGTTACCATTCCCATTGAAAATATTAGTAGTATAGTCAAAAGTATTCAAGAAAGTGAAAAGCTACTTTTAAACCATTCCCGGGAAATTTCTTTTGACCCCAAATTGGACATCAAATTTAAGAAGGAATTTTTGTCTTTTCATGCTAATGGAATGACTTTTAAGGCCAACTTATCCAATGGTAAACAAATAAAGGAAACCTATTATTCCATTGGTGGCGGCTTTGTAGTAAAGGAAGAACTCAAAAGGTCGAAAAAGAAATTACAAGTCTTTAAATCCTTCCCCTTTGTCATAGAAAACGGGGCCGAACTTTTGGCTATCTGCAAAAAAGAAAATAAATCCATTTCAGAAGTAGTATTAGAAAATGAGCGTTTTTTAAAATCCGATTTAGAAATTGACTTCGGCCTACGTCATATTTGGGACACCATGTTGGAGTGCATGTATATTGGTTGTCATACCGAAGGGAATCTACCAGGAGGATTAAACGTGCGGAGAAGGGCTTATGATACCCATCAAAAAATAAAAGGCGATCTACCCTATTCAAACCCGCAGGAATGGATGTATACCATTAGACATACCGAGGTTAAATTTCGCTCCATATTAAAATGGGTAAGCTGTTTTGCCTTAAGTGTCAATGAGGTAAATGCCTCCTTGGGAAGAGTGGTCACCGCCCCTACCAATGGTAGTGCAGGGGTAATCCCGGCGGTCCTAATGTATTATATGGTCATTGAAAACCATGAGGCTACTTTTAAGCACGTCAAACAGTTTTTTTTGGTAGCGGGAGAAATAGGAAGTATTTTTAAAAAGGGAGCTACCATCTCTGCAGCGATGGGAGGCTGTCAGGCCGAAATTGGTGTATCTTCTGCTATGGCAGCCGCTGCTTTGGTTGAAATTATGGGCGGTAGCCCGGAACAAGTGCTTATGGCTGCAGAAATAGCCATGGAACATCATTTGGGCCTTACCTGTGATCCCATTGGCGGCTTGGTTCAGATTCCCTGCATTGAACGGAACTCCATGGGGGCCATAAAAGCAATTAACTCCGCGGAATTGGCGTTAGACTCCGACCCTGCCAATGCAAAAGTATCTCTAGACCAGGTGGTAAACACTATGTGGGAAACTGCTAAGGATATGAGTAGCAAATACAAAGAAACCTCGGAAGGTGGCCTTGCCGTAGGCGTGTACCTCAGTGATTGCTAATAAAGGGAAAACAGTAAACACTCTTCAGTGAGAAGTTTGTCGTTATAGTGGTAAATTAGATTTACAACAAAAAGATGTGCAATTAGAAGGAGTCAACAATATTGATATTTACTACTTTCTCGGCAATTATTTTTCTACATTGTTATGCTTTCGTATTTTTATTTTTGAAATAATTAATTTTTATCTATAATATTTTTCTCAATAATTGTAGACTGTAAAGGTTCAAAATGATGTATTATAGTATCCAAATGAACTTTCCAAACCCTAAATCCTAAAGGGCTTTTATCAAAATTTTTACTTATAGTACTCCCACTTATCAATTGTATATTTTCATAATTGTTAATTACTGTCTCGTGTGTATGACCAGTCAGGTAAGCTTTGACATTATTTTGCTTAAATAAGTTTAATATCTCTTTCCTTTTAGTTAGAGGGATATTGTAATAGGCTTCTTTTTCTTCTAATGCCTCTATGTATAAAGGATAATGTCCAATAACAAATACCGGATTATCACTAACACTTTTATCCTTTAGTGTTTTTTTAAACCAATTGTCATGTTTTTCAGATTCATTTTTTACATTAGCTTTCCATAATTGAGTGTTTGTTACTATAAATGAATATCCTTTATTTTTGAATTTGTAATAATCCTTGCCAATAGTTTTTCGGTAATAACTAAGTGAGGTATCATCAGGGATGTTTCCCACATCATGATTTCCTGGAGCAGTGTAACATGGCATTTTAAAACCTTTCATAATTTCTTTGAAGTCAGAAAATGAACTATCATTTGGATTATTAACAAGGTCGCCACATATAACAACAAAATCATGGTTAAGTTTATTTATTTGTTTTACAGCCATTTTGAATGAATTTAAGCTGTGGTCATACCCTCCAGTCCCTAATTGGGTATCACATAGTTGCACAAAAGAGAAAGGTCTTTGCTTATTTTCTGTGCATGAAATGAAAAATACAAATAGTGTTATTATAAAATATTTGTTTATCTGGAACATAATTATATCATTTTTTAAAACATGAAGCATAAGGTTGTGCATAAGTATATTTTCGGTTTTTCCAGCGAGTAATTTCCGAATGAAATTCAGAAGTTTGCAAAAATGTAACTAACTTTAGTTAAGCTCTAATTTAGCAATTTTTTAGTTAGAATTTAAGTTTGTCTTTCTTTAAATTTAACTAATAAATAGATAGAAGAAGGTGATTTTTTACAAAATGAAGCAAATAGGTTCTTTTGTATTTACAAAATATAATTATAAAAGTTTGATATGAATCTTGATTTACGAAGCTAATGATATAAATGATAATAAGTTGGATTGAAATTCACAAAAATAAATATCGATTCTGTGCTAGAGAATCTTATGAACTACCATTAAATGCAGGTTTTGTGTTTGAACTTAAAATACCGTCCTCTTTTTAAATTATATTAAAATAAACCTTGTAGAACTTAAAAACTATCGTATATTTCCACTCGAAATCGTGGGATAGAGTAGTAGGTAGCTCGTCGGTCTCATAACATTCCTCACTACCTAATTTAATTTTTTCGATTCATTTTCAGATAGTTACAAGTATGTAATCATTTTTGATTTATTAGAATTAGATTGCTTTAGCTATTTTTTTTATTTTTTTACATACGGTTAATTGAGTAATTGAATATCCATTTGGTATAAGAAATTTTGTGTCATATATTTGGATAGCAATTTATATAAATAGGTTATGGTATTTGAATAGGCTAAAAACATCTAAAACTAATTTCATTAAAAATAACAACAATAAATCCCGTCTTAATGGCTAAGATTAACAAAAAAATAACAAGTAAAGATATTGCTGAAGAACTAGGTATATCAAGATCTGTAGTGTCTTTCGTTTTAAATGGTAAGAATAAGGAAATGAGAATTAGTGATGAACTTACTAAAAAAGTCCTTAATCTTGTTGAAACTAGAAACTATCAAACAAATCATATAGCCAAAAGTCTTAAAACCGGTAAAACAGAAACAATTGGATTAATTGTGGCAGACATTGCAAATCCTTTTTTTTCAAAAATTGCTAGTGAGATCGAAAAGGAAGTCAGAAAAAAGGGCTACAGCGTATTTTTTTGTAGTTCTAATGAGAATAAAAAGAATTTTAATTTTCAATTAGAAAATTTTAAAAACCGACAAGTTGATGGATTGATATTAATACCACCTATAAAAAGTGATAAAATTTTGACTCTTTTAGGTTCTCAAAATATTCCTTTTGTTATCATGGATAGAGTTTTTGAAAATTTGGGTGCAAACTCTGTTAATATTAATAATCATAAGGCGGCTTATGATGCAACAAACCGGTTAATAAATAACGGTAGAAAAAAAGTAGCCTTAATTAATGTAAATAACGAACTGATTACTATGAGTCATCGGACTAATGGTTATATAGATGCTATAGCTGATAATGGAATGGAAGCTAACCCAGATTTATTACAGCAATTAAAATATAGTAATGTGGCAGAGCATGTAAATGAAGCCGTTAATAAGGTCATCTTGAATAATGCGGATGCTATTATTTTTACTACCAATAAGCTTGGAGTGCAGGGGGTACAGGCAATTAGTAATAAAGGAAAAAGGATTCCTGAAGATATTGCAGTAATTAGTTTTGATGATACAGCCGCTTATGCTGTAGCAAAGACATCTATCACGGCAATTAAACAACCTGTGGCACAAATGTGCAAAGAAGCTGTGAGGATTTTAATGAAATCGATTGATAAAAGTGAGAGCAATATAGATACTGAGGAGGTAATTTTAGATGTAAGCTTTATTATTAGAGAATCATGTCCTTAACGCAAACAGCTATTCTTAATCCACTAAAAAAGCGAAGTTGAATACAATCTCTAATTGACAAAATTTATCAAAAAAGAACAACTGGTTTTTAATTTACATGTAGTTTAACCTTTTCTATAGATAGTAATTACACCATAAAGAATCATCAAAAAAATACATTTTTAATAATGAGAATGTTAAACTTTTAAAGTTTGCATAAACAAATAATTTTATGTAAATTTGCTAAACCGAGTAAGCAATTTTTTATCTTTAGCTTATCATGTTAATCTCAATAGAAAAAATAAAATGAAAAAGGTAAAAAAAATAAGTATAAAGGAAAAGATATCATACGGCTTCGGCGATTTTGCTTCTTCTACTTTTTGGACCTTGTTTTCCATGTTCCTTTTATATTTCTATACAGATGTTTATGGAATATCAGCAGCTGCTGCTGGTACAATGTTTCTTGTCGCTAGATTATGGGATACGACAAATGATCCAATAATGGGAATGATTTGTGATCGCACAAAATCACGTTGGGGGAAATTCAGACCTTTCCTATTATTTGGTGCTCTTCCTTTTACTATCATTGGGATTTTGACTTTTACAACACCAGATTTAGGACCATCAGGAAAATTGATTTATGCATATATTACCTATACACTAATGATGATGGTCTACACGGCGGTGAATGTACCATATGCTTCCTTACTTGGTGTAATGACTAAAGATACAGATGAAAGAACTTCATTAGCTTCCTTTCGATTTATTGGAGGATTTAGTGCAGGTTTAATGGTAACTGCTACTGCTAATTATTTAGTGGAATATTTCAAAACGACAGGAGATTTAGCCTCAGCATATCAAAAGACTGTTGCAATATATGCAATAATAGCAGGTGTGTTTTTCGTACTTACTTTTATAGGAACTAAAGAAAGACTAGATCCTGAAGAGGTGGAGTCTTCCACTTTGAAGGAAGATCTAAATGATTTATTAAAAAATAAACCATGGTTTATAATGCTTGGGGCTTGTATTGCTGTTCTTATATTCAACTCGTTAAGAGGAGGAGCCATACTTTATTACTTTAAGTATTTTATTGGTGATCAAACTATTTATTTTTTTGGTGAAGTGTCTCAAGGAGCCTTATCTGCAGCTTTCATGAGTAGCGGTTATGCAACTAGTTTGCTGGGTGTCATTATGGCAATTCCCATAGCCACTAGAATTGGCAAAAAGAATACATTTATGCTTTCAGGAATTGTATGCGCAATACTTTCCATTCTGTTTTTCTTTCTTCCTGCAGAGCAGATAGAATTGATATTCATTATCAATATTTTGATAGGTATTTTTTCAGCTATGGCTTTCCCATTAATTTGGGCCATGTACGGAGATGTTTCTGATTATTCTGAATTGAAAACGCGTCGTCGAGCTACGGGTCTTATTTTTTCGTCCTCATCAATGTCCCAAAAACTAGGCTGGACGATAGGTGGAGCTATAAGTGGTTGGATACTTGCTGCTTTTGGTTTTATAGCAAATGAAGTGCAAAGCGATGAATCGGTTCTGGGTATTCGATTAATGATTAGCATTTTTGCAGCAGTAGGTGTTCTAATTTCAATAGCCATTATGTATTTCTATCCGTTAACAGAAAAATTCATGAAAGAGAAAGTGGAAGGACCATTAGAAGAGGCAAGGGCTAAATACAATGAAACAAAGATATAAGTTTAAATAAGTTTATTTTTCAAAAAATCACTAGTGATTAAAAACCTAAAAAATAAAATTGAATATATTTTCAATAATAAGATTATTTTAATCATTTTTTTTGTATTACAAATAATTTTACCTAAATTTACTAAACCGAGTAAGCATTTTTTTTATAAACTTGCTAACATGTGTTAGCAAACAACTTAACCTATAAGAATGAATCATAAAAAGATATTTAGTTTTATGTTAGTTATACTATATTTTGTTACTACACATTATAGTTTTGCACAACAAGAATTAGGGACAATTAAAGGTGTTGTTAGGGATTCGTCAACAAAAGATTTACTACCAGGCGCCTCAGTAGTAATTAAAGGTACTACTAAAGGTGCTTATACTGATTTTGATGGAAATTATGAACTTAAAGTTTCCCCGGGGACGTACTTGCTAGTGGTTTCTTTTATGGGATATAAAGGGTCTGAAAAGCTTGTAACTGTAAAAGTTAATCAAACATCCACAGTTAATGTTGTGATGACCCCTGGAAATCAATTAGACGAAATAGTGGTCTCTGTTCAGGTTAGGGGGCAATTGGCTGCCATACGAGAACAAGTTTCTTCAAATAAAATTGTCAACATTGTGTCTGCTGAAAAAATGCAGGAACTTCCCGATGCTAATACAGCCGAAGCCCTTGGTCGTTTGCCTGGAATATCTCTTCAGCGTTCATCTGGTGAAGCCCAAAAAATAATCATTCGTGGTGTGGCTCCTGAAAATAATAACATCACTATTGCTGGTGTTAAGTTGGCCTCAAATAATGCGTCAGATAGAAGTGTAGATTTAAGTATGCTGCAAAATGAGATGTTCTCTGGTGCTGAAGTTTCAAAGACATTGCGACCTGACATGGAGGCTAGTGCCATTGGCGGTACAGTTAATTTAAGGTTAGCAAAAGCTAATAACAGGCCTTCATTTAATGCAATGTATGAGGGTGGTTATAATAATCTATTCTCTAAAATTGGTGATACCAAATTTTCCGCTGGAGGTTCTGCTCGATTCTTTAACAATAAATTTGGTGTGAAGTTTCAGGGCTCCTACGAAGATAAACTTGTTTCTTCTCACAATTTTAATGGTCAATATAGCGATCCCATCCTAGTTTTAGGCACTAATCCTGATGGCGGTTTAAGTGGTGAGGATAGTTTTATTTCAAGAACTACTGGAGCTCACATGAGTTTAAACAATTCTGTTAGAACACGTATTGCTGGAAACCTTACTCTTGACTATAAAAGCCCTTTGGTTGATATATCACTCTTTAATTTAATAAATTTTAACCCAAACAAAAGTACTATAATAGAAGAAATTTTTAATTTCGAAAATGCTCGAAATCCTTTTTCTCTTAAGGCTTCTGAAAATAATAATGATAAATATGTCTCGACACACTTGCTTGAAACTAATTTTCGTTTTTTAAATACAGAGTTAAGTTTTAAATTATCGTATTCTAATACAAAATCTGATAGAACAAGGAAATTGTTTCCTTTTAAAGAAGTTAATTTATCAGGTGAAACGATTGATCCAAATTGGTTAGTCTTTAAAGACCCAAAAGAAGTTCTCGAAATATACGGTCAAACAGAGATTTTAAATAACAGGCTCATAACAAATGATTTAGCAAATGACTATGTAAATGATGATACATATAATTTGGATTTAAAATGGAAAATTCCATTTAAAATTGAGTCCTTAAATTTAGATGGTAAACTTACTGTTGGTGGATTACTTAGAAGAAAAGAAAGGTCTAGTGACACTAATTATCAATATGTACAATATCAAGCGGGTAGTGGACGCGGGCCAAGAAACGTCTCATTAGAATTATTTCCTTGGATGGATTGGCCTGCTGGAGATCTCCAAGGCATCCCATCATCAAATTTCATAGATCAAAATTACAATCCTGGTGAATTTTTAAATGGAGAATATGAGCTCAGTTGGTCTCCTGATATGAATAAATTGATAGAAATGCAATCGGAATTGTATGAAAAATATCCCTTATTATTCAATTTCCAGGGCCTTCAAAGTTACAAAAATGACTATATAAACAAAGAGGAATTATTTGCTGCATTTATCATGTTTGAGTTAAAAATTGGATCCCTATTAGTCTTACCTGGAATAAGAATGGAGGCTGCAAACACATCATTTTCTTCCTACTCAATTATAGCAAATGGCATTAACACCTCAGGTGTCACTGGAACCCCAACTCCAGTCTCTTCTAAAAGAGAAAATAAATATTTCTTTCCCTCACTTAACATGAAGTTAAAACTTAACAATACATTATCGCTTCGAGGCGCTATTTTTAAGAGTATATCAAGACCCAATTTTAATAATTTGTCACCAAGAACGATTGTTGATTCAAATGAGTCTAACAGAGAGATTGATTCAAAGAACCCTTTACTACGACCATCAATAGCTTGGAATTATGATTTTTCCATAGAAGCATATAATTCAAAATTAGGTTTGATTACGATCAACCCTTTTTACAAGCGTATTGAAGAAATTCAAGTATCTGTGTATGATTATTTTCCATTACGTAATGAAAGAATTGTAAATGCTCCTTCAGGATTTTTTAACAGTATTCCTGCTGTTGATTCTTACCCAACAGGTTTTTTAACAAATTCATCCTACTTTGCTCTACCAATAAACAATCCAGACAAAGCAGAGTTTTATGGAGTTGAACTTTCTGTTCAAACGAATCTAAGGTATTTGAAAAACAAACTACTTAAAGGATTTGTTTTTGATATAAACTTGTCTTTCATAAACTCTAAAACCAAGTACCCTTATTTTAAAGAGGTTGTCATAGGGGTTGATAATTCTGGTTTTTTTCCACAAGATATTATAGGATATGAGTATTCAACAAGAGAGGGTAAAATGTCATCTCAACCAGATTTTATCGGAAATGTGATTATTGGTTGGGATTATAAAGGCTTTAGTTCTAGAATTTCTTATCGTCGTCAAGGAGTTACTGTTTCGGATGGTGGTGATAGACTTGAATTTAAACAGAATTTTAAAGATGACCTAGAATTAGTAGATATCAGCTTAAGACAAAGATTTTACAAAAATTTTGAACTATTCCTTAATGCAAATAACATTACAAATTATGTTGATGAACGTTTTGTTGTATATAACAATGAACACCGCTTACCACTTAATTTAAATTATTTCGGAAACAGAATCAAGTTTGGATTAAGATATAGATTTTAATGTATTATAAATAATGGTAGAAAGAAGAGCTTCCAAATAATTCTCTTCACAATATAATTATAAAACTAAAACAATGAATTTAAAATTTTTACTTAATTTTTTTAGTGTAATCATTGCAACATCAGTTGCTTTTGCACAAGTTCCAGCTACCCAGGATGTTATTAGTATTGCCAGTGGTCAAGCTAATGCGGGTTTACTGGAGACCACTATTAACAATGACAAAGATGCCGATGGTAATCGTCTTAATCCAAACAGGACTTATTTATTGGAACCTGGACTTCATTTTATGTATTCAGAAATTAATACAGCTGCCTTTACTGGCACCATAAAAATTCATGGTTCAACAGATGGTAAAAAGCCAGTTATTGTTCCTATTGTGAATAATGGTGTTGCGCCAGGAAAATCTAAAATTAGATCAAGTTTAGAACTCAAAAACCTTCATATCCAAGGTCGTGATAATGAGGGAGGCGATACTGGTGGGTACTTTTTTCAAGTGTATGGAAACGGTAGTACAATTCACGTTGAAGATTGTCTAGTCGAATTTCCAGGTAGGTTCATAAAGGCACAAAATGTTACTGCGGGTCTTGAAATGACGTTTAAGAATAATTATTTCCGCGATATGTTTGTTTCAGGTCAGCAATGGGCAGGAAACATAGTTGATGCTAAAGGTGTTCCAATAGAGTCGTTTATTTTTGAGAACAATACGGTGTCTAATTCTGGATGTCCAGTTCTTTTACAAAATCAAGTTGTTAAATATGCTTTGATTAATCATAATACGTTTGTTAACACAAGTACTTTCTGGAATCTTAATCCATATTTTTATGAGGCATATATTACAAACAACTTGTTTTATAATGTCAACATGATGGGCGAAGATTATAATTATCTAATGTCGAATCCTGGAGAGGTTTCATTTCCGATTATGGCTTTTGCACCGATTTCTTTGGATGGCGCTGCTTCCACAGCAGCGATTCCTGCAGACATGTTGAATGCAGCTGGTGATGCTTTAGTTGCGCCGTACGATAATGTAGCAAACTATAAGATTTATGTTGCAGATAATATTTATCACAATAATTCAAGTTTGGATAGCTACTACAATGGAGATTATAACACAATTGCCAGCAATCCTGTTTCTTACATTAGTTGGTTTGGCGTAGCAGGTCCTCACGACGTGAATGTTCCTGCAAATTGGATGGCAGACAGAGAGACTGCTTTATTTGCCAATAATGCTAGTTGGGTTGAGGAGAATAATATTCTAGATCAAGACCCACAGTTGGCGACAGTAGCTCTATCTACAGCTGAGTCAGCAGAGCTTGCCATTAAATTACGTAAGTGGTATGAAGTTCCAGATGAAACAGGAACTGAAGACATGTCAAGTATTATGTTTGGTGATTTTAACCCAAATACTATTCCTGGTATTGGAACTGAGGATGGAGATGGTATCACTAAATATTCTGACTTAATAGAGGATTTCTCAATTGCAAGTAGTTTTACTTCTAACATTGATGGTCATGCTATTGGCGCACTGCACTGGACAAATCAAATTGATAGCTATGATTCTGCTCAAGCCTTGGCTGATATACAACAGGCCTATGGCTTAAATACTGGTGATGTTATCAGCATTCCAAGTGGTCAAGCTAATGCGGGTTTACTGGAGACCACTATTAACAATGACAAAGATGCCGATGGTAATCGTCTTAATCCAAACAGGACTTATTTATTGGAACCTGGACTTCATTTTATGTATTCAGAAATTAATACAGCTGCCTTTACTGGCACCATAAAAATTCATGGTTCAACAGATGGTAAAAAGCCAGTTATTGTTCCTATTGTGAATAATGGTGTTGCGCCAGGAAAATCTAAAATTAGATCAAGTTTAGAACTCAAAAACCTTCATATCCAAGGTCGTGATAATGAGGGAGGCGATACTGGTGGGTACTTTTTTCAAGTGTATGGAAACGGTAGTACAATTCACGTTGAAGATTGTCTAGTCGAATTTCCAGGTAGGTTCATAAAGGCACAAAATGTTACTGCGGGTCTTGAAATGACGTTTAAGAATAATTATTTCCGCGATATGTTTGTTTCAGGTCAGCAATGGGCAGGAAACATAGTTGATGCTAAAGGTGTTCCAATAGAGTCGTTTATTTTTGAGAACAATACGGTGTCTAATTCTGGATGTCCAGTTCTTTTACAAAATCAAGTTGTTAAATATGCTTTGATTAATCATAATACGTTTGTTAACACAAGTACTTTCTGGAATCTTAATCCATATTTTTATGAGGCATATATTACAAACAACTTGTTTTATAATGTCAACATGATGGGCGAAGATTATAATTATCTAATGTCGAATCCTGGAGAGGTTTCATTTCCGATTATGGCTTTTGCACCGATTTCTTTGGATGGCGCTGCTTCCACAGCAGCGATTCCTGCAGACATGTTGAATGCAGCTGGTGATGCTTTAGTTGCGCCGTACGATAATGTAGCAAACTATAAGATTTATGTTGCAGATAATATTTATCACAATAATTCAAGTTTGGATAGCTACTACAATGGAGATTATAACACAATTGCCAGCAATCCTGTTTCTTACATTAGTTGGTTTGGCGTAGCAGGTCCTCACGACGTGAATGTTCCTGCAAATTGGATGGCAGACAGAGAGACTGCTTTATTTGCCAATAATGCTAGTTGGGTTGAGGAGAATAATATTCTAGATCAAGACCCACAGTTGGCGACAGTAGCTCTATCTACAGCTGAGTCAGCAGAGCTTGCCATTAAATTACGTAAGTGGTATGAAGTTCCAGATGAAACAGGAACTGAAGACATGTCAAGTATTATGTTTGGTGATTTTAACCCAAATACTATTCCTGGTATTGGAACTGAGGATGGAGATGGTATCACTAAATATTCTGACTTAATAGAGGATTTCTCAATTGCAAGTAGTTTTACTTCTAACATTGATGGTCATGCTATTGGCGCACTGCACTGGACAAATCAAATTGATAGCTATGATTCTGCTCAAGCCTTGGATGATATACAGAGTGCATACAGTTCAACTCTTTCAGTTGTAGATGTGACAAACTCTGATAATATCACAAGTTTGTTAACATTTCCAAATCCATTTGAGAATAACTTTAACATAATGTTGAATATAACTTCAAAAGCTGATGTTAAAGCGTCTCTTTATACTATAACTGGAGTTAAAGTAGCTACATTGGTTAATGAAACATTAAATTCTGGTTCTCATCAGTTAAACTTTGATACGACAAGTTTAAGTGAAGGTCTGTATCTATGTAAAATAGAAGCAGGTCAATACACCAAGACTTTTAAAGTTATTAAATCAAAATAATTTACTAATTTTTTTAAGGGAGTTGCTGAGTTTTCAGCAACTCCTTTTTATTAAAACTTACAAATAAAGATTATATGTCTCTAAATAAATATTTTATTGGTATCGATATAGGGGGTACAAAATGCACCCTAACTGTCAGTAACAAGGAATTAAAGATTTTACATCGTATTCAATTTGCTACTCATACAGAGAGGGGACCTAATTATGCCATAAACCAAATTTTAAAAATTATTGATGAATTTAAAATTAAAATAGACTTTGAAAAAGTAAAAAGTATAGGAATTAGCTGCGGTGGGCCATTAAATAGTAAAAGAGGTTTGGTACTGTCACCTCCAAATTTACCCGGTTGGGATAATATCCCTATTGTTGAAATTATTAATAACAAAACAGATAAACCAACTTTTATTCAGAATGATGCCAATGCATGTGCTCTAGCTGAGTGGAGATATGGTGCAGGTATAGGTACACAAAATATGATTTTTTTAACTTTTGGCACTGGTCTTGGAGCTGGATTAATTCTTAACGGTCAATTGTATACTGGATCGAACGATAATGCGGGTGAAGTTGGACATATTAGACTTGATTATGAAGGGCCTGTTGGATTTAATAAAACTGGTTCATTTGAGGGATTTTGTAGTGGTTCAGGGATTGCTAAGTTAGCTCAAATAATAGCTGAAGAAAAATTAAACAAAGGAGAAAAGATTTCCTACTGTTCCTCCTTTGAAGAACTGCATGCAATTTCAGCTTTACAACTATCTAAATTGGCCAATATGGGAGATAAAGATGCATTAGAGGTTTTTAATTTATCTGCCAAAAAATTGGGTTATGGATTATCCATTCTTATAGATATTTTAAATCCTGAGCTTATTGTTATTGGAAGTGTTTATGCTAGAAACCCACATTTATTTGATGTATTGTCAAATGAAATAATTAGTAAAGAAGCTATTCCAGCATCTAGATCAATTTGTAGTGTTGTCCCAGCTCAATTAGGTGATAATGTTGGAGATATTGCCAGTATTTGCGTTGCAATTGATGGTTATCTAACTCATAAAAAACTTTAAAATGTCCAAATATAAATTAATACAGGATTTAATTCGCAGATATTCAGGTCTAGGAATAGTAAGTAAAGACATTGAAGCTGCATACGAATTATTAAAAAATTCATTTGAAAATAGCGGTAAGTTGTTAATATGTGGTAATGGTGGTAGCGCCTCAGATGGAGATCATATTGTTGGAGAGTTGTTAAAAAATTTTTCAATTAAAAGACCTATATCAATAGATTTTAAACGTAAATTAGAAAATGACTTTGGTGTTAGTGGTATTAACTTAGCAAACAAACTAGAGGGAGCTTTGCCAGCAATATCTTTAAATGCACATAGTGCTTTTATTTCAGCTTTTTCAAATGATGCAGATCCTGAATTTGTTTTTGCACAACAAGTATTTGGTTACGGAAATAAGCACGATGTTTTATTAGGTATTTCAACTTCTGGAAATTCGAAAAATGTTATTGCAGCTATGAAAGTTGCAAAGGCTATGGATTTAAAGGTAGTAGGATTAGTTGGGAGAGATGGAGGTGAATTTATTAAATATTGTGATGTGTTGATCAATGTTGGAGGTCAATCTACTCCTCAAATTCAAGAATTACACCTGCCTGTATATCACGTTTTATGTCAGCTATTAGAAATTCACTTTTTTGGAGGAACCAATAATTAATTTTTATGATGCGTTATAAATATCTTATTTTTTTACTAGCTGGGAATATGTTTTCATTTGCTCAAAATTCTGAGTTGATTATAGCACCACTATTTAAAGACAATATGGTACTTCAACAACAAAATTCTGTACCTATTTGGGGGTGGTCGAAACCCAATAATTCAATTAAAATTTATACTTCTTGGAATGATAAAACCGTATTTGCAAAATCAGACTCGTCAGGTAAGTTTACTACTAACCTAGAAACTTCAGTAGCTGGAGGACCATTTCAAATCGAAATTTCATCTGCTAATAAAATAGTGCTTAAAAATGTGATGTTAGGTGAGGTGTGGCTATGTTCAGGTCAATCAAATATGGCTATGCGCCTTCGAGGAAATATGCCAAGAGATTCCATACTAAACTCTTCATCTGAAATTGAAAAAGCTAATTTCCCCAATATTAGACTTTTTAATGTTACCAAAAATTATGCTTCATCACCTTTAAGCAACTTTGAAGGGCAGTGGAAAGTTTGTAATTCAGAGAATGCAGCACAATTTTCGGCAGTTGCATATTTCTTTGCACAAAATCTGAATAAATCTATTGATGTTCCAATAGGATTAATACAGTCCACTTATGGAGGTACTCCTGTAGAGAGTTGGATGCCTGTTGAATACGCTTCTAAAATTGAACGTTTTAAGAATACTCAAAAAACTCTAGATAACGAAAAACAAAACAAAATACAATATGCGCAGTGGCTTGCAAGTATGAAAATGCTGGACTTTACAAATTACTCCTATGAGAATATGAGTGCTAAACTAGACTCGGTATTGCCATCTTATCATGAAGAAAATTTCAATGATTCGGATTGGAAGCAACATAAATTGCCAAAAAAGTTTGAAAAACAGTTTGGAGAAATAGACGCCTTAGTTTGGTACAGGAAAGAGTTTATCATACAGAAGAATAAAACGGATATTGCATATAAGCTATTACTCGGTGCTATCGATGATTACGATGAAACCTATATTAATGGTGTCATGGTAGGAAAAACCAAAGGCTGGTTGTTAAATCGTGAATATATTATCCCTAAAGGATTACTTAAAGAAGGAAAAAATACAATAGCTGTCAGGGTTTTAGATAGGTCTGGCGGTGGTGGTGTTTATAAAGGTAATCTTTGCATCAAGGATGAAAACAATGTGGTTGTTTCGTTAAAAGGCAAATGGAAATATAAAATGTTAGGATGTTTTGAAAACCCATCAGCATTTAGACTTTTTAATGATAATTTTAATTTAGAAAACAGACCAAAATTAGCCTTAAGTCAAAAAAGCCCTACGACGCTTTATAATGCAATGATTGCGCCATTGATTCCTTTTAAAATAAAGGGAGCTATTTGGTATCAAGGCGAAAATAATGTACCGCATGCAGAAGAGTATGCCAAATCTTTTCCATTACTAATAAAAGCTTGGCGTGATATATGGAATCATGAAGACCTTCCATTTTATTATGTGCAAATAGCGCCTCATGACTATGGATCGAATAATGCACCAATATTACGGGAAGCACAACGATTAGCAATGAAGTTACCCAATACTGGTATGGTAGTGACTTCTGATATTGGAAGTTTGGAAACAATTCATCCAGCAAATAAGCAAGATGTAGGTAAGCGATTGGCGTTATGGGCATTGAATAAAACTTATGGAAAAAAAGATGTTGTCTATTCTGGTCCTTTATATAAGAGCATTATAACAGAAGGTAATAGGATAAGAGTTAATTTTGATAATGTAGGCAGTGGCTTATTTTGTCCAGATACCGCTTTAACATTCTTTGAAATAGCAGGAAAAGACGGTAAATATTATCCAGCGGTAGCCAAAATAAATAGAGAACAAGTTGTGGTAAGAAGTTCAAAGGTAAAGCAACCAGTTCATGTGCGTTTTGGGTGGACAGATACCGCGATCCCTAATTTGTTTAATAAAGAAAGGCTTCCTGCGGCTTCGTTCTCTTCAGAAATGATGGGTATAGAAGGAAATCAAGAATCTAGAAGGCAAACCCGTAACAATGAATAGTCTAATTGATAACGAATGAAAATTTATTATTTAAGAATGAATATGAAGCTTACAAATATAATGAGTCTAAAATGGTTAACATTTTTAATAATTGCGACTTCTCTTCTTTCGTGTACAAAAGAGAAGCAAAGATCTTCTGATTTACCTAATATTATTTTTATTATTACCGATGATCAACAAATTGGATTAACTAGTATTGAAGGAAATCTAGTTTCAAAAACTCCAAATATTGACAGAATTGCAAAAGAGGGGGCGACATTTGAAAAATTCTTTGTAGCTACACCTTTATGTTCACCAAGTAGAGCCAGTTTTCTTACAGGACAGTATGCGCAAAAACATGCCGTTATAAACAACGATCGTATAGGATTAGATGTTATCAGTCATACGCTAATGACATGGCCACGACAATTACGCGAGAATGGCTATAAGACAGCATATATTGGGAAATGGCATATGGGACTTGATGATTCTCGTCGTCCGGGATTTGACCGATGGCTCAGCTTTAAAGGACAGGGAATTTTTGTTAACGGCGTAGTTAATGATGAAGGGACTATTAAACAAATTGATGGTAATATGACCGATTATTTGAATGAACAAGCTGTGAATTTTTTAAAAAAGAATGGCAAAAATAAACCCTTTGCAATGATTCTCTCACACAAAGCGGTTCACGCTCCCATAATACCAGCTGAGAGACATAGCGCATATTATGCAGATTATGAGTATGAGGCACCGCTTGTTAGTAAGGGCAATATTAAGAGCAAACTTGTATTACAAAGGAATGTGCCATGGAGACCGCCTTATGAATATGAAAACATTGTTCCTGAACCGGGAGAACCAAGACGAGGAAGGGGCAGCGATAGAACGAGCATAGTAGCCGACCAAATGCGTTGCTTGTTGAGTGTTGATGAAGGTGTTGGGGAAATATTTAAAGTACTTGAAGAAAATGGCCAGTTAAATAATACAATTATTGTTTATACCAGCGATAATGGAATGCTTATGGGCGAGCATAATAGATTCCATACCAAGCGTTGGGCATACGATAATGTGTTGCGCGTACCATTTTTTATCCGATATCCAAAAATGATTGAAGCAGGAAGTAAAATAGATAAAATGGTATCAAATATTGATTGGGCACCAACGGTATATGATGTTGTAGGTGTTGAGCCAATGATTCCAGTACATGGAAAATCATTTTTGCCCCTGTTTAAGTCTGAAGAGGCAGAATGGAGAACATCTTTTTACGCTGAGTATTTTCACGAAAAAGTAGCACGAAATACACCATCATGGCAAGCAGTGAGAACAAAGGATTGGAAATATGTCAATTATGTTGGATTGGAAACCGATGAAATGAATGAATTGTATGACCTTAAAAATGATCCGGGTGAAGAGTTTAACTTATATAAAAATCAAGCTTATAAGCAACAGCTTGAGACGATGAAAATAGAATTTCAAAACAAACTAACAGAAATTAATAATAACTAAAACTTCATGAAAATGAATCTTATGAAAACTAAAATATTTTTACTTTTTATAGCTTTTACAACACTCTCCAGTGCACAAGAGAAGCCCAATGTATTGCTCATAATCGCAGATGATATGCGTACAGAACTCAATTGTTATGGTGCTGATTATATTCATTCTCCCAATATTGATAAGTTAGCAAAGAATGGGGTGCTATTTAATAATGCTTATGTACAACAGGCTGTTTGTTCTGCTTCTAGAGCCAGTTTCCTGAGTGGAGTTCGCCCTAATACTACAGGTGTAGATTATCCGTATAGTAATTATTTTATGAATGAATTTTGGCCTAATCACCCGATGTTAGCAGAACATTTTGAACAAAATGGTTACTACGCCCACACCTTTGGGAAAATACACCATGGTGGCAAATCTGACAAGCTAAAAACAGACCATTATAATCCTAAAAAAGGCTTGAAGACCGGAAAGTTTTATGCGCTTCCTGAAAATATAGAGAAAGGAGGCGCGAGAGGTCGAAGTATAGAAACACCACCTTACGAAGGTGCCGATGTGCCGGATGAAGCATATATTGACGGATTGATTGCTCAAGAAGCGGTAAAGGTTATATCACAACAAAAAGAGACTAAAGAACCTTTCTTCATAGCGGTTGGATTTAATAAACCACACCTCCCTTTTAATGCACCTAAGAAATACTGGGATTTGTATGAGGAGAGTGAAATGCCATTAGCACCCAACCAAAATCATCCTAAGGATTCTCCTTCTTATTCGGTTACTCACAACTCTCTTGCGAGGTATGCTGGTTTAAATTATTATAATACTCCTAATCATGTAACACCAGACGATTACCAGCGCAAATTAATTCATGCTTATGCCGCCTGTATTTCTTTTGTAGATGCACAGGTAGGTAAGTTAATTGAAAGCCTTAAAGAGGCAGGCAAATATGATAATACTATTATAATATTTATTTCCGATCATGGTTGGCATTTGGGACATCAGAATAAGTGGGGGAAAACGACAAATTTTGAGAATGCAACACTTGCTCCTCTTATTGTTTCATCTCCAAATCATAAGAAAGGGAAGCGTTCAACTCAATTAGTAGAATATGTAGATCTATATGCAACGCTTTGCGACCTTGCAGAAATAGACATACCTGAATACACAGAAGGCACCAGTATGAAACCTTTGTTAGAGAATCCGGATAGAAAATGGAAAACTGCCGCGTTTAGCCAATTTCCAAGAGGAAGAAATCTGGAAGGCTATAGTATGCGAACTGCAGATTATCGTTATACAGAGTGGAGACTTTCAGAAGGGAAGATCGATTCTGTCGAACTATACGATCACAAGAATGATGCCATTGAGAGTATAAATATTGGGTACAAAAAGGAGAATGAATCCCTTGTTAATGAATTATCCCAAAAATTAAATGCTGGCTGGAAAGCAGCATTACCTGAAGGTGTAGAAAATAATTCAAATAATCCTATTGCACCGCCACATATCAATTGGTCAGGTAAAAAAATCAAGGTTAATAGAAAAAAATCAATGACGTTTAAAAGTGGTGACGAGCTAGAGTCATGGAGACTTGTTGATGGCTATCGAATAGCTGTGAAAAACCAACTATTGCATATTGATGTGGAGCATGACGCTAATTACTTTAAAAAGGTTGAGGTCAGTGATCTAAATGTAAAAGCAACTAAAAATTCAGTCTTAAAACTAAAATACAAGACGATAGACAATCAGCCATTAACATTAGGATATCAAATTAGTAGTGCCAATAATTGGGGTGAATTTTCGAGCATCTTACTTCCATCTATAAATGGAGAAATTCAAGAGATAACAATACCACTTGCGTCTGATGTATCGATGTGGGAAGATAAATATGAAAAGATGAAAGCAATAACGGAATTCATTTTTTGTATCAATCCACAAGAGAAATTTAAAGGGACGCTAGTTTTGGAATCATTAACCATTGAGTAAATAAGTTAGGTAACAACCAGAAATTATGAATAACACTTTTAACAAAATTATAACCTTAATACTACTTATGAATACTGTAAATAGCTACACGCAAAATCAAAACACTTTATTACAGGAAGTAAATAATAAACCTTCCACTAAAGCGATAATATCATTAAATTCTACAAAGTCATCCGATTGGTCACTTTATTATGGTGTACAGGATAAAAATGCACCCCAATCACCTGATGAATTAGAAAACTCAGATTTTAAAAATATTGTAGGAACGGTTCCTGGTAATGTTGAGATAGACCTAGAAAGAGAAGGTGTTATAGAAGATCCTATGATAGGAACAAATGTTTATGATTTACGAAAATATGAAGCCTACACTTGGTGGTATCTTCGTGAATTTGAAACACCAAAAATTAAATCTGGTGAACGCGTAGAATTAGCTTTTGATGGGATTGATTGTATCGCGGATATTTGGCTTAATGGTCAAAAAATTGCTTCCGTAGAAAATATGTTTGTTGAGCATCATTATGATATTACAGATATATTACAAAAGCGTAACAAACTGTATGTTCATATAAAATCTACAGAACTAGAGGCTCGTAATCAATTGCGAAATAATTTCGGGGTTAGGTATGATCAGTTAGGTGAGGCCTCAGCCATACGTAAAGCACCTCACATGTTTGGTTGGGATATCATGCCTCGTTTGATGAGTGCGGGAATATGGAAAGATGTAAAGTTGGAAATTATTCCGGCATCTTATTTTACTTCTGTTTACTGGGTTACAAAAGAGGTTTATCCTGATGCTAAAAAAGCCAATATGTATGTCGATTGGCAATTTCAAACCGATAGGCTTTATGTTGATGATCTTACGATTTCTTTTGAACTGGAACGTAATGGTAAATATATTGTAAAAAAGGAAATACCAATAACTACAACCATTGCTCGTGAGCGCATGTGGGGCATAGAAGACGTCGATTTATGGTGGCCGCGAGGTTTTGGTGATCAGGCACTGTACAATGCAAGCCTAAAAATTATGGATTCCGATGGCAATATCTTGTGTGAGAACAAACAGAAAATAGGAATTAGAAACGCTAAGCTAATTGTTACGCCGATAAATACAGCAGAAGAACCAGGAAAGTTTGAATTCGAAATTAATGGTGAATATATATTTATTAAAGGAACCAATTGGGTGCCACTCGATGCTCTGCATAGTCGCGATATTCAACATGTTGATGAAGCTTTTGACATGCTGACTGATTTAAATTGTAACATGGTTCGTATGTGGGGTGGTAACGTGTATGAAAGTAATCGTTTTTATGAACTTTGTGATGAAAATGGTATTATGGTTTGGCATGATTTTACTTTCGGTTGCACCACTTATCCTCAAGATTTCGTATTTAAAAACAAAGTAAAGGAAGAGGCTGATAAAGTATTAAGAAGATTAAGAAACCATGCTTCCATTGTTTTATGGGCGGGTAATAATGAAAATGATGTCTCACTCCGATGGGGTAATGACCAATCGCATATTAATCCCAACACTGATGTAATAAGTCGTCAGGTTTTGCCACTTGCCGTTCGCGAATGGGATCCAAAAACTCCATACCTACCAAGCTCTCCTTTTATTAGTGAAGAAGTATTTAAAGTAAATAATAAAGTTAGTCCCGAATTATCTCCTGAAATGCATCTTTGGGGACCACGGGGTTTTTATAAAGCACCATTTTATACAGAAAATAATGCGCGCTTTGTAAGCGAAATTGGTTATCACGGAGCACCAAATGTGGAAAGCCTCAAAAAGATGATGACTCCAGACAATGTATATCCATGGGTAAATGGAGCAAAGGCTGAAACAGAGGATGTTGTTACGGTTGATGGTGAAGTGAAAAAGGCAGAAAAGTTAGTCTGGAATGACGAGTGGCAAGCAAAGGCTACTAGGTCAAACGCTAATTCACAAACGAACAAGGAGCGTAACTTTTTAATGGTTAATCAGATACGTGAAGTTTTTGGCGAGTGCCCTATGGAATTAGAAGATTTTGTTACCGCTTCTCAAATTGTACAGGCCGAAGCAAAAAAATATTTTATTGAATTTTGGCGTATGAACAAAGGTCAGCGTAATGGTATTCTTTGGTGGAACCTGCGAGATGGATGGCCGATCGTATCCGATGCTATTGTAGATTACTATGGAGGCAAAAAATTGGCATACGACTATATTAAGAATGTACAGACCGATGTTTGTGTTATGGTTGGTGATATTCGTCAAGGAAACACTGGACATCCTGTGATAGTGGTTAACGATACAAGAAACAAACAGAAAGTAGAAATCACCATTATAGATAAAGATTCAAGCAGAAAACTCTTGTCAAAAACTGTAGAGGTAGAGCCTAACGGAAAATTGAATGTAGATGAATTACCTAAAGTAAATGCTAATGAACTTTGGCTAATTGAATACAAGGTTGACGGAAAAACATATAATAATCATTACGTGTCTTATAATCCTCCAATGAAATTTGAAATTTACAAAGAGTGGTTGAGTAAATTAAGAAGATAAAACAGAAATTAAGAACTATTTAATTAAGAGAACATGAAAAAGCGAATTACTTTTTTATTGGTTTTAACAAGTCTAATTAGTTTTGTTTGTAATAGCCAAACCTCACAAAGCCCTAACATTATCATCATGATGGCAGATGATTTAGGCTATGGAGATATTGGCTGTTTTGGTAATCAAATAATCAAGACTCCAAATATTGACCAATTAGCTAGAGATGGAGCTAAATTTACTCAATTTTATTCGGGACACTATACTTGTTCGCCAAGTAGAGCAGGCATGATGTCTGGTCGTACCCCTTATAGAAATGGAATTTATACATTTATTACTGATAACTCTGTGGTACATCTAAAAGACAAAGAGGTGACGCTCGCTGAAATTTGTAAGAAACAGGGATATGATACCGGTTTCTTTGGCAAGTGGGGGTTGAATGGAAATATGGATGATAAAACTCAGCCCACTCCTAGTCAGCAGGGTTTTGATTCTTGGTTGGCAACAAACAATAATGCAAAACCTTCTCATAAAAATCCAACAAACTTCTATTTCAATGGAAAAGCTATGGGTGAAATGAAAGGGTATAGTTCACAAATAGTAGTTGATAAAGCAATGCAATGGTTGGATTCTCGTAAAGATAAAACTAAACCATTTTTATTAGTATTGTGGTTTCACGAACCTCACACAAAATTAGCACAACCTGATAAGTTTACGCAAAAGTACGCCAAGTACGGTAAAATTGCAGGTGAGTACTATGCAAATATCGACCATATGGACCACCAGATAGGACGTTTTCTAGGCTACGTTAAAAAGGAAAACCTGAAGGATAATTCGTGGATTACCTTTACATCAGACAATGGCCCGTTAAATAGAGAAGGACGCTCTACAAATGGATTAAGAGGGTATAAAGCAAGATTATATGAAGGTGGTCTGAGGGAGCCAACAGTTATGTATTGGAAAGGTAAAATTGAAGGCGCAAAAGTGATAGATGAGCAACTGACATTCTTCGATTTTGTGCCTACATTCTATGATTTATTTGGAATGGAGCCAATGAATAATGAACCTTTGGATGGAGCAAGTATGTTACCCGCCCTTGAGGGGAAAAAGGTAGAACGTAAAACACTTCCTATTTGGGTGGGAAGATGGAAGACGATGCTTATAAATAATGAATGGAAAATTATTGGAAAATTTGAAGACTTTGTACCGGGCACTTCATACAATCATTATTTGACAAATAGAAAAATAGTAAGGTATGAATTGTTTAACCTCAAAAAAGATCCTTATGAGACGCAAGATCTTTCTAAAGCAGATATCGATAAATTGAAAGAAATGAAGCTTCTTATTGAAGAGAGGGTTAGAAGTGTACAAAAAGAAATTGTTCCTTGGAATGGACAATGGGTCTTGCCATATGCCGTAGTTAAGTATTACAATCCGAATGTACCGCCATATAGTGAATTTTCTAAATTGAGTCCCGAAGAACAAGATTTAATGAAAAGCAAACAGTGATTCAGATCTATTAGCTTTTAAAATTTCTTAATAAAGTTAAAGTTTTAATTGTTACAGAATAACAACATAAAAATATGAAAACAAAATTTAAAATCAGCAAACTCCTTTTTATAATAAGTATATGTACTGTCTGTCTTGGTTGTAATAAAATCAAAGGTCAGGAGAAACCTAATATCATTATTATGATGGCAGATGATTTAGGCTATGGAGACGTAGGCTATATGGGACACCAATTTATTGAAACTCCTAACATTGACGAATTAGCAAATAAAGGTGTACAATTCACACAGTTTTATGCAGGACATCCCACATGCTCACCAAGCAGAGCAGGGATGATGTCAGGACGTACTCCTTATCGTAATGGTGTTTATACATTTATCCCTAATAATTCATCTGTTCACTTGAGAGATGAACAGGTAACACTGGCAGAAATTAGCAAAAAACAAGGATATGAAACTGCTTTTTTTGGTAAATGGGGGTTAATAGGTGATATGGAGGATAAATCGCAACCCTCCCCAAACGATCAAGGCTTTGATTATTGGTTAGCTACACATAATAATGCAAAACCTTCCCATAAAAATCCGATAAATTTTTATAGAAATGGTAAAGCAGAAGGAGAGATAAAAGGGTACAGTTCGCAGATTGTAGTGGATAATGCCATGGAATGGTTAAATAGTAGAAAGGATAAATCAAAACCTTTTTTATTAGTATTATGGTTTCATGAACCACATCGTAAGCTGGCTCAACCTGAATCTTTTACAAATAAATATAAAAAATATGGAGAAATAGCAGGTGAGTACTATGCCAACATTAATCATATGGATTTTCAGATTGGTAGAATGATGAATTATTTAAATGATAATAAGCTTACGGATAAATCATGGATAACATTTACATCTGATAATGGGCCTAAAAATTTAGTAGGTCGTTCTACTAACGGACTTAAAGGAAGGAAAGGCCAACTCTATGAAGGAGGCTACAAGGTACCCACTGCTATGTATTGGAAAGGAAAACTTGAAGGAGGTAAAACCATAAATGAACCATTAGCCTTTTTTGATTTTGTACCTACTTTTTACGACCTTTTTGGGATGGAGCCTATGAGCCAAGACCCACTTGATGGTGTAAGTATGCTTCCTACAATTGAAGGAGAAAAGCTAAATCGTGAAGAACCTCCTGTTTGGATGGGTGTAAAACATATGGCAATTCGTCATGGAGACTGGAAAGTGTATGCTCATTTTGAAGATTATACGCCCGGAACATCATTTCAAAGCTACCTAAAGACACGTAAAATAGCGAGTTATGAACTTTATAATCTTATTGATGACCCTAATGAAATAAAAAATTTGGTCAAGCAAAATACAGAAACCTTTGAGATGATGAAGCAGTTAGTTAACAAACGTAGGATGAATGTTCAAGAAGATATGAAACGCTGGGAGGGCTCAGGGATATTGCCTTACAATGTAGCCACATGGTTTAATAAAAACATTCCGCCTGGCAGGGTCTTTAAAAAATTGTCAGCTGAAGAACAAGATTTATTAAAGAGTGTCGAGTGATTATATAAACCATAATATTGCTTATCAAGCTAGAATTGATTGTTCAAAATATAAAAGTTGGTTAAAAGATTTGAGATAGTTACTCTGTTGTGAAGCAATTATGGAGTGAAGAAAGTGATAGAATGATTTCTGAAAAATTGAGTTAAATAAGTTAAAATGAGAAAACTGACAAACAATATTATTGTTAAGAACATAAGCATAGTAGTATTATTTTCAATACTAACTATTAGCCTAAATGCACAGGTAAATCAGCCAAATATTGTATTCATATTAGCTGACGATTTGGGCTATGGAGATTTATCTGTTAATGGTGGTACAGACGTAAAAACCCCAAATATTGACAAGCTTTTTAAATCTGGAGTAACATTTAATAACTTCTATTCCAATAGCACAGTTTGTTCCCCTACCAGAGCATCACTAATCACAGGAAGGTATCCTGATATGGTTGGTGTGCCGGGAGTTATTCGAGGAGTTAAGGATCAAAGTTGGGGGTATTTATGTGAAGATGCCTTAACATTGCCATATATCCTGAACAAAGCAGGCTATGAAACTGCCCTTATAGGGAAATGGCATCTTGGGCTTGAAAGTCCCAATACACCTAATGAAAGGGGTTTTAAATTCTTTCACGGTTTTTTGGGAGGTATGATGCATGATTATTATACTCACCTGCAGCATGGGAACAACTATATGAGGAAGAACGACAGCGTAGTTACTGCCAAAGGACACGCAACTGATGTGTTTTCCGATTGGGCTATTGATTATATAAATATTCAAAAAAACAGAGACTCTCCTTTCTTTATGCTTCTGGCATATAATGCACCGCATTACCCCATTCAGCCTCCAAAAGAGTGGTACGAAAAAGTAAAAAACAGAGAGAAAGATATAAGTGATAAGCGTGCTAAAAATGTAGCTTTAGTGGAGCATCTCGATGATGGAATTGGGAAAGTAATAAAAGCACTAAAAGCATCGGGACAATATGAGAATACCATTATTGTTTTTTCATCTGATAATGGAGGGCATTTGCCAAGTAGTGCATCTAACGGAAATTTGCGAGGTGGTAAAATAGACATGTACGAAGGAGGAATAAAAGTCCCTACTTGTATGGTATGGAACAATAAAATAGAATCAAACTCTGCACTCAATGTGACTGGAGTAACGATGGATTTTTATGCAACATTAACATATTTAGCAGGGATAGAAATCAATCACGAAGTTGATGCTATTAATCTAATGCCAGACATAGGCGATAAGACAATTAAAAAAGATGATCGAACCATTTATTTTGTCAGAAGAGCCGGTTATAAATATAGCGGATTGTGTTATTATGCTGTAAGAAAAGGGGATTATAAATTGGTTCAGAATAGTCCTTTTGAAGAATTCCAACTCTTCAATATACTAGAGGATCCACTTGAAACAATTCCGCTTGATGATAATCCTAAAGAGTTTCACAATCTCCGCTATCAATTATCACAACACATTAGGAAAGCAGGTGCAATTCCATGGCAGAAAAAAGAAAAATAGGCTGTTTATATTTTTATAGTATTAAAATAGGATTCAATATATTATAATACCAGTAACGAATTAAAATGAGAAAAACGAGAAACAATAATATTGGTAAGCACATAAGTGGTATGGCATTAGTTTTAATGCTGACTATTAGCCTAAATGCGCAGATAAATCAGCCAAATATAGTACTCATATTAGCTGATGATTTGGGATTCGAGTGTGTTACTGCAAATGGGGGTACATCATATCATACACCAAATATAGATATGCTTGCTAATAAAGGTGCTCGGTTTAAGAATTGTCATTCGCAACCAGTATGTACGCCATCACGAGTACAGCTTATGACAGGCCAGTATAATGTTAGAAATTATACTGTTTTTGGTGAACTTGATAGAAGTCAGATAAGTTTTGGAAATCTTTTTAAAAATGCAGGTTACAAAACGGCTATAGCGGGTAAATGGCAGTTAGGCGAAGAAAAGGATTCGCCACAACATTTTGGTTTTGAGGAGTCTTGTCTTTGGCAGCAATCATATCCAAGAAAGGATACTGCTGGTCATGACACCCGATTCTCAAACCCAATTTTGGAATTTAATGGTGAAGTAAAACACTTTAATAATGGTGAATATGGACCAGATATAGTAAGTGATTTTATTTGCGACTTTATTGAGCAAAACAAAGACCAACCATTTTTTGCATACTATCCAATGATTCTTTCGCATTGTCCATTTGTTCCAACTCCTGATTCTAAAGACTGGGACTCACAAAATCTAGGGTCGTTAACCTACAAAGGCGAACCCAAATATTTTCCTGATATGATATCGTATATGGATAAATTAGTTGGTAAAATCGTCTCAAAAATTGAAGCATTAGGTATCAGTGAAAATACACTAATCATTTTTGCTGGGGATAATGGAACTGACAAACCCATTATTTCAATGTTTAAAGGAACAGATTATCCAGGAGGAAAAGGGAAAACAACAGATAATGGAACGCATGTGCCCTTAATTGCGCGTTGGGATGGGAAAATTGAAAAGAATAGAACATGTTCAGACTTGATTGATTTTAGTGATTTTTTACCAACAATGTGCGATGCTGCCAATATTGATATTTCCTCTCAAACTACGATTGACGGTGTTAGCTTCCTGCCTCAGCTTCTTGGTAAAAAAGGGAAACCTAGAAAATGGATATACAGTTGGTACGATCCACGTGGAAAAGAATTGAAAGAGTTTGCCAGAAACACTAAATACAAGTTATATAGTACAGGTGAGTTTTATAATATCAAAGAGGATTTCTTTGAGAAGACTCCGCTCGCTTTGGTAAACATGAATAGAGATGCTAAACAATCCTATAATAAATTAATTAAGGCGCTAGATAAGTATAAAAATATTAGAGAAGAAAAAGCTAATATAAAAAGAGGTAAAAATTAAATACAGAAAAGAAACTATATTAATTCGTTTTAAAACATGAAAAATACAATATTAAATCTCTTGTTAGTGAGTATAGTCCTATCAAGTTACAGCCAAACCCAAGTCATCGCACAAAATGAGTCTAAACCCAATATTATTTTCATAGTAACTGATGATTTAGGTTGGTCAGATTTAGGATGCTATGGCGCAGATCTGCACGAAACGCCTAATATTGACAAGCTTGCAGAGAAGAGTATAGTTTTTACTAATAGTTACGCAGCAGGTTCTGTATGCTCGCCAACACGAGCATCAATAATGACTGGTAAAACGCCGGCAAAGTTAAACTATACTGTATGGAGCGAAGCGGCAACAGGAAACGCTGAAGAAAAGAGATTGAGAGGTTCTAAATACTTAGAACCGCTAACTCTAGAAAACCTTCCACTTGAAGAAATATCAATCGCAGAGAAACTAAAAAGTAAAGACTACCTGACAGCACATGTTGGTAAATGGCATATCGGAGATTATATGCATTTTCCTAATACACAGGGTTTTGATGTAAGTGTAGCCTCTAGCCAACGAGGTGCTCCACCCTCTTTCTTCTATCCTTATACGGGAATTGTTTATGACGAATTTCGCTTTGTGGGCGATTTAGGAATGGATGCAGATGGGAAATATTTCACAAATAGAGAAGGTGAATACCTGACCGACAGGTTAACGGATGAAGCGATGAAAATGATTGAAGATGCTGGTTCTCGGCCGTTTTTTCTGAATTTATCTTATTATAATGTACACGTTCCAATCGAGGCCAAAGCCGAAGACATTACTTACTTTAAAAATAAACTATCACCAGAGTACCATCATCAGAATGAAACCTATGCAGCTATGGTAAAAAATGTGGACGACAATGTTGGTCGCTTGCTCCATAAGTTGGATGAACTAGGTATTTCAGAAAATACTATAGTAGTGTTTACATCAGACAATGGAGGAGTCATTCAGAAGTATAAAGATAAGGTTGTTACCGATAACTTTCCACTAAGGGAAGGAAAAGGCTCTTTATATGAGGGAGGAATTCGTATTCCAACTATAATTTTTTATCCCAAGAATCCAGGTAAGGGACAACAAATTGATGTGCCTATTAGTACAATCGATTATTTACCCACGGTGATGGAAATTGCTGGCATACCTAATAATTTAGATAATATTGAGGGGGAAAGCTTCTTTCCTTTACTAAAAGGTGAAGAGGCTAAATCTCTTGAGAACAGAGCTTTGTACTGGCATTTTCCACATTATTATTACGCAGTAAAGCCAGTTAGTTCGATTCGTGATGGTAACTGGAAATTATTAGAATATCTTGAGGATGGACACATCGAACTTTATAATCTAGCGGACGATTTAGAAGAGAAACATAATCTTGCTGATACCGAACCACTAAAAACTAATGAACTTTTAAGCAAACTTCGCAAATGGAAAACTAATTTAGGAGCAAAAGGGATAAGACAAAACCCTAATTATAAAAGAAAATGATAAAACAGTAAGATGACGAAAAAGTTAAACATAAAAATTAAACTTATAGTTCTGTCCCTCTTATTTGTTGGGTTTATAGGAAGTGCCCAGAATCCTACAAATCTCATTAAAAAAGATTGGAGTGAGTTGACTCAGAAACTTTATAATACATTGCTTGCAATTAAAGGAAATGGCATTTTCTTTGGGATGCAGCATGCTACTGGTTATGGCGTTGGTTGGAATAATGACAACAATCGCAGCGATATTAAGAGTATTACAGGAGACTATCCTGCATTTGGGGGATGGGGAGTTAGCTTTAAACATAATAATATAGCTAAAGGAGAAGGGTTTGAAGCTGCTCGTTATAAGATTAAACTATTTCACAATATGGGAGGGTTTAATACAATGGAGTGGCACGCTGATAATCCATTTGGCGGTGATTGCTATTGGAAGAGACGTCATGATAAGACAAAAAATATGGTTGCTTCCATTATGCCTGGTGGCGAAAAGCATCAAGTTTTTTTAACTCAATTAGACAATATAGCCTCTTTTTTCAATTCACTCATAGATGACAATGGTAAAAAAATACCAATCATCTTTAGACCGTGGCATGAACATACAGGTGATTGGTTTTGGTGGGGCAAAGGGCACTGCTCGGAAGTAGAATATATCTCATTATGGCAATTTACAGTAAGTTATTTGTCTGATGAAAAAGGAGTAGATAACCTATTGTATGCCTATTCACCGGCCAAGAATGATAGTAGGGAGGAATACCTTTATGGGTATCCAGGTGATGGGTATGTAGATGTTTTAGGACAGGACAATTATTACGATTTACGCCAAGGTGCCACAAATATGCCAAGATTCGTAAAAATGTTAGAAACCTTAGTATCTATAGCCAATGAGAAAAAAAAACCTGCTGCATTGACGGAAACAGGAGCGTTTACCATAGATGCTAAGGCCACAATGCCTGAGAATAATTGGTTTACCGAGAAGTTGTTAAAGCTTATCATGTACAATGATAAAACACGTCAAATTAGCTATGCAATGGTTTGGCGAAATGCGGATGAAAATCACTTTCATATTCCATATCCAGGCCATCCAGCAGTTCCAAATTTTATAGATTTTTATAACCATCCATACACAATATTTATGTCCGATATGAAAAAATATAGAACTAAGAATGAATAATATTTAGGTATTACAAAATAATATCACATTACATTTATAAAATTTAAATATATTAATATGAAAACAAACCTTTTACTTTTAACATTAATTGTGTTAATGACATCTTGCAAATCGAAAATATCTTCGAAACAAGAGACGAAAAAACAACCTTACAATGTCCTCTTCATTGCTATAGATGACTTAAACGATTGGACAGGATTTGCAGGAGGACATCCTCAAACCATAACCCCAAATATGGATAAACTAGCCCAACAGGGAGTCGTTTTTGATAAAACCTATGCTGCATCTTCATTATGTGGTCCTTCGAGGGCAGCATTATTGACTGGATATCGTCCGTCAACAACCGGTGTTTATGGAAATGGAATGGAATTACGTGATTCACCTATTTTAAAAAACGCACCGACTTTGCCACAATGGTTTTCAAATCACGGCTATTTTACAACAGCTCGTGGAAAAATATTTCATAAGCCAAACGGTCAACGGGCAGATACAATTTCATGGGACAAGTGGGTAAAAGAAGTAGGCAATTATGGGAAGGTGAAAAAAGAACCTGGTTTTATGGCTAATGGAATCCCAGAAGGTGAGGCTGATGATAATTTTGACTGGGGACCTACAGATGCTCTGTTTGAAGAAACTTCTGACTACTTAAATGCTAAGTGGGCGGCAGATCAACTTCAGAAAGATTACGATAAGCCTTTCTTTTTGGCAGCTGGCATTTACCGGCCTCATTTAAGATGGAACGTTCCGCAAGAGTTTTTCGATAAATTTAATGAGGAGGAAATGATTCTTCCAGAAATAAATGAAAATGACCACGACGATATACCAAGCTATGCTGCGAAGCCCTCAAAAAATTATTATGCTGCTAAAAAATATAATAAACAACAGGCAGCTGTGAAGGCATATTTGGCCAGCATAAACTATGCAGATGCTTGTGTAGGAGTTATCCTTGATGCATTGGCAAAGAGTAAATATGCAGATAATACCATTGTGGTATTATTAGGAGATCATGGATGGCATTTAGGGGATAAAATGCGCTATAAAAAATACACATTGTGGGAGGAAGCCTGTAAAACACCATTAATTATTAAAGTACCTGGCCTTACACAACCTGGCTCGCGTTGCCCTAGTCCTGTTAATTTATTAGACTTATATCCAACACTTTCCGAATTAGCTGGACTTCCAATTAATACTAAAAATGAGGGATATAGTTTGGTTCCTCTTTTGAAAAATGTGAATACGGAATGGGACATTCCGTCATTAACTACTATGGGTTTTAATCGCCATACTGTGCGTAATAAAAAATGGCGTTATATAAATTATGGAGGTAAACAGGAGGAACTTTACAACCACGATTTGGATTCAATGGAATTTACAAACTTAGCAAATAACCCTAAATATCAGAGTGTTAAAGATGAGTTGTCAAAATATATACCTGAAGTAAACGCTGACCCTCTTGAAAAGGTTTATAACACTAAACGTTATCATTAAATAAGAATCTTAAAGAAAAACCAAAATATTTAATACAAATAGAGTTTTGGTACATAGGACTGTTACCAATACTAATATTACCTCAGAGGATACAAGTAATTTGGCAATAGGCATGTAATTCATAAGATTAAGTTCAAATAACGGGGAGTATCTTGTAGAGAAAATAATTAAACAGTAAGATGATGAAAAAATTAAACATAAAATATATGAAGTTTAAATTAACCTTTTTGATATTTGTATGTATACAAAATGCCTGGAGTCAATGTGATGCTGTCACAGTTGAAAGTGTGTCTAATTTCACTCCATTTGCATTTGACTCCATAGTAGAATCAAATGGCCTTCGAAATGGACCTAATTATGATGGTGCCACCTTGTTTTTTCCTGTGAATGAAAATACGAACTATAAAAGTATCGTGTTCGTTCCGGGGTATTCAGCAGAACAAGAATCTGTTAAGCGTTGGGCAAGGTATTTAGCTTCTCGAGGCTTCATAAGTATGACCATAGGGACGAATTCTTTGACTGATTTCCCATCAGTAAGAGCAAATGCACTTATTGATGGTATGGAAACGATACGTCAAGAAAACAGCAGACAGTCTTCACCTCTTTATCAAAAGATTGACACCAACAATATTGCAGTTGGTGGCTGGTCTATGGGTGGTGGTGGTGCCCAATTAGCGGCTAAAATGGATCCTAGAATTAAAGCTGTACTTGCCATCACGCCTTGGTTATATGAAAACACATTGTCTGCCTCTGATCTTAATCACAATTCTCCTGTTTTAATTATTAGCGGTGAGGTTGATGCAACAGCACCAGTATCGAAACATGCAGATATACATTATAATTACACACCGAGTTCGACCAATAAGATGCTTTTTGAGGTTTTAGGAGGAGGTCATAACAAACCATTAAAACCTTTAAGACGCAAAGGGGTTCTTGGTAATGTTGCTTACGCATGGTTAAAGTTATTTTTAGAGGATAATAATTGTTATTGTGACCTTCTTGAAACGGATTTATTAGATCAAAATTTAACAGCATCAAATTACCTAACCAACCTTAATTGTGCAACGATTGTAAAACAACAATAAAAACTTCAGATATAAATTTTAAATTAAATCCCAACCCATTTTCAAATACAATTACTATTAATCTGAAAGCAGACGAAGTTGGCAAAATCGAAATATTTAGTACAAATGGAGTTTTAGTAAATACAATAGTTGCCAATAAGGACATAACCATATTAGATACAAGTAATTTAACAAAAGGCATGTACCTCTTAAGATTAAGTTCAAATGACGGTAAGTCTGTTGTAAAGAAAATGATAAAAATTTAAGAAAAATATATCAGTATGAAAAAAGTATTTTTTATTTTATTTTTAATTTGTGTATTTACCAATGCTACATCCCAAAATACTGAGAGAACTAGTAGTGAGTTGACTTAGAAACTCTATGATAAACTCCTTAATGTAAAGGGGGAAGGTGTTTTCTTTGGAATGCAGGAAGCCACTGGTCGTGGGGTTGGTTGGAGAGATGATAACGATCGCAGCGATATTGAGATGGTTACAGGGAATTAACCTGTTTTAGTAGGATGGGGAGCAGACTATGGTATTACTCAAATAGCTCGAGGCGAAGGGTTTGAAGCTACTCGCTATAAAATGAAACTATTTCACGAGATGGGAGGGTTCAATACAATCGAATGGCATGCACAAAATCCTTATGGCGGAAACTATATGTGGAAAGGTCATCCCGATAAATCAAAAAATATGTAAAATGGCTTAGTGATCTAAAATAGAGTTTGTAATTTATAGGATATTTAGAGATCTGAACCTATTCTCATAGTAGTATGGTGGTTTTTATTTGAACTGATTATTCTCAAAATGCTAATATCTCATTTTTATGCTTTTCAATTTAAAAAAAAAGGTAATTACTAATTTTTAATGTTATATTTGCTCCTATTGCTAACAGCTGTTAGCAAATAAATAAAGAACTTATATATTAAAGGTTTATTATAAAATTCAATGATGTATCAAGGCAAGTTAACCGATTACAATATAAAACAATGAAATCAGAAAGGTTTAAAGAAATGTTACCTGTGTTTTAAATAAATTTAAATTAAAAATCATACAAAATGGAAAATTTGATTACTAGATTCTTTGGTGCCTCAGTGATTACTTTTGGTTATGTTGTTAGTTATTTAAATGCTACAATAAGCAACATCCCTGTTTTGAATCGACAGATTATTAAAGTTAGTTTAGTAAAAACAATGCTAATTTTTATAATTGCTTTGTGTTCCTCTTATAACAGTGCTGCTCAGGGAGCGGATATGTCCCGTATCTATAAAGCCATGGATAAAGGACGCAATGGAGAGGATATAAAGATTGGTGTAATTGGAGGCTCTATAACAGAGGGTTATGCAGCCTCGAATGAGAACAATCGCTGGGCAAATCTTATGTCTGACTGGTGGAAAAATACTTTTCCGGAAAGCAATGTAGTTCTAGTTAATGCCGGTTGGGGTGGTACTGGTTCAGACATTGGAACACACAGGTTAAGAGAGGACTTATTGGTTCATGAACTAGACTTCTTTGTCATTGAGTTTTCGGTAAACGATTCAGAGGGCGAACTGGCACTCAAGATGATGGAAGGAATGTTACAACAGGGGTTAACTGCTCAGAGTTACCCTGGAATTATGTTGTTAATGCTAAAGCAGTCCAATGGAACAACAGCCCAGGAAAGCCATAAGCCCGTAGCTCAACATTATGGGGTCCCTTATGTTAGTTTTGCTGATTTAATAGAAGCAAGACTTGCCAAAGATGGAGTTGATATAAATGACATCTTCATAGACGGCTTACACCCCAATGATACGGGAATGGCCTATATTTCTCAATTCATACATGAAAAACTCGACAGCATATACAGCACCCTGCCTAATGAGAATCAATTACCTGAAATTAACACCCAACTTCCTGATCACCTGGTATCGAGTGTTTTCTCAAGTACCTCTCAATACTTCACCAATAATATCGTTCCTGTAAATAATCAAGGTTGGGAAATAACTGATATGGGTTGGTCAGCATCAACCCCTGGGCAACAGATCGATTTCGAGGTAGAGGGTAATGCTATATCACTAATATTCACTAAGGATGATGACGTATCAAATGGCCGTGCCGAAGTGTGGGTGGATGATCATCCTAAACAGTTTATTGACTGTTGGATGAATGAAGATTGGGGGACAAGGTTTGCTTACTTACCGATTGAGGAAGGGCTTGAATATGGACCTCATGTAGTGCACATAAGGGTTATCTCAGAAAGTAGTACTAGCGGGAATAATATCCATATTGAACGTATAATGACCGCCGACGGTAATAATCCTGTGAGGAGTGAATTTACGCAGCAACTCTATGATAAGCTCCTCAATGTACAGGGAGAAGGCGTCTATTTTGGAATGCACGATGCTACGGGTTATGGTGTTGGTTGGAATAATGATAACGACCGCAGCGATATTGAGAGTGTTACAGGAGATTACCCTGCTTTTGCTGGATGGGGAGCAGACTATGGTATTACTCAAATAGCACGAGGCGAAGGGTTTGAAGATGCACGTTATAAAATCAAACTGTTTCATGATATGGGTGGGTTCAATACAATCGAGTGGCATGCGCAAAATCCTTATGGAGGAAACTATAGTTGGGGGAATCATCCTGATCAAACAAAAAATGTAGTGGAAGCTATCTTACCTGGTGGCGAAAAGCATCAAGAATTTTTAATCCAACTAGACAATCTAGCAGCTTTCTTCAATACGCTTATTGATGATGATGGAAAAAAAATACCTATAATTCTTAGACCTTGGCACGAGCATACAGGCGGTTGGTTTTGGTGGGGTAAAGGGAACTGCTCGGAAGCGCAATATATTCAATTATGGCAATTTACAGTAAACTATTTATTTGATGACAAAGGAGTAAATAATCTTTTGTACGCTTATTCCCCTGATAAAATTGATAGCAGGGAAGAATACCTTTATGGGTATCCAGGTGATGAATATATAGATGTTTTAGGACTTGATAATTATGGAGATTTACGACAATATGCGACAAATATGCCAAGATTTGTAAACATGTTAGAAATCTTAGTATCGCTTGCCAATGAGAAAAACAAACCTGCAGCACTTACTGAAACAGGAGCGTTTACAATAGATGGTCAGGCTACTATGCCAGAAGACGATTGGTTTACAGAGAAATTACTAACCGGTATCATGTCCAATGAGATCACACGTCAAATTAGCTATGCAATGGTATGGCGCAACGAAAGTACGAGCCAATTTCATGCACCCTATCCTGGTCATTCTAGTGTGCCTGATTTTATAGATTTTTACAATGACCCATACACCTTATTTATGTTCAACGCTCCTGAGGTGAGTATAACCACTACTGTAAACCCTAAAAGTTTAACATTTAGTGGGACAAACATGAATCTAGTAACGAAGGTTATTTTTCCGGGAGACATAGAAGTGGCTTCAGCAGTATTTATTTCTCAAACAGAGAATGCGATTGAAGTCTCATTTCCTGCAGGCATTTCAGAAGGTATGGGCGCTGTAACGGTTATTCATTCTAGACGAAATATTACTACAGAAAATTTATTTTTTGGTTCATTGGAGGAAGTTGCAGATACTAATTACGTATTTTTTGATTTTAATGGTAATGGTAAAGATGTTTTCACCTATGGAAGTGAGATTGAGGATATGACATCTTCTACTGAAACATCACATGATGACACTTTCTTTTTTGATGCGAATTATAGTTTTCCAGGAAGTTGGAGTTGGGGGGTAGGATACTTGTTTGGTAAAAGTGATTCTGATGGTAATCCACTGATTTTTGAAACAATAGACCCAATTGAAGATGTTGTGAAGTTTGATGTTTATATTAAAGATGGCTTGTCAGAAGGATTAATAAAAATTGGTTTAGGTGGCTATTATTATGTTTGGGATATTACGAGCATAGCTCCTTCTGAAGGTTTGAAGACTGCTGGTTGGATAACTAAAACGTGCCCAATTAGTGAGTTTATTCAAGATGGCACAGGTAATGTGCTTACAGATTTAGAAGAAGCAAGATCTGGATACGGCATGGTTTGGGCCTCTGATGCTGCTGTGGACATGAATATTAGCATTGATAATTTGAGATTTGCTAGTGCAACCTTACCTGCAAATATTACCACTACAGTAAACTCTAAAAGTTTAACATTTAGTGGTACAAGTATGCATTTGATAAACAAAATTATTTTTCCGGGTGACATAGAAGTATCATCAGCAGCATTTACTTCTCAAACCGCAAATGCGGTTGAAGTGGCATTACCTGCGGGCATCCCAGAAGGTTTAGGCGCTGCCAAAGTAGTGTATTCTGGAGGAGAGATAATAACAGATAACTTGTACTATGGTTCATTGGAGGAAGTTGCAGATACTAATTACGTATTTTTTGATTTTAATGGTAATGGTAAAGATGTTTTCACCTATGGAAGTGAGATTGAGGATATGACATCTTCTACTGAAACATCACATGATGACACTTTCTTTTTTGATGCGAATTATATCTTTCCAGGGAGCTGGAACTGGGAAGCAGGATACTTGTTTGGTAAAAATGACAATGAAGGGAATCCACTATTTTTTGAAGGAATAGACCCAAGTACAGACACTGTAAAGTTTGATGTTTATATTAAGGATGGCTTGCCTGAAGGATTATTAAAAGTTGGTTTAGGAAGTGGTTATTATTATGTTTGGGATATTACGAGCATTGCTCCTTCTGAAGGTTTGAAAACAGCTGGCTGGATAACTAAAACGTGCCCAATTAGTGAGTTTATTCAAGATGGTACAGGTAATGTGCTTACAAATTTAGAAGAAGCAAGATCAAGCTACAGTATGGTTTGGACATCTAATGGTGCTGTGGACGTTAATATTGCCATCGACAATTTAAGATTTGTTTCGAGTTCTGGCTCACTATCAACTAAAAATCTCTTTTTAAATAATATAGTATTATACCCAAATCCATTTTCAAATACAATTATAATAAACGCAACTCAGCAAGTTGAGAAAATTGCCAAAATCGAAATATTTAATACAAATGGAGTTTTGGTAAATACAACTGTTACCAATACTGATATAACCTCAGTAGATACAAGTAATTTAGCAAAAGGCATTTACTTCGTAAGATTAAGCTCAGATAACGGTAATCATATTGTAAAGAAAATGATAAAAAATTAATTGCTAAATATACTATGAAAAACAAACTACTTTTCCTTTTATTTTTTATTAATCATTTTGTTACTATAAGCCAGTGTGAAGATATTTCTGTGGAACTCACGACTAATTTTAGTCCTTTTCAAATAAGTTCAATAATAGAATCTGACGGATTAAGAAATGGAGATGATTATAAGGATGCAACCCTATATTTTCCAATAAATAATACTGAAAATTTGAAAAGTATTATTCTGGTTCCAGGTTATCAAGCAACCCAAAGTTCGGTTGCGCTTTGGGCTGAATATTTAGCTAAACGAGGAATTGTTTCTATGACAATCGGGACTAATTCATTAAACGATTTACCAGCAATAAGAGCTGATGCTTTAATAGATGCTATGGAAACAATTCGTGAAGAAAATGAAAGGGTTTCTTCTCCTCTTTATCATAAAATTGACATAAATAATATAGCAGTAGGAGGTTGGTCTATGGGTGGAGGAGGAGCTCAATTGGCTGCAAAAATAGACTCAAGCATAAAAGCAGTTTTATCTATAACACCTTGGTTGTGGCCAAATACATTGTCTGAGTTAGATTTAAATCACAATACTCCAGTGCTAATAATTAGTGGGGAAGTGGATCCAATAGCACCAAATAATCAACACTCTAATGTGCATTATAATTATACTCCAAATTCCACGCCCAAATTACTTTTTGAAGTTTCAGAAGCGGACCATAATATTCCTTTAGATCCATCCATTGGTAACGGAGACCTTGGTAATGTTGCTTACGCATGGTTACAATTATTTTTATATGGAGATATGTGTTATTGTGAGCTTCTTGAAACGGATTTATTAGACCAAAATTTAACAGCATCAAATTACCTAACCAACCTTAATTGTGCAACGCTTTATAGAACAACAATAAAAATTTCAGATCTAAATTTTAAATTAAATCCCAACCCATTTTCAAATACAATTACTATTAATCTGAAAGCAGACGAAGTTGGCAAAATCGAAATATTTAGTATAAATGGAGTTTTAGTAAATACAATAGTTGCCAATAAGGACATAACCATATTAGATACAAGTAGTTTAACAAAAGGCATGTACCTCTTAAGATTAAGTTCAAATGACGGTAAGTATGTTGTAAAGAAAATGATAAAAATTTAAGAAAAATATATCAGTATGAAAAAAGTATTTTTTATTTTATTTTTAATTTGTGTATTTACCAATGCTACATCCCAAAATACTGAGAGAACTAGTAGTGAGTTGACGCAGAAACTCTATGATAAACTCCTTAATGTAAAGGGGAAAGGTGTTTTCTTTGGAATGCAGGAAGCCACTGGTCGTGGGGTTGGTTGGAGAGATGATAACGATCGTAGTGATATTGAGATGGTTACAAGGGATTACCCTGCTTTAGCAGGATGGGGAGCAGACTATGGTATTACTCAAATAGCTCGAGGCGAAGGGTTTGAAGCTGCTCGCTATAAAATGAAACTATTTCACGATATGGGAGGGTTCAATACAATCGAGTGGCATGCACAAAATCCTTATGGCGGAAACTATATGTGGAAAGGTCATCCCGATAAATCAAAAAATGTAGTGAAAGCCATATTGCCTGGTGGTGAAAAGCATCAAGAGTTTTTAACTCAATTAGACAATATGGCGGCTTTCTTCAACTCGCTTATTGATGACGATGGTCTAAAAATACCAATTATTTTTAGACCGTGGCATGAGCATACAGGTTGGTGGTTTTGGTGGAGTAAAAAGCACTGTTCGGAAGCAGAATACATTCAATTATGGAAATTTACGGTAAACTATTTATCTGCTGAAAAAGAGGTAGATAACCTTTTGTACGCCTATTCCCCATGGTCCTCTTTCGGTTCTAGAATTATAAGTAGGGAGGATTATCTTTATGGCTACCCAGGCGATGCATATGTAGATATTCTAGGACTTGATAATTATTATGATTTGCGTCACCATGCGACAAACATGCGAAAATTTGTGAAAAGTGTAGAAATCACAGTATCGATTGCCAATGAGAAAAACAAACCTGCTGCATTAACTGAAACAGGAGCATTCACAATGTTTGGTAAGGCCACAATGCCTGAAAAGGATTGGTTTACAAAGAAATTATTAAAGGGTATCATGCACAATGAAATAACACGTCAAATTAGCTATGTAATGGTTTGGCATAACGACAATAAAGATCATTTTCACGCAGCGTATCCAGGCCACCCTAGTGTACCTGATTTTTTAGAATTTTACAATAATTCATATATTCTATTTATGTCTAATACTAATAAATATGAGTAAACTTAATTTTCTATTTATTTCCCTCTTATTTATAGGCACAACAGGAAGGATCTATAATTTAGAAAAACCCAATGTCATAGTAATACTTACTGATTATCAAGGAAGATCCAGCGAATGTGTTGGATGATAAGTTTGGATTTACAGGCGAAAAAGTAAGTAAAGAAATATTACAATATTTAAAAACAATTTAAACCATAAAACATGAAATTTTTTATTGATACAGCAAACCTAAGTGAAATTGCAGAAGCACAAGCTTTAGGGGTTTTAGATGGGGTAACTACCAATCCATCATTAATGGCAAAAGAGGGCATTATTGGTGAAATGAACATTTTAGCTCACTATAAAAAAATATGTGATATAGTAGAAGGAGATGTAAGTGCTGAGGTTATTTCCACCAATTTTGAAGGCATGGTAAAAGAAGGTGAAGCTTTAGCAGCTTTACATCCTCAAATTGTGGTTAAACTGCCAATTATTGCCGATGGTATTAAAGCCTGTAAGTACTTTTCTGATAAGGGAATTAGAACTAACGTAACTTTGGTTTTTTCTGCCGGACAAGCATTATTGGCAGCTAAAGCTGGCGCAACATACGTGTCTCCATTTTTAGGAAGATTGGATGATATTTCAACAGATGGATTAAACCTAATCACTGAAATCCGTCAAATTTATGATAACTACGGTTTTGAAACTCAAATTTTATCAGCTTCCATCCGTGGTACCATGCATGTTATTAATTGTGCTAAAATAGGTAGTGATGTGATGACTGGACCATTATCTTCAATAAAAGGGTTGCTCAAACATCCTTTAACGGATAGTGGTTTAGCTAAATTTTTAGAAGATTATAAAAATACTAACCAATTATTATAATAAAAATATTTCTTATAATAATTCAGCATTAATAGTAACGAATGTTTTGTTACTTCCCTTTTAGTAGCAATGCTAATTCAAAAAATACTAAAATAAGAACCTTAGAGTGATGAAAATAATATTAAATGTTTTAAAAATCATTTTGTTATTCGTTTTTTCACCATTTGAAATTTCAAAAGGTGCTAAAAGGCGGCTCTTTATCAAAATTAAAAAAATAATGACTGATACTAATTTATTTAAAAAAGGTAAATAAGATTGAGTTTTTGTATTCTAATCAAGTGAATAAACTAAAACAATGATAATACAGGATACCAATTATGTTTAAAAGAGAAACATTAGTAGAACAAATACAAGAAAACTCTGAATGGGATGTCATCGTTATTGGCGGTGGTGCTACAGGTTTAGGTGTTGCATTAGACGCCACCACAAGAGGCTATAAAACACTCTTATTGGAGCAAGTTGATTTTGCAAAAGGAACCTCAAGCAAAAGTACAAAACTGCTTCACGGTGGTGTTCGATATTTAGCTCAAGGAAATATAGATCTAGTGAAAGAAGCTTTGTATGAAAGAGGGTTGTTATTAAAAAATGCTTCACATTTAGTGAGCATTCAATCATTTATTATTCCCAATTACCGCTGGTGGGACAACTTTTTTTATGCATTCGGACTTAAAGTGTATGATTTATTAGCCGGAAAATTAAGTTTTGGTAAATCGATTCGCATCAATAAAAAAGACACTATTTCAAGATTAAAAACCATTAAAAAACAACATCTTAAGGGCGGAGTAGTATATCATGATGGACAATTTGACGACGCAAGATTAGCTATAAATATTGCCCAAACCTCCATTGAATATGGCGCCGTTATTTTAAATCATTTTAAAGTAAAACAATTGTTAAAAAATAATGATGGTATTGTAAATGGAGTTGTTGCAAATGACAGTGAAACCAACATGACCTATAATTTAAAGGCTAAAGTTATTATTAATGCTACGGGTATTTTTACTGATGAAATTATACAAATGGACAATGTTGAAGCAAAAAATACAGTTAGACCTAGTCAAGGGATTCATTTGGTTTTAGACAAATCCTTTTTACCTGGAAATGATGCTATTATGATTCCTAAAACTAATGATGGAAGAGTTTTATTTTTAGTACCTTGGCATAATAGAGTAATTGTTGGTACTACCGATACATTGCTAAATAGTTATAGTTTAGAACCTACTGCATTAGATGAGGAAGTGAATTTTATCATTTCAACAGCAAACAAATATCTTAACAAAAAGGTATGTAAAGAAGATGTTTTAAGCATATATGCTGGGTTAAGACCGTTGGCAGCGTCAAAAGAAAATTCAAAAAAAACAAAGGAAATTTCTAGAAGCCATAAAATTATTGTTTCAAATTCTGAATTAATTACCATTACTGGAGGAAAATGGACAACATTTAGACGTATGGCTGAGGATACTATTAATAAGGCTATTTCAATAGGGAAATTGCCTAATGTTTCTTGTAAAACTACAGTCCTTCAAATACATGGTTCTAAAGAGTCACTTCATAATGCACATCATTTAAATATTTATGGAAGTGATCAAGATAGTATTCAAAAATTAATAATAGAAACACCAGAATTAGGAGAAAAATTACATTTCCGATTGCCATATACAAAAGCTGAAATTATTTGGGGCATTAGAAAAGAAATGGCAAGAACAGTTGATGATATTCTAGCAAGGCGTGTTCGAGCTTTGTTTTTAGATGCTAAAGCAGCTATTGAAGTGGCACCACTTGTAGCATCAATGTTGGCAAAAGAATTAGGTAAAGATAAATTATGGCAACAACAACAAATTAAAGAGTTTACCGCAATAGCAAGCCATTATATTCTGTAAATTGAATTATTCAAAATCTATAATATAATATGAAAAAATATATTCTTGCTTTAGATCAAGGAACAACCAGCTCTCGGGCTATTATTTTTGACAACAAAGGGAACATTGTCTCTGTTGCTCAAAAAGAGTTTACACAATATTTTCCAAAACCAGGATGGGTTGAGCATGACCCAAATGAAATTTGGTCAACTCAAAACGGAGTAGCAGCTGAAGCCATTGCAATAAAAGGCTTAAACGCTGAAAATATTGCAGCTATTGGTATTACAAATCAGCGTGAAACAGTAGTTGTTTGGGACAGAAAAACAGGACAACCAGTTTATAATGCCATTGTTTGGCAAGATAAGAGAACTGCTGATTTCTGTGACACGCTTAAAAAACAAGGAAAAAGCAAATTAATAAGAAAAAAAACAGGATTGGTTATAGATTCTTATTTTTCGGGAACTAAAGTAAAATGGATTTTAGATCATGTTGAGGGTGCAAGAAAAAAAGCCGAAGCAGGTGAGCTTATTATGGGTACCATAGACACTTGGTTGATTTGGAATTTCACCAAAGGTGAGCAACATGTAACAGATGTTTCTAATGCTTCAAGAACATTATTATTTAATTTGAATACAATGGATTGGGATGATGAATTACTTGAGCTTTTTACAATACCAAAAAGTATGTTACCACAAGTAAAAGAATCAAGTGAAGTATATGGATATACCAAATCAACATTTTATGATGCGAAGATTCCCATTGCTGGAATTGCTGGCGATCAACAAGCTGCATTATTCGGACAAATGTGCACCAAACCAGGTATGGTGAAAAACACCTATGGAACTGGTTGTTTTATGTTAATGAATATTGGCGAAAAACCTATTGTTTCAAAAAATAATTTACTAACAACGGTTGCATGGAAAATAAATGGAAAAACTAATTATGCTTTAGAAGGGAGTATTTTTATCGCTGGAGCTGTTGTACAATGGTTGCGAGACAGTCTTAAAATTATAAAAACTTCAACGGAGGTTGAAAAACTAGCAAGTTCAGTAGAAAGTTCTGAGGGTGTTTATTTTGTACCTGCCTTTGCAGGATTAGGAGCGCCGTATTGGAATCAACATGCACAAGGTACTATATTTGGATTAACCAGAGGAAGTACAGATGCTCATATTGCTAGGGCGGCTTTAGAATCTATCGCTTATCAAACAATGGATGTTTTAAAGGCAATGGAAGCAGATTCCGGTATTTCTATCAAAGAATTACGTGTAGATGGTGGAGCTACTGTAAATAATATATTGATGCAATTTCAGGCAGATGTGTTAAATACAGTAACAGTTCGTCCAAAAGTTGTGGAAACTACAGCTATGGGAGCAGCATTTTTAGCAGGATTAGCTGTTGGATATTGGAAAAATCCCGAAGAAATTCAGAACATCTGGCAAATCGATCAGTATTTTAATCCTACTTCTGAAAGAGAAAATATTAATAAAGATATTAAGGGGTGGTATAAAGCAATTAACGCTTTAGAATATTGGACAAAAGATAAATAACTTTAAAAAAAATAATTAAAAAAAACCAACTAATAGAAGTAAAGGCCGATAGATACGCTAATGAGCCTTCAAGTAAATTAACTTATAACAAAATAACCATGGAAGCAAAAAAGAATTACACATCGAGTCTTATCATTTTAACCACTTTATTTTTTATGTGGGGTTTTTTAACCTGTATGAATGATATTTTGATACCCTATTTAAAAGAAATTTTTGTCTTGAAGTACTGGCAGGCTATGCTTATTCAGTTTTGTTTTTTTGGTGCATATTTCATTGGTTCTTCAATCTATTATTTGATGTCCTTAAAAATTGGAGATCCCATAAATAGAATTGGATATAAAAATGGAATCATTATTGGACTAGTTGTCTCTGGTGTAGGGTGCTTATTGTTTTATCCCGCAGCTCAGTTTAAAATGTATGGTCTTTTCTTAGGAGCGCTTTTTATATTAGGACTTGGGTTTACCATGTTGCAAATTGCGGCTAATCCGTATGTGTCTATATTAGGAAGTCCAGAAACTGCATCTTCACGTTTAAATATGTCTCAAGCGTTTAACTCTTTAGGAACTACTATTGCCCCTATTTTGGGAGGTTATTTAATATATGAATATTTCTTTTCTCATGGTTCATCTGGAGGTGAAGCTGTGAAAATTCCTTATATTATTTTTGGACTTATTTTCTTTGTTGGGGCTGTTGTTTTTAAGTTTGTAAAACTTCCAAAGTTTGTAAATGAAGATGAAGTGGTAAAAGGGACAGGTGCTTTAAAATTTAAAAATCTTTCCTATGGAACCATTGCTATTTTTATGTATGTTGGTGGTGAAGTTGCTATTGGAAGTTTTCTAATAAATTTTATAGGACTTGACAATATTATGGGTTTAGAAGAAGCGATTGCAAAAAACTTTCTGGCCTACTATTGGGGTGGGACTATGATTGGTAGATTTTCAGGGGCACTATCATTAAGTGCTATGGAAAAAACAAAAAAGTATGCTTTAATGATAGTTTTATCGGTGCTTTCCTTTACTTTGATTTTCTTTATTACGGGTATGGAATTTCAAGCCGTGCTTCCTTATATTGCTATAATAGGACTTAATTTTGTGGCATTTGTTATCGGGAAAGGGATTGCAGGCAGAACATTAGGTTTATTTGCTAGTATAAGTATGTTTTTAATCGCATTAGCTATATTTTCATCTGGCAGTCTTGCTATGTGGGCTTTGATAGCTGTTGGGATTTTTAACTCCATCATGTGGTCAAATATTTTCACCATTGCCATTGATGGGTTAGGAAAATATACAAGTCAGGGGTCATCTCTATTAATCATGGCTATTTTGGGAGCAGCGTTATTACCGCTAATTCAAGGCATTTTAGCTGATATTATAGGCTTACAAGCATCATTTATAGTTCCATTGCTTTGCTATATCTATATTATGTTTTATGGGTTTTATAGTTCAAAATTGAAATCTAAAAATAAGGAAATTCAACCATTAAAATAGTGCTGCAACCCCTATGAGTTTATTTTGATAGAAAAAATGAAATAAAAATTATGAAGAATATAAGTGAATTTATAATCAGTATAGATAATTCTACTTGTAATAAAATTAGGCAAAGTAAAAGTGATGCTGAATGCAGAAGATACTTAAGAGAGATCTACTCTAAGCAATTAAATTTAACCATAGTTAACCAACAATGTGAACTGTTAGAGGCTTTCGCTGATGAATTTAATGATAGTGTAGATACTTATATTTTAGAAGAAAGGATTGTTGCATTTTTAAAAGCCTTTAATTGTGGCTAACTATTTATATCACTATCAGTATTCCCTTGTGCTCCATTTTATAGTTTGGTTTTTTGTCTTTTTAGTGAATTTTAGATTTTACAATTGGATTTTTCAAAGGCGTTAGACTTAATTCTTAAAGGGTTCAAGTTGGATTGAAATTCACAAAAATAGATATCGAGTCTGTGTTAGATTTTTGTGCTACAAAATCCTATGAATTACCATTAAATGCAGGTTTTGTGTTTTAACTAAAAACATCTTCCTCTTTTTAAATAATATTCAAATAAACCTTGTAGAACTTAAAAACTATCGTATATTTGCACTCGAAATCGCGGGATAGAGCAGTAGGTAGCTCGTCGGGCTCATAACACTCCTTACCACCTAAATTCACACATTTTTATCGATTCATTTTCAAGTAGTTACAAATATATAATCCTTTTTGTATTATACGTGCTACATTCTTGTGTTAGATAAAATACGAATTATCCAAAGACTTTAACCTTAATTAATTTCTCTTCTTCAATGTTCAATAAAAGTGGATTGATATAGTGGTTCTCTAATACCTTCATTGAAGTGTGAGATGACAATAATCTGGTGTCACTACCCATTGTATGAAATACCCATGTGAGGTATGTTTTTCTCAGATGTTTTAGAGTAAATGGAGTTTCAATACCTGCAGCTTTTCTAAAATGGGTGAACGATCGAGAAACTTTCTCCATAATAGTATTAATTTTATATGTATTCTCAGGATCTATAAGTTTGACATTTTTACCTTTCATTTGATCATACCCCATTTCTTTTAAAAGTGTCATCAGATCCGCGTTAATAGGGGAGAGTTTTTTACTTACATTTTTACTCCCTAATCTTTCAACCTTTAGATTTTTAAATTGAAAAAACAACACTCCGTTATTGCCTTGTATAATATCACTCCATTTAAGACTGAGTACTTCCTCTCTTCGTCCACCAATAAGGAGAAAGAGTTTAAATGCATTAACCATCCAAGTTGCATACACGTAATCTCTTCTTCCATTGGTTCTTGTTTGTTGAAACGATGACTTTGATTCTACCGCTGCTATAATTTTCTCAAACTCATCTTTTGTTAAAATTAGATTATCACCTTTAATCACTTGTTTTCGAATACAATTTTTAAAAGGATTCTTGATGTCTAACTCTTCGATTTCGATCAAGAACTTATAGAAAGAAGTTATACTCGTTAAAACCTTGTTGAAGGTTTTGGGGTGAGGGTATTTAATCTCCAATTGTCTGTAGAAAATAGAAACATCATTATTTCTGACATCCCCCGGTTTCATCTTCCTGAGATTGTGGTTATTTTTCAAAGATTTAGCAAAAAGCGTACAATACTTAATTAACTCCTTACGATGTTTATCTGATACCTCCTTTTTTAAATGTGCATATTGTGTATCTCCCTTTAGATATTGATCAAAATAAACGAGTGCTTCAGCAATATTCATTTTAAGTCGATCAGGAACCGTTTCCTCCAGACCATTTTCTATTCTCCTTCTAAATTCAATACCCTCAACTACAGCATCAGCGTATACTTTTGATTTTAGAAGTTTACTTCTGTGTTTACCAGTAACTCGATCAATAAAACACATCCGGAACACCTGGTGGTCGTTGTGACGACAACCCGTGTTATTTTTTCTACATCTTTTACAGTAGATTTTGATTCCAGAATGTGAATTATTTGGTAATTTCATTATTGATAAAGTTCTTGAAAGATGGATTCGTGCTCCTTATTAGAGCTAATGTCCAGATTAAATTGGTAAGGCACAAATCCAGTATCGAATTCCAAACAATCATGGTAAAGAAGTTGATATAGTTCTTTCTGATCACCATAGATTGATTCTAAACGTGGTTGCCATGAATTTGGATATCTTTTCACTAAATCTTCGGCAAATGGTCTCCAGACTTCTTGTTCGACATGTAAACGAAAAACATATTCCCTTCCATCTTTGTGGATAGGAATCTGATGATCCCTAAGCCACTTTTTGATGGAACGGTTGTCCTTTCTATTTATGTATTGACCTACTTCGGACAATGAAATATGTGATGATTGTTTCATTTAAAAAGTCCTATTTAATTGAGACCAAGTATTTTGATCATGATTTTTTTTTAAATTTCCATTTTGACTTATCCTGATAAAATAATTCAAGAAAATCCAAAAAAGGTATTTCTTTATTACTTTCTGCATTAAGATGCATGCCACAGCTTGATTCAATATAAAGGTCAACTATTGGATTTAATGATTTGCCATCATCACTCTTAATTATTAATCCATATTTTTCATCAAATAAATCAATATTGGGAATAATTCTTTCAAAGTCACATGGTAATATGACTTCTTTATTGCTAATTCTATCTGAAAGCCTTGGTAATATTTTTAATATTACTGATGCTTTTAAAATTTCAGGTTTTAATTTGAAATCACTCCTGATTTCATAAACATTGTCAAACTCATTAAATATTGCCTCAATCGTATGCAACAAGAAATTGAAATCTTGAAATACTTCATTTGTCAATTCTTCACCTTTAAAATCTATTATTTTAAGTTCTAACGTATAATCGGTATATTTAGACTTAATATGTTGGATATTCTTCAAAATGAATTTTAAGCTATTTTTATTATTCATAATTTAATTTTTATTTATTGTGAAACTTAACATTAACTCCGTAATAAAATACTGGAATATTATTTACTATAGAATTAGCAGCTACTTTAATAAAATTAGTAACTGGTACAAATTCTCCATTGGTTAAAAATATATGTCCATTACCAGGTATTACTCTGAATTCACTAATCATTGTAATATCAATAAAACCATGGTGATCTACTATTTCTCCTTTTGTTAATCCTTTCTCATAATATTTGTTGAAAATTTCATCTCCCAAAACTTCTTTATTTTTTGTGTCACCTAAAGTAATATTAGAATTAAAATGTATAGCATTTGATTTTTTGTTATTTCCATTTTTAATAGATGATAAAACTTCAATTTTAAAAGGAGTTAATGGACAAAACTCCCATGGATTTAAACTCATTTTTTTTAATTTTTTTAATTCTATTTTATGAGCTCTTTCTAAAAATTTTCTTTTCATGATTAAAATATTAAAGTGTTAATAGTAAAAATTGGGGGTATGATATCAGCATCATCTTCTTTTAACAATCCCTTTTGGTCATCATTTAAAATGTCAAATTGCTCATCATAAGCAATAGCCCATTCATCTGAAAACTGATCCAAATTATAAGTGTCAGCATCTTCATAACTCCACTTCTCATCAATTAGTAGATGAGAATCATAGACTACTGCTGAAGTGTTTAAATCAAACCCAATAATGCAAGAATCATACGATTCATCTAATATTAAGGTTTGAGGAGATTTTTTTTCAATCTCGGTTCTGTTTAAATCAACTAAATTAAATTGATTTTCAAGTCCCCTATAAAGCTGGGGTAGCATAAAACGTATGTTCATTTTTAATGAAATTTAGTGCACCTGCTGGTGCGTTAGTAATTACTTAGTCTTTGTTTTTTTGAGACCAAGTATTTTGAATTTAAAAAAAGTCTACACAAAATAGGTTGACTTATATTTTGACCATAACTCTAATGATACTGCAGTACTCATAAAGTCACTCTTATTACGTTTAATTTCTACAACCCATTTTGCTCCATTGATTGTTACAATCAAATCTGGCATGTAACGATTACTAAACTTTGAGTTATTAATTTCCACACCATCTACCTCGATATTCTTCATGATCAACTTCTTCACAACTTCTTCACTATCTGAATAGTCTTTACGTCCAAAAACTCTTTTTATGGTTCTTTCAGTATAACCCTCGTCATTCATATAGTATATTCTTGATACTTCATACGGTATTTGTATAGTTCTATCCTCCTTTTTAAGGTAAAGATTGGTTGTGTTAATTGTAAAATCGTAAGTTGGATTTATTGAATCCAAGAAGCGACTAATTCTAATTTGAAGTTTAGTAATTACATCATAAATATCAAATTGAGAACTCTTAATTTTAGTAGTAGAAACATCCGTGATTTTATCTACTTCACGTATTAAAAATTTTCTTTCATTCTCTAACTCATCCTTGAATTGAGTGAAAATACCCCAACTATTACTAAATTTTAAATATTCGAATACCTCATTCGAAGGCAGCTTTTCAATTTCACTTTGAGGTGCAGAATATATCCCTTTAGGTGACTTCAAATCTAAATTTTTAAGAGATTCTTGTCTTTTTTTAAGTCCGTTTGGAGTCAAATTATAAATTATTTTTTTTGCCATTTCGATTAAAATATCAATGCAAAGATATAAAATAATTCTACATGGTTCCAAATAATTTGAGACTTTTTTAAATAAATGATATTTCTTTCCAAATTTGACTTTGTCAATTCTATTTACTATATTTTAATAATACTTAATTCGATTTATATCTTTTAAGATCGTGTGGTTATCGTTGGTGGATGATAATTATAATACACATAAAGCATGTTTATCCTCCTTAAAGTAGATGCCACCACATCGAAATTTGGGGGATTATTATTTTAATGTTCAGCTACTTTGAAAAAGGAATTACTAATCTAATCCCCAGCAAAACTATTGATTTATCACAATTAGTTAAATTAATTAAAAACAACCCTAAAAAATCTCTGATAAATGAGATCAGGGAACTAAGATTAAAGGGGGACCAGACCTATAAGGAAAAGAAAATATTTCTAAACTACATTACTCCAAACTGCAGTGTTAAAAAGCGTAGTTTAAAAGAAGATGAGAATTATACAAAAAATTTCATTGCACCATCTTCTTATATATATTTTGATTTTGATGGAGTCGTTAACGCACAAGAATACAAACATTACTTTATTGAAAAATATGGTCATCTTGTATCTTTAGTATGTATCTCAAGTGGTGCTGGTGGAATAGCAGTATTTTTTAAATTAACTAATGCAGTTGACAATAAGAACTTTCTTGATATATGGAATACTATAACAGAAACCATTCTAAAAGAAGAACAAGTTGATGTAATATGTAAAGACCTTGGCAGGCCAATGTATCTATCATACGATACTGAACCATTCGTTAATTATGAGAATGAAATTACAGTTGATATTCCTTTAAGTAAAGAAAAAAACACTTCTAAAAAACAGCTCAATCAATCTATATTGAATAAAAAATATAATAATACATTGATTGAGCCACTTTCCAATATTGAATTCGAAGAATTTATGGATAAAATTGTAACAAAAACACCTGTAGTGGTTAATAATCCAATTGTTGAATTATTTGCATCAGAAAAAATGGATGTTACTTTTCCTCGCGAGATAAGAGATACCAAAAAACATAGTATTTACACAATTATGATTCATAAACTTATATACTTAAACCCACAGTTACCATCAAGTTATTTGTTTTCTTACCTTAATTTCATTAATAATTATTTTGGAAAACCACCAATGGAATATAAGAAACTCATAGATCTATTTACTTTCGTTTATTCCAGCATTAAAAATGATGAAAACTATGAATTTAAGAACAAAAAGTACAAGTATGTGCATTTCAACAATAACTCTAAATTATCAGGCGAAGAAAAAAGAAATTTAGCATGTAAAATAAATGGAAAAAGAAGAAGTAATACATCAATCGAAAAGATAATTACTGCAAAAAAAGAGTTAAAATCTCAAGGGTTAAAAATCACTCAGAAAGCACTTGCAGAAAAAACAGAGTTATCCATTAGCACAATTAAAAGACATATAAATTCTGAACCAGCAGATTTAGAAAAATTGGTTACAGATGTTAATGAAACTTATACAAGTAGAGACGATATAGTACTTGGTGATGACATCTTTTTACCAAATGGATGTCATGTACTAACTGATAATATTATTGACTCTGAGGGTCCCAAATGGATTGATAATTGGCATATAAAAATAAGAGATTCTTTAAATGATTTATGGGGGTAAAACTCAACTACACCCCTCTACAAAAAATAATTTATGACTCCATGTCTTTTTCAGTTGTATGACATATTTATAGAAAAACACAGTTATGAAAGAGAAAAAAACAAGACGGGTAATTGTCAGACTAACGGAGAATCAGTTCAAGAATTTGATGGATTCAGTTATTACTGAAAATCAAAATAGATACACAACTTCAGATCTAATTCGCGAAGCCGTAGTCGATAAATTGAATAAACTTAAAGAAGATGCTAACAGGAAGAAATAATTTAGATTATGAATATTTCAATCGATATTTAAAGAATTGTGGATATAACGACATAAGCGAAATGGAGTTATTAAATGATTTTTTTAAAGAACGATTAAATATTCCTCAAGAACATGAATTAGACCCTGAAAAGGTAATTTTCTTGAATGAATTGGTAAGTTTTTGTCGTAAAAAATAATCAAGTTAAAAACCTTAAAATACCAACTGGCGCAGAAAACAATTCTCGATTTCATCTGTTGAATCCCTGATTTTGATCAATGTATTACATTAAATTATTATCGGCACGATTGGTTGGAATATTGAGCCATTTGTGAAATAAGGACCGTTTTTATTTATTTTTCAAATACAGTTTTGTAAGTGTTTCACCCATAGTATTACATAGAATTTCCTGCGGGTGATGCGCCAATGAGAATTGTTCCAATTGATCATGGTAGAGTTTAGATTTCGACTCCGAGGTAATCAGGTAATAATGAAAATACTCATGGATGACGGTATTGATTAGTTCTCTACGTATTACATTGTTATCTCTATAAATTGTAATTGAATTGTTGTAGAAACAATACTCCCCCGCAAGATGAGATTTACCGTCAACTAAAGTAAGTAGTGGTTTTCTCTTTCTAATTGGATACAACATTAGACACCAGTTCAACACATCGTCTGCCAAATGCAATTGCCAGTCTTCCTCTTCACCCTTCAGAAATACAATTATTTTATAAATCAGATTCAATAAGAACAACCCTCCAACTAAAATAAAGTAAATAGTAAAAAAAGTATCCATTGTATTAACTAACCGATGAGTTCCATAACCGAAATCTACCGCGAGAATT
>Ga0209197_1000024_pt1 | contig 96474 bp, 77 predicted proteins | sample COGITO_mtgs_1105_4_FD_184802 | JGI IMG/M metagenome (GOLD analysis project Ga0209197, IMG submission 184802) | Pelagic marine microbial communities from North Sea - COGITO_mtgs_110512 (SPAdes) (version 2) | ecosystem: Environmental > Aquatic > Marine > Epipelagic ... | reverse complement strand
AACTCTCTAAAAAAGAAGGTGTATTAGCTGCAAAAGTTGTTTTTATAGATAGTATTGCAACAATAGAGTTTGATGGAAATAAGACCTCTAAGAAAGACTTAATTACCTTTGTAGATGGCATTGCTGGTGGAGATTTATACAAAGCATCAGAAAGCATCATAAAACCTACTGGTTCTAAATAAGCGCTAGAGTGTTCTGATACATGTAAAGAAAAATACGAGCACAATACTATTTAAATGGTTTGCAAAGTAGATTGTAAAATAGCCTGCTGTGCAAACAAAACGAAGTAAAACTTAATTTATAAACAAAAAAAACAGGCTTAAAAGCCTGTTCTTTCCTTTTCCCATTCATAATAAGGTCTGTTATAAACCTGCTCTTTTCCAAGTCCATCCGCTTACATCTACTTTAGTTCCTGTTTTGTAATCTGCCGTATTTGAAGCATCAGCTCCATCAATCTGAACATTAGATAATGCACCACCATCCTTCATATCGATATTATCATCATATCCTTCTAACCAAATGTTTGTAATCGTAGCTCCTGAAGTCTTTTTAAACTGTAACCCTGTTCCACCAACAGTTGAAATTGCTGTTAAGTTTACAAATTGAGGGTTACCATTATCTTTATCTCCTTCAAAAGCAGTAGAAAAACCTGCAACAGTATGAGAAATGTAAGTATTCGTTACAGTACCATTCCATCCTTCTGTCCAGTCTAGAGCATCATCTTCGTTATTCTCTAAATATAAATTAGATATAGAAACTGTGCCACCAAAGAATTCAACACCATCATCCGAACCGTTAATTATAGATACATTTTCTATAATAGTTCCAGAACCAACCGCATATAAAGAAATTCCATTGTATTGAGAGTCTGCATTAATTTGTGCTCCTGTACCTTTTATTACCAGGTACTTGATTGATCCTGAGTTATCAGTATCATTTGCACCTCCATAGATAAAACCGCCAACTTCAGCTTCAGCATCTACCCCTGCAGAAGTTGTAGCATCTCCACAAATAGTTAATCCTCCCCAATCTCCACCTAAAGCTGAAGAAGAAGAAATCACAACAGGATTATCTACAGTTCCTTGAACGTCTATCTTACCTCCTTTTAATACAGCAATATACACATCTGTTCCACCAGATTCAGCTTGAATTTTTGTTCCTGCAGGAATTACTAATTCTCCACCAGCCTGAATAATATAAGAAGAACTTAATACGTATAATATAGAAGGGTCTAAAGTAACTTTCCCAGCAATAGTTCCTTGTAAAGGCAAGGTTGTTATAGAAACACTAGAGTTTACCCAGGTAAAGTCTACTGCGGTAACAATAGCTGTGTTTGTATAAGATAATGAAGGGTCTGCAATAGCCCCATCAATCAAAACATTTGTTAATGCTCCATCATCTTTCATATCTATAGATACATCATAACCCGTTAAAGATAAACCTGTTATTGTAGCTCCAGATTCTTTTTTAAATTGTAAACCTGTTCCACCCACAGTAGAGATTGCTGTAATGTTATTAAATTTTGGATTCCCATTATCTTTGTCTCCTTCAAAAACAGTAGAAAAACCTGCAATTGTGTGAGAAATATAAGCGTTGTTTACGGTTCCATTCCATCCTTCTGTCCAGTCTATAGAATCATCTTCATTATTTTCTAAAAATAAATTAGTTGCAGAAACGGTTCCTCCAAAAAACTCTATTCCATCATCAGACCCATCTATAACAGCTACATTACTAATCGATGTCCCAGAACCAACCGCATATAAAGAAACTCCATTGTATTGAGAATCTGCATTAATTTGAGCTCCTGTTCCTTTAATTATTAAGTAGTTAATTGATCCTGAATCATCAGCATCATTTGTTCCACCATAAATAAAGCCTCCAACTTCTGCTTCAGCATCTAAGCCAGCAGTTGTAGTTGCATCTCCACAAATTGTTAATCCTCCCCAATCTCCAGAATTTCCTGAAGCAGAAGACATATAAACTGGGCTAGATTCAGTTCCTTGAATATCTATTTTACCACCCTTTAAAACTGCAATATAAACACTTGTTCCACCATTTACGGCTTGTATATTTGTACCTGCAGGAATTGTTAACGTTGCTCCTGATTCAATTATAAAAGAAGAAGTTAAGCTATAAATAGTACTCGAATTTAAAGTATAACTTTCATCTAAATTACCTTCCATCATACCTGAGTTTAATCTAGTTATAACATCAGACATTGGATCTACTATGATAATAGGATCTTCACTACCACAATTTGTTAGCGTTAAAGTAACTAAAGAAAAAGCTACTAAGTTTAAAATTTTAAAAATTGATTTTTTCATTTTTAGTTTAATATGGTTATTAATTTTATACAAAGAAATTGACTTATTATTGAATTTTCTTTATCTAAATATTAATAGTATGTTAGGTTTGTGTAATAATTTAACTGTTTTGTTAAGGAATTATTAATTGGTTAAAAGCTGTATTTAAAACTTACTGTTAACTGGCTACCTTTTTTATATGACAATACAGTTTCATTTGTTTCTATATTTGTAATAAAACTTTTTACTAATTGGGTTTGTTTAATTTCTGGATTCAATAAATTTCTTCCTACTAATTTTACAGACAGATTTTTTGTTAAATCTTTACTCATTACAAAGTCTAATGAAACAAATCCTTTTTCAATAATTTCATCATTATATAAAGAGGCACTATTTGTTTTATCTTCAGGAGAACCTAAAGAAAATATTTTATCAGATGAGTAGTTCCCTGTTAGCGTTGCAATAAATGCATGCTCTTTTTTATCATTATAACTTAACGAACTATTTACAATAAAGTCTGAAGCACCTTGTAAACTAGATTCTGTAATATTATTATATTGGTAATCTTCGAGTAAATCTTGCTTTAACCACATTTTGGTAATGTTACCAGTGATGTTTAATATACCTTGATCATCATCATTCTTAATTAAATCCGTTCTTGCTTCAAGCTCTAAACCAAAAACAGTTGCCTTTTCTCCCGTATTAAAATAAATAAAGTTCCCAGAGGATCCTCTTGATTGCGCAAGGTTGATTGGGTTATTAATTTGTTTATAGAAAGCAGCTGCCGAAAAAAGCTGCCCTCTTTGCGGAAACATCTCGTATTTTAAATCAAAATTATAAATTTCAGATTTTTCTAAATTAGGATTCCCTTTTATAACACGCCCTGTTGGTGATACATATTCAAATGGAGATAATTCTTTAAACTCTGGAAGTGTTTGTGTAATACTAGAAGTAAAACGTAAATAGTTGTTTTCTGCTAATTCATATTTTAAATTTATACTTGGATATAGACTTTGATAGCTTCTATTTAAAGTACCTATTCGTCCAACATAATTTGCAACATCCCAAATAACAGCAATTTCATCTTTTTCAAAACGCATCCCTAAATTACCAGATAATTTAGTTTCTAAAGAAAAATCAAAATTTACATACCCCGCAACCACATCTAAGTCTGCTTCATATCTATCCGCTTGATTCACTCTTAAAATTAATCCATTATTAAAACCCGTATTAGTAAATGTTGAAGACAATTCATCGACAGATGGCGCTGTGAAAAATTTTGCTTTCACACCAACAAAAAGAGAATTAAAACTTCTTTCTTTATATCTAAAGTTTACTCCATAATTTAAAGAGTACGGTTTCGAATCTTCTTCATCATTAATACCTAAAACCCATTTATTTTGTACCAGCGCATTTATCTCTGTATCCTCAATTTTTTGGCTAGATTTTCTTTGCTGATAGTCTCCAACATGTGCATATTGAATTGAAGGTGAGGTTGTAATGTCTAAAATATTTACTTCATTTCTAATTCTATTAGGCTCTTCTGATAAAACAAAGTTATAACCAGCCGCCCAGTTTAATGTGTTATTTTCATTCCACTTATGCTTCCCAAGTAACTGATTAATAAAGAGAGTCGTTTGTTTAAAATTTTGATCTCTTACAAAAGCTCCTTCTTCTTGCGGGTCTTGGTCAAAAACATAACCTAAACCATCTCTGCCCTGTTCATATAAGTTATCTGATCCTTTGTTTACAAATAAAGTATTGAATCTAATTTTATTATTATCATTTAATTTTAAACCAACATTTAGATATCCGCTAGTATTGGAATTCATATTGTATTGTTCTGCATCATTAAAGCTTGCATCTAAGACATTAGATCTAAAAGCTTTAAAGACTCCTTTAAAATGATTAAAAGATTTAGAATGAGAAGCATTTACAAAAATTGATAAATCTTTACCAAAAATTTCAAATTTTCTTGCAGCAGAAAAAGAACCACTAAAGTTTATTGGAGTAGAAAGTGTTTCCGTATCCCAGCCTTGAAAAGTAATTAAATTCTGAAGTGCATATTCTTTTTTATGAAAACCAAGCGACACATCATTATTTATAATTGTAGTTCTAAAATCATCCGAAAGATTTAAAACATTGGTATTTGTACCACTTGATAAAGAAATTGAATATCCTTTTTTAGAATATTCTTTAGAATTTACATCTACATTACCAGAACCTTGATCTGCATAACTACTTGTTGTGTACGTTTTACTAATACCTATATTTTTAATAATATTTGTAGAAAATAAGTTTAAATTAATATTTTTATTAGCCACATCATCAGAAGGAATTGGCAATCCATTCATTGTAGTTGATAAATACCGATCTCCTAGACCTCTAATATAAATATCTCCAGAACTTTCACTTTTAGTGACTCCGGAGATTTTAGTTGTTGCATTTGCAGCGTTAGAAACACCTACTTTGGCTAATGTTTGAGCTCCAATACTTTCAATGATTACCGTTGCTTTCTTTTGCTCTAATAAAAGGGCACTTGCAGACTCTTTTCCTATAGACGACTTTATTACAATTTCATCTAAAGCAACGCCCTCTTCAGCAGACATTATTTGATTAAGCACTAGTGTTTCTGATGCTGCAATTGTAATTGTTTTTTCTACTGTTTTATACCCTAAAAAACTAAAAGAGACAACATGTGTCCCAGCAGGCACCTTAAAAGAATAATTCCCATCAAAATCTGTCGTTGTTCCAATATTAGTTCCTATTATAAAAACATTGGCAAAAGGTAAAGATTCGTTATTTGCTTCTTTATCTGTCAATAAACCCTTCAAAGTTCCTTTATCTTGTGCACTTAGTAATTGACTGAATGCTATAATAGTAATACAAATTATTTTTTTCATTATTGTTAGTTATTTACTTCTGCAAAAGTCCGTTTGTTTTGTAAAGTCTATGTTAGTTTTAAATTATGTTTGTATTACATAAGTATTAACTAAAGGTTAAATACTGTAAATTATTAACCTTTAATTAATTTTCATTAAACATTAAATTAAAGTTTTAGTGAGATATTTGAAGAAATCTTTAGAGATAAAAAGTCATTATAATTTATTAGTTTTTGTCGACTATTTTATATGACAAACTGCCTTTAGCTAAGGTAGTTTTTTTATGTTTTAGTAACTTCTAGGTAACATTACCTTAACATTATTATTAGTTCTTTGCAGCGACAAAAACTAATAGAAATGAAATTTTATCAACTGCGTAATGTAGTAATTATAGGATGTATTTGTGTGTTTTTAAATGCCAATGCTCAAGAATCAAACGCTCCCAAATTTGGAAAAGGACTCTTTAATTTAATAGGACAAGACAGTACTTGGACTATGAAGGTTGGCCTTCGTTTTCAAACTCTTGCAACTAGCAAATGGGACGTAAATAATGGTTTATCCAATCCAGAATCTTCCATGTTAATTAGACGTTCTCGTTTAAAATTTGATGGTTTTGCATTTTCACCAAAATTAAAATACAAAGTAGAATTAGGTTTGTCTAACAGAGATCAATCTGGTGCTTCAGAATACACAAGTAATGCACCAAGATATATTTTAGATGCCGTTTTAAAATGGAATTTCTCTGGAAACTTTGTCTTATGGTTTGGGCAAACAAAACTACCAGGAAACAGAGAGCGCGTTATATCCTCTGCTAACTTACAACAGGTAGATCGTTCTTTGCTAAACAGCAGGTTTACAATTGATAGAGATATGGGCGTGCAGTTAAGACATCATTTTAATTTAACTGACACTTTTTTAGTAAAAGAAATATTTTCTATTGCTCAAGGTGAAGGAAGAAATATTACTACAGGTAATCTTGGCGGTCATCAATACACCACAAGAATAGAGTTATTTCCTTTTGGTGATTTTAAAAGTAAAGGAGATTATAAAGGAAGTGACTTAAAATTTGAACCAAACCCTAAATTGTCTTTAGGTGTTGCATATGATTTTAACAATAACGCCTCGAAAACACGAAGTAACCAAGGGTCTTATATGACGAATGATACTGGTGGTTTTTATTCAACAAATATTTCTACATTATTTGTAGACGCAATGTATAAGCACCAAGGATTTTCTTTAATGGCAGAATATGCAAATAGAACTGCAGACGATGCTTTTGCAAAGAATTCCGACGGAAGTTTAACAGGTGATGAGGTACAAGTAGGTACTGGTTTAAATATACAAACCGGATATTTAGTATCTAAAACTGTAGAACTTTCTGGACGTTACACAAATATATCTTTAGACAAAGAAATTACTGGAAAAGGTAGTGAAAATCAATATACTTTGGGCTTATCTAAGTACATTGCAGGGCACAGTTTAAAGGTTCAAACAGATTTAAGCTATACAGACATTGGTTTTAAAACGAATCAATTACTGTATAGAGTGCAAGTAGATATTCATTTTTAATATACGTAACATAACATAAAGGTAACATTCATAACTTTCTGTGTTTGTAAATTTGCTTAACTTAATTTAATAAAACAAAATGGGAGATCCATATATTTTGATGTTAGTTGCTTTAGCTATATTGGCTATTGTAGATTTAGTAGTAGGAGTTAGTAACGATGCCGTAAATTTTTTAAATTCAGCAATTGGCTCAAAGGCAATATCTGTAAGAAATATTATGATTATTGCTAGTTTAGGTGTATTCATGGGAGCAATAACATCTAGTGGTATGATGGAAGTTGCGCGTAAAGGGATTTTTAACCCTAGCATGTTTATGTTCCAAGACATCATGATTATTTTTATGGCAGTAATGATTACAGACATTCTTTTATTAGACATCTTTAATTCATTAGGTATGCCAACATCTACGACAGTTTCTATTGTATTTGAATTGCTGGGTGCTGCCGTTTGTATTTCTCTAATAAAGATTTCTACAAATGATACACAAACTTTTTCAGATCTTTGGAACTACATAAATCATGAAACAGCAACTAAAATTATTCTCGGAATTCTACTCTCTGTAGTTGTTGCTTTTTCAGTTGGTGCTATTGTACAATTTGTTTCAAGAGTAATTTATTCATTTAATTTTGATAAGAGACCAACTTATATAAGTGCATTATTTGGTGGTTTTGCAATTACTGCCATTACCTACTTTATTATTATAAAAGGAATGAAAGGAACTCCTTTTTATAAAGATGTTAAGTTTTTAATTGAAGGAAATACAATATTAATAATTGCTGGTAGTTTTGTAGTTTGGTCAATTATATCTCAAATTCTAATACAAGCATTTAAAATTAATATCTTAAAATTAATTATTGGGATAGGAACTTTTTCTTTAGCAATGGCTTTCTCAGGAAACGATTTGGTAAACTTCGTTGGGGTGCCAATTGCTGCTTGGAATTCTTACGAAGCCTGGAGTATTTCAGGTGTTTCTGCAGATGCATTCTCTATGGGTGTTTTAGCTAAAAAAGTACCTTCAAACGTTTGGCTATTGTTGCTAGCTGGAGCAGTTATGGTAGTTACATTATGGACTTCTAGCAAGGCTAAAAATGTAATTAAAACAGGTATCGACTTGTCTAGACAAGGAGAAGGGCACGAAAAATTTAAGCCAAATCCGTTATCTAGAGTTACCGTAAGACTAGCTATGACAATAAATACTGGAATTAGATTTGTAATACCAAAACCAACTTTGGCTTTTATAGATTCAAAATTTACGAAACCAGTTATAGCACTGCCAAAAGACAAAACATATGAATTACCTGCTTTTGATATGGTAAGAGCAGCTGTAAATTTAATTGTTGCAGGTATCTTAATATCCATTGCAACATCAATGAAATTACCATTATCTACAACGTATGTAACTTTTATGGTAGCAATGGGTACTTCTTTAGCAGACAGAGCTTGGGGTAGGGAAAGTGCAGTATATAGAGTAGCAGGTGTTTTAAACGTAATTGGTGGTTGGTTTTTAACCGCTATTACTGCGTTTTTAGCTGCAGCTTTAGTTGCATATCTTATTAGTTATGATATGGTGATGATTCCTATTTTATTAGCAGTAGTTACTTTTCTAATTGGAAGAAATACGTTAATTCATAGAAGAAGAAAGAAGGAAGAAAAACAACAAGTTTATATTGAAAGAGCAGAATTAATTACTATAAATGGTGTAATTGAAGAAAGTGCAGATCATATTTCTAGCGTTGCAAATAGAGTAAATAAATTATACACCAATGTGGTAGATGATTTAGCAAAACATGATTTAAATAAGTTACGTAAAACAGACAAACATGTTGGTAAATTAAATGATGAAATTGATTTATTAAAAGATGGTGTTTTCTATTTTATCAAATCATTAGATGAAACTTCTGTGCAAGCAAGTAGGTTTTATATTATGGTCTTAGGTTATTTACAAGACGTTGCACAATCTATTAGTTATATTTCTAGAGCTAGTTACAAGCACGTAAACAACAATCATAAAAACTTGAAGAAAGGACAATTAAATGACCTTAAACAAATAGATGAAGAATTATCTGCTTTATTATTAAAGGTGGCAGATGTTTTTGAAAAAAGAACTTTTGATAATCTAGGTGAAATTTTAATTGAAAAGCAAGAGTTGTTTACTAACGTTACAGCATCCATAGAAAAGCAAGTTGCTAGAATTAGAACAGATGAAACAAGTCCTAAAAACACAACACTTTACTTTAGTTTACTGCTAGAAACTAAAGATTTAATTTCTGCCTTAATGAACCTTCTAAATACCTATGAAGAATTCTATTTAAGTACAAAACAAAATAACTAAGAAATAAGAGTAACTATTTAAAAACCATGATTAATTTCATGGTTTTTTTTGCTTTAAAATTAAAAAAATGCTGCTTATTTTTTGTGATAAAAGGTGTAAACTTTTACCGCTCTAGCATGACCAATTTCTGATTTTAATTCTTCTAATGAGGCTTCTTTCACGCGTTTTGCCGATTTAAACTTGCGTAATAAAGTTGTAATTGTTTGCACACCCACATCAGGAATTTGCTCTAACTCAGATTTTATGGCGCTTTTACTTCGTTTATTTCTATGAAAGGTAATTCCAAATCTATGCGCTTCGTTTCTTAAATATTGTGTAATCTTTAAGGTTTCAGATTTTTTATCTAAGTATAACGGAATAGGATCATCTGGATAATAAATTTCCTCTAATCTTTTAGCAATACCAATAATGGCTATTTTACCACGCAAACCCAAATCTTCTAAAGCTTTTAATCCAGAAGATAACTGGCCCTTTCCACCATCTACAATAATTAATTGTGGTAACGTTTGTTCTTCTTCCAATAAGCGCTTGTAACGCCTAAAAACCACCTCTTCCATAGAACCAAAGTCATCTGGCCCTACAACCGTTTTTATGTTGTAATGTCTGTACTCTTTTTTACTTGGTTTCCCATCTCTAAAAACTACACAAGCTGCAACAGGATGCGTTCCTTGAATGTTAGAATTATCAAAACATTCTATATGACGTGGTTCTACATGCAAACGCAAATCTTTTTTCATCTGCGCCATAATCCTTTTTACATGCCGCTCTGGATCTACAATTTGTGTCTGTTTAAATTGCTCTTGCCGGTAATATTTTGCATTTCTTTCAGAAAGTTCTACAATGCGTTTTTTATCTCCCAATTTAGGAATAGTTACTTTTACTATTCCACCCAAATTCACATTAAAAGGCACATAAATTTCCGGAGAAATAGAATTAAAACGCTGTCTTATTTCAACAATAAAATGTGCTAATAATTCTGTATCTGTTTCGGCTAATTTTTTCTTAATTTCTGTAGTATGAGATTGAATAATAGCACCATTAGAAATTTTAAGAAAGTTAGCGTAACCATGCGTTTCGTCAGAAATGATAGAAAAAACATCCACATTATTTATAGAAGGATTTATAATGGTACTCTTCGATTGATAATTGCCTAATAAGCTTAGTTTCTCTTTAATTTTTTGAGCTTCTTCAAACTCCATTTTTTCTGCACATACCAGCATCATTTCTTGAAACTTCTCTAAACCTTCTTTAAAGTTTCCTTTAATAATATTTCTAATGGCTTTTATAGAGTTGTTATAATGACTTTCTGTTTCTAAATTTTCACAAGCTCCTTTGCAATTTTTTAAATGGTATTCTAAACAGACCTTATATTTGCCTTCATTTATATTTTGATGGCTTAAGTCATACGTGCAAGTTCTTAAAGGATACAGCTCTTTTATTAAATCTAATAAAATTCGAACGGTTTTTATAGAAGTATAAGGTCCAAAGTATTCCGAGCCGTCTTTTATAACCCTACGCGTCATAAAAATTCTAGGAAATCGTTCTTTTTTTATACAAATCCAAGGATATGTTTTATCGTCTTTTAATAAAATATTATAACGTGGCTTGTGTTTTTTTATAAGATTGTTTTCTAGTAATAAAGCATCCGTTTCAGTTTCTACAACAATATGTTTTATACTTACAATTTTAGTTACTAAAACCTTGGTCTTGCCGTTGTCATGCGTTTTTGAAAAATAAGAAGAAACTCTTTTCTTTAAGTTTTTAGCTTTCCCAATATAAATAATTACCTCATTTTTATCAAAATATTGATAAACACCAGGTTCATTTGGTAAGGTTTTTACTTGAAGTTCTAAGGGAGTGGACATGCTACAAAATTACGCAAATTTATAATTGATAAACTGAATTCATAGAGAGTCTTTGAAATTTAGTAGAAAGTAGATACCCTTTAGACAAGCTTTCTAAAAAAAACCTCTTTCTAATAACTGATGAAATTCGTATCTCCTAATTTTCTCTGCAAAACAAGTATTACCTTTCTTTTGGAAACGCTTGTTTGCTAAAAATAAATAACAAAGCAACACCAACAGAAATAAAAGCATCTGCAGGATTAAATATGTACTGAAAGAAAGTAAAGAATTCTCCACCCACAAAAGGAATCCATTCTGGTAAAGTTCCTTGCCAAAGCGGAAAATAAAACATGTCTACTACTTTCCCATAGAATAATTCTCCTGTAGTATTTTCTGGAAATATTTTCGCTAGGCTGCGAGTAGGGTGATCAAAAATAACTCCGTAAAAAATAGAATCTATAATATTACCTACTGCCCCAGAAAAAATTAAAGAAATAGCCACAATTACAGCATTGTGTGTTTTGGCTTTTATAGCACCCATTAACCAATAAATAATTGCAGACACAGCAACCACTCTAAATAAAGTTAAAAAAAGTTTTCCTGCTTTACCACCAAATTCAAAACCCATTGCCATACCATTGTTCTCTGTAAAATGGATTCTAAACCAGTCAAAAAACACTACTTCTTCGCCCAAAATAAAGTGCGTTTTTACATAGATTTTTATAATCTGATCTAATAAGATTGCAATAATTATAGTAAAGATTGCCAGCTTCTTTTTTGACATTTTTTTTAAATTTATGATAACAAAAATAACACTATTATTAGATTTATCGGTGTGTTAAGAAAATATTACCTTTTAATGTAGTAATTGATACTTCTTTGTTCGTATCCATTCTGTTTTCTTTATATTTTTTTTTATAAAAAACAGCATCTATTTTTATTTTACCAATCTTAGAAGCTATTGTTAAATTTGATTGTTTAAGCACTCCAAAGAGGTTTCCTTCATACATTTTTAAGACTACGTTTTGCTGAATAGTATCTAACTTAACAATGCCTTTTTCTATCAAAAAATTTAAGTTACCATTGTAGCTTTTAGAAGAAACATTTATATGTTCTCCAAAAATAGAAATCTCCTTATTTTTTGGAATTTTAATAGTTACCGATGCTCTTTTTAATCTTTTTGTAATGTACTTCCTAAAGACAGCGTCTTCACTTTTAAAAACGGGAATCTTAAATTTTATGTCAGTTTTGGTGCTTTTTTCTTCAATTACAATGTGCTGCTTATTTGGGTCTTCTGCATATAACAAAATTTCTATGAATTCAGAAGTTGAATTTTCTAAAACCAAATCATCCAAACCCTTAGTAAAAATAGCTATTTCTTTAATGTTGGTTGTAAACTTTTTTATGATTTTTTTTTGAGAGAAAGCACCACTAGACATCAGAAAAAATAAAGGCAGTATTTTAAGTAAAATATTCTTACCAATATCCATATACTACATTTTATTTTAGTTGAGCAATCCAATAAACTAACTACTGTTTATAATACTAAAAAAGCTTCCAAAATGGAAGCTTTTAAATGTTATTGTTTACGTTTTGCTTCAATACTTAAAGTAGCATGCGGCACTAGTTTTAAACGTTCTTTTTGAATTAATTTACGTGTAACTCTGCAGATACCGTAGGTCTTATTATCTATTCGCAATAAGGCATTTTTAAGATCTCTAATGAACTTCTCTTGTCTTATGGCAAGTTGCACATTAGCTTCTTTGCTCATTACTTCAGAACCTTCGTCAAAAGATTTAAATGACGGTGAAGTATCATCTGTGCCGTTTCCTGCATTATTTTTATAAGCACTCTCTAATGAAGCTAAATCAGCCTCTGCTCTTGTTATTTTTTGATCAATAATGACTCTGAACTCCTGTAAATCTTCGTCTGAATATCTTAATTTAACGTCCAACATACTATTACATTTTTTCGATTAATATTCTACTTTTAATGGTATCAAATTCAATTTCTGTACCATTGCTTAACTCGTCTACAAAAACCAATTCCTTAGTTAATGTTTCACTCATAATATATTCTTTATTATCAGAAATAGATTTTTGTAAGTTTTCAAAATTTAAAATTGTCAACTTAATTTTATCTGTTACTTCTAAACCTGTATCTTTTCTTGCGTTTTGAATTCTGTTTACCAATTCTCTGGCAACTCCTTCTTTACGCAATTCTTCAGAGATGGTAACATCTAAAGCAACTGTTAACAAACCTTCATTTGCAACCAACCAACCTTCTATATCTTTAGATGATATTTCTACATCCGAGACATCCAAAATAATATTTTTCCCGTTAACCTCGATATAAATGTGTTTATCTTTCTCTATTTTGTTAATATCTTCTTGGTTGAATTTTTGAATTTCAGCGGCAACAAAACGCATATCTTTTCCAAATTTAGGACCTAACGTTTTAAAATTAGGTTTAATTTGTTTGATTAAGATCCCTGATGCATCGTCTAAAATCTGAATTTCTTTAATATTTACCTCATTCTTAATTAGGTCTACCACAGCTAAAATAGCCTCTTTTTGCGCTACACTGTCAACAGGAATCATTATTTTTTGGAGTGGTTGTCTTACTTTTATTTTCTCTTTTGCTCTTAAAGAAAGCACTAAAGAAGAGATGGTTTGTGCACTTTCCATTTTGTGCTCTAAACCTTTATCTACAAAGCTTTCATTATACACAGGAAAATCTGCTAAATGAATACTTTCTGAGGTTTCTTTCTTCGTTACAGCGTTTAAATCTTGATATAATCGATCCATAAAAAATGGTGCAATTGGTGCGCCTAATTTTGCGATTGTATTCATACACGTATACAAAGTTTGATACGCAGAAATTTTATCTGTCTGGTAATCTCCTTTCCAAAAACGTCTTCTGCTCAAACGAACGTACCAGTTACTTAAATAATCTTGTGTAAAATCTGATATTGCTCTTGCAGCTCTTGTAGGTTCGTATGCTTCATAAAATTTATCTACTTTATGAATTAAAGTGTGTAATTCTGATAAAATCCAACGGTCTAATTCTGGTCTTTTTTCTAAAGGAATGTCTGCTTCTTCATATGAAAAACCATCAATATTTGTGTATAAAGTAAAAAATGAATACGTGTTATACAATGTTCCGAAAAACTTACGTTTCACCTCTTCAATTCCGTCTAAATCAAATTTTAAATTATCCCAAGGATTTGCATTTGCAATCATGTACCATCGGGTTGCATCTGCACCGTATGTTGATAATGTTGTAAAAGGATCTGTTGCATTTCCTAAACGTTTAGACATTTTATGTCCATTTTTATCTAAAACCAAACCGTTAGAAACTACGTTTTTATACGCTACAGAGTCAAAAACCATTGTTGAAATTGCATGCAAGGTATAGAACCAACCTCTTGTTTGGTCTACTCCTTCTGCAATAAAATCTGCTGGAAAAGATTCATTTTCATCAATTTTCTGTTTATTTTCAAACGGATAATGCCATTGTGCATAAGGCATAGAACCAGAATCGAACCAAACATCAATTAGATCACTTTCACGTTTCATTGGCTGTCCGGTTGCAGAAACTAATACTATTTCATCTACAATATTCTTATGTAAATCTATTTTTGCGTAGTTTTCTTCAGAATTATTTCCAACTTCAAAATCTTCAAAAATATCTTTTGCTAAAACGCCAGCTGCAACAGCTTTTGCCATCTCATTTTTTAATTCTTCAACAGAACCTACACAGATTTCTTCTTTACCATCTTCTGTTCTCCAGATTGGTAAAGGAATTCCCCAATAACGAGATCGCGATAAATTCCAATCATTTGCATTTGCCAACCAGTTTCCAAAACGCCCAGTTCCTGTAGACTCTGGTTTCCAGTTAATGGTTTTGTTTAAACTGTGCATTCTGTCTTTTACATCGGTTACTTTAATAAACCAAGAATCTAAAGGATAGTATAAAATTGGTTTATCGGTACGCCAACAATTAGGATAACTGTGCTTGTATTTTTCTACCTTAAAGGCTTTATTTTCTATTTTTAATTTAATAGCTAGCTCAACATCAATAGATCTTTCTGGCGCTTCGCCATCTTTATAATATTCATTCTTTACATATTTACCAGCAAATTCACCCATTTCTGGTCTAAATTTTCCTTGTAAATTCACCAATGGAACTAAGTTATCATTAGCATCTTTTATTAACATTGGCGGTATTTCTGGTGATGCTTGTTTTGCAACGATCGCGTCATCTGCCCCAAAAGTTGGTGCTGTATGTACAATTCCTGTTCCATCTTCTGTGGTAACAAAATCCCCCAAAATTACTCTAAAAGCATCTTGTGGATTGTCATTTGGAAGGCAATAATCTAAAATTTGTTCGTATCTGATATCTACTAAATCTTTACCAATAAACTCTGTTATAACATAAAAAGGAATCTTTTTATCGCCAGTATTGTAAGCGCTTAATGCTTCCGAAGTTTCCACTTCAAAATTATTTTTTCCTGCAAATTGTTTACCAACAAGCTTTTTGGCTAAAATTACTTTTATCGGTTCAAATGTATATTGATTAAAGGTAGACACTAAAACATATTCTATTTTAGGACCAACAGTTAATGCGGTATTACTTGGCAGCGTCCAAGGAGTTGTTGTCCAAGCTATAAAATAAACGGTTCCTTCGTTTTGTAAAAAGTCTGGCAATGTGCTTTCTATCGCTTTAAACTGTGCAACAACCGTTGTATCTGTAACGTCTTGGTAGGTTCCTGGTTGGTTTAGTTCATGAGAACTTAAACCCGTTCCTGCTTTTGGCGAATATGGCTGAATTGTATATCCTTTGTAAATTAATTTTTTATTATAAATCTCTTTTAGCAACCACCAAACAGATTCCATATATTTTGGCTCATAGGTAATATACGGATCTTTCATATCTACCCAATAGCCCATTTTCTCTGTTAAATCGTTCCAAATACCTGTGTAACGCATTACTGCTGTTCTACAAGCGGCATTATAATCTTCTACAGAAATTTTCTTTCCAATGTCTTCTTTGGTAATTCCTAACTCTTTTTCTACGCCTAATTCTATAGGTAAGCCATGCGTATCCCAACCAGCTTTTCGCTTTACTTGGTATCCTTTCATGGTTTTATAACGTGGAAAAATATCTTTAATAGCGCGCGCTAACACATGGTGTACTCCGGGTAATCCGTTTGCAGAAGGGGGTCCTTCAAAGAAAACATAAGGCTTTGCGCCTTCTCGAATAGTTACACTTTTTTCAAATATCTTATGCTCTTGCCAGTAATCTAGAATTTCTTCTGCTACTTTTGGTAAGTCAAGTCCTTTATATTCAGGAAATTTCGCGCTCATTATGTTTTGTTTCTTATAAGAATGCGAAATTAATCAATTTTTTGAGTTTGATGGAGAAATTAGATAGCAAAGTTGCAGCATTGTAAAGAAATTGAAATTGTGCCTTTTACAAACGAACCCATTTAAAAGGTGTTTCTTACCTTCTTTTTTAGTTTAAATCTAAAGGCAATTATAATAGCAAAGAATAAATTAGAAGCGCTACTTATTGTTAAAAAAGGAATAAAAAAGCAAGCTTTTAAAAATCTATTTACATTCCTTTTTCTTTTTTTATTCTATCATATGCTTCTTGAATACTTTGAAATTTTTCATTAGCACCTTTTAAATGTTCTTTACCTAAACCTACTAATTTATCTGGGTGGTATTTCTTAACCATTTTTCGATATGCCTTCTTTACTTCATTGGTAGAAGCCTCTTTTGTAATTTCTAAAATTTTATATGCATTGTCAGATTCATCATAAAACATTGCTTTTATAGAGGTGTAATCTCTGTCATTTATATACAGATACCCTGCAATTTTTCTTATTTCTTCCACTTCACTCTCGGTAACAAAACCGTCTGCTCTTGCAATACCAAATAAAAAATGAAGCAATTGTAAACGAGAAGCATGTGGCATATGACTTCTTATTTGCATACAAACTTGCCTTGCAGAAATCTCTTTTTTCACAATACCTTTAAAAAGTTTAAAAGCACTATTTGCCCTTTCTTTACCATACATTCCTGTAAATTGTGCTCTCACAAAATCCAATTCTTTCTGGTCTATTCTGCCATCTGCCTTAATAACAATAGAGGCTAACACCAATAAACTCATTTCAAAATCTCCAGATTGTGTGTCAGCGCCACCTCTGCTGCTGCCAGCTCTTTGTTGGTAGGCTCTTTGTTCTTGGGTTAAATCTGCTTCAGAAAAACCACCTACAAAACTACCAATAGCAAACCCCAAAGCAGCCCCAATTGGGCCACCGAAAGTAAATCCTAAACCTGCTCCTAACCATTTTGTAAAATTTCCCATAATTCTTTTTTATATTTTTCAAAGATATGAAAAGTAGTATTTTTAGGACTATTTTAAAAGCATCAATTTTATTGATATTTACATTATAACAACAATGCCTTTAAATTTGAATTTTGTTGAACTTATTCTTATCTTTGCCTTTTAAAATTATAACATTTATGTATCCAGAAGAATTAGTAAAACCAATGCGCGAAGAATTAACTAACGCAGGTTTTGAAGCATTATATACAAGTAAAGACGTTGATAACGCAATGTCTAAAAAAGGAACCACTTTAGTAATGGTAAACTCAGTTTGTGGTTGTGCCGCTGGTACTGCAAGACCAGGAGCAATTGCTTCTTTAGGTGCAGAAAAAACACCTACTAACTTAACTACTGTTTTTGCAGGTGTAGAAAAAGAATCTACACAAAAAGCAAGAGAGTTTATGATTCCTTTTCCAGCATCTTCACCAGCAATTGCCTTATTTAAAGATGGGAACTTGGTGCACATGTTAGAACGCCACCATATAGAAGGTAGATCTGCACAGATGATTGCTCAGAATTTAGCGCAAGCTTATGATGAATTTTGCTAGCATCATTTCAAATAAAGACTTTTAAAAAAATCCACTCTAAATAGAGTGGATTTTTTATTTTTACTAAATTATATGCGTATTATTATTCTTATAATCACTTATCCGATGATCGTAATAAAAAAATTATGAATAAAGAAAAAATTATTACTGCTACAATTGCCTTTGTAAAAAAGGAATTAAAAAATGCCGAAGGCGGCCACGATTGGTTTCATATAGCGCGCGTTTTTAAAAATTCAATTTTAATTTCTAAAGATGAAAAAGTAGATGTCTTTGTAGTCTCTTTAGCAGCCCTTTTGCATGATATTGCAGATCCAAAATTTTATAATGGAGATGAAACTGTTGGACCAAAAGTAGCAACAAAATTTTTAAAAGAACAAGAAGTGCATGAGCAGATTATAAACCATGTGGTGCATATTATAAAACACATTTCTTTTAAAAATTCTTTTGATAAAGCGTCTGAAAAATTTACTTCTATAGAATTAAAGGTTGTGCAAGATGCAGATCGGTTAGATGCAATTGGTGCCATTGGTATTGCGCGTTGTTTTAATTACGGTGGCTTTAAAAACAGGGGGTTGTACGATCCTGAAGTAATTCCGAATTTAAACATGACAAAAGAGGAATATAAAAAGTCGGATGCCCCAACAATTAATCATTTTTATGAAAAACTGTTACTATTAAAGGATAAAATGAACACCGCTTCTGGAAAGAAAATAGCCACACAAAGACACGCTTTTATGGAAACATATCTGCAGCAGTTTTATGACGAATGGGATGGTTTAAAGTAGTTTAATTTTCCTTTGCTGCCTCTAAAGCCGTGATTTTATACTCTAAGACTGATAGTTCCTCTGCCTTTTCTATAATTTCTTCTACCGTTAAATTCGAATTAGAATTTATAAAATTTAAAGTTTCTAAACTTTTAAAAGTATAATAACTTAATGTTTCTTCAATTTTATCTTTGGAGGTTTTCATTTTAATAGCGTTTTATTTTACTGTACAAGTTTTAATATTTGACTTCTATATTTGGATGCAGATTTACCCGTAAACTCTTTAAATAATTTATTAAAATGAGAAAAATTATTAAAACCACACTCAAAACAAATATCTGTAATACTCATATTACTTTCGGATAGCAATTTTGTTGCATGCACAACTCTGTACTCATTAACTAATTTAGTAAATGTCTTTGAAGTTGTTTTTTTAAAAAACCGGCAAAAGGCAGGCACCGTCATACTAACCAACCCTGCAATTTCATCTAAACTTATATGCTGGTTAAAATTCTCATTTATATGTTTAAATATGATATCTATTTTACTACTATCTTGGGGCTGCGTTTCAAAAGCAAAGCCATCTGCATTTAAAATTGTATAATCATCTGTTTGCGCTAATTCTCTTAAAATATCTAAGAAAGAAATAATTCTGTGAGGCCCTTCTAAATTTACTAACGCTTCAATTTTAGCTCCAATCCTCTTCTTTATTTCAATATTAAATCGAATTCCTTTTTTTGCACGCTCAAAAAGCTGAGCGATAGCAACCATCTCTGGGATTTTAAAAAAATCTACTCCTAAGAACTCTGGTTTAAACTGTATTAATGTTTCAGAACCATTGGTTGTTAACCGATCCAAGAAACCTAAATGTGGCAAATTAGACCCAATTAACACCAATTGGCTATTGTTAAAATAACTTATATGGTTTCCGATGTGTCTTTTTCCTTTTCCTTTGTTTACATATACAATTTCTATTTCTGGATGAAAGTGCCAAAAAGCCTTATTCGTTTTTAAAAACTGAACGTGCTTTTTTACTAATAAAGAACTACCAAAACTTGGTGTAATTTTTTCTAATGTAGGTTTTGTCTTCAATGGGTACTAATTTAATACAAAATTACAATACTAAAAGATAACAAAAGGCATAAAATTAACTTTATTGTATTCTATATTAACTTAATGTTAATTTAACATTAGATATTGTGATAATTTAGCACATATACTCGTCAATTTAGATGTTTTCTAAGTTCTAAATCTGCCCTAATTTTGTAGTGTTCATAATACGTAAATAAAAAAAAATGAAAACAACAATTAAAAAGCACTTAGTAGCGGTTACATTCTTATTATCACTAGTAAGCTACGCAACAGAAAAAAACATTTCTTCTAGTACAGAAGGGAGAAAAGTTAAAGTTGAATTTACAGCAGTAAAAAAAGGACAGGTTTTATCTATAAAAAATACAAATAGTATTGTAATGTATAGCGATATTATTGAAATGGCCGGAAATTACGCTAGAATATTTGACTTGACTAGTTTAGAAAACGGAAAATACACAACAGAATTAGAAAAGGATTTTGAGACAATTATAAAGCCATTTTTAATAGAAAACGGACTAGTTACTTTTTTACCTGAAGAAAATAAAACAATTTTTAAGCCAGTTATTAGAATCCAAGATAATTTACTACTTATTTCTAAAATATCTTTAGAAAACCAGCCTATAAAAATAACATTATACTATAAAGGAGATGTTATTTATACTGAAACGGCTAAAGATATTAAAGTTTTAAACAGAGCCTTTAGATTGTTGAAAAACAAAAAAGGTAACTATACAGCAGCTATAAATGCTAATGGAAAAAAATACAGTAAAAATTTTAAAATATAAATAATTTAGTTAATTGTTCTCATTAAGCTTACACTAAAGTTTAATGGTAAAGCGAGTCTTAATTGACTCGCTTTTTTATTTTAATCCCCAGAGAAATTAGGTTTTCTTTTTTCAAGAAAAGCGGTAGTTCCTTCTCTAAAGTCTTCCGTTCCAAAACAGTCTCCAAAAGCATTAATTTCCGTATCGAATCCATTTACACCGTCTTCGAAATTAGCATTTACTGCTAAAATTGCGGCACTAATTGCTACAGGTGAGTTTCTTAATATTTTACTTGCAATTTTTTCTACTAATAGCATTAATTCTTCTTGTGTTGTTACATGATTAACCAAACCACAGTTCTTGGCATCTTCTGCAGAAATCATTCCGGCCGTCATAATCATTTCCATTGCTTTTCCCTTACCCACCAACTGCGGTAAACGTTGTGTACCACCGTAACCCGGAATTACCCCAAGCGAAACTTCTGGTAAGCCCATTTTTGCGTTGTCTGATGCAATTCTAAAATGACAAGCCATTGCCAATTCTAAACCACCACCTAAAGCAAAACCATTAATTGCAGCAATTACGGGTGTTGCTAAATTTTCAATAAAATTAAATAGTATTTCTTGCCCTTCTCTAGCTAAAGTAGCACCCTCACCTACAGTAAAATGTGCAAATTCAGAGATATCTGCTCCCGCAACAAATGCTTTTTCTCCGCTACCTGTAAGTATTATTGCTTTTATATTTACATCACTTTCTAAAGCATCAAATGCTTTGTGTAGCTCATGAATCGTTGCCTTGTTTAAGGCATTTAATTTTTTTGGCCTATTGATTGTTATTTGTGCTAAAGCAGCTGTCTTTTGAATTAAGATATTTTCGAAAATCATTTTGTTATGTATTTAAAATGGGTATTAAAACTATAAATTCTACTTTAAATTTATTTTTTGGGTAAAATTACAGTAAAAACTGTTCCAGTACCTTTATTTGACGTGAATGAAATAGCACCGTCATACGCTTCAATAATGTTTTTTATCATAGGCAACCCTAAGCCCATTCCACTTGTTTTTGTGGTGAACTTCGGTTCGAAAATCAAATCTTTTACCTCTTCAGAAATTCCTTTTCCATTGTCTGAAACTACTATTTTTATTTTAGACCCTTTAGATATTATTTCAACATTTATGAAGGGGTTTTCTTCGTTTTCTGTTGCCTGAAGAGCATTTTTAACCAAATTAGTTACAATTCTAATCAGCTGTGTTTTATCTAAAAAAGCATATAATTCCTTTTCTTTTGTAAGGTATTTAACAGATTTTTCGTTAAAAATATCTAAAGCTAATTTTACAATACTTATAATTTCAATTTTTTCTTTTTTCTGAGTTGGCATTTTTGCAAAATCTGAAAAAGCAGAGGCTATTGAACTCATAACATCTATTTGTTGAATTAAAGTCTGGCTGTATTCTTTTAGTTTTTCTTTAATGTTTTCATCCTCTGGATTAAATTTTCGCTCAAAACTTTGCACAGACAAACGCATTGGTGTTAGTGGGTTTTTAATCTCATGTGCCACTTGTTTTGCCATTTCTCTCCAAGCCTGTTCTCTTTCACTTTTAGCTAATCTTGTTGCACTTTCTTCTAACTGATCTATCATATTATTGTAAGCGTCTACTAAAATCTCAATTTCTGAGCTTGCTTTATTTAATATAATTTTCTCATTTCTTTCGTTCAAACGCGTATGTTGCATTTTATCTGAAATCGTTTTTATAGAGCGTGTAATATAACTAGATAAAAAATAAGCAAAAGAAATTGCTAACAAAAACATTAGCAAATACACCAAACTTAATCTGTAAATAAACTCTTTAAGCTCTGCTTCTATTTCAGAGTTATCTTGCGTAAATTGTAATTCTAAAATACCTATTCGTTTAAATTTTGGACCGTTTATATAAGAATATGAGGTCTGATAACTTGTACCATCAATTTCTTTGTTTTTTAAAATTCTATGATTTGAGTTTTGTGCCAATTCAGAAACTATATAATCTGTTAAAGGCGTGGTATCTATTTTTTCAAACGCATTACCAAATGAAGTTTTTAGTAAATTTCCTTCTAAATTATAAATTGTAATATTCAATTTGTTTATAGAGGATATCTCATAAATTCTATCCTGAAAAATCTTCGATAAATTATCTGTTTTTACCGGATGTGTAGTTTTATTTGTAAGCTCTAATTCAATCGTTTTTTTTGCAATAACTTCTTTACGCTCAAAACGCTGAATATTATAATCTTTTGTCTGCTCATCATACTGGTATACCGTTACTACCAAAATTAAAATAGATGTTAACAACACCAATAAAATCATGGATAAAAAAATACGAATTCTTAGAGAAATACTGGTTAAACGAATCAAATTTTATGGTTTTTTATTGGGCTTCAAAACTACTCCTAAAGACATTAATAGTATAATTTAGGTTAAAGATAATCAAATAAAAAGTCATTACAACCCAGAAATTGCGCAGTAATGCCTTTTATAGTTTTTATACCTTCACTCCTTATTTATGCTTTAATTTCATAATTATTAGAAATAAAGATAAAATTGCAGTGATAAAGTTCGCTAAGATCATTGGCAAACTGTTTAAATGAATTCCGTAAATTAACCATAAAACAATTCCAATAAAAAAAACAATATACATTGTTAAAGATAGCCCTGAAGTATCTTTTGTTTTATACGTTTTAAAAACCTGTGGCAAAAATGATGCTGTCGTAATACACGCTGCTAACAAGCCAATAATTTCATAAAAATTAAGCACTTCTTTTTTATTTTTTAATTGCTTTCATTTATTATTTCCAAAAGACTAGAACCAAAAATGCGCACCAAACGCAACTATGCATGCTAACCTACTATGTTTACTATTTTTCCTGGAATAATAATTACTTTTTTAGGAGTTCTACCCTCTAATTGTGTAATTGTTTTTTCATGTTCTAAAACTGTTTTCTCTATTTCTTCTTTTGACAAATCTAACGAAAGTTCTAGCGTAAAACGCATTTTACCATTAAAGGAAATCGGATAATTCTTAGCACTTTCTACCAAATGTTTTGCATCAAAAACTGGAAAATCTGCCGTAGAAATAGATTTTTTATTTCCTAGTTTATTCCATAGTTCTTCTGAAATGTGAGGTGCATACGGAGATAATAAAATTAATAAAGGTTCTAATATAGCGCGCTTATTACATTTTAATGTGGTTAAATCATTTACCGCAATCATAAAGGTAGAAACAGAAGTGTTAAAAGAAAAACTCTCTATATCTTCTTGAACCTTCTTAATTGTTTTGTGTAAAACCTTTAACTCCTCTTTTGTTGCTTTCTCTTTTGAAACTTCAAAAATTTCTTCGTTAAAATAAAGTTTCCATAATTTCTTTAAAAAGGATGAAACTCCAGAAATACCAGAAGTTTTCCAAGGTTTTGCTTGTTCTAAAGGGCCTAAAAACATTTCGAATAAACGCAATGCATCTGCACCGTATTGGGCAACAATATCATCTGGGTTTACAACATTGTATTTAGACTTAGACATTTTTTCTACTTCACGCTTTACTTTGTAAACCCCATCTTCTAAAATAAATTCGGCATTTTTATAATCTGCATTTAAAGCATGGTTTTTAAAAGCATCAACATCCAACTCATCAGAGGCATTTACCAAAGAAACATCTGCATGAATAGCAGTCTTCACAATCATTACCATGTCTGCATAATTCGGATTCAAAAATCCTTTATCCATTAGATAGTTTTTAACGACTGTTTCAAATTCGTCATCAGAACTAAATAAATTTTTAGAAACAAGTACTGCAGGTATTTTATTTAGAACATCATCATTAGATTTTTCATCAGCACAACCACAACCTTCTTTCACAAAAGCAGTTGCTTTGTAAACAAAAGCAGAAGTTCCTAAGATCATCCCTTGATTAATTAATTTTTTTGCAAACTCATCTACAGGCACAATTCCTTTATCAAACAAGAATTTTTGCCAAAAACGCGCATACAATAAGTGTCCTGTTGCGTGTTCTGAGCCTCCAATATATAAATCTACTTCTTTCCAATAATCCAAGGCTTCTTTGCTTGCAAATTCTTCTGTATTTGTAGCATCCATATATCTATTAAAATACCAAGAACTTCCTGCCCAACCTGGCATTGTATTTAATTCTAAAGGATAGACCGTCTTATTTTTTAACTTCTCATTAGAGACTACTTTCTTTGCACGAGAATCCCAAGCCCATGCTGTTGCATTTCCTAAAGGTGGTTTCCCATCTTCTGTTGGTAAGTATTTTTCTACTTCTGGCAACACAATTGGCAGGTGTTTTGCGTCAATCATTTGAGGCATCCCGTCTTTATAATATACCGGAAATGGTTCTCCCCAATACCGTTGTCTGCTAAAAACAGCATCTCGCAAACGGTAATTTATTTTACCGTAACCAAAGCCCCGTTTCTCCATTTCAAAAATGGATAATTTTAATGCTTTCTTATATTTTAATCCTGATAAAAAATCTGAATTTGCAATTTTTGTTGCGTCTTTACCGGTGTGTGCTTCTTTAGAAATATCGACTCCCTCAAAAATATTAGGAATCGGAATTTCGAACTTTTTAGCAAAATCATAATCTCTTTGATCTCCACAAGGTACTGCCATTACAGCTCCCGTTCCGTAGTTTGCTAGTACGTAATCTCCAATCCAAATTTGAACCTTTTCACCAGAAAAAGGATGTATTGCATACGCTCCCGTAAATACACCAGAAATGGTTTTAACATCTGCCATTCGATCACGTTCAGAACGTTTTGCAGTGGCTGTAATATACTTTTCAACTGCACTTTTTTGAGCAGCTGTTGTAATCTTAGAAACCAACTCGTGCTCTGGAGCAAGCGTCATAAAAGAAACCCCAAAAATAGTATCTGGTCTTGTTGTAAAAACATCAATTTTATAAGACTTCTGGCCTGCGCTAGAAGAGACGTCTTTTTTACTTTCAGTTTTTTCAATCTTTTTTGGAAATTGAATTGCAGTATTAATTTTAGAAACCGCTAAAAGGACGTTTTCAATTACTTCTTCATTCGAAAAATGAACTATATTAAAGCCTTCATTTGTAAAATAAGTTGTTCTTGCTGCTTCATCTTCTTTGCCCGAAAACTCTATAATTATATTTTTTGCCAAGCATACATAATCTACCAAAAATGCACCAATAGTGTATTTTTTTCTGAATTTTGCCGCTCCTTTTTTATTTTTTAATTCATCCCAAAGAACCGCCTCTGCTTTCGATAAGTTTTGTCTTAGTTCTTTTAAAGCCTCTAGTTCTTTATAAGATAACTTTACTTCAGAGCTTACTTTCTCAGAACCATTAGCTACATCAAACGAAACCATAGCTCCTTGAGATCGACCAATCCAATTCGTTTGAGAATCTTTTAAAGGTTGCGGCCAATCTATGGTTTCTAAGCCATCTAATAGACGCTGTGCATACGCAGAAATTCGCATAGACCATTGTGTCATCTTTTTTCTAACAACAGGATGACTTCCTCGTTCTGAGAATCCGTTTACAATTTCATCATTTGCTAAAACGGTTCCCAAACCAGGGCACCAATTTACTTCTGTATCCGATAAAAAAGTTAAGCGGTATTGTAATAAAATTTCTTCTTGTTCTTTGTTAGAAGAAGCGTTCCATTCTTCCGCAGAAAAAGAGGTAATATCTTCATCTGATACAGCATTTACTTTCGCGTTTCCAGATTTTTTGAAAATTAAAATTAAAGTAGAAATGTCTTCTGCTTTGTCTGTGTCTTTATGATACCAAGAATTAAACAACTGAATAAAAATCCACTGTGTCCATTTATAATATTCGGGATTAGAAGTTCTTACTTCTGAACTCCAATCTAAAGAAAAACCAATTTTATCTAATTGTTTTCTATAGGTTGCAATGTTTGCTTCTGTGGTTTTTGCTGGGTGTTGTCCTGTCTGAATTGCGTATTGTTCTGCTGGTAAACCAAAAGAATCATACCCCTGCGGATGCAACACATTAAAGCCTTTATGACGCTTATAACGTGCATAAATATCACTTGCAATATACCCTAAAGGATGCCCAACATGCAAACCTGCACCACTTGGATACGGGAACATATCTAACACATAATATTTTGGCTTTTCAGAAGTATTTGAGGCTTTAAAAGTGTGATTTTCTGCCCAAAACTTTTGCCAATTTTCTTCTATTTCTTGATGATTGTATTGCATTTCTATTTACTTAATTAAGCGACAAATTTACGTTTAATCTTTCTAAGTGAAAAGCTACTTTACTTTAAATTAAAAGAGGCTTCCAATTTGTATTGGAAGCCTCTTTTAAAATTGTAATAATTGCTATTGTAGACAATCTAAATAACTAGCTGTTTTTTTTAAATATCCATAAAAATTAATCTTCTGACCCCGCTAATGTTATCGACACAGAAACCACCGTGTTTTCCCAACCCATTTTTAATGTCATGTTTTTATCAAATAACATAGAAAAAGCTTCTATACTTTTTTCTGATGTAGAAATTTTTCCTGAAACGCGAACTACATCTTCGTCTTGTTTATAAAAATAAGAACCCCAAACATTTCTTGCTGTACTCAAAATTACTGTCCAATCTGATTCTGAAGATGGTATTGTAAATAAAGAATAGGTTCCTGCTTTTACTGCTTTTCCTCCAAAAATTACATCTTTATAAAATGTAATTTCTGCTGCTTCGTTTGCTCCTGTTCTCCAAACTTTATCATTAGGCGCTAGTTTTGCTAAATCTCTTCCTTTTAATTGTGGCCTCCCATAAACAACCTTTACAACCTTGTCTGAGTTTCTATAACTACTTGGGTATGATGCTGCATCTAAAGGACTTAAGTCTAATTTAGGGAATTTTTGTGCAGAAATTTCTGTTGAACTAATTAAGGTGATTGCAAAAATTGCAATTGCTAATATTGATTTTTTCATTTTTATAAAATTAATTATTATTGATTTTCAAATTTGTCACAAAAAATAGAAAACCTTACGTTGGTTTCTATTAATTTTTTGTTAACTTTTAATGGCAATCGCAACCTGTATTGCAATTTCCTTTTTTCTTAGATGGAAAAACGTATTTCTTTACTAAGAAAAACAAAGCTAAAATCAACAATACATAAACGGCTATTTCTTGCATTATTTAAGAATTTGAAAAACAATTAGTGAACATACATAGGCCAAACCTGTCATCCCAAAAAGTTGAATTAAAGGCCATTTCCATGATTTAGTTTCGCGCTTTACAATAGCTAAAGTTGCCATACACTGCATTGCAAACGCGTAAAAAACTAATAAAGACATGCCCGCTGGGAAATTAAATATTTTTTTACCCGTTGCTGGATTAATTTCTGAGCGCATTTTCTCTTTAATAGTAGTCGTGTTTTCATCATCTGAACCTACACTATAAATAGTAGCTAAAGTACCTACAAACACCTCTCTAGCTGCAAAAGATGTAATTAAGGCAATTCCAATTTTCCAATCGTACCCCAAAGGTCTTATAGCTGGCTCTATAGACTTACCCATAATACCAATATAAGAATTTTCTAATTTTACCGCTGCAATTTTTTGCTGCAATTCATCGGCTCCTAAGTTTTTATTTGCTGCTTTTTCTATGGTATTTTGTTCAGCATTCTTGTAAGATTCTGGTCCGTTAGAAGCTAAAAACCACAAAACTACAGACAAGGCTAAAATAATTTTCCCTGCACCTAAAACAAAAGCTTTTGTTTTTTCTAAAACATCAAACAATACATTTTTTACAGAGGGTAATTTATAGTTAGGCATCTCTACCACAAAGAAAGAATTGCTTTTAATTTTTAAGGTTTTCTGTAAAATATAAGCTGCTAAAATTGCAGTCCCAAAACCCAAAGCATACAACATTAGTAATGTAAAAGCTTGTAAATTATAAAATCCAAATATTTTTGTGTCTGGTATAATTAACGAAATTAAAATTGCATAAACAGGCAGTCTTGCAGAACACGTTGTAAAAGGAACCACCAAAATAGTAATTAAACGTTCTTTCCAACTAGAAATGGTTCTTGTTGCCATAATTGCAGGAATTGCGCAGGCAGTCCCAGAAATTAATGGAATTATAGATTTTCCATTCATCCCAAAACGGCGCATAATTTTATCCATTAGAAAAACAACACGACTCATATAACCCGTTTCTTCTAAAACGGCAATAAACAAAAATAAAATAGCAATTTGTGGTATAAAAATAATAACACCACCAATACCTGGAATAATTCCTTCCACGATTAAATCTGATAAAACACCTGTTGGTAAATTACTTCTTGCAAAATCTGATAGTTCTGCAAAAGTAGTATCAATTAAATCCATTGGTAAAGAAGACCAATCAAAAATAGATTGAAAAATTAACAGTAAAACCAATAAGAAAATAAAATATCCGAAGATTCTATGTGTAAAAACCTTATCTAACTTAGCCCTTAAATCTTTCGCTTTGCTCTTATCTACTAGATATGTGTTTTTTAAAATTTTATTAATCTCTTGGTAGCGATAAATAGTTTCTTTGTGCTGGTATTTCTTTAATTTAGAAACATCTTTATTAAAAGACAATAGTTTTTCTTTTTCTTGTTTAGAAATTTCTTCTGGAAAATTCTTTTGTGTAACCATTAACCACAACTCATACAATGTGTAATTGGGGTTAATTGCTTTTAATTCATCAAAATACGCAGGGTCTATCTTCTTATTATCGCACATTGGTGTTGCTTTTGCAGCAACATGACATTTAATAATAGCCGCTTTTACGGCTTCAATTCCTTGATTTTTTCTAGCACTTATTAAAACAACTTCTGTGTTTAGTTCTTCTTTTAATGCTGTTAAATCAATAGAAATTCCTTTTCTAGTCATTTGGTCTACCATATTTATGGCTAAAACTGTAGGAATTTCTAAGTCTTTAATTTGAGAAAATAATAATAAATTTCGTTTTAAGTTTTCTACATCTGCAACTACTAAAATTACATCCGGAGATTCTTTTATATCTTTTTTAAGTAAGGTTTTTAAAACAATACTTTCGTCTACAGAAGTGGGGTTTATACTATAAGTTCCCGGTAAATCTGTAATTACTGCATTCTGTGTTGCAGACAGTTTACAGGATCCTTGTTTTTTATCTACCGTTACGCCTGGGTAATTTCCTACTTTCTGTGTTAAACCCGTAAGTTGATTAAAAAGTGAGGTTTTCCCTGTATTCGGATTTCCTATTAAAGCAACTTTTATATCTTTCTTAGACATGAATTATTCGCTTTTTAGAATTCTTATTTTTGAAGCTGTTTCTTTTCTAATTGCCAAATGACTTCCGTTTACGCAGATATATAGAGGATCTTTTAAGGGTGCTATTTGCACCAACTGCACCTCAGCGCCTGGCAAGCAACCCATTTCTAATAATTTTAACGGAATAGAATCTAAAGATTCTTCAGAAATATACCCCATTTCTCCAATATGTAAAGATGCTATTGTATTCAACGTTTTTTATTTGGACAGCAAATATAGCCATTTAGAATGATTCTAAACAGTTTATTGAGAGGCATATTCTTCCTTTAACAAAACAATATCTTTCTTTAACTTCTCCATATCTTCTTTTTCTGTGCCATCATAATAGCCTCTAATACGTTTTTCTTTGTCAACTAATACAAATTGCTCTGTATGTATAAAATCGTTTTCATCTCCGGTACCTTCATCTAAAACGGCAAAATAACTTTTTCTAGCCAGCTCATAAATATGCTTTTTAGCTCCTGTAGTTATATTCCACTTACCGTCTATAACCCCTTTTCTATCTGCATATTCTTTTAAAACAGTAACACTATCTATTTCGGGTGTTACAGAATGCGAAAGAAACATAATATCTGCATCCTTTTTATATAAATTTTGCAATTCACCCATATTATACGCCATGTTTATACAAATAGTTTGGCAACGCGTAAAAAAGAAATCTGCAACGTAAATTTTGTCTTTATAGTTTTTGTTCGTGATTTTCTCACCATTCTGATTGGTCAATTCAAAATCTGCAATCGTATGATCTTTGGTAATGTGTTTCATAGAAAAATCTACCAAACGCGGATTTACATCTGCAGGATTGTAAATTTTCAACTTTTCATCTACCTTTAATAATTGATAAAAAACAGGAATAACAACAACAGAAAAAAGGGCTAAAAAAATAAATGTTGGAATCGATTTTTTAAAGAATTTAAGCTCCATAGTTTTATTTTATTTTACAAAAATACGACTTAAAAACACCCTAGAAAAGCAAACAAAAACAAATGCTATCTAAAATATTTGTTAAATTAAAAAAGCAACCTTTAATAGTTCTTTTACACCTGTAATGAAAACCTTACATTTGTATCTTTTTTAATCTGATTTTACGCCGAATGGAAATATTAATAAAAGCATCTCAATTTATACTAAGTTTATCCTTACTAATTGTTTTGCACGAATTAGGGCATTTTATACCCGCAAAATTATTTAAAATTAAAGTAGAAAAATTCTACTTATTTTTTGATTATAAATTCTCAATTTTAAAGAAAAAAGTTGGTGATACTGTGTACGGTATTGGTTGGATTCCGCTAGGAGGATATGTAAAAATCTCTGGGATGATAGACGAAAGTATGGACACCGAGCAGCTAGCGCAACCAATGCAGTCTTGGGAATTTAGATCTAAACCAGCTTGGCAGCGTCTAATTGTTATGTTAGGTGGTGTTTTTGTAAACTTTATTTTAGGAATTTTTATCTACATTATGCTTATGTGGTCTTATGGTGAGCGGTATTTACCAAATGAAAATGTCAAAAACGGGGTTTGGGCAGACAATACATTAGCTAAAAACTTAGGTTTAAAAACAGGTGATAAAATTTTAAGTGTTGATGGTGAAAAAGTGAAAAAATTTCGCAGTTTACCTCTAGAATTTATCAACGGAAATACCTATCAAATTGAAAGAAATGGTGTTGTTTTAGATCAAGAAATTCCAGAAGATTTTATTTCTCAGTTAATGGATAGAGGTAAAAGTGCTGGTAACTTTTTAAATGTAAGATACCCATTTGTAATTGCAAATGTTCAAAAAGATTCTTTGAATGGTGCCGCAGATATTCAACCTAAAGATATTGTTACAGCAATTAATGGAAATGCTATTTCTTATTATGACGAAGCTAAACAAGCATTAGCGGAGTTTAAAGGACAAGATATTTCTATTACGGTAAAAAGAGGTGCAACCTCGAAAGAAATACCTGTAAAGGTTTCTAATTACGGAAATATAGGCGTTGTGTTTAGTGGAACTAGTCTTAAAGATTTAGAAAAATTAGGATATTACGATTTAGCAGATTTTAAATATTCTTTCTTAGAAGCAATTCCTGCAGGTTGGAATAAGTCTATAAAAACCTTAACAGATTACATGAAGCAGTTGAAAAAGATATTCAATCCAAGCACCGGTGCTTACAAAGGTTTGGGTGGTTTTATTTCTATTGGAAGTATTTTTCCTAGTGAATGGAGCGCACAATCTTTCTGGGAGATTACAGCCTTCTTATCTATTATGTTAGGTTTTATGAACTTATTACCAATACCTGCTCTAGACGGTGGACATGTAGTTTTTACACTTTGGGAAATGATTACCGGAAGAAAACCCGGAGATAAGTTCTTAGAATATGCACAAGTTGTTGGCTTTATTTTACTGATTACCTTATTACTTTTTGCAAATGGAAATGATGTATATAGACACTTAAAAGATTATTTTTAGAGAAAAAGAGCTTCTTTAAAAATTTAAAAGCCTCACAAATTAAATTTGTGAGGCTTTTTTTTAGCTTTAAAAATCATTAATCATAAAAGAATACATTTCTTTACTTCAGATTATACCTTTTATAGATTATAGCGCAAACCAAATAAAAGACTACTTGGTGGCATTGGTACAAAACCAGACTCTATATATTCTGCATTAAATATATTATTTGCAGTAACCGTAAAATTAAATTTATTAACAGCTACAATTACAGAAGCATCCCAAACATTATAACTTGTTCCAATTGTGCGCTCTGAATGTTTATAGATTATATTTTGTCTTACATTCTTAAATAGTTTACTCTCAAAACGAGTTATAAATTGGTGCTTTAAGGTATTTAAAGAATACCTTGATAAGTCTTTATTCTGATCTAAAATATCATCATTTAAATAATTATATCCAAAAGACAACGTTTGGTTGAACTCATTTAATTTAAAACGATAATCTGTATTTAACTCAAAACCTTTGGTATTTACTTTTGCAATATTTGTTGCTTCATACTTTGATGTTACATCTGGTCTAATAAAATCAATTAAATTATCAGCATCTCTATTAAAAATAGCCACAGAAGATGTAAATCTTCCAGAATTAAACTTCAATCCAATTTCTTGAGCAAACGCTTCTTCTGGTTTTAAATTAGAATTTCCAATTGTATTGCTATCATTATAATACAAATCTGTATACGTAGGTATTCTGTAAGTAACACCTAAATTACCATAGGCTTTTAAATTATCAGACAATTTAAAACCGATATCCAACCCTGGAAAAGCATGAAATTTAAAATCAGAAAAATACGTAATCGCAACACCTGGAGTAATGTCTATTTTACCATCTGCAAATTTAAAACGGTGTTCTAAAAATAAGTTTGCCATGGTTCTATTTCTCTTTCCTAAATTATTACTGCTTATAAAAACTCTAGAAATATCTACGCCAAAACCAGTAATACCTTTATCTGAGGTGTAAGAAGCATTTGTTTCTACACCCACTTTATTAGTAATATGTAAGTTTCTATAAACACTTGGGTTGTCTCTTATATACACATATTCATCCTCACCTCTTTTCCAATAAACTCTTGGAGTAATTTTAAATTTCTCCGTTCTAAAAGTAGTAGAAGCACCAAACAAACTACTCTGTGTTTCTTCATATTGTTCTGTTGCAGTTGCACTTGCATAGAATCCGTTTGCTCCGAATTTTTTATCGAAAAAAGTAGCGATTACTTCGATAGGTTGTTCTTTCTTATTAAAAACACCTTTTAATAAATAGTTTTTATTTTCATAATCAGAATTATGTCTATATCCATCTGAAGTTAAAATACCAACATGAGCAATTAATGATGAATTTTCAAATTCTTTACCAACAGTTACAGAACCATTTAATTGTCCGAAAGAACCTGCTTCTATATTTACAGAAGTAGTGTTTTCTAATGTACTTTTTGTTACAATATTTATAGCGCCAGTAAATGCGTTTTGTCCGAAAACTCTTGCAGCCGGACCTTTAATAATTTCTATTCTCTCGATAACTTCAACTGGCAAAGCGGCATTCATTGTATGATGTCCTGTCTGTGCATCATCCATTTTAATACCGTCTATTAACAATAATGTTTGATCAAAACCACCACCTCTAATGTATAAATCTGCTTGGCTACCGGCAGATCCTCTTCTCCTAATATCTACACCAGCAACTTGCTGTAACAAATCTGCAACGTTTGTAGCAGCACTGTTTTTAATAAATGCCGCGGAAATAACTTGTATGGTTCTTGCATTCTCTTTAAAAGGTAAATCTATTCTAGTAGATTTTATTAAAATAGTATCTAGCGCCTGTATTTCTTTTTTTCCTTGAGAAAAAAGATTCAAATGCAAAATTAAAACTGCAATAATTAGTAATTTACTTTGGTTCATTTTAAGTGTTATTTTAGTTTAAATACAGTACAAAAGTCGTAACTTTCCGGACGACTAAACTAGTCCAGTTTCGAAATGATTGATAGTCCGGTAAATATAATACTAAAACAACTCATTGATTTTGATAAATCAATGGTGCAACCCGTGTATATTCAAGTTTCACAACAAATTGCAAATGCCATACAGCGAAAGTATTTAACCAAAGGCACTAAACTACCCGGAACCCGTGTGTTAGGGCACTTATTAAAAGTACATAGAAATACTGCAGTTGCTATTTACGAAGAGTTGGCATCCCAAGGTTGGGTTGAAGTCATACCAAATAAAGGCACATTTATTTTAGAGCCCGATCAGAAAATAAAAAAAATTAAGGTATCATCACAAAAAATAGAGGAAGCATACTCATACGCTAAAACAACAGGATTTCCTTTTCAAAAATCCTTTCACTTAGCATCCACAGTGCAACTAACAAACGCTAAATATAGTATTAATGATGGAAAACCAGATGTACGTTTGCATCCGGTACATCAATTTACGAGGTGGTACAGCGCTGCTATGAAGCGTAAAACATTGATAAAGAAATGGAACGAACCAAAGGAACATTCCTATTCTTTATTTCAAACACAGCTCTGTAACTATTTAAATGCAACGAGAGGTTTTCATATAAGTCCAAATAATCTATTAAGCACTCGTAGTTCAGAAATGAGCTTATACATTGTGTCTCAATTATTGATAAAGCAAAATGATGTCGTAGTAGTAGGTAATTTGAGTAATTATGCTTCTAATATGATTTTTCAACAAGCGGATGCAAATATCAAAACCATTCCTGTGGACGCGGAAGGTTTAGATATTGGGTATATTAAAAAACATTTTGTAAAAAACAGTATTAGATGCGTTTACATCTGCGCTCAAAGAGATTACCCTACAACGGTAACCTTAAGCCCAGAGCGTCGATTAGCGCTGCTGCAACTTGCAAAAGAGTTTGGTTTTGCTATTATAGAAGATGATTATGATTATGATTTTCAGTTTGAAGGTTCTGCAATGTTACCAATGGCAAGCGCAGGTGCAAATGGTATGGTTATTTATTTAGGAAAACTAGGACAATCTTTATTTCCTAGTTTTCAAACAGGGTTTGTGGTAGCACCAGCAAACCTAATTTCTGAAGCCACAAATTATTTGCAATTGCTAGATAAACAAGGCGATTTTATACAAGAACAGATGTTATCTGAATTAATTATTGAAGGGGAAATTTATCGACTGATGAAAAAAAATGTAGTCATCTATAAACAAAGGCTTGATTGTTTATGTGAACTATTAACAGAACACTTTAAAGATATTGCATATTGGGAAATACCTTCTGGAGGATTGACAATTTGGTTACAATTTAATCCTAAAATATCATTAGTAAAACTAGCTAAAGAAACAGAAAAAAATAATTTATTTCTTCCCAAAACCATACTTTATCAAGATAAAAACACCTGTGCTATTCGTTTTGGATTTGGGCATTTAAATACAGAGGAAATAGCAATTGTCATTCAAAAATTAAAAAATGCTTATGAAAAGGTGTTTAGTACATCAATTTAAATTCCGCTTTTCAACAAAAAAACGAGTTAAAAGCTGGGCACACTCTTTTTCTAAAACGCCACCAACTACTACTGTTTTAGGATGCAATGTGGTCTTTAAATTGATAAAACCTCTTTCTGGCTCAGAAGCACCGTACACAATTTTACCAACTTGCGCCCAGTAACTGGCACCAGCGCACATCTGGCAAGGCTCTAAAGTAACATACAGCGTGCAATCCTTTAAATATTTTCCGCCTAAAAAATCTGCTGCAGAAGTAAATGCCTGCATTTCTGCATGCGCTGTTACATCATTTAACATTTCTGTTAAGTTATGTGCTCTTGCAATTATTTGGTCTTTAAAAACAACTATTGCTCCTACAGGAATTTCTCCTTTTCCAAAAGCGGTTTCTGCTTCCTGAAAAGCTTTTTTCATAAAATAAACATCATCAAAAGGCTGTATCATGGAGTATTGATTAAGAAAGACAAAATTAAGTAAAATATTTGCGATAGCTTTGTATTTATAAAGCAACTGTTTTATCAATATAAAATTGGAAGTTGTATTTTTGTAACCGAATGAAGAATTTGTTAGACAACATATCAAATCCGAAAGATTTAAGAAAACTAAATCCTACTCAATTGCCACAGTTGGCCAAAGAGTTACGTGCATTTATTATTAATGTTATTGCTACAAAAGAAGGGCATTTAGGCGCAAGTTTAGGAGTTATAGAACTTACCATTGCAATTCATTATTTGTTTGATACTCCAAATGATTTACTCGTTTGGGATGTTGGACACCAAGCATACGGCCATAAAATTTTAACGGAAAGAAAGGCTATTTTTCACACCAACAGACAATTTGGTGGCATTGCAGGATTCCCATCCAGAAAAGAAAGCGTATTTGATGCTTTTGGCGTGGGGCATTCTTCCACTTCTATTTCTGCAGCTTTAGGAATGGCAATCGCATCTAACCTAAAAGGTCAGACCGAAAAACAACACATTGCTGTTATTGGAGATGCTTCTATTGCCAGCGGAATGGCTTTTGAAGCACTAAACCATGCGGGGGTTTCTAAAGCAAATTTACTCATCATTTTAAACGACAACGCTATCGGAATAGATCCTTCTGTTGGTGCTCTTAAAGAATATTTAACTAGGGTAAAGACAGATAGAAAGCTAGCCGCGCAAAACAATATTATAAAAGCCTTAAATTTTGATTATTCTGGTCCAATTGATGGCCATAATTTACCGAAGGTATTGGCTGAATTAGAACGCTTAAAATCTGTGAAAGGTCCTAAGTTTCTTCATGTAATTACCACCAAAGGTAAAGGATTACAGAAAGCAGAAGAAGACCAAGTAACCTATCATGCGCCTGGAAAATTTGATAAAATTTCTGGTGTGCGCATCAAGAAAGCAGCAAGTTTATATACAAAATATCAAGATGTTTTTGGAAAAACAATTGTAGAATTAGCAACACAAAACAATAAAATCATAGGAATTACGCCTGCAATGTTAACAGGAAGTTCGCTAAAATTTATGTTTGAAAAATTCCCAAAAAGAACTTTTGATGTAGGTATTGCAGAACAACATGCAGTAACATTAGCCGCAGGAATGGCAACACAAGGCTTAATTCCATATTGTAATATTTATTCCACTTTTTTACAACGTGCTTACGACCAAGTAATACATGATGTCGCTTTACAAAATTTACCGGTTATTTTTTGTTTAGACAGAGCTGGCCTTGTAGGTGAAGACGGAGCTACACATCATGGTGTTTTTGATTTAGCCTACTTGCGTAGCATTCCTAATTTAATTGTTTTTGCACCCAGTAACGAAGTTGAATTGCGAAATATTTTATATACAGCCCAATTAGGTTTAAAACATCCGATTGCCATTCGATATCCAAGAGGAACTGGAAACATTATTGATTGGCAACAACCTTTTGCAGCAATAGAAATCGGAAGAGGGGTTTGTTTAAAAGAAGGCAAAAATATTGCGGTTTTATCTGTTGGAACAATTGCTAAAAATGTTTCTGATGCTATAGATCTGTTAGATAATAAAAGTGAAATTGCACATTATGATATGCGTTTTGTAAAACCTTTGGATGCACCATTATTACATACTATTTTTAAAACGTATGCAACGCTTATTACTATTGAAGATGGTGCAATCAGTGGCGGATTTGGAAGCGCTATTTTAGAATTTGCAGCTACTCAAAACTACAAAAATGATGTGATTTTAAAAGGCATTCCCGATACATTTATTGAGCATGGATCGGTCAATAAACTCCATGAAACACTGAAGCTTGACAGCCAACATCTGAAGCAATTCATATCCGATTTAATCCAAAAAAAAGGGAGGCCTTAAAGACCTCCCTTTATTATTACACCCACTACGTTTTACATCGGAACCTCTAAGGTTTCCTTTTTACTTAGTTCTAATTTAACGTATTTTAAAACATCTTTCAACTTGTAAACGATTACCGCTTCTTGCCCTACCAATTTGAAAGGAATGTCCTCGGTTACTTCTTCTTTAGCAGTTTGGTATCTAAAATCTCCCTCCATTTCAAGGGTGTTGTTCCTGGCTTTATTTTTAATAAAACCCTGGTATAAACCCGGTTTCTGAAATTTTAGGGTACTGTATTTATGTTTAAAATAGATTCCTTGCATTTCAATTTGTTTGGTGTTTAAATCGAATTTTGGATCTAAAACTACATAGATTGAATAGCCAGAACCTCCGCCTCTAATGGGAGAACTCCATGATGTGTAATACGATTCAGTTTTGTTTATGAATGTATTTGATACTAGGTTGAGCTTACTCGCACAACCCAATATTATGATAAAAAAAACAACTCTCAAAGCAACCATCTTCATAAAGAAGGATTTAGTTTTTAATAAATTTTAGCGTTTGATTTGTATTCCCAACTTTCAAGTTCACAAAATAAACGCCTGAAGTCAATGCGCGCACATCTACTTTTTGGTTGTTTAAGATGCCCTTTAAAATTCTTTTTCCTGTCAGGTTATAAATTTCATAGTCAACAGTCGCGCTAAAGTCTAGCGTTGTACTTCTAAATTTTAACATATCCTGTGTCGGGTTTGGGTATAAAAAAACATCCGTAGTTTTACTAAAGTCATTTGTTGCTAAAGTTCCCCCAACAGTGGTTTCAAACATTCCATTTCCATGAGTCCCAATTAATAATCTATTGTCTGAAGGTCTATAAGCGAGGCTACTTACCACTGCCAATCCGATAGTATTAGCACCTTCGATATCCCAATTATCATTTACAGGATCTGAATTACTGTAGAGTCCTCTTGCGGTTCCTACGAAATATTTAATTTCACTCCCTACGGTGGTCACTGCGGCAGACCGAATGGAGTGTGCGGATAAGTTTTGTTCTACCAGAGTCCAATCTGGATTAGCAGTAGTAGCATTGGTGGTTAAAAAAATACTATTAATTCCATAGTTTGCATACACCGCCAATACAATGTCTTTATTGGTGGGGTGAATCGCTAAACCGCTCACAACAGAACCTCCATTTGTGTTAGCAGTAGCGGGAGTAATATTTACAGCCTCACTTAAGTTTTCCGTATTAATTGGGTCATTAAACCTAAAAATTCCTCCGCTTTCTCCACCGAGTAACATATAGCTGCTTGCGGCATCATAAGTACCTCTTGTGGTTGCAAAAGTTCTTAAGTCTTCATTGGTGCTTAAAGTACCGGCATTGTCCCAAGTATCTGCTTCAACCGTTGTTGCAATCGCTGTTTTATAGAGGGTTGGTTTTCCTGCATAGTACAAATAGTCATTATTGTCCGGGTCTAAATAAAAATAAGTAATAAATAGCGCGTCATTTCCAGTTGGTGACCCATCTGGCTGCGGGTAACCCCATCCATCATTGTATCGATACATATTTCCTTGCTGGGTTCCGAGATAAAGTTGTGTTAAGTTCTTTAATTTCCCTATACCAACAGCAACTCCATCACCTGACCCTACAGAACTCATTGAGGTATTGTTACCCTGGTTTAAACCTAAAGTCGCATCTACGCCTCCTACTTTAGTTCCGTTATCTTGCGCACCTCCAATTACCATATCACTTCCTGTTGTTGGGTCTAATGCTACATGGTAAAACTGGTAGGTTACGTAATCATTATTTAAACTTGCCCATTCAATGCTCGCAGCCGTAATGTTAACCGTTTTATGAACGCCACCATCTGTACCACTAAAAAGAATATTATCATTAAAAGGGTCAAATTCTAACGCGTGAATATCTGAGTGGTGTTTAACACCTCCAACGCTGTAGGTCGCATAGCCTGTATTGTTAGCATAGCCTCCAATCCTTGCAAAGGTTGCATCATTGACTATGTCTTCAATTTTATACACATTTGTCCCTCCAATGACTACGAAGTTTTCGTCATCTGCTTTTACCGATACGACTAAATCATAACCCCCTTGCACGGCAAAAGGATCATTTCCTGATGAATCACCACCATCTTCATCTGGTAGTTTGGACGAATAATCCGTCCATGTATCAGTACTTAAATCATATTTCCATAAATCGGCTTCAATGCCTTCTTCTCCGTTGACATAAAGCGCATAAATAACATTGGTGTTTGAAGGGGCTTCTGCTAATACTATTCTACCCGTTGGTGCCCAATCAGTCTTACTACTTGGTGAAATCTGTACCCAAGAACCATTTCCTGTTGGAGAAGTCCATACGCCATCGCCTTGAAAACTAGCAAAAACGCTACCGTTGGATGCAATAACAACATCAGTCCAGCCACTAGGACCATCTTTTTCAGGAGTTAGATTTGTGCCATCAAAACTGTACAATTTTTGATAAGTAGCAATAAACAATTCTCCGCTTACGGGATTTACTTCTAAAGCATTAATCATATCAGCATATACATCAAAAACTGTAAATTCACTATCGTTAATATTAGTTATTTTTGTCCATGTCACACCACTATCAGTTGATTTCCAAACACCATTACCGTTGTAGAAGGCTCCTAAAGAAGCAGAGTTTCCAGACAATTCCCCCGTTCCATAATACCACTTATTTTGATGCCCATCTCTTGGATCTTGCGCCAAGGCTGTCACATTATGAATTTCATCATTCGCAGAGACTTTAGTCCAGCTATCTCCACCATTAGTGGTTCTAAACAAACCACTACTAACACCACCAGAAAGCATGGTTTGACTCGTATTATCCGACAAATCAACCGCAAATGCTCTTGTTCTCCCGCCTAAATTTGAGGGCCCTCTTGAAGTATATGTGCTAGAAGACATTCTTCTACTCAATTGTGCCTGTTGCTTTATTGAAAGTGTATTTTCCAGCTCTTGCTGTTTTTCCTCCATTGGAATAAGCCCTGTATTTGGATTTTTCTGCATGTTAAGTTCATACAATTCTCTTTCTATGGAATAAACTCTTCTTTCTTCTTGTGTCTTCTTCTTCTTCTTTATTTTTCCTGTTTTTAAAATTGAATCTTTCCTGTTTTGCTGACACGATTGAAAAACGAAAACAATGGCTAACACAAAGACAATAATTAAAGGATAATTTTTTCTTATAATCTTATTTTTTTTCATAATCTTATTTTTTTCAGAAACCAAATATAAGACAATAGAATAATCTTAAATAATATTTCCACTTAACTTTTTGTACATTCTTATTGCATAACTGTCAGACATACCAGAAACATAACTACAAATTAGCATAATTCTATTGTATAAATTATTGGTTTCCGTTTTGTATTCTTCCGGTATCAAATTTAACACGAGTTTGTCATAATTAGATTGATTTCCATCAAACTTATTGTTTAAAGCTGTTACAAAAACATCTAACAAATCTGCTATAATTTTATAACCTGCAACCTCTTTTTCTACTACTTCTTTACTATTATATATTTTATCAACACTTATTTTAATAATATCATTAATTTGAGCTTCGTACTTGCATTTCTCTAATAAAGATTTTTCAAAAGTACCCGCTAAAATTGCAGCTTCATTTGCTAAAAAAATAGCTACAGCTTCATTAATTAATACGCCAATTGCCAGAGCGCGCAAATAACTTACCCTGTCTTTTTTGTGTTGTAATGAATGGTATTTTTTGATATCAATCGTATCTTTGACCAACTTAATCATAAACTCTAAAGCGAATTCCTCGTCTATTAAACCAAGATTAATTCCGTCTTCAAAATCTATAATTGTATAACAAATATCATCTGCCGCTTCCACCAGATAAGCTAAAGGATGTCGATAAAAAGAAATATCTTCCGTTTTAGATTTTTGTAGTAAACCTAAATCTTTCGCCACGTCTAAAAATTCTAATTTTTCTGACTGAAAAAATCCATACTTTTTATCTACAATATGATTGGTTGGGTTTTTCGGAAGACTTTCTTTCGGGTACTTTAAGAAGGCTCCTAAAGTTGCGTAAGACAAACGCAAACCTCCAAAAACACCCTCTCTAGATTCTGTTAAAATCTTAAATCCGTTTGCATTTCCTTCAAAGTCTATTAAGTCTTGATATTCTTTATCTGTAAGTTTCCCTTTATATTTTGCACCGTTTCCTGTTTTAAAATACTCGCCAATAGCTTTTTCTCCGGAATGCCCAAAAGGCGGATTCCCGATATCATGGGTTACTGAAGCAGCTGCAACTATGGCACCAAAATCATTAAAAGTATATCCTAAAGCTACTAAGTTTGGGTGCCTTTCTAACAACACTTTACCAACCCTTCTTCCTAAAGTTCTACCAACAACAGACACTTCTAAACTATGCGTTAAACGCGTATGTACAAAATCTGTTTCAGATAACGGAATTACCTGTGTTTTATCTTGTAAACTCCTAAATGCTGATGAAAATATAATTCTATCAAAATCTACATCAAAACCCAAACGGGTTTCGTCTTGTGCATCTCTTGGTCGTTTTTGTGTGTCGCCAGAGCGTTTTAAAGAAAGTAGTTGTTCCCAGTTCATCATAATTATAAAATATTGTCTAAATTAAACAAAAAAAAGAAGCCTTTCGACCTCTCTTTTTATCAGTTTTGTAATAAAAAACAATCTACTCGATTATCCTTCGCAACTTGCACAATCTTTCTTTTGTTTAAATTTTTGTGCTGCATTCATACTGTGTTGGTAATACATAGATTTTACACCTAGTTTCCAAGCCGTAATATACACATCGTTTACTTCTTTAATTGGCATATCTGGGTGTACCATAATATTTATAGATTGCCCTTGATCTATATGCGTTTGTCTGTTTGCTGCTTGATACACAATTACTTTTTGATCTATTTCTGAATAGGTTTTAAAAACGTCTTTTTCTGCATCTGTTAAAATACTTAAATGTTGCACAGAACCATCATTATCTCTAATACTTTTCCAAACATCTGAAGTACTTTGTCCTTTTGCTTCTAATAATTTTTCTAAAACCGGATTTCTAATGGTTGTTTTAATTTTTGCAATATCTTTTACATAAATATTAGACCAAATTGGCTCGATACCCTGTGATACTTGCCCTAAAATAAAGGCAGATGATGTTGTAGGTGCTATTGCATTTAAAGTGGTGTTACGTCTACCGTACCCTTTTAATACTGCTGGCTCTCCATACATTTTTGCCATTTCTTCTGACGCTTTGTAGGATTTTTCTTTGATAAACTTAAATATTTCTGTATTTAAGTTATACGCTTCTTGACTATCAAATGCCAACATTTTAGATTGTAATAAAGAATGCCAACCTAAAGCTCCTAAACCTAAAGCTCTGTTTTCTTTTGCAAAGTTGTAGGCTTTTTCCATAAAACGAAATGTAAACTGATCGTCTCTATCTGGAGAATCTTTAAACACTTCTAATTTAGTAATAAACTCTTGCATTACTGCATCTAAAAAGAAAGCTAAAGTTTCTACTGCATCCGTATCTTTCCACTCCTCATAATGCACCAAGTTAATTGATGATAAACAACAAACAAAAGACCAATCTTCATTAGAAGGTAACATTATTTCTGTACACAGATTACTGGCATAAATCTCATGCTTATTATCTTTATAAACATCTACGGTTCCGTTATTTGCATTGTCTCTAAACAAAATATAAGGATACCCTATCTCACCTCTTCTTTGTAAAATTTTTGCCCAAATACCTCTCTTTTCTGTATCTCCAGCAATCATTTCTTCCATCCATTGGTCACTTACCGTAACACCATGGGTTAATTCTTGTATTGGGTTTCCTTCCGTTCCTATTTCTAAAAACTCTTTAATATCTTTATGATCAACAGGTAAATAAGGAGAAAAACGTCCACGTCTTACAGAACCTTGACTTACAACATCAACCATTTTTTCAAATAATTGCATAATATGAACAGAACCAGATGATGACCCATTATTTTTTACATCTGCACCTCTTTCACGTAACTTACCAAAGTACCCAGAAGTACCTCCACCTAATTTAGACATCATACCTACTTCAGACTGTGAGTATAAAATATCTCCCATATCATCTGCTACATGCGAACCAAAACAGCTAATAGGCAACCCTCTTTTCTTTCCAAAATTAGACCAAACTGGTGACGATAAAGAAAAATAACCTGCAGCCATATATTTGTAAAACTTATCTGAAAACCCTTTAATTTTCAAGATGCGTTCTGCATTATCTGCTATCTCACGTATTCTTTCTTCTGGTGTTGTATCTCCTGTTAAATAACCAGACTCTAAAAATTTGCGACTGTTTTCTGTTAACCAACTAATTTCTGGTTCTTTTTGTTTTTCGAGAATTTCTTTTCTTGCAGTGTTAGCTGCTTGAATTAATTGTTCGTGCTCTGTAAGATGAGTGGTCTTAGTTTCGGTTTGGTTCATATATTTAAAATAAGTCGTCGCTAGTTATACTTTTAGTTCTTTTGCTGTAATTAATAGATCTTTTTACAAAGAAATCTCCATGTTTGGTTCCAATAATTTCATCATCAAACCAATCTGTTTCAGATAATAAAACGGCATCAATTTCAAATATTTTTGTTATACCTATACTTGCCAATGATTTATTAAATCTATTTTTTACAAATTCTTTTATTACCTTTTTAGGTAAGAAGTCTAATTCTCCTTTTTCAAAAATCCAATCAATTATTTTACTTTCAGAGAGAAAAGCTTCTCTACAAGTTTCTTGAACCATTAAACTATGATCCTCATCAAACCAATCTGGATTTTCTTCTTTTATAATTTTAATAATATCGATACCAAAATCTCCGTGAATTTGCTCTTCTTTAGAAGTCGCTTCTACTACATTAGAAATTCCTTTTAATACATTTTTATGCTTGTTAAAAGCCATTATAATCAAAAACTGAGAAAATAAAGACACATGCTCTATAAATAAAGAAAACAAAATAATAGATTCAGAAAATTCTTTATTGTCTTCACTTTTAACATTCTTTAGAGCTCCCTCTAAATAATTTACTCGCCTCATCATTACTGGGTTCTTCTTTAAGTTTTGAAACTCGTTGTTTAACCCTAAAATCTCTAGTAAGTGCGAATATGCGTCATGATGACGTACTTCACTTTCTGCAAACGTAGACCCAACCGCACCAATTTCTGGCTTCGGCATTTTCTTGTAAATATCTCCCCAAAATGTTTTAACCGCTACTTCTATCTGAGAAATTGCCAACATGGTGTTTTTTATAGCACCTTGTTCTACTTCTGTTAGTGTAGCTTTAAAATCTTGTATATCACTTGTGTAATTAAACTCTGTATGAATCCAATAAGAGTGTCTAATAGCATCTACATAATCCGTTAAAGCAGGATAATCATAAGGCTTTAAGTTTAGTCTCTTTTCAAAAACATTTCTTTTTCTGCTTCTGGTTTGCTCATTTCTATATAGGATGTATGCTTTCGCAACATCCTGAAAAGGACTGTTCATTAATTTAAGCTCTACAATATCTTGAACCTGCTCAACTGTGGGTGTATATTTTGGTTCATTTGACTTTGTTTCTAACAAAGTTTCGTTTACACTATGAGATATTGCAATAGCGTCGCTTTTAGAACCATTGTTCACTGAAAGCATCGCTTTTTCAATCGCTTTTGTAATTTTTTCTAACTCAAAAATACTGATTTCAGAGTCTCTTTTTATGATATGAGTAATTTCCACGATAAAATATTGTTATTTAATAATTAAATTGGGTCTTACAAAGATTGGGCTTTTTCGTTTTAAATGAAAGCCATACTTATTCACAAAACCATTGAAGTTTTTAACAATCTGACTTTTTTTGAAAAAAACAACAAATTTAAATAATTATACAAACAGCTTATTATCAAGTGTTTGTAATGATAAAAAAAGCTAAGTTCTTGCTACTGCTGACATTCCTAAAAAGCACTTTGAAAAATAAAATTTTTAAGATAAAAAATTATAAAAAATAAAATTATTGAGAATACGTTTTTTAAAGGTGTTATTTAGAATTTTTATACATAGAGAGAAGTATTTTATTTTATTTTTGCTCATTCATTTTTGAAGTATCTTTGTAAAAAGTTTTTTCAATGAAAAATAGGTTTCCGAAAATAGTGAAAATCGCTATTATTTCTGTTTATTTAATCTTTTTGGCCGGTGCAATTGTAAGAATGACCGGTTCTGGAATGGGTTGTCCAGATTGGCCTAAATGTTTTGGTTATTACATTCCGCCAACTTCTGAAGAACAAATTACTTGGAAACCCAATACAACCTATAAAGAAGGTTTTATAATTATTAAAGACGAAGTATTATTTGTTGCCGAAAGCGATTTAAAAACGGAAAAAAACTTTAATATAAAAAATTGGTCAGCATACACAAAACACGGTTATAACAAATTTAATAAGTTTCATACTTGGACAGAATACATTAATAGACTCGTTTCTGTTTTAGCTGGTTTTGTGTTTCTATTTCTTATCCACGGAGCCTATAAGTTAAGAAAAACTGATAAAAGAATTCCACGATTAGCATTCGGCGCCTTCTTTTTAATGTTATTTGAGGCTTGGTTAGGAAAAACAGTTGTAGATACTAATTTAACCCCCGCAATTATTACCGTTCACATGGTAATTGGTTTAATAATCATTGGGCTCTTATTATGGTTGAGATTTATTGTTACTAATAAAAAGATAATCTACAAATACAACGCACTCTTTAATAAATTATTAATTATTTCTGTAATTTTCTCATTGATACAAATTGCTATGGGAACACAAGTAAGGCAATTTATAGACGAACAGGTGAAATTATATGGTTTTGAAAACAAGAACCACAGTTTAATGAATCCTAGTTTTAAATTTTACTTTCATAGATCTTTTACCATTGCAATTGTTTTAGTAAACTTAGGAATGTTTTATCTAAATCAATTAAAAAACTTGGGATATACACTGGTAAATTGGATTGTTTTCTTAATTTTCTTAGAAGCAATTACAGGTATTTTAATGTATTATGCAGAAATTCCTATTGGCACGCAGGCAATCCATTTGTTAGCAGGTGCACTTTTATTTGGATTACAATTTTACTTGTGGCTACAAAACCGCTATGCTAAATAAAATAGTATTCAGTAGCAGTTGGCAATAGATGCTTCTCACTGTAATGCAAACAAGTACTTAAAATAAAACTACTAACAATACCGCAGTAAGAAACTGATTACTGTAAACTGACACCGCAACTGAAAACTGAGACTAAAACCTACGGATGTGCATTCACCCAAACAACGCCATCAGAAAAGTATTCTTTTTTCCAGATTGGAACCGTTTCCTTTAGGGTATCAATTGCAAATTCACAAGCTGCAAAAGCTGCTTTTCTATGCTTAGAAGAAACAGCAATTATAACAGGAATGTCTCCTATTTTCAAAACTCCTTCTGCATGATGCACAGCAATTTTATAAATATCAAACTTTTCTAAAGTTAGTTCTGCAATCTTTTGCATTTCCTTAATTGCCATTGGTTTGTATGTAGAAAAATCTAATTGTGTTACTTCTTTTCCTTGAGTATCATTTCTAACGGTTCCTATAAATGCAGAAATTCCGCCACAAGAATCATCCTCTACAAAACGGTAGCATTCTTGTAAATTTAATTTGTCTGAAGTTATTTTTATGGAAGTTCTCTGCATTGTGCAACAAAAATAGGAAAACAAATTTGTATTTTTGTATTATACTATAAAATCAAAAGTTCTCGATACAATTTCAATTAAAAATTGAAATCATTCGAACGGGAATTATTAAAATATCTATGAAAAATATATTCAGAATTATTAGCTTTTTAGAAGGAATCTCTTATTTATTATTGCTATTTATTGCGGTACCAATTAAATACTTTCAAGGAGATGTTTCCTACGTGAAAATGCTAGGAATGCCGCATGGAATTTTATTTATGAGCTATGTTGTTTTAGCAATTGTTATTCAAAAGCAAATGAAATGGAATCTAAAAAATTTAGGAATTGTTATACTTGCCTCTGTTATTCCTTTTGGAACTTTTTATGTGGATAAAAAATATTTACAGAAATAAACAAGTACTATTGCATCCAGAAAAACAAGAAGGCTCATAGGGAGTATTAAGAACTAAGGTTGTGTAAAATTGTTTTTTACTTTCTAAAGATCAAGAAAGCTTTTAACCTCCACTAACTGGCGGAATAATAGCGACAACGTCATTGCTTTTTAACAGTAGCGCATCTTCGGCATACGCTTCATTGACTGCAATAGCATAAGAGTCTATATTTTTTAGCCGTGGGTATTTCTCTTTTAAAACAGCTTTAAATGCACCAATAGAAATGGAACTTGATACTACTAGATCCAGTTCACTTTCGCCAATTAAATCAGCAGTAATACCAAAAAAGAGGGTTTTAATATTCATACTTCAAAACTAATTAAAACAAACTTAATCTAAACAAGAAACCATCGTTTTTAATTCCTGCATAATTGGATTTCACATAGTCTATTCGTAAAAAACGCCATTTACCAAAACCTATATTACCTAATCCAACGGAATACTCTGTATATGGATTTTTATCTGTCATAAATAAAGTCTTTACTCCTCCAACCAAATGAAAATTCAATTTATTAAGCAATGGAATTTTACTTAAAACAGCTCCTTTGAAATTATGCTCAACATGTGCTTCTGCATATTTATCATTCGTGTAAAACTTGTAATAATCTAGAAGTCCAAAACTATTTAATTGGTTAACCGTAACAAAGTTTAACTGATTACCATTGGCTTGTAAATTATCCATAAAAGCAATGTCTTTCTTTTTTAGAAATAATCCTCCTTTAACATTATAAGTTAAATCTCCATAATTACCTGCACTAATATCTTGTTTTAAATTAGCTGTAAATAAATCTGAATTTAAATTAGCATTTGACGCTGCAAAATTCTTCCTATAATTTACAGTTAAAGAAGGGTACTTCTCATTACCCATATTAAACTTTCTATCTGGGTATGATAAATACTTCTGATTAAAAATAAATGTTGCGCCAATATTTAAAGTTGCTATTTTGTGAGCTGTAAATGCAGCGTTCTCGTAATCTGTTTTATCTAAAGGATTGTTAGATGTATAAGGAGCATTCTTACTTTGTCTTGCAAAAGAGTAATTATTGGTATTAAAAAGTGGCTTTCTATTTGCGTACTCTAAAGATGTTGAAAAGAAAATTCCATTTTTAATTTCTTCTGAATAGGTAATTTTTGCAAACTCTTTTTCGTAAATTTTAAAATAATTATCTCTTAAATATAACGATATAATTGTATTGTCTAAAGCAGAAATTGGTTCTCTACCGTTAAATTGTGCAGTTGTAACTCCTCCTGAAATATTTAACCTTGGTCTTGAGAAATTATTCCACTTTTTGGTAAAAAAGAAGGTTGGTCTTATTCTTTTTTCAGAAAAACTGTAGTTCGCTTTTGCACCCGAATTCCACCATTTTCCCTTATCATTCAATCTTTTAAAATAGTTAAAACCTAAAGTGGTGTTTAAACCTTGTACGGTATTAAAACCAGAATTACCTAGTAATCCGTTAAAAGATAAAGACCATTTTTCAAAAGAATTTCTAAATGTATAACCTGTAATTGGCGAAAGCAGATTTAATTTATTTTGCTTTTTATTTATAGAATCTAAATATTTTTTTGAATTTCGAACAATCTTAATACTGTCTTTAATTGAATAATCTTTGACTTCTTCTAATGTTAGTGGAACTGGACGAATTTCCCCCCAGTAAACGGCGTCTTTTTTAGTGGCTTCTTTTGCAAAAGCTAAAACTTCATTTGAAAATGTGCCTTCATTAATCTTTGGCGTGAAATTATAGTTTGAATAAGCGGATGAAAATTTACCATCAAACTTCCACATAAGAAAATTAATTTGAAATTCAATAGTTTGGCTGATTAACACCCAAGAATCATTTTCTTCTGAATAATTATAACCTTGTTTTAAAGACAAAAGATCTATTGCTGGAAAGTTTGCTTGCGCACCAGTAACAGTAACATCTGCGCCATAGATAGCCCAATCGTCTTCAACAATGTAAATACTACCATTAAAAACAGGGTCATTTTTCCGTTTTGGAAGTAGTTTTATTTTATTGATTAGTTTTCCGTTTTTGGCATAAAAAGTTCCGATGAGTTTAAAACGATAATAGCTAAATGCGTTTGAAGAAAGTGGAGAAATTAAATCATTTCCAAGCTCAACACTATTTTCATAGAAGTTGATATTTGCATCTTCTGCTCTGTTAAAACTTGGGCCGTTATCTTTTCCTGATACTTTAGAAGCGGTAATTTTTTCTTTAAATTTTGTAGGGCTTTTTTGATATGTAATTTCAGAAATAGTTTCAGAAAGATAAATAATACCACTTCTAGTAGAGTCCAATCCACCACCAAAATCACCCAGAGATCGACCTAACCATTTTTCTGGAGCATCTTTTATTTTATACAACCCACGAGAATAAAAATTTGCAGTATACTTTGAAAACTTATCTGTAATTTTATCTTTATTGGCAATTACATTTCTAATAATAGCATTTGCAGGGTTGTCCTTTGTTGAAATAGAAATAGCCGTTAACTGCACGCTTTCTTCGTTCATGCTTACATTTAATTGATGTGGTAACGATGCAATTACAACATTCTTTTTTATTGTTTTGTAGCCTAATATTTGGAAGACAATAGTGTAATTTCCTGTTTTTTTAATGTTTAAAACATAGTCTCCATTGTCGTTTGAAGTGGTTCCTGTTATTGTTTTTTCTAAGTAAACACTTACAGAAGAAAGTGGTGTTCCTTCTTTATCTGTAATATTTCCTTTTATCTGAGCATTGATAGTAAATGCGAAGCACAATAATATAATAATAAGACTCTTTTTCATAGATAATTTTATTAATAGACGTAAAAACACAGCTTATGTTACAATAAAGTTAGTAAAATTTGTTGCAGACAATATAAATATATATTTATCTCTAATTAAAAAAGTACATCAAAAATGAAGCCAAATAAAAAACATTCTATTTAGAAAAGATACAGTTTCTTCGTTTTCTCCTCAGTTGAAAACCATATATTTGCTGGCTCTAACAAACAACAAACTTATGAGCGATTCTAGAAAAAGGCACGAAGCCTTATTATACCACGCGAAGCCAAAGCCAGGAAAAATTGCGGTTGTTCCCACAAAAAAATATGCAACCCAGCATGATTTAGCATTGGCATATTCTCCAGGAGTAGCAGAACCTTGTTTAGAAATTGCAAAAGACAAAAACAACGTTTATAAGTATACTGCTAAAGGTAACTTAGTAGCTGTAATTTCTAATGGAACTGCAGTTTTAGGGTTAGGGAATATTGGACCTGAAGCCTCTAAGCCGGTAATGGAAGGAAAAGGATTACTTTTTAAAATATTTGCAGATATTGATGTTTTTGACATTGAAGTAGATGCAACCGATGTAGAACTTTTTATACAAACAGTAAAAGCGATTGCTCCTACATTTGGTGGAATTAATTTAGAAGATATTAAAGCTCCTGAGGCTTTTGAAATAGAAAGACGTTTAAAGGAAGAATTAGATATTCCTGTAATGCATGACGATCAACACGGAACTGCAATTATCTCTGCAGCTGCACTTAAAAATGCCATCGATATTACAGAAAAAGATATTAGTAAAGTAAAAATTGTAGTTAATGGTGCTGGTGCCGCAGCAATTTCTTGTACACGTTTATATTTAAAGTTAGGTGTAAAAAGAGAAAATGTTGTCATGTGCGACAGCAAAGGTGTAATTAGAAAAGATAGAGAAAATCTTACCTCACAAAAAGCAGAATTTGCAACAGATAGAAATTTAGAAACTTTAGATGAAGCAATGCAGAATGCAGATATTTTTATAGGTTTATCTACAGGAGATATAGTAACACCAGCGATGCTTTTAACAATGGCTAATGACCCTATTGTTTTTGCAATGGCAAATCCAGAACCAGAAATAGAATATGATATTGCAGTAGCTACTAGAGATGATATTATTATGGCTACCGGAAGATCTGATCATCCTAATCAAGTAAATAATGTACTTGGTTTTCCGTTTATTTTTAGAGGAGCTTTAGATGTTAGAGCTACCAAAATTAACGAAGAGATGAAAATGGCAGCTGTGCATGCTTTAGCAGATTTAGCTAAAAAATCGGTTCCAGAACAAGTAAATATTGTGTATGATGAAGTGAGCTTAGCGTACGGGAGAGAATATATTATTCCTAAACCATTTGATCCAAGATTAATTTATGAAATACCACCAGCAATTGCAAAAGCAGCAATGGATTCTGGAGTTGCCTTAGAACCAATTGCAGACTGGGATAAATATAGAGAAGAATTAATGGAGCGCTCTGGTTCTGGTAATAAAGAAATTAGACTTTTACACAACAGAGCAAAAAATAATCCAAAACGTGTTGTTTTTGCAGAAGCAGATCATCTAGATGTTTTAAAGGCCGCACAAAGAGTGCATGAAGAAAAACTAGGGAAAGTAATTTTACTAGGAAGAAAAGATGTAATTATTGAGCTGAAAGAAGAAATTGGATTTTTAGATGAAGTTACTATTATAGACCCAAAAACAGACGAAGAAAAAGAAAGAATAAACCGTTTTGGGGAAGCATACTGGAGAACACGCCAGAGAAAAGGAAGAACACTTTCTGAGGCAAAAAAATTAATGCGAGAGCGTAATTATTTTGCTGCAATGATGGTAAATGAAGGCGAAGCAGATGCTTTAATCACTGGATATTCTAGGCCTTACCCAACGGTTGTAAAACCAATGTTAGAGTTAATAGATAAAGATAAAGATGTTACAAGAATAGCGGCTTGTAATCTAATGTTAACAAAACAAGGTCCTTTGTTTTTAGCTGATACAACTATTAACGAGAATCCTACAGCAAAAGAATTGGCTAAAATTGCACAAATGACTGGTAGATTTGCAAATATGTTTGGTATGAAGCCAAATATAGCTATGCTTTCTTACTCTAATTTTGGCTCTTCAAGTTCTGCAACTTCTAAAAAAATTAGAGAAGCTGTTTCTTATATTCATCGTTATTTTCCTGAAACTGTAATAGATGGAGAGATACAAGCAGATTTTGCTTTAAACAGAGAAATGCTAGCTAAAGAATTTCCTTTTTCTAAGTTAAACGGAAAAAAAGTGAATGTTTTAATTTTCCCTAATCTAGAATCTGCAAATATTACCTACAAGTTGTTAAAACAAGTAGAAGGTGCAGAATCTATTGGACCTGTAATTTTAGGTTTTAATAAACCAGTGCATATTTTACAGTTAGGTGCCAGTGTAGATGAAATGGTGAATATGGCTGCTTTAGCAGTTGTAGATGCGCAACAAAAAGAAAAAAGAAACAACAAATAAAAAACAGTACTTTAGAAGTCTGAAAATATTTTTATGATAACACAGGTTAGAGGAAGGTTAGTTGAGAAAAATCCAACAGAGGTTGTTATTGACTGCAATGGTGTTGGCTATTTATTGCACATTTCTTTAAATACATATAGTGCACTGCCTTCAAACGAAAACGTAGTTTTATATACGCATCTTTCTATACGAGAAGATGCGCACACACTTTTTGGGTTCATCAACAAAACAGAAAGAGCAATTTTTAAGTTCTTAATTTCTGTTTCTGGCGTCGGTCCAAGTATTGCAAGAACAATGTTATCTTCTATGACTTCAGAAGAAATTCAGCAAGCAATTGCGTCAGAAAATGTTGCCCTTATTCAATCTGTAAAAGGTATTGGTGCAAAAACAGCACAAAGAGTTATTGTAGACTTAAAGGATAAAATCTTAAAGACTTTTGATATTGACGAAGTTTCTGTAGGCGTAAACAATACAAATAAAGATGAAGCGTTATCTGCATTAGAGGTCTTAGGTTTTCAAAGAAAACAATCAGAAAAATTAGTTTCTTCTATTGTAAAAGAAAATACAGATGCTACTGTTGAACAAATCATAAAATTAGCTTTAAAAAATCTATAACCAATTGAATCCTTTTTTTTTAAGAATTTTTTTAGTTTTCATTATTACTCTTGCAGTAACCTCTTCAACCTACGGCCAAAATAACAGCCAAAAAGATAGTACAAACTTACGTTACGATTTTAAAAACACCCAAAAAGGTGGTTTGTACTTAGATGATTTGGCTAAAAAAGAAATTATTTTTGATAAGCTACTAAACAAATATGTTATTGTTGAAAAAATTGGAAATTATGCTACAAGAACTCCTATTTATTTAACACCAAAAGAATACCAACAATATAGATTAAAAAGAGATATGTTGCAATACTTTAAAGACAAGGTAAGTGCAACAAATAGCAAGAAAAAAGGAGCCAAAACAGCTCAAAAAGATTTATTACCAACGTATTATATAAATAATAAATTTTTTGAAACTATTTTTGGTGGTACAGAAGTGAAGGTAACACCAACTGGTAATTTAAACTTAAAGCTTGGTTTTATTTATCAGAATACAGACAATCCGCAAATTTCAGAAGAAAACAGAAGCAACCTAACGTTTGATTTTGATCAACAAATAAACGCAAGTATTCGTGCAAAAGTTGGGGAACGATTAGAGGTGTCTGCAAATTATGACACACAGGCTTCTTTTGATTTTCAGAATTTAGTAAAAATTCAATTTATACCACCAGCACTGTCTGATGTAGAATATAATGAAGACGGAATAATACAGGGCCTGGAAGCTGGTAATATTTCTATGCCTATTAAAAATTCTTTGATTAACGGAGCGCAAAGTTTATTTGGTGTAAAAACAAAATTACAGTTTGGTAATACAAATATTACCGCCGTTTTTTCTCAACAAAATTCTGAAAGTAAAACTGTGGTTGCAGAAGGTGGTGCCTCTATTCAAGAATTTAAGCTAAGAACTACAGATTATGACAATGATAGACACTTTTTTCTGTCTCAGTACTTTATAGATAACTATGCTAATTCACTAAAAAATTACCCTTTAATAAGTAGTCCTATAAATATTACGAGAGTAGAAGTTTGGATTACCAATAGAAATGCAAGTACAGAAGATTTTAGAAGTATTGTGGCTTTTGCAGATATAGGTGAATCTGAACCTAATGTTCTAGTTGATGAAAATGGTGTAGTTTTAAGTAACTCCATTACACAAGCGCAAGTATCTGGAAAAAACCTTCCGTTTAATGGTGCTAACAGAATTGGTACAGAAATTATAGCTAATGGCGACATTAGAGATATTTCCACAGTAGACAGCTCTTTATTACCTTATAACATGCAAAATGGAACAAATTATTCCGTTTTAGAAAATGCTAGAAAATTAAATCAAAATGAATATCGTTTAAATCCGCAATTAGGTTTTATATCTTTAAATAGAAGGTTAAATGATGGAGAAGTTTTAGCAGTTGCCTACGAATATACGGTTGCAGGTAACGTGAACGGAAGCACAAAAAATTCCTTTAAAGTTGGTGAGTTTTCAAATGACGGAATTCAAGCACCAAATAATTTGGCTGTAAAGTTGTTACGCTCAGAAATTTTACAAACTAAACGTCCAAATAGTACTACCGGTTTAGATGAGTCTTTTCCTACTTGGCGTTTAATGATGAAAAACGTGTATGCTTTAGGCGCTTTCCCACTAACACAAGACGGCTTTCGATTTGAAATTCAATATAGAGATGACCAAACAGGAATCCCTTCTAATGTTTTACAAAATGCCCAAACTACCGGTATCTCTAACCTACCTTTATTACAGGTTTTAAATTTAGATCAGTTAGATCAAAGTCAGTTTAGAATATCCGATGGTTATTTCGATTATGTAGAAGGAGTTACAGTAAACTCAGAAAATGGATTTATATTTTTTCCTGAACCAGAACCTTTTGGAAATGATTTAGAAGATGCCTTAACAAATCCTTTAGACGCAACTTACTTGTTTAAAGAATTATATTTAAACACAAAAATTAATATAAAAAACAATTTTCAGAGTAAAGACAAATACTTCTTAAAAGGGTATTTTAAATCAGAAAATTCTGGTGGAATTTCTATTGGTGCATTTAATGTACCAAGAGGCTCTGTGAGAGTTTCTGCCGGCGGAAGACAGTTAGTAGAAGGTGTAGATTATGTAGTAGATTATCAATTAGGAAGAGTTCAAATAATAGACCCAGGTTTGAGCGCATCTGGTGTGCCAATTAGTGTTTCTACAGAAAATAATGCGGTTTTTAATCAACAAAGAAAGACATTTTTTGGTATTGATGTGGAGCATAAATTTTCTGACGAGTTAATTGTAGGAGCAACCTATTTAAATATAGAAGAAAGACCTTTAACACCTAAAGTTAATTTTGGTGCCGAGCCTATAAACAATACTATGCTGGGTTTTAACTTTGATTATTCTTCAGAAGTTCCATTTTTTACAAAACTGGCAAATAAACTGCCTTTTGTAGATACAGATGCAGTCTCTAATTTATCTTTAAGAGGAGATGTCGCTTATTTAATACCTGGATCGCCAAGTGGAATAGACGTTACTGGATCTGCAACTTCTTATATAGATGATTTTGAAGCTTCTCAAATACCTATTAGCTTGTTATCTGCATTAGATTGGTATGAAGCAAGTACACCAAAATATTTTCCAAATTTAAATGGCGAAAGTGATAACTTATCTTATAATTATAAAAGAGGAAAACTAGCCTGGTACCGTGTAGATCAAATATTTTATGGCGCAGGAAATACACCTTCAAGTGTAGATGCAAATGAACTTTCTAGAGCAGAAACAAGACAAATTAATTATAGAGAATTATTTCCTAACGTTCAACTAGATATTACACAAAATTCTTTAGTTAGAACTCTAGATTTAGCCTATTTCCCTCAAGAAAGAGGTTCTTATAATTTTAATCAAGACCCTAATGAAGTAGCTATAGATGCATCTAGCAATACAGTAACGCTCTTAAAGCCTCAAGAAAATTGGGGTGGAATTATGCGTCCGCTAACTACTAATAATTTTGACCAAGCAAATGTAGAATACATGCAATTTTGGATTATGGATCCATATCAAAATTACTCTTTAACCGCAGAAGAAGGTTTGCCAGAAGGAATAGACCCTAATGATATTACAAATCAAATTGGAGAATTATACATTAACTTAGGTAATATTTCTGAAGATATTTTAAAAGACAACCGTAAAATGTACGAAAACGGTTTGCCAGAAGACGGTTTAAAAGTAGATGGAAACAATGTAAACTCGACTATTTGGGGAGATGTTCCTAGAAATCCTTCGATTATTTATGCCTTTAATGAGCAAGATGCTGCGCGTGCAAATCAAGATCTTGGTTTTGATGGTTTAAAGGATGTTGAAGAAAAACAACTTGACAATATTGGGCAGTATTCAAGCTTAATTGACCCTGCAGCAGATAATTTTCAGTTTTTTAGAGGCGCTAATTTAGATGCAAAAAATGCATCTTTAATAACTAGATATAAAGATTATAATAATACTCAAGGAAACTCACAAACATTAAATCAAAGTACAGAATCCTATCCAACTTCATCTACAACATATCCAGATACAGAAGACATTAACAGAGACCAAACAATGAATACTGTAGAAAGTTATTTTGAGTACAAGGTTTCTATGAATCAAGCAGATTTAAAGAAAGGAGTTGGGTATGTTGTTGACGAAAAAACAACTACCGTTACTTTAGATAACGGAAGTACTCAAGAAACAAAATGGTATCAATTTAGGGTTCCTATAAGAAGCGGAACTCCAATAAATGGAATTTCAGATTTTAATAGTATTCGTTTTATCAGAATGTTTTTAACGAACTTTAAAATGCCTATTGTAATTCGTTTTGGTGAATTAGATTTAGTTCGTGGAGACTGGAGACGCTATGTAAGAACCTTAGACCCAAATACGAATACAGACAGAGAATTAACACAGGAAGAATTAAATGCTTTTGAAGTTGGTGTTGTAAGCATAGAGCAAAATGAGGGAAGTTACACACAGCCGCCAGGAATTGAAAGAGAACGTTTACAAGGAAGTACTACGGTACAATTACAAAACGAACAATCTGTAACTTTAAAAGTAAACCAATTAAAACCCGACGAAATAAGAGCAATTTATAAAAATATTAGTGTAGATTTAAGACGTTTTAAACAATTAAAAATGTTTATGCACTTACAACAAGATACTAAAAATTCTATTTTAAATGACGGCGATATCTCTGCAATTATTAGATTAGGTACAGATTTAAATGAAAACTTTTATCAAATTGAAATTCCACTTACAGTATCATTAAATGGAACCTCTGCATTAGATATTTGGCCAGAAGCTAATAATTTAGATGCCTTTTTAGAGACCTTCGGCAAAGTAAAGTTAGAAAGAAACAGTGCTAATTTCCCTGTCTCTGAAGTTTTCCAATCTCAAGAACAAAATACAGATTTTCCATATACCATTAGCGTAAAAGGAAACCCAACTTTAGCACAATTAAGAACTATTATGCTAGGAATTAAAAACACTACTTTAAATAATAGAAGTGCCGAAGTTTGGTTTAATGAATTGCGTTCCGCTGGCTTTGACAATAAAGGGGGTTGGGCTGCCGTTTTAAATGCCGATGCAAATTTTGCAGATGTTGCGAATGTATCTCTAGCCGGAAGTATGTCTACCGTAGGCTTTGGTAATGTAGAAGATAGGATAAACCAACGCAGCTTGGACGAGACCAAGCAATATGACATTGCAACTACTATTAACCTAGGTAAAGTACTAACACCTGAGAAATGGGGAATACAATTGCCTATGAGTTATAGTATTGGTGAAACTTTTATAGATCCAAAATTTGATCCTCAATATCAAGATGTTACTTTAGAAGATGCGATAGACCAAAATCCTAACAGTGAATTTTCTAGAGATTACACAAAAAGGAATAGTATTAGTTTTATAAACGTAAAGAAAAATAGAAACCCTAATTCAACGAAAAAACCTAAATTTTATAATGTAGAAAACCTATCTGTTTCTTATGCACACAACAAAGAGTTTCACAGAGATTATAATATAAAAAAATACAGTAATGAAACTGCAACCGCTGGAGCAAACTACAATTATAACTTTCAAGCTAAATCTATAGAACCTTTTAAAAATATTGGTTTTTTAAAGAGTAAATATTTAAAGCTAATAAAAGACTTTAACTTTAATCCTATTCCATCTAATGTTGCAGTAAACTCTAGAATCAACAGAAACTTTACAGAGCAACAGTCTAGAAATTTAGTTGAGGGTTTATCTGATCAACCAGAATTAAAACAACGTAGATTTTTATTTGATTGGGATTATACTGTAGGTTTCGATTTAACAAAATCGCTTCAATTTAACTTTAATGCCACCAATAGTTATATTTATGATACGTTTGGTTCTAGCGATGAAGTTCAAATTTTTGATGAATTTTTTAATACAGGAAGAGCAAATCATTACCATCAGAAACTAAATGGTACATATCAATTACCACTGGCAAAAATTCCTTTTTTAAGCTGGATAAAAGCAGATTATGGGTATACTGCAGATTTTGATTGGCAAGCTGCAGCTCAAAGCACAATTGATATTGACGGAACTGATGTTGCGTATGTCGATTTAGTAGGTAATGTTATTCAGAATGCAAATACCCATAATTTAAATACTACGTTTTCATTTGAAAAATTTTACAAGAGTTTAGGATTTGAAAAATGGGCAAAAACGAAAAGAAAGCCCATACCAAAACAAATAGTTCCTTTAAAAGCATTAGATAGTTTAGCTAAAAAACCTAAAAAAATTAGACAAAAATATAAAAGAGTGCCATATCCTAGTAAAAAAATACCACTTGTAAAGAAGATTTTAAAAAGTTTGTATACGGTTGCAACTTCTGTAAAACAGGGTAAAGTAAGTTATTCCGAAAATAACGGACAATATCTACCAGGTTACACACAAGATATTGGTTTTCTAGGTGGTGCACCAACTTCATTTGCTTTTGGTAGTCAAGTAGATATTAGAAACACCGCTTTACAGAATGGTTGGCTTGTAGGTCCTAGAGACCCTAATAATAGCGAATACTACAACAAAACATATAGCAGAACACATTATAATAAATTAGATTATACATTCACATTAAAACCTATTAAAGATTTAAATATTGATATTAGAGGAAATCAAATTAAAACTAGAGATTTATCGCAACAACTAGATATTGTAGAAAATGGATCATCTACGGGTGCTTTAGATTTTAGCGCGCCAGCTTTTGAAACAGGAAACTTTAGCACCAGTCATGCAATGATTGCAACAGCATTTACTGATGGAGATGCTTTATTTCAAACAATGAAAGAGTATAGAAGTATCATCGCAAACAGACTGGCTAAAGAAACCGGTGCACCAGCTGATGGCTTTGGAAAAAATAGTCAGCAAGTATTGCTACCCGCATTTATGGCTGCGTATTCTGGTTCTAATCCCGATAAAATAAATACAGGTTTATTCAGAAATATACCAATACCAAATTGGACTTTGCGTTACTCTGGGTTCATGAAATTAGGTTTCTTTAAAAGAAACTTTAGTAGTTTTGTTATTTCTCATGGTTATAAATCTTCATATACAGTTTCTAGTTTTACTAATAATTTACAATATGATAGTGCAAATGCATTTTCAAATAGTAACTCTGCAGGGAACTATGAACCTCAATTATTAGTTTCTGCAGCTACATTAGTAGATGAATTTTCTCCTTTAATTAAACTTGACATGAAAATGCGTAATTCATTTTCTCTAAGAGGTGAAGTAAAAAGCGACAGGACACTTACTATGAATTTTAATAATAGCTCTTTAACAGATATAAAAGGAACAGAATATATTCTTGGAATGGGGTATGTTTTTAAGGATGTAAAAGTAAATACGCGCTTTACAGGTAAAAAACAAACTTTAAAAGGAGATGTTAATTTAAGAGCAGATGTTTCTTTAAGAGATAATTTAACACAAATTAGGTCTGTAGATGAAGATAATAACCAAATTAGTGGTGGCCAAAGATTATTTTCTATTAAATTTACAGCCGATTATAGATTAAGTAGTAGTTTAACAGCATCTTTTTATTACAATCATCAAACATCTAAATATGCCATCTCTACAACTTTCCCTAGACAAGCCATAAATGGCGGATTTAATATTATCTATAATTTAGGAGGTAATTAAATAATTAACAAAATAAATTTATTAAAATGAATATTCCATCAGAATTAAAGTATACCAAAGATCACGAGTGGATTAAGATAGAAGGTACTATTGCAACCATAGGAATTACAGATTTTGCACAAGGAGAATTAGGAGATATTGTTTATGTAGATGTAGACACCCTAGATGACACTGTAGCTGAAGGTAAAGTATTTGGCTCCGTGGAGGCTGTGAAAACAGTATCTGACTTATTTATGCCCTTAACAGGAGAAGTTATTGAATTTAACGATACGTTAGAAGATGATCCAGAATTGGTAAACACAGATCCTTATAATAAAGGGTGGATGATAAAAATTAAATTCACTGACAACTCACAACTAGAAGATTTATTAGATGCTGCAGATTATGAGAACTTGGTTAAAGGGTAAAATGTTATTAATAGCAGTGGCTATAACCCTTATTCTTGTGATTTTAAGCCTAATAAAAATACCTGCACATAACTTTGGTGTTACGCATCAAGATAAATGGCAACATTGCTTTGCATATTTCGTATTAAGTATCTCTTGGTTGATTGTATTTTATAAAAAGAAGAAAAAACTGCTAGTCGTAGTTTGCTGTATTTTATTGGGTGTAATTATTGAAATTTTACAAAATACATTAACATCCTACAGAACGGGAGATTACCATGATATTATTGCAAATTCTCTTGGTGTTTTATTAGGTTTATTTGTTGTCAATAAGATTGGCACAAAAATTGAAGTTAAAAAACGAAAAGATTTGTAATTAACACAATAATTTAGCTAAATTAGCAAACTATTAAAAACTTTTATTCCATGGAAATAAAGAAGAATCCTAAATCGAATTTAGAAAATTACAGTAAACTATTTATGCAAATTGGTCTTGTATTAGCCTTATTTGTAACCTACGCTGCAATTGAAAAGAAAACATATGATAAAACCACAAGTAGTTTAGGTATTGCGAATATGAATGCAATGATGGAGGAGGATATTCCTATTACTGAAAGAGTAGAACCAGTAAAACCAAAAACACCACCGCCACCAGCACCTGAAAAGATAGAAGTGGTAGAAGATGAAAAGGAAGTAGAAGAAACTGTAATAGAATCTACCGAAACAGATGAAAATGAAGCTGTAGAAGTTGAGGAAATTGAAGAAATTGAAGAAGGAGAAGAGATTATTGAAGATGTAAACTTTATGATCATTGAAGATGCACCTGTATTTCCAGGATGTAAAGGCTCTAAGAAAGAATTAAAAGACTGTTTTAGTAAAATGGTACAAAAACACTTTTCTAGAAAGTTTGATGCAGATTTACCTAATGAACTAGGCTTATCTCCAGGTAAGAAAAGAGTATTTATTGGTTTTAAAATTGATAGACAAGGTAATATTGTCAATATTCAAGCAAGAGCGCCGCACCCAAGAATTAAATCAGAAGTTATTAAAGTAATGAAAATGTTGCCTAAAATGAAACCAGGTAAACAAAGAGGGAAACCAGTAGGTGTTAGTTATAATATTCCGTTTTCTTTATTGGTAGAATAGTAATTTAATAAGATATATATAAAACGCTTAGAATAACTTCTAAGCGTTTTTTTTGTTTTAAAGAACTCTAATAAAACACCTAATTATAGGTTATTATTTGATGTATTCCAAATATATTATAGGAGAATCAAAGAGCTAAAGGAAATAGCTTTTACTAGTCATCTACAACACATAAATAAAATTCTTCTTGCATAATTTTAAAATTTAATACTTTACACGGATACTCTTAAGCTACAACGTCTGAGTAATCGATATGTATTCTTAATTTTAATAAAGAAGGAAATACTTAAGAACTGAAAAAAAGGAATAAAAGCAGGGTGTTAAACAAGCTTTTGAGCCAATAAAAAACAGATGATTTAAGTGAAGATTGTACCCTATTATAATTCCTTAAAGTAATTAAAAACGAATACTTTCTCTATTGCTTGGTATTAATGCATAAAAAAAATCCAAAGTAAAATTTACTTTGGATTTTTTTATTAAGGCTATTTATTCTTTATCTATTAAAAGCCAATTTGGATTCCGATGTCCAAACATTAACACTTTTAACTGAGTTGTTCACATAGGTAACTTCTTGTAAAGAACCTTCATTCCAAAAAAACCATTTTCCAGTTTTTTTACCGTCTTTATAAAAAGCCAATTGAACTTTATTACCTTGTTTGTCAAAACGAGTCCACTTGCCTGTTAATTTCTTATTTTTAAAATACCCTTCTTTACTAATAGTGCCGTCTTCATGATAATAAGTAGCTTTCACAAGCGCACCTTCCGCTTCATAAGTTGGCGTTATATCTTGGGAGTATCCTATCGCTGCGATGCAAAACATTGCAATTGTAAGTATATTTTTCATAATTTTTTTTTTTTGATTGTGTAACTGTAGCAAATATATGATTTTTATAACAATTTCCAAACATTTACATAACATTAAATTAACATTGGATTTTACAAAGTAACCAGTAGACACGCTAACTACTTAAATAAAAAGTATCATTGATAATAAAAAAAGACTTTATATAACGAAGTTTCTGTTATAGAACAAATCAAGAGTTTTTTAGGAATTGGTTGCCCTTCTTTTAATATAGAAAAAGAACCAACGGTACGCCTAATAATTAAACCCTACGATTTCTAATGATCTAATATCTTTATCAAGTAAACTTTAAAATGTAGGCTTCTTCTTTTTTTCAGGAATTACTATAAAGTCTTTTAAATAAAAAGGTTCGAAGTAAGCAAGATTTTCAATATCTTCTTTTTTATATTTATCATAAGATAATGTTGCCATTTCCTTTGAGGAAGGAAACTTATCATCCATAAAAATAGCGTTTTTATGGGTAATTATTTCTTTGCATTTATGGGCTCCGTCTCCTAAAAAATAAACTTTACCTCTATCTAACGCGTCAGAAAAAGAAGTTTCATCTATAATTTCCGCTTTAATTTCTCTTATTTTTTTGTGGTGCTTGTCAAAAACAGCGGCATAAACTTCCATTCTTCTTGCATCTAGCATCGGCACAATTACCCCACAATCAATAGAAGCAGCAAAAGAAAGAGATGTAAGCGTATCAATTGATATTAATGGTATATTTAAAGCAAAAGAGAGTCCTTTTGCCGCAGAAACACCAATTCTTAACCCAGTATAAGAACCCGGACCTTTGCTTACGGCTATGGCGTTTATTTCGAATTTAGAAATATTGCCTTCTTTTAGAATATTTTCTATAAAAGGATGTAAAACCTCAGCGTGCGAATAATTACCATTATTCAATTCTTTAAAAGCTATAATTTTACCACTATCTGCGATACTTACTGAGCAGTTTTTAGTTGAAGTTTCTATGTTAAGGATTATTGCCAATTGTTGTGTTTTTTACAAAGATAGTATTTCAAAAAAAGAAATACCTCACAGTATTTAATTCTGTGAGGTATTGTGTTTATCAGTTTTAATTACTTATTCTAGAATCAATTCACCAGAATAAAACTGCAGCACTTTTGTTTTAAAAACATAATCATACTTAGAACGAATCATAGCGCTTTCTGCACTTACCAAACGTGTTCTTACCAGATCGAAATCAAACAATGTCATAGTACCGTAATTGTATCTTTCTTGTGCATTTTTAAATGCTTCTTTTTGTGCTGTTAAAGAAATTGTTGCGGCTTGAAATGTTTTTAAACCAGATTTTACATCTAAAAATGCTTGTTCTATTGTTTGCTTTAATATCAATTTCTGACTTTCTAAACTCATTACAGAAACTTCTTTATTAATTAGAGACTGTGCAACTCTGTTCTTAGTTTGAAATCTGTTAAAAATTGGAATGTTTAATGAAATTCCAGCCCCATATTGAAAACGATCAAAAAATTGTGTTCCAAAACTACTATTAGTCTGTCCTGGGAAAAGGTTGTTAAATTGATGAAAATAAGAGGTCCCTGCGCCCAAATTATAACTTAGTGTGGGCAAAAAAGCACTCTTTGCAATTTCTATATTGAAATCTGCATTTTCAATCGCTAGCTTTGCGTTTGCAATTTCTGGCATATAGTCTAAAGATTTCTGAAAAACAGCCGTGGAGTTATTATATAATAAATTAACCGAAGGAGTCTCCACCTCTATGGGTGCAACATCAAAACCTTTTACAGGTTCTTGCAGTAACTGTGCAATATTTAACAAGGCCAAGTCCAATGCATTTTCTTGTAAAATTACACTTTGTAGGTCATTTGCAGCGGTAGATTGAAAATTTAATAGTTCTCCTTTTGCAATTGCACCTGCTTCAAATCGAGCCTTTGCAGCCTCAATTTGTTTTTTACTTATGGCTGCTTGTACACTTGCAACCTCTAAATTTTCTTTAGCAAACAATACATTTAAATACGTATTTACAACTCTTAAAGAAATATCATTTTCTATCTTTTTTAAGTCATATAAACTACTTTCTACACCTAATTGAGCCTGCTTATAAGTATTTGTATTTCTAAAACCATTAAAAATTATACCACTACTACTTAGATTAAGAGATCCATTAAAGTTATTTGTATTTGTTAGAATACCTGTTTGGTCTGGTGATAAACCTACATTGTAATTACCACTTGAACTTCCATTTAAATTTGGCAAAAAATTGCCTTTCGCAATGGCAACATTTTTTTCTGCAAGCTTTACATTTAGTTTATTTTGTTGGATAGAAATATTTTTGACTAATGCCTGATCAACAGCCTCTTTTAATGTCCACGTTTTTTGTGAAAAAGCAGCAATTGAAGAACATAATGCTACAAATAGAATGAATTTATTTTTCAAAATTTACAAATTTTATATAATGTTAACTAAAGATAAGACGAACAAAAATAAAATATGTTACAGGGTTTTACTCTTATTTAAATGTTAATTATTTACCTTCTTATTGTAGCGATAAATAGTGAAAAATAAAAGACCAATTAAAAGATAAGGAAAAACCATAAGGTACGTAATACCACTATTTACACCTTCAGCCATGGAAATATCTCCATTTTCTACAACCGCTTTACACATTGCACATTGAGAAAACGTAGTTTTTGAAGTAAAAAAAAACAATAATAAAATAACAAGTGTTTTGTTTTTAAACATAATAAGGGGATATCATTAAATATACTATAACGCCAGTAACGGCTACATATAACCAAATAGGAAAGGTTTTCTTTGCTATTTTTTTATGTTCGGTGAAAAGCCCAAGTTGTGCCTTCATGTAGGTAATCAACACCAAAGGAATTACAATTACAGACAAAACAATGTGCGTAATTAAAATAAAATAATAGACATACTTTACAAATCCTTCACCACCAAAAGAGGTCGAATCTGAAGTCATATGGTATGCTATATACATTAGTAAAAACAGTAAAGAACAAACTATTGCTGCAGTATTTAATTGCTCGTGTAATTTTTTATTTCCTTTTTTTATAGCGATAACTGCTGCTATTAATAACACTGCAGTTAGCCCATTTATAGACGCATAGATTGGCGGAAGAAATTTTAACGGAGCTACATCAAACCCCAAACTTCTTAGATTAACACCAAATAAAGCCGCTACAGCTATTGGAATTATTACAGACAATGCCGTAATAATTTTTTTATACTTTTTTTCTTGTGCTAGATTATTCATTCAGTAATATTTTAATGTCTTCTTTTATTTCTTTTATTTGATCTGGAAAGCCATTATCTTCTAGAGCGTTATAATAAATAATGGTGTTTCCATTTTCATCTTTTCTAGAACGAATAAATCCATTTTTATCCACCAAAGCAAAATAACCAGAGTGTTCAAAACCACCATGTTCATCCTCGCCTTTCCCTGCATACAATTGAAACCCTTGTTTTGCTAATGCATATACCATATCATCAGATTTACCTGTAAGTAAATGCCAATTTCTGTGTGTTATTCTATTTATCTGTGCATACTCCTTTAAAATTTCTGGAGTATCTATTTCTGGTGTAATAGAGATTGAAGCAATTCCGAAATTTGGATTGCCAAAAAAGGCATCCTGAATGGTTACCATTTTTTGATTCATTATTGGGCAAATACTAGGACATGTTGAAAAGAAAAACTCTACTACATATACCTTACCCTCATAACTTTTATTTGTAATTGTTTTCCCTTCTTGATTTATGAATTCAAACTCAGGTACCTTTCTTTTCTGAGGATTTGCTTCATTCGTTTTTAAATATTCTAACGTAGTATCTGCTTTAAACCTATCTACTACTTTTGGCACCGTATAAATACCAAATAATAAAATAATAAATGCAATACCTATATATGAATACTTCTTTTTCATAAGCCTACCTCTTTTCTATCTGCTTTATTTTTATTTTTAAATGCAGCATAATATTCGTAATAGAGTACGTTTATATCATCTTTCATTATTTTCTTTAATTCTGCAACAGAATTCATGTCATACCCAACTAGTTTCCTTTCTTTCTTTTCTTCATCGTCTGTACGCTCTCTTAAATATCCATTTTTATCCACTATAAAGGCATCAGAAGTATAAAAATTATCTAAAGAAGTATTCGTTTTAAAGCTGTCAAAAAAAGTGTTTATATTTTCTCTAGAACCGGCTGTAAACTTCCACTTTGCCATATCTGTGAAAGCACCAAGTTCTTTTTTAAAGCTTAAGACTTCCTTGTCGGTGCCTTTGGGATAAATCGCTATAATTTGAAAATCATTATGTTCAATGAATTTCTTATAAATATTTTGATTCAAATTAAATACACCTCCCTTATTATTAGCAATATCATCTCCTAAAAAACAAATTAAAGAAACTTTATTTTTTAGTGTTTTTGTTGAATCGACTATTGAAATATCTAAAGTATTCTCGCCATAGATTGGCAGTTTAGCAGCGTTGTTTATTCCTGTTGACAGTAATAAAAAACACATCAGTGGAAAAATAAATAGTAAAAATAAAACGATTCTTTTTTTAGTGAAAAATTTCATAATTCTCTTTTAGTATGTACCTTTTATGTATAAAAAAAGGTGGTTAAAACCACCTTTTAAAATTTTATATTACCATTTTACAAGTGGTGATAATGTATCGAATATGTAGCCTCCTTCAAATAAAAACAGTGTGACGAGATATGAGATTAAAAAGACGGCAGACCACACAATAGAGCGTCTAAGCCATTTTTTTTCTCCTTCTAAGTGCATGAAAACCCATGCAATTCCGTATGCTTTTGCTAGTGTTAAAATGATGAAAATCCAATTTAACCAACTTGTACCCATGCCTTGTAAATGTAAGGCTGCAGGTTTAATAATACCTAAGTATACTTCTACTATTGTTATAAAAGAAAGAATACCAAAAACTATCCATATTCTTTTTGTGTTCGATTCGTGTGCGTGTGCCATTTCTTCTATTTATTTTTTTGTTATACTAAGTAGAAAAAGGTAAATACAAATACCCAAACTAAATCTACAAAGTGCCAGTATAAACCAACTTTTTCTACCATTTCATAATGTCCTCTTTTCTCATAAGTTCCTAGGATTACATTAAAGAAAATAATAATATTAATTGCAATTCCAGACACTACGTGAAAACCATGAAAACCAGTAATAAAGAAAAAGGCATCTGCAAAAATTGTGTTACCATATTCGTTTTCGTCTAAATTAGCGCCTTCTACAACTCTATCTGTTCTTGCTAGCATTACAGAACCTGCTTCTCTAGAAAGAATTGTTTTTTGTTTCTTGTCTAAATCTATTAATTCTGTTCTTACTTGAATTTCAGGATTTGCATTATATGCTTGAATTACTTGTGCTACAGAATAATTAGCAATTGTGCCCTCCTCTTCAAACCACAATCCGTTTTTCTTAGTATGCTGAACTCTACCGTCTGTTCTATTACCGATTACAAAATCTGCCAAAGCAATTTGTTTGCCATCTTTCACAAACTGCAGCAACTTACCTTCCGTTGTTTTTACAGCCCCATAAGACCCTTTTATAAAAGTATTCCATTCCCAAGCTTGTGAGCCTACAAAAATAATACCTCCAATAATCGTAGCAAACATATACCAAGCTACTTTATTTTTTTTCATTTGATGACCAGCGTCTACTGCTAACACCATTGTTACAGAAGAAAAAATCAAGATAAACGTCATAATTGCAACGTAAATCATTGGAAAATCTCCGTGCACAAAAGGTACGTGCGTAAAAACCTCATCTGCAATTGGCCAAGTGTCTATAAACTTAAAACGTGTTAACCCATAAGCAGCTAAAAAACCAGAAAAAGTTAATGCATCTGATAGGATAAAATACCACATCATCATTTTACCATAACTAGCGCCAAATGGTTTCCCACCTCCGCCATTCCAGATATCTTTTTTGTCAGTTGGTACAGCAATATTTGCTTCCATAAATGTATTCTATTGATTGAATGTTAAAAATAGTTTTGCAAAATTAATCATTTTTCATCACCTAATAAAATAGAAAAAGAAAAATAGATAAATCCATAGTATATCTACAAAATGCCAGAAGATTGCACCGAGTTCAAACCCCAGCAAATCATTTGGTTTGTACTTATATTTAAAATGATTATAAATAACAACAAAAAGCACAATTACACCAGCCAATAGGTGTAAAACATGCATTAATGTGATGCCAATTATAAACGATGTAGATACTGTACTTCCTGGTCCAGTAAAATACAAACCTAAGCCTTTAAGTTCGTTAAAGCCTTCGTATTGTTGCCAGATAAAACCAATTCCTAGAAATAAAGTGACCACTAGTAATATAAGTGACATCTGTCTTTTTTCTTGCTTCAAAAATCTTTGAGACAAGATTATTGTAATACTGCTCGCAACAATTAAAAAAGTACTAATATAGAAAGCATCAGGCAAATCAAAAGTTACCCAATCATCTCTTTCCATACTAATTACGTATGCACTTGTTAAACCTGCAAAAAACATCACCATACTTATCATAGAAACCCACAACATTGGTTTTCCAGATTTTCTTCTGTTAGCAGTTTTTTCTTGTTCTAATGTTTGTTCTACCATCTTCCTTTTTTAATGTAAAAATTTATCTACTACGTAAATTATTTGTACTAATGTAATGTACAAGACACTCGATAACATTAATTTTCTCGCATCTATATTTTCCTGACTTTTATACAGTTTAACACCATAATATAGCATTACAATACCCAATAGCGCAATAATTACTGCGGTTATTGGATAAATATAAAACGCCCCAGATACTTTTAAAACTGGCGCTATAGAGACTAAAATCATTATTCCTGTATAAAAAATAATTTGCTTTATTGCCCCTCTATCTTTAGTTCCCATAGGCAACATATTAAAGCCCGCTTTTTTATACTCCTCAAACTGCAACCAACCAATTGCCCAAAAGTGCGGAAATTGCCAGAAAAACTGAATCATAAATAAGAACCCTGCCTCAATACCAAAGTTATTAGTTGCGGCAACCCAACCAAGCATAAAAGGAATTGCTCCTGGAATTGCTCCTATAAATACGGTTAATGGTGTTACTGCTTTTAAAGGGGTGTAAACACAAGTATATAGAAATATTGAAATTGCCCCAAATAATGCCGACTTAGGATTGATGCTATATAAGATTGAAATTCCTAAAACGGTAAATACTATTGCGATCGTTAATGCAACGTTTACAGACATTCTGCCTGTTGGCAAAGGTCTGTTCTGCGTGCGTTTCATAATAGCATCAGTATCCTTTTCTATAATTTGATTAAATGCATTAGACGCACCAACCATAAAAAAACCACCAATAGCTAAAAGAGATAATATAAAATAATCTACAATTTCTACCGCTAACAAATAACCAGCCACAGAAGAAAACACAACACTTAAAGACAAGCCAACTTTAGTAAGTTGCTTAAAGTCTGAAATAATAGTTTTCATAGATATTTTATTGTCTGAAATAACGGCTGTATTCATATCACCAGAATTAGCTTGCAAAGATATTTGATAAATATGAATTTACCATAGTTTTTAAAGCTTTTGATGTTAAATAAATAAAAAAACCCACTCAATAAATTGAGTGGGAAAATTGCTATGAAAAAGAAAAAGTGTAATTCTTCAAAAGAACTACGTGTCAAATATAATACATATATTTTAAAAAAAAAATTATAATCGCGTTACAATATTATTTTTTAGCAAATATTCTTGATTACTTTCTTTACAAGTTGCAAAACCTTTTTCATCAAATTCTAATCGATGACCGTATTCACTAACCCAACCTATTTGATTCGAAGGGTTTCCAACAACCAAAGCAAAAGGTAAAATCTCTTTAGTAACTACTGCACCAGCGCCAATAAAAGCATATTTACCAATATTGTTACCACAAATAATAGTAGCATTAGCACCAATAGTAGCTCCTTTTTTTACAATAGTTTTTTGGTATTCATTTTGTCTTTTAATGGCACTTCTGGGGTTTATCACATTTGTGAAAACCATAGAGGGACCCAAAAAAACATCATCTTCACAAATAACCCCACTGTAAATAGAAACATTATTTTGAACTTTTACATTTTGTCCAAGAATAACTTTTGGAGAAATCACTACGTTTTGACCAATATTACAACCTTCGCCGATAACACAATGAGACATAATATGACTAAAATGCCAAATTTTAGTATCTTTCCCAATAGTACAATCAATATCTATAACAGCTGTTTCGTGTGCAAAAAAATCTTTCAAAATTAGTAACTTTGGTTTGAGTGTTGTTCTTTATTTATTATTTCTTTTGATGAGGATGTTCCAATTCTATCTACTCCTAAAGAAATCATTTTCAAAGCTGTTTCGTAATCTCTTACACCACCTGCAGCTTTAATCTTTAATGGTTTTGCATTTTTAGAAATTAACATTATATTTTCAAAAGTAGCACCATTTGGAATCCCCTTTTCTGTTTTAAAAAATCCTGTAGACGATTTTAGAAATACATTTTTTGCATTTTCTTCTCCAAAATTTTCTAAAACAATTTGTTTCACAAGTTGTGAAATTACAATTATTTCTTCATTTGATAAAGCTGCAGCTTCTATAATAAATTTTGCAGTTTTTTGATGACTAAGACAAAGTGCTATGCAACGAGTTACTTCTTCTGCTACTAAGTCTAACTTTCCTTTTTTAAAAGCATTATAATTAACAACGAAATCCAACTCATCTGCGCCTAATTTAATTGCATTTTCAGCTTCTTGTATTTTTTGTTTTAGGGATGCATCCCCGCAAGGGAAATCAATTACAGTTCCAATTAAAACCTTATATTTTGAAATGCTTACTATTTTTTTTACAGTTGTTATGTAATTGGAACGGATCATAACTAACTTATAATCATAGCTAATTGCCTCCTTTGTAAGTGCTACTACCTTCTCTAAGTTTTCTTTTTCAGTAATACCAGCTTGTATTGCTGTTTTTAAATATGTTGCGTCTAAGTAATGACTTATTTTCATGTTACAAAAATAACAAAATCTAAATAGCAGCTATTGGCAATGTATATCTGAATCTTACAAATCTGTTTTGCTGCTGTCCTGGGGTAAACTTTGGCAGTTTCTCAATAAGTCTTTCGGTTTCTTTTTTTTCTGTTTTTTCAATAGGTTCATCAAAAATAAAAGGAGATACTTTAAGTATTTCTGTTTTTGGAATAACCTTCAACTCTCTTTTAAAGATAATTTGTATACTAGACTTCAGAAATATTCTGTCGGGTTCAGAAATAAAAGTGCGCTCAGCTAAGGTTCTCTCTTCTGTTTTATGTTCTAAAGAAATAAAAAAATTAATCTAAATGTTTCGCTGCTACTTTCTCTAATTCATCATACCAGTTTTGGCCAAATTTACGCACCAAAGCTTGTTTTACAAACTTATATACGGGTACCTGTAGTTCTTTACCTAATGTACAAGCATCATCACAAATCTCCCACTTGTGGTAATTTACAGCAGAAAACTCACTGTAATCTTTTACTCTTATTGGGTATAAATGGCAAGAAACTGGCTTTTTCCAATCTATTTCCCCAGAATTATATGCTTCTTCAATACCACACAAGGTTTTATTATTTTCATCGAAAATTACATAAGCACAATCTGCATTATTAATTAAAGGAGTTTCAATTTCTCCCAATTCATTTTTAATCCAAACACCTTCTTTTTCGATAACAGCAATTCCTTCTTTTCTTAAGAAAGGCTTTATCTTCGGATAAATATCTTCTAAAATTTTAGCCTCTTCTTCCTCTAATGGTGCACCAGCATCGCCGTCTACACAGCAAGCACCGCCGCAAGCAGAAAGATTACACACAAAATCTTTTTCTATAATATCTTCTGAAACTATTGTTTTTCCTAATTGAAACATCTCACAAAAATAAGACAATTATTTACTTTAAATTTACACTTTGCTTAACTTCGTTAAATAATTTCGTAAAATAAAAAAATCATGAAATTCAACTTTAAAGAAATACTAACAGCTTTTATGGTTCTATTTGCTGTTATAGATATCATAGGAAACATTCCTATTATTATAGATCTACGTAAAAAAGTAGGTCATATTCAGTCTGAAAAAGCATCTTTAATTGCAGGTGCTATTATGATTGTGTTTCTATTTTTAGGGCAAAGTTTATTAAGCTTAATAGGTATCGATGTAAATTCTTTTGCAGTTGCTGGGGCGTTCATCTTATTCTTTATTGCTTTAGAAATGATTTTAGGAATTACACTGTATAAAGAGGATGAAAATGCGGCTACAATTACAGCTACTGTCTTTCCATTAGCTTTTCCTTTAATTGCGGGTCCAGGTAGTTTAACAACCTTACTTTCATTACGTTCAGAGTTTCATCTAGAAAATATAATTGTGGCCGTTTTATTAAACGTGGCTTTAATTTATGTTGTTTTAAAAACATCTAGTAAAATTGAAAAAATTATTGGTCCGAATGGAATTTTAATCATTAGAAAAATCTTTGGTGTTATATTATTAGCTATCTCTGTTAAATTATTTGCAACCAATATAAAAGAACTGTTTTAAGATGAATTTTCATGTATTAATTATTGGTGGTGGTGTTGCGGGTCTTCAATGTGCTTTAATTTTAGGTTCTGCAGAAAAAAAACCTTTTGCCATTGGTAAAAAAATTGGTATTATAATGCACCAGAAAGCATCTCATTTACAAAATGCATTGTTTAATAATGCCCTAGGATTACCTTCTAAAACATTAGGAAAAGACGTTTTAGTTGAAGGAAAACAACAGTTATCAAACTTATACCCTGCTGTTTCCCAAATAGAAAACGAAAAAGCAGTTTCTATTACTGATTTTAATGATGGTTATAAAATTATTACAAATAAAGGCACCTACACGTCTAAGGCTGTAATTATTGCCTTAAACTACGCTAAACCTTTTACAATAAAAGGTTTAGATGATTATATTGAACCGCACAAAAAAGCCAATCCAGAAAAAGATAGAATTCAACTTATAAATAGTGATGGATTTATAAGAAAAGGACTTTACTGTTGCGGCACTATTGCAGGCTGTAGAAGTCAATTTGCAATTGCCGCAGGAAGCGGAGCTGCTGTTGCAACGGACATATTAACCCTTTGGAATGGTGGTAATCATATTAAAATTCATGACAAATTATAACTAAAAATCCAGCTATACAGCTGGATTTTTTAATTTTAAAAGGAAAAATAATTACTCCACTGTAACAGATTTCGCTAGATTTCTTGGTTGATCTACATTCTTATTTAGCATTACTGCAATATGATAAGAAAGTAACTGAAAAGGTATTGTAGTTAGCAAAGGTGCTAAGGCCTCCTCCGTTTCTGGAATTTCAATTACATGATCAGCAATTTCTTTTACCTGAGTATCTCCCTCGGTAACAATTGCAATAATTTTACCAGATCTAGATTTAATTTCTTGAATATTACTTACTACTTTTTCGTAGTGTCCTTTATTTGTTGCAATCACAAAAATTGGCATATTTTCGTCAATCAAGGCAATTGGTCCGTGTTTCATTTCTGCTGCAGGATAGCCTTCTGCATGAATGTATGAAATCTCTTTTAACTTTAAAGCACCTTCTAAAGCTACAGGAAAGTTAAAACCTCTACCTAAATACAAGCAATTTTTAGCATCTTTGTAAACTGCTGCAATCTCTTTTACCTTGTCATCTATCTTTAATAAAGTTTCAATTTTCTTAGGTATTAATTTCATTTCTTGCATGAACGCTCTCAGTTCAGATTTCGAAATTTCTCCTTTTTTAGAAGCTAGTTTTAACGCAATTAAAGTTAATACTGTAATTTGTGTTGTAAACGCTTTCGTAGAAGCAACTCCAATTTCTGGCCCTGCGTGCGTATAAGCACCTGCATGTGTCTCTCTAGCGATAGAAGAACCAACTACATTACAAATACCAAAAACAAATGCTCCTTTAGATTTTGCTAATTTTATTGCCGCTAATGTATCTGCCGTTTCACCAGATTGTGAAATTGCAATGACTACATCTCTTGAGGTAATTACAGGATTTCTATATCTGAATTCTGAGGCGTACTCTACTTCAACCGGTATACGTGCTTTATCTTCAATAAGGTATTCTCCTACTAAACCAGCATGCCAAGAAGTACCACAAGCAATAATAATAATTCTATCTGCATTTAAAAACTTGTTAATATGATCATCTATACCGGACATTCTTATAATACCTTGATCGGCAAGCATTCTTCCACGGTAGGTATCTATAATTGCTTTAGGTTGCTCATGTATTTCTTTAAGCATAAAATTATCATAACCTCCTTTTTCTATCTGATCTAGACTTAATTTAAGTTTTTGAATGTTCGCATCAACACGAATATCGTCTTTAATTTTACGAACCTTTATATCTCTTCCTACCTTAATAATTGCTAACTCCTCATCTTCTAAGTAAATAGCATTTTTTGTGTATTCTATAAAAGGGGATGCATCAGAAGCTATAAAAAACTCAGAATTTTCTTTACCAATTCCTATTGCAATTGGGCTTCCTAAACGTGCAACAATTATCTCATCTGGCTTTGTTTGATCAAAAACAGCAATCGCATACGCACCAATAACATTATTTAGAGCCAATTGCACAGCTTTACCTAACATGCATTGTTCATTTTTCTTAACCTCTTCAATTAAGTTAATTAAAACTTCAGTATCTGTATCACTTTTAAAAACATATCCTCTAGATATTAGCTCTTTCCTAAGCGTGTCATAGTTTTCTATAATTCCGTTATGAACTACTACTAAATTACCTGATTGAGAAGTATGTGGGTGAGAATTAATATCATTGGGAACTCCATGAGTTGCCCAACGCGTATGACCAATTCCTATTTGGCCAACTTTTCTTTCTTTTTCGTTTTCTGTAATAGCCTCAAGATCGGAAACTTTTCCTTTTGTTTTTGATAGTAAAATATTTTTACCGTCAAACATCATAATACCAGAGCTATCATACCCTCTGTATTCTAATCTTTTTAAGCCGTTCATTACTATAGGATACGCATCTCTGTATCCTATATAACCTGTTATTCCACACATAGCAATTGTTTCTTATTGGTTATTAATTATTCTTTTCGGTATACGATATCTTTAACTGTGCTCTTCTTACACCGTTTAAATTTTCATCTCCATTTAAAATTGAAATAGATTTAGGATTCCAATTATAGTTTTTGAAAATTGTATCCGTAATTTGAGTATCTGAAGTATTATAAACCTTTAATCTTAAAGGCGGATTGTAATCTGTTTCTCCACTTAAAATGTCTGACAAATAATCTGTAATTCTAAAAGTATAGTGGTCTTTCTTATTATCTTCTTTTTCTAAAAACCCACCAAAAGTTGCAAGACCCTCCGTAAAAATATCTTTTATATGACTGGTAAGAGGGTTTGAATTTAAATCTTCTCCTCTTTTATATAGATATAATTGATTTGCAGTATTTGTTGTATCAGAATTTTGATTGATATAAAAGGTTAATGCAGCATCATTAATTAACCAATTTTTATCTCTTAAATCTGTTAATTGCGTACCTTTTAAAATTTCTATTTTTGCTTCAGAACCGGCAGCTCCCTGCAATTTCACTTCATTATTAACGGGATACATCTTATTATTAGATTTATACTTACCATTTACAATACCTCCTAATTGAAACGTATGTGTATTTGTTATTACGGTATCAATTTCCGTGCTATTACTCTTGAAAAAAGTGTTTGTATAATACACTTCAATTAAAGAGCTTGTGGCCTGAACACCAGTGCTCCTTAAGTTAAAAGAGATTAAAGCTCCTCCTCTTTCTCCAGATGCATGCGTTTTTTCTTTTGCATCGATCACAATACCTCTAAAGTAATTATTAAAATTACTTTGAGACTCAAAGTTAGGAGTCTCATAATTGTCTAAAAATACTTCTTTTACAAAACTTTTCTTTAAAGGTATAATTGCCATTGGTAAAGAAACCCCGACACCATATCTTATAGAATCTGTTTTATATAAATCGCCTAAACTATTTCTTCTTTTAATGATTACTAAGGTATCATTTTCAGTAGGCGCGAAATCCATATTTTCTACCGCTGTTAAAGGGTTCGAATTTATTTCATATTCTCTATCTGACAAAAACTCGTTTATTTTTGAAGGGTCTGCAGGATTTAAAGTGTTTAAATAAGTTTCTAACTCATAAATATTCAATGTAAATGGCAAATCTGAATTTCCCGTTACAGAATCTAATTCATAAATTGGTCTGCTATCATTAGATATTAAAGTTGCATGATATGGTAACCTTAAAAATGCAGTATCTATGATTGTTTCATATAATAATCCGTCAGGGTTGTCATATGAAGATAACTTTAAAGCTGAATTAATGTTTATTTGAGAGACTATAGATGCTTCAATATTTTCATATTCGTCATTTATATAAGTTCCTAAAAGATACTGTCCTTGCAGACCAAAAAAGGGAGTTCCCCCCAACTCTAAGCCGTCTCCTCTAATGTTTTCTATACCTGCATTGGAAACCAACACCTCTAGAATTGTATCATTTGTAGAGAATTTTGTATTACTTACAACACCACTACGTATATCTGTAAAATCTTCCTCGCAAGAAATAACACCTGCAAACACCAAAAACAAAACACCAAAGTAGATGCCTTTTCTATAAATATTTTTCACACTAAAAATAATTAATTAACTGAAACTAAATCAGTATAAAAATTTAAATAACTTTCTTTAAAGTTCTCTTCTTGAAATCCTAAGACGGGAATCTTTTTTTCTTCGATAAAAGAAGATAATTCCTCGGAAATATCTTCGCTACCATGAATAATCGCATCCGAGTTTTCAATGGCACTTTTTAGTATATTAGTATGGTTTGGTTTCTTTATTGTTGCAATTTTATCATTACTCTTAAGATCAAAAGTTACTTTATCTGCAAGTCCTTCGCTTAAAGTTCCTTCAAAAGGATTGTTGTAAACAGAAGTAATAATCTTACTTTCAGTAAACAATGGTTCTTCGTTATAAAACTCTCTTAAATAAAGAGGTAATAAAGATGCCATCCAACCATGAACGTGAATAATATCTGGTGCCCAATTCAATTTTTTTACCGTTTCTACAACACCTTTTGCAAAGAAAATTGCTCGCTCATCATTGTCATCAAACAATTGATCGTCTTCATCTGTGAAAACAGCTTTTCTCTTAAAATATTCTTCATTGTCTATAAAATAAACTTGCATTCTTTCTTTTGGGATAGAAGCGACCTTTATTATCAATGGCATATCCATGTCGTTTACAACTAAATTCATCCCAGAAAGACGAATAACCTCATGTAATTGATGTCTTCTTTCATTAATAACACCATACCTTGGCATAAAAATTCTGGTCTGTACTCCTTTAGAATGCGCGTTTTTAGCAGCATTAAAGGCAGTTAACGATAATTCTGTTTCTGGTAAGTAGGGTACTACTTCAGACGAAACAAATAATATTCTCTTGTCCTTCATTGAATCAAACTCTTTTTATGAGAGTGGCAAAAATACAAATTATTATGCTAATATCGTGTTAAAATGGTAAGTTTGCACACTTTATCACCAATACTAGAATGAAAATTTTCAACAATAAAAAAGACCTAAAAGACTGTCTTTTAGACTATAAAACAAACAAAAAAACCATTGGTTTTGTGCCAACTATGGGTGCATTGCACGAGGGTCATTTGTCTTTAATTGAAAATGCAAAGCTAAAAAACGATATTGTTATCGTAAGTATTTTTGTAAATCCTACACAATTTGACAAAGTAGAAGATTTAAAGCAATACCCAAAAACAATAGAAAACGACATCAAATTACTAAGGTCTGTGTCTTGTGATATCTTATTTTCACCTTCTGTAAAAGAAATTTATTCAGAAAATATTACTTCAGAAAAATTTAATTTTAATGGTTTAGAACATCAGATGGAAGGAGCGTTTAGAAAAGGACATTTTGATGGTGTTGCCACTATTGTAAAAACCTTATTTGAAATTATTGAGCCCAACAAAGCTTATTTCGGACAAAAAGATTTTCAACAATTACAAATCATAAAGAAAATGGTGGCCAAACATCACCTAAATGTAAAAGTTAAAGGATGTCCAATCTATAGGGAAGAAAGCGGTTTGGCTATGAGCTCTAGAAATGCAAGATTATCTAAAGAACAGAAAGAAGCTGGAGCTTTTATTTATAGAACGCTGAATAAAATTCAACAGAAATTTGACACGGAAGATATTACAAAAATTAAGGAATGGTTAAAAAATGAATTTAAAAAACAACCTTTATTGAAGTTAGAATATTTTACAATTGCTGATGAAAAAACCTTAAAAACTGCAAAAAACAAAGATACTAACAAGACATACAGAGCTTTTATTGCTGTTTTTGCAGGAGACATTAGATTGATAGATAACATTGGTTTAAAAAATTAAAAAATGTTATTTTTGTATATTATTAGCGAAAGCTATTAATGATAATAGATTTATGTGTTTAAAAAAATGCGCAATTTCTTGTATTAAAAAAAAGTAGATAATTACTCTTGATTATACTGCTACTAATAATGTTGCAAAAGGCGGTATTTTAATTATCTACGATTTATAGAATTAGAAAAAGGAATAAATTTAAAAGCTCGATAGTCTTGCTAAAATAAAAGATAATACACTCATATAATTTGGATATTAAAAAGGTTTTAAAAATTGTTTTACCGCTTGCATTAGGTAGTTTTCTAGTTTGGTATTCTTTGTCTGATATTTCACTAGAAACCTTAGGGAACTATTTCAAAGAAGCAAATTACAGCTTTATTTTTCTGGGACTTTTCTTTGGGATTTTAAGTCATTTATCTAGAGCCTATAGATGGAAATTTATGCTAGAGCCCTTGGGTTTTAAACCAAAATTTACAAACAGTATTTTAGCAGTATTAGTAGGGTATTTAGTAAACTTAGCGATACCAAGAGCAGGAGAGATTTCAAGAGCTACGGTAATGACCAATTATGAGAAAATTCCTTTTGAAAAAGCATTTGGAACTATTGTAGCAGAGCGTATTGCAGATTTAATAATGATGCTTTCTATTGTTGCAATTACATTATTTGTTCAGTATGATTTTATTTATGACTTGCTTACCAAAAACTTCAATCCATTAAAAATTAGCATTGGTTTCGCTATTTTAATTGTAGGATTTTACATTTTTACCTCTTTTGTGAAAAAAGCCACATCTGGTTTTCTATTAAAAATTAAAACTTTTGTTTCTGGTTTAATTGAAGGTGTAACCAGCATTTTTAAAATGAAAAACAAATGGGCATTTATTTTTCACACAGTATTTATTTGGGCAATGTACGTTGCTATGTTTTGGGCAACAATACCTGCAATTGAAGGGCTAAATGTTCCTTTTGGAGGTATTCTAATCGGTTTTATCGCTGGTGGATTTTCAATTGCAGCAACAAATGGTGGCATTGGCTTGTACCCAATTGCTGTTGCTAGTGCCTTAGCATTATTTGATATTCCTGCAGAAACTGCAACCGCTTTTGGTTGGATTATGTGGACTGCACAAACCGCAATGATTGTTATCTTTGGTGGTTTAGCGTTTTTACTGCTACCAATTTATAATAAGAATACATAAATTTTTAGCGTAAATTCGTATTTTAAAAACTAGAAATGAGCAAAACAAAAACAACTTTTTTCTGTCAGAATTGTGGTACCCAACACGCAAAATGGGTGGGACAATGTGGTGCTTGTAAAGAGTGGAATACTATTGTTGAAGAAATAATTCAAAAAGAAGAAAAACGTGTTTGGAAGCAATCTACAACTGCAAAACAAACGGTAAACAAACCCTTAAAAATTGCTGATATCCAGTTAAACCCGGAAGAAAGGGTAGTTACCAATAACAATGAATTAGATACGGTTTTAGGTGGAGGGTTGGTAAAAGGCTCTGTAACACTTTTAGGAGGAGAACCTGGTATTGGTAAATCGACTTTATTATTGCAAGTGGCATTAAATATTAGCCAAAAAGTATTGTATGTTTCGGGGGAAGAGAGTCAGTCTCAAATAAAAATGAGAGCAGATAGATTAGAAGCAAAGAATTCTAACTGTCTAATTCTTACAGAAACAAATACACAACAAATTTTTAAGAACATACAAGAAACAGACCCAGAGGTTTTGGTAATAGATTCTATACAAACACTGCATACAAATAACATAGAAGCCTCTCCCGGAAGTATATCTCAAATTAGAGAAACTGCTGCAGAATTGATAAAATTTGCGAAAGAAACGGCTACCCCGGTTTTATTAATTGGCCATATAAACAAAGACGGAAACATTGCCGGACCAAAAATTTTAGAACACATGGTAGATGTTGTTCTACAGTTTGAAGGTGATAGAAATCATACCTACAGAATTTTACGTTCTCAAAAAAATAGATTTGGTTCTACTTCTGAATTAGGTATTTATGAAATGCTTTCAACCGGATTAAGAGAAATTTCAAATCCGTCTGAAATACTAATTTCTAAAAAAGATAACGATTTAAGCGGAACTGCAATTGCATCTACATTAGAAGGTATTAGGCCTCTAATGATAGAGATACAAGCATTAGTGTCTACTGCTGTTTACGGGACGCCTCAGCGCTCTACAACCGGTTATAATTTAAAACGTCTAAACATGATTTTAGCGGTTCTAGAAAAACGTGCAGGTTTTAAGTTGGGAGCTAAAGATGTGTTTTTAAATATTACTGGAGGTATCAATGTAGACGATCCCGCAATAGATTTAGCAGTCGTAGCAGCTATTTTGTCATCTAATCAAGATATTGCTATTAATCCAAATGTATGTTTTGCTGCCGAAGTAGGTTTGGCAGGAGAAATTAGACCTGTATCTAAAATAGATCAACGAATTTTAGAAGCAGAAAAACTAGGTTATAAAACCTTAGTAGCCTCAAAATACAACAAAATTACCTCTAAAAACCACGGAATAAAATTAGTTTTAGTTGGTAAAATTGAAGAAGCTTTTGCCACCTTGTTTGCTTGATAATTAGCAAAAATTATTGACTTAAAAAAAAGCCGAACATTTCTGTTCGGCTTTTTTAGTTTTATACATTACACTTCGACAGGCGTAGTGGTCTATTTTAAAAATTTTATTTCTTATTCACGACTTTAATATACTTATCTAAAGCCATTGTCATAGAAGGTGTTTCCGGAGAAGGTGCTTCTATATCGCAATTTAAACCTGCCTCAGTTACTGCGCTTACAGTAGAGTTACCAAAAGCAGCGATTCTTGTGCTGTTTTGTTTAAAATCTGGAAAGTTTTGAAATAAAGATTCTATTCCAGAAGGACTAAAGAATACTAAAACATCATAAACAACATTCTCTAAATCAGACAAATCACTTACTACTGTTCTGTATAGGTTTATACGCGTCCATTGAACCCCTAGCTTATCTAATTCTTCAGGAACTAAAGGCTTTAATTTATCAGAAGAAGGCAATAAGAAATTTTCTGTTTTATGCTTTTTAATTAGCTTTGTTAAATCAAGAAAAGTTCTACTACCTACATAAATTTTTCGCTTTCTATAAACCACATATTTCTGCAAATAATAAGCTACAGCCTCTGATTGACAAAAATACTTCATGTCATCTGGCACTTTAAAGCGCATTTCTTCGGCAATTTTAAAAAAGTAATCTACTGCATTTCTACTAGTTAAAATAATAGCGGTAAAATCTTTAAAATCAACTTTATTATTTCTAATTTCTTTTACAGAAATACCTTCAACATGAATAAAGGATCTAAAATCTATCTTTACTTTTTGTTTATCAGACAAATCAAAATATGGAGAAGTTTCAGTTTTTGGAGGGGGTTGCGATACTAAAATAGTTTTCACTTTCATACGCTTTCATTTTCGTTTTTTAGTTTAAAGTACCAGTTTAAACATTATTAATAGGGGTGCTATTTCGAACGCGCAAAGGTACAATATAAAATAAAACAACTTGCCAAAAACAAGGTTTTTATTATTAACTAACTGAAAAACAAACTTTAATAAAAATAAGCCTAAAGTAGCTGCTATAAAAAATGAAAAATTTAATGGCCCAAAACGAAATAACACAAAAAGAATTATTAGAAAAAAACTGATTGAATACAGGTATCCAAATTTAGAAACAACATAAAATCGAACCTCTTTTTTTATAAAAAAAAGTCTAATAATCCCTATTTCGAATAAGCTCTTAACGGCAAAATAGCTCCAAATAATTCCTAAAATTAAAAAGAAAGACGATAAGCTAAAAGAAGTGTTTTTATTTGTCTCTGCAACCAAAAAGCTAGTAATAAGTGCTAAAACGACAGATGAAAAGATAAATAATAAACTATAAAAAGAACTAAAAAAAGAAGTGTTTTCTTCTACTTCATCTTCAATAAAGCTTTTATTGAACAAAGCAAAAACATATCCTTTTAATTTATCTCCATCTATTATTTTTAAAACAGCAATAATGGCAAATAGAAACACCAAAATAATGGAAATCCAGTTTGTATTAATAACTATTTTTTCTAGTGCTTGCACTTTTTCTTCTTTGATAAGGTTAACACAAAATTAGTAATTAAAAAATGTATATTTGTATTCTTAGCTTACGAAATTTTATTTATGTCAGACACATTAGTTATCATCCCCACTTATAACGAAAAAGAAAACATAGAAGCCATCATAAGAGCGGTATTTCAAGAAGAAAAAATATTTCATGTTTTGGTTGTTGATGATAATTCTCCTGACGGCACTTCCACCATTGTAGATAAATTAATAACAGAATTTCCAGAACAGCTTTTTATAGAGAATAGAGAAGGAAAAAATGGCTTAGGAACTGCTTATATCTATGGTTTTAAATGGGCTTTAGCTAAAGATTACAAATATATTATAGAAATGGATGCAGATTTTTCTCACAATCCGAAAGATTTAATTCGCCTTTACAATGCATGCATAAATGAAGATGCAGACGTTTCTGTAGGTTCTAGATATGTAAACAATACCGTTAACGTTGTAAATTGGGATATTAAACGCTTACTACTTTCTTATTTTGCCTCGAAATATGTACGTTTTATTACTAGAATTCCAGTTTTCGACACTACCGCGGGTTTTGTGTGCTGGAAAAGAAATGTTTTAGAAACCATAAACCTAGATAAAATTAAATTTGTTGGATATGCTTTTCAAATTGAAATGAAATTTAAAGCGTGGAAACATCAATTTAAAATAAAAGAAGTTTCTGTAGTTTTTACAGATAGAGACTTGGGTGTCTCTAAAATGACCGGAAACATTGTTACAGAAGCATTGTTTGGAGTTGTAAAAATGAAATTAAAAGGAGTGCCAAAATAAATATCTAATGACCACTATTTCTATTAGAACAGCAAATTTAAACGACTTAGAAACATTATTAGAGTTTGAACAAGGTGTAATAAAGGCAGAGCGGCCTATGGATTCCTTTTTAAAGGAAGGCACATTGTCTTATTATAATATTCCTGAATTGATTACCGCAAAAAACAGCCATTTAATAGTTGCTGTAGCAAACAAAGAATTAGTAGGTTCTGGATATCTAAAAATAGAAGACTCTAGCCATTACCATAAAAACCCAAAACATGGTTATATTGGTTTTATATTTGTAAAACCTACTTTTAGAGGCCAAAGAGTTAGCAATTTAATTTTAGAGTCTTTAAAAAAATGGGGGAAAGAAAAAGACTTAAAAGAATTAAGGCTAGATGTATATAGTAAGAATGCTGATGCACTAAAATCTTACAATCGTTTTGGTTTTACCAAAGGGTTGGTAAATATGAAAATAGATATTTAAAAAGAAAAATGACAAAAGGAATTTTAATACAAAACGCAACAATAGTAAACGAGAACAAAATCTTTAAAGGTGATGTTTTTATTGAAAATGAAATAATTACAAAAATTTCTTCTAAAATTAAACCCACTAAAAATATTGAAGTTATTAATGCTGAAGGGAAGTATTTAATTCCTGGGTTTATAGACGATCAAGTACATTTTAGAGAACCCGGTTTAACACACAAAGCAAATATTGCAACAGAGAGTCGGGCTGCAATTGCTGGAGGTATTACTACGTTTATAGAAATGCCAAATACAGTGCCACAAGCTACAACACAAGATTTATTAGAAGACAAGTTTAAAATTGCCGCAGCAGATTCGTATGCAAACTATTCTTTTATGTTCGGTGGTACAAATGACAATTTGGAAGAATTATTAAAAACAGACCCTAAAAAAGTAGCAGGAATTAAATTATTTTTAGGTTCTTCTACAGGGAACATGTTGGTTGACAATGAAGAAATTCTGGAGAAAATTTTCTCATCAACAAAAATGATTATTTCTGTGCACTGCGAAGACGAAGGAACTATTAAAAAAAACACCGCAATCTACAAAGAAAAGTATGGAGACGATATTCCTCTAAAATACCACCCTATTATTAGAAGTGAAGCCGCTTGTTACTTATCATCTTCTAAAGCAATTGAATTGGCTAAGAAAACAGGTGCAAGATTGCATATTTTTCATTTGTCAACAGAAAAAGAAACACATTTATTTAGAAACGATATTCCTCTAGAAGAAAAGCAAATTACAGCAGAGGTTTGTATTCATCATTTATGGTTTAGTGATAAAGATTACGAAGAAAAAGGAACACACATCAAATGGAATCCTGCTGTTAAAACAGAAAAAGACAGATTAGGTCTTTGGAAAGCCTTGTTAGATGACAGAATAGATGTGTTAGCTACAGATCATGCACCGCATACTTTAGATGAAAAAAACAACAACTATTTAAATGCACCAAGCGGAGGACCATTAGTGCAACATGCCATTATTGCACTATTAGAAAAAGTAAAAGAAGGGGTAATTCCTATTGAAAAAGCAGTAGAAAAAATGAGCCATAATCCTGCTAAATTATTTCAAATTGAAAAACGCGGGTTTATAAAAGAAGGTTATTTTGCAGATATTGTTTTAATTGATATGAATAAGCCACAAACAGTTTCTAAAGATAATATTTTATATAAATGTGGTTGGTCTCCTTTTGAGGGAACTACATTTTCATCTACCATAACACATACTTTTGTGAATGGAAACTTAATATATAACAATGGCATTTTCAATGATGACATTAAAGGGAAAAGAGTTACTTTTAATAGATAAAATGAAAAAAAATAGCTACTTATTCCTTTTTATATTGCTTGTGTCTTGCACAAGTAATACTATTTTTGAAAAACCAAAAGACTTAATTCCGAAGGACACAATGAGTCTTTTGTTGCAAGAAATGATTATTTCTACTAGTGCTAAGTTCATAAAAAACAAAAACAACCAAAAGAACATAAATTACATGCCTTTTGTTTACGAACGATTTAAAATAGATAGCACTCGTTTTGAAAGCAGTAATTACTATTACATGTCTACCATAGATTTGTATCAAGAAATTTTAGAAAAGGCCAAGGCTAGCATAAATGCGCAACAAGATGCTCTTAAGAAAATAAAAAAACAACTAGATTCCATTAAAAAAGACTCTATACAATTAACTCTAAGTAAATTAAAAAAAATAGACAGCTTAAAAATTACAAAAAACTTTGAAAAATTGGAGTTGTCAAAAAGGAGTTTAGAAGAAATGAATGTAAGACAGTAAAGTTTTTATTTTTTAAAATTACTACAAACCTCATTAACAACCGTTTGTATTTCTTCAAATTGAAAGTTCATTGTTTCTTTTATTTTTTCTGAAGAATATTTAGAAACTTCATGTGCACTTTTTGCAGAGTATTTGCTTAATAACGGTGCTTTTTTAGAAAACATAGTTAAAAATGAAGACAGACGCCAAAGTACAGTAGTTTGCCAAGCTTTTATTTTTTTTGAAGGTCTTTTAACACCCCAGGCATCTGCTATTAAAAATAGCACTTCTTTATAGCTTTTGTTTTCTGAAACCAATATAAAGCGTTCATTTTTAACATCCGAATTCATAAGTAAAACCATTGATTTCACAACATCTTTTACACCTACAAAACCAGTAATTCCCTCGGTATAGTATTTAAAGCCTTTATAAACTTGACTAAATAATTTCCCAGAACCCGATGTCCAGAATCCACTTCCTAAAATAATTCCAGGGTTTACAATTACCACCTCTACTTCTTCTTGACTGGCACGCCAAACTTCCATTTCTGCTCCAAATTTAGTAATAGAATACCCACTATTATCTAATTCTTTATTCCATTCGTTTTCTTCTGTAATCAATTGCCCGTTTAAAGCATCTCCAACAGCAGCAATAGAACCCACAAAGCACAGTTTTTTAATTTTAGCATCAATCGAAAGATTTACAATAATTGCAGTTCCATGAATGTTTACCTTGCGCATTTCTTTATAATCTTTGGGGTTAAAAGAAATAAAAGCTGCACAATGATACACCTTTTCAACTCCAACAAAAGCAGGAATCATAGCGGGAATATCTGTTATATCTGCCTTAAACCATTCTATTTTTGAAATTAATGAAGCATCATCCGTATAATAAGAAAAGATTTTTTTTACGGCTTCTATTCTTTCTTCAGAACGATAAATAGCTCGAATTGTCTCATTGTCTTTTATCAAATGATACAATAAATGTGCGCCAACTAAACCTGTTCCTCCTGTAACTAAAATCATACTACGAATTTAGTATATTTTGCGCGATAAAGGTATATTTGCGAACTGATAAACGGTATACAATGAAAAATTTTATTAAAGAATTGCAGTGGAGAGGAATGTTGCACGACAGCATGCCAACAACAGAAGAGCACTTATTAGAAAGCATGAGAAGTGCTTATGTTGGGTTTGATCCTACCTCAGATTCTTTACATATTGGTAATTTAGTACCAATTATGCTGTTAGCACATTTTCAAAGATGTGGCCACAAACCTATTGCTTTAGTTGGTGGTGCTACGGGTATGATTGGAGACCCTTCTGGGAAATCTGCAGAACGCAACTTGCTAGATGAAAAAACGCTTCGCTACAATCAAGAAGCTATAAAAGGCCAGTTAAGTCACTTTTTAGATTTTTCTTCTAACGAAAAAAACGCTGCAGTTTTAGTGAACAATTACGATTGGATGAAAGATTTTTCATTTTTAGAATTCATAAGAGATGTTGGAAAACATATTACTGTAAATTATATGATGGCTAAAGATTCTGTAAAAAACAGAATTAGCTCTGAATCTAAAGACGGAATGTCTTTTACAGAATTTACCTATCAGTTAGTTCAAGGATATGACTTTCTACATTTATACCAAAACAACAATGCTTCTATTCAAATGGGAGGTTCTGATCAATGGGGAAATATTACTACAGGAACAGAATTAATTAGAAGAATTGGTGGCGGAAAAGGGTATGCAATTACCTGCCCCTTAATTACAAAATCTGATGGAACTAAATTTGGGAAATCTGAAGGAGGAAACGTTTGGTTGGATGGTAATAGAACATCACCTTATAAATTTTACCAATATTGGTTAAATGCTTCTGATGAAGATGCAGAAAAATATATTAAAATTTTTACTTTTTTAGAGAAAGAAATAATTGATGCTTTAATTTTAGAGCATAAGGAAGCACCACATGCACGCCTATTGCAAAAGAAAATTGGAGAAGAAGTTACTTTGTTAGTTCATGGAAAGGTGGCTTATGAGAACGCTATACAAGCTTCTAATATCTTATTCGGAAAATCTACAGCTTCTGATTTAAAATCTTTAGATGAACAGACGTTTTTAGATGTTTTTGATGGTGTACCGAAAGCTACCGTGGCTATTGCAGATGTAGCAGAAGGTTTAGACATGATTGGTGCTTTGGCAGCTAAAACAAACTTTTTAGCTTCTAATGGAGATGCCCGAAGAGCTTTAAAAGAAAATGCAATTTCTGTAAATAAAGAAAAAGTGAAAGAAGACTTTACAATTACTAAAGAAGATTTAATTGCGAATAAATACGTGCTGTTACAACGTGGTAAAAAAACGTACTATTTACTGGTTGTAGCATAACCTTAACTTTAAATAACATAAAAAAAGAGCGCAATCTATGCAGCTCTTTTTTTATGTTTAATTTCGAGAAAGAGTATTGAAAGTTACTTTTCTTTCTTTATTTTTATCCAGTTTTTATCGACCTTTTCTTTTAGTTACTGGGCACCTTCTTCTTGCCACATTTTAAAAGTATTTATACCCCAAGAATTATAAAATAAGTACAATTTACCATCCCTAATTTCAAAGGTTTTAGGGTTTATAGCAACTCTTTCTCCTTTTGTACCAAGTGCATACGCAAAATAACCTCCATAAGCAGGAATGTATTTATTAGGCGCACTTTTAAAAGTATCTAAATTTTTCTTAGAAGAGAATTTAAATTATTTTCTTGTCCGAAAAAAGTAGTAGTAGTAGTAGTAGAAACAGCTACCAGTATAATTGTTGTAAAAGTTTTCATTGACATGGTTTTTTCATTTGATTGCTGAAAATTAGAACACTTACAAAACCATTAAATTACAACCTCGGATATCAGAATTATCGAAACGTCCAATGATTTCAAAAGTTTCATTTTCATAGACCTTCCCTAAATCTTGAGTTGCAATAAAAGAACAAGAGTTATAGTTTGCTAAATCAATTACATTTATTCCTCCGTTTTTTCCTGAAGCGTTTATAGATAGCGCATCTTCAGTATCACGAGTTAAAATTTTCATCCAAGGCGGTGTTTCAAAAACACCATTTCCTTTAGAATATCCCTGACTTAATAATTCTGTCATTCCGTATTCCGAATGAATTTCTGTTACTCCAAATCCGTTTTGTAAAATAGTATGTAACTCTTCCCTTACCAATTCTTTTCTTCTTCCTTTCATTCCACCAGTTTCCATAATTATAGTGTTTTTAAGGTTAAATTTTTGTATTTCAATCAAATCTAACAAAGCAAAAGAAACACCAATTAAGAGTGTTTTTTGTCCGTTTTTATCTAATTCAATCAGTTTTTCAGCTAATTCTTGCATATTATCCAAATAAAAACCACTTTCTGCTTTTTTAGATTTTTCAATTAAATCAGCCACCATAAAAACCAAAGAAGAGCCTTCGCGTTCTAAATAATTGGGTAACAAAGCCAGTACTGTATATTCTTCTATATTGCCATAAAAATGAGCAAACCCTTTTAAATAACTTTCTTTATAAAGGTTTATATTGGTAACTAAATGTTTACTAGTACTGCTTCCTGTAGTTCCAGAACTTGTAAAGGTTTCTTGAATCTCCTCTAAAGAAGAAAGTACTTTTCTACTTTTAAAAAACTGAATGGGCAAAAATGGAATTTCTTCAATAGTAGAAATACTTGAAGGATGTACAAACAGCAAATCACAAAAAGACCTATATACTTTATTGTTCTTAAACTGATGTTTAAAAACTGCTAAAGAAAGTGCCTTAAATTCTTGTTTGTTCTGTATGTTAAAAATGCTGGTTTCCATAAGAGGATACAAAAATAAGATTTAAAGCTGCAATCTTTTATTATTTTTAGACTTAATAAAATAGATGTACTATTCTTTATAAATTTTTAAAACCAATTCTCCTGTGTCATTCATAGAGGCTCTATACATTCCTGCAGTATTAAACTCAAAAGACATATTCCCTTTTTTATCTAAAGCTACAACACCACCAGTACCACCAAGCTTTGTTAACTTGTTTTGAATGACATCTTTGGTAGCCTCTTTTAGTGTTTTTTTCTGATATTCCATTTGTGCAGAAATATCGTATGCTACTTGACTTCTTATAAAGTATTCTCCCCAACCTGTAGAAGAAACACCACACGTTTTATTATTTGCATAGGTCCCAGAACCAATAATTGGCGCATCACCAATTCTTCCCCAGCGCTTGTTTGTCATTCCTCCCGTTGAGGTTCCTGCAGCAATATTTCCGTTTTTATCTAAAGCAACACATCCAACGGTTCCAAATTTTGCATTTTTAATATCTGAATCATAAAAAGCAGCTTTTTTATCGTTATTATCTAATTTCGTTTTTGCTCTATTTTTTATTCTTTGCAAAGATTTAAAGCGTCTTTCCGTGTAAAAATATGCCGGATCTACCATTTCTAATCCTTTTTCTTTTGCAAAAATTGAAGCTCCTTTTCCAGAAAGCATTACATGCTCTGAATCTGTCATTATTTTTACAGCCAATTCTATTGGACTTTTTACATTTTTTACACCAGCAACCGCACCAGCATTTAATGTTTCACCATCCATAAAAGAAGCATCTAATTCATTGGTCTCCTCATGTGTAAAAACAGCACCCTTACCTGCATTAAATAATGGCGAGGCCTCCATAACCTGAATTGTCTTCACAACTGCCAGTTGACTCGTTCCGCCGTTTTTAAGAATAGTATAACCTGTTCTAATTGCCTCTTCTAGCTTATCTCTGTATGCTTTTTCTTTCTTCTTAGATAAATTTCCTCTTAAAATTGTGCCCGCTCCTCCATGAATTATAATTGCAAACTCGCTTTGCTTTTCTAGTGCGGTCTTTTCTGCAGATGCACTATCTATACTATTATTACAACTAAAAGAAATACACACCATTAAAATAATAAAAAGAAATTTTTTCATAACTGTTTTGTTTGAAATTAAACAAAAATTATGTTTTTTGTTTAATTTATTTATCTGTAAAATAATTCGTAAATTTGAAGCTCTAAATTAAACAACTAAAACGAAACTGCGAAATGACAGATTTTGGAATAAAAGAAACATTACAAAAATTAGGATTAAAAGAAATAAATAATGGAACTTCTACTGGTTCTAGTAACTTTTCTAGCGGAGAAATTATTGAAAGTTACTCTCCTGTTGATGGAAAATTAATCGGAAAAGTAAAAGCAACTTCCAAAGAAGACTATGAGAAAGTAATGGAAAAAGCAACTACCGCTTTTCTATCTTTTAGAAACATGCCAGCTCCACAAAGAGGAGAAATTGTGCGTCAATTTGGAAATCGATTAAGAGATTTAAAAGAGCCCTTAGGAAAGTTAGTTTCTTATGAAATGGGTAAATCTTTGCAAGAAGGGTATGGTGAGGTTCAAGAAATGATAGATATCTGTGATTTTGCAGTTGGTTTATCAAGACAATTAAACGGACAGACAATACCATCTGAACGTCCTGGGCATGTAATGAGAGAGCAGTGGCATCCAATTGGAGTTGTAGGTATAATATCTGCCTTTAACTTTCCAGTGGCTGTTTGGGCTTGGAACACAGCTTTAGCATGGATATGTGGTGATGTTTGTGTGTGGAAAGGATCTGAAAAAGCTCCTTTATGCGCTGTAGCTTGTCAAAACATTATTGCAGACATCCTAAAAGAAAACAATTTACCAGAAGGTATTTCCTCTATTATTAATGGAGATTATAAGGTTGGAGAAATGATGACGACTGACTCGAGAGTGCCATTGATTTCTGCAACAGGTTCTACTAGAATGGGAAGAATTGTTGGAGCAACTGTTGCACAACGTTTTGGAACCTCTTTGTTAGAATTAGGAGGAAATAATGCCATTATTATTACCCCAACTGCAGATTTAAAAGTAGTGGTTCCCGGTGCTGTATTTGGTGCTGTAGGAACCTGTGGACAGCGTTGTACTTCTACTAGAAGATTAATTATTCACGAATCTGTTTACGATAAAGTAAGAGATGCTATCGTTGGTGCTTATGGGCAACTAACTATTGGAAATCCTTTAGATGAAAAAAATCATATTGGGCCGTTAATTGATCATGATTCTGTAAATACGTATATAGCTGCTATTGAAAAAGCAAAAGCTGAAGGTGGAAATGTGTTGGTTGAAGGTGGAGTTTTAGAGGGTGAAGGTTACGAAAGCGGATGCTACGTAAAACCAGCTATTATCGAAGCAGAAAACCATTTCGAAATTGTACAACACGAAACTTTTGCACCTATTTTATATTTAATGAAGTATTCTGGAGAAGTTGAAAATGCTATTGAAAAACAAAATGGTGTTGCTCAAGGATTATCTTCTGCAATTATGACTAATGAATTAAAAGAAGCTGAAAAATTCTTATCATATGCCGGCTCTGATTGTGGTATTGCAAATGTAAACATCGGAACTTCTGGTGCTGAAATTGGTGGTGCTTTTGGAGGGGAAAAAGAAACAGGTGGTGGACGTGAGTCTGGATCTGATGCTTGGAAAGTGTACATGAGAAGACAAACAAATACTGTAAATTATTCTGATGAATTACCGTTAGCGCAAGGAATTAAGTTTGATCTATAAAGAATAATAGCAGCAGAAAAGTAAAAACCCAACTCAAGAGAGTTGGGTTTTTTTATAGTATAAACTTGTTCGTTTTTTAAAGACTCTAATTTTTCAATGCTTCCGCTCTTTTTAAAATTTGACTCCGCTGCACTTCGTCTAATTTTTCAACGCTTCCGCTCTTTTTGAAATTTGACTTAGCTACACTTCGTCTAATTTTTCAACGCTTCCGCCCCACCAACAATTTCTAAAATTTCATTGGTAATTGCTGCTTGACGTGCTTTGTTATATGTTAACAACAAGTCATCTCTTAAATCTGTAGCGTTGTCTGTTGCCTTGTGCATTGCAGTCATTCTTGCTCCATGTTCTGAAGCAAAACTGTCTCTAAGTGCTTTATATAATTGTGTTTTTAAAGATTTTGGTATTAAAGCTAATACAATTTCTTCTTTAGATGGGTCAAAAATATAATCAGAGTTTACTGCGTTTGCATCTCCATCTTCGATAGGTTTAATCGGTAAAAACTGTTCTACTTGTGGTATTTGAGTTGCTGCATTCTTGAATTGATTGTATACAACTTCAATTTTATCATACGTACCGTCCGTGTACATTTCCATTAACTCTTCTGCAACAACTGCTACATTATCAAAAGTTAAATCATCAAAAATCTCATTTCTAGTTGCAATAACGGTTTGTGTTTTAGATAAAACATCGGTCCCTTTTTTACCAATAGTAAATAAGTCTACAGAAGCATTGCTGTATTTTTCTTGAATAGTTGCTATCACTTTTTTAGTAATAGAAGAATTAAAACCACCACATAAACCTCTATTAGAAGTAATAACTACTAATAAAACTTTAGAAACCTCTCTTTGTGTTGAATACACCCCACTAGCATCGCTATCTAAAGTTGCACTTAAATTCTGTAACAATTCAGTTAGTTTAGATGAATATGGTCTCATTGCCGTAATTGCATCTTGTGCTTTTTTCAACTTTGCAGCAGATACCATTTTCATGGCAGATGTAATCTGCATTGTAGATTTAATAGAGGTAATTCTATTACGTATTTCTTTTAAGTTTGCCATATTTTAGAAACTAGTTGCTAGTAATTAGTTATTATTAGTGCGCACAAGGCCCAACTATTAAAACCTAACTTCTAATTAAAATGTTTAGAAATTTCTTCAGCCGCTGCTTCTAAAACAGCAATTGTTTCTGGTGTTAATTTACCAGACTTTAAAACGTCTAAGGTATCTCTGTGTTTTGCGTTTAGATAATCGATATAATCTTTCTCGAATTTCTTTACTTGGTTTACAGGAACACTTTTTAATAAGTTCTTAGAACCTGCATAGATGATTGCAATTTGATCTTCTACTGAAAAAGGATCATTTTGAGCTTGTTTTAAAATTTCAACATTACGTTGTCCTTTCGAAATTACACTCATAGTTGCTGCATCTAAATCTGAACCAAACTTAGCAAACGCTTCTAATTCACGATACTGTGCTTGATCTAGTTTTAAGGTACCAGATACTTTTTTCATTGCTTTAATCTGAGCGTTACCACCAACACGAGATACAGAAATACCTACGTTAATTGCTGGACGAACACCAGAGTTAAATAAATCTCCATCTAAGAAAATTTGTCCATCTGTAATTGAAATTACATTTGTTGGAATATATGCTGATACATCTCCTGCTTGTGTTTCAATAATTGGCAATGCAGTTAAAGAACCTCCACCTTTTACAATTCCTTTTAAAGAATCTGGTAAATCGTTCATTTCACTTGCAATCTTATCATCATTAATCAACTTTGCAGCTCTTTCTAATAATCTTGAGTGTAAATAAAATACATCACCAGGATACGCTTCACGTCCTGGAGGTCTTCTTAATAATAAAGAAATCTCACGGTATGCCACTGCTTGTTTTGATAAATCATCAAAAACAATTAAAGCGGGTCTACCTGTATCTCTAAAAAATTCTCCAATTGCTGCTCCAGCAAACGGTGCATACACTTGCATTGCTGCAGGGTCTGATGCATTTGCTGCTACAATTGTTGTATACGCCATTGCTCCTTTTTCTTCTAGCATGTTTGCAATTGCTGCAACTGTAGAAGCTTTCTGACCGATAGCAACATATATACAGTATACTGGCTCACCAGCATCAAAAAATTCTTTTTGATTTAAAATAGTATCTAAAGCAACGGTAGATTTACCTGTTTGTCTGTCTCCAATGATTAACTCACGTTGACCTCTTCCAACAGGAATCATTGCATCAATAGATTTAATACCTGTTTGTAACGGTTCTGTTACAGGTTCTCTATAAATAACACCTGGAGCTCTGCGCTCTAAAGGCATTTCATAAGTAGTTCCTTCAATGGGTCCTTTACCATCAATAGGATTTCCTAAAGTATCTACAACACGTCCTACAATTCCTTCACCTGTTTTTAAAGAAGCAATTCTTTCTGTACGTTTTACAGTAGAACCCTCTC
>Ga0209197_1000022_pt1 | contig 98503 bp, 87 predicted proteins | sample COGITO_mtgs_1105_4_FD_184802 | JGI IMG/M metagenome (GOLD analysis project Ga0209197, IMG submission 184802) | Pelagic marine microbial communities from North Sea - COGITO_mtgs_110512 (SPAdes) (version 2) | ecosystem: Environmental > Aquatic > Marine > Epipelagic ... | reverse complement strand
GTATATTTTAAATAATATGAATGAATAAGTTTCAAAAGAATTTACATTATAAAATAATGTGGTTATTCTACTCTTTGTTTACGCTGTCAATTTCAATATTTTCAATGAACTTTAAATCTTCCTAAAACTGCTCTAAAAACAATCTCAATAAAATCTATTTTGTAAGAAAACTAGAATCGAACTAGTGAGTTTAAAATCAAAAACCCTTTACCAAAATATCCCTGAACTAATTTGCTATATCTCTTAGCGGGTGCAAATATAAAACTTATTTGCAATCTAACAAGAAAAAAATAAATATTTTTAAACTTTTTTATTACTCTGAAACTTATCTTATATGCTATAAATTTCGGACTGCAAATATACAAAGTTTTAAACTTATAAACCTAATGATAATTTAAATAAATTTGAATTCACAAGGGTTAAAAAATAATTAGTTTAAAAGTACCGGTTAAAAAAAAATTATATACTTTTGAAAAAAAAAAAAACTATGAAAATCGTCACTAAATTATATTTAATTATTTTACTTACCCACTTGTTCTCCTCATGTGATATATCTTATTTAGATAAAGAAATTGAAGATCCAACATTGGAAGGAAGTATAAAAATACCAATTGGCTTTATCAATTACACTTTATCTGAAGCCTTTGATAAATTAGGAAGTGATGGCCTTAGTCCAACTTCAGTAGAAGATTTTAGTTTTAACTACACACAAACATTTACAGGTGAAAACAATGCCGCGTTTAATGTTGAAGTTGCTGATTTTACTACTACAGGTAATATTAAAAATCCTATAGATGATGTTACCCTTGCAGCCTTCAGTGTAAGCTCTCCATATGAAATTCAACCCGGAGATCCTATAATTTTTATTAGTCCTATTGAGGGGCTAGATAATATAATATATGACTTAAATTTATCTCAAGAAATTACTGACATCGCTTTTAATGGAGGAAATTTGGTTATAACCATAAATACTGATGTAGATAATCAAACTAATACAACTATAAAAATTACGATACCTTCTTTAAAGAAAAAAAGTGATGATAGCGTGTTTGAAGGAAGTTGGGAAATTACAAAGGGAAGTGAAGAAAAAATTACTATACCTTTAAATGAATATAATGCTGATTTAACAATTGATCCAGAAGGAACAGGGAATCTATATAATAAGATGGTGGTAAATGTAATTGCATCATTGACCTATGCTGCAGGTGACATAATTGATACTAGTGATGAAATTACCTATGAAGTAAAATTAACAGATATTTCTTATGATGTAATTGAAGGGGATTTTAAACAAGAAGATTTTAGTTTATCTAATCAGACGATAGACTTAGGTGAATTTTCCGATAATTTTAGTGGAGGAAATGTTACATTTGACAATACTCAAATGACTATAAATATTTCAAATGATTATGGTTTTCCAATAGGTATCGACTTATCTTCTGTTGAAGCGGTTAGCACAAATTCTTCTGTGAATCTTGAATATACTGGAACCGACCCATCCTTTCCAAATATAATGATTATTGATGGAGTAGAGAACTTTGGTGATGACGAAGTTGTTAGCAACATTGCTTTAGATAACGATAATTCAAACATCGGTGATTTACTAGAATCTAATCCTACTTCAATAGTATTTAATTTATCTGGAATATCTAACCCTATTGATGATAGTATCATAAATGAAAATTTCTATGCTTCAAGCAATACTGGTTTTGAAGCTGAAGTATCAATAGGTTTTGATAAAGTAAACTTAAATGAAGAAATTGATTTTAATAATAATACAGATGAAGATTTTGAAGAATTTCAAAGCATAAAAATAGTTACTAGCGTTGAAAATAAAATACCTTTAACTGGTGATTTAATATTAGAATTTAAAAATAGTGCAAATGAAATAATACATACAGAATCATTTAACGCTTTTAACGCAGCTAACATTGATCCATCATCTGGTGAATCGGATGGAGTTGCCGTTTTATCTAATTTTGAAATAAATTTGGATAAAAATGAAATTAATAGTTTAGTAAATACAGAAAAAATAAATATTAAAGTAACTCTTCAACTCCCTAATGGAGAGAGTTCTGTAACTGTTAAAGGAAGTGATGAATTGAATGTAAGAGTTGGATTAGAAGCTACTGGAAAAAAGAAATTCAACTTATAAAATTAAAAGATTATGAAAATATATATATATACAACTAGCCTATTATTTTTTGTTTTAATAAGCAATATTAAAGCACAAGAAAATTTATCTTTTTACAATTTAAACGACTACGTTATTCAAACTCAAAATATCTCACCAGTATATTTACCAAAATATAAATATAATTTCGGAACACCACTTAATTTCGGTGGTAATATTAATTCTTCAATCAAACTAAATGATATCTTAGTTGAAAACGGTAATAATTTAAAAATAGATTTAAATAATCTTAACTCAGTTGCAGAAGACAATAATTTTTTGGCTTCAGAAATGGTAGTAAATATTTTCATGCTAGGTATTAAAACTAAAAGAGGTTCAATTTCTTTTTTCCAAAATATAAAAAGTAATTTAACTGGGGAGTTTAGCAATAATATGACAGAGATTGCTGCTAACGGTTTTGTAGAGAGTTTTTCTTCATCCAGTGAAAAAATTGGCCTTACAGCCTATAGCGAAATAGGTGTAGGAATTACTAGAACCTTTTTAAAGGAAAAACTTGCCATAGGTCTTAGACTAAAATATTTAAGTGGAATTGCGCACGCAGAATTAGAAGATTCGGCACAATTTTCTTTAGATATTGATCCTACAAATTTCCTCTGGACTTTAAACTCTTCAAATGTCACATTGAATACATCGGGAGGTACGGATATAGATAAAAAAGCCGTTTTTGGACAAAATGCTGGTTTTGGAATGGATTTCGGAATTTCTTATAAATTAAATGATAAATTTTCTTTTGATTTTTCGGCAAATGATCTTGGTTCAATTAATTGGACAGAAGATGTAACAAACTACAACCTAGAAGATGCAACTGATGTAGTCTATAACGGAATTGAATTCGAAAACCGTGACAATGTTCGTGATGACTTAGAAAATGCCTTAAGAAATATTATTGACACTAATGAATCTAATAATAGTTTTAAATCTAATATTGGATCTAAAATTTTATTTTCATCTAAATATCAAATGTCAGAAAAAAATGTATTTAGAGCTACATACTTCAGTAACAACACCCCACATGCAGACATTAAACCTAGCTTTGGCTTAGGCTATAATAGAGAATTAAATAAATCTACATACGGAGTTATTGCTAGCACTGGAGGGATTAATGGAGGATTTAAGGTTGGTGCTAATTTAGCAGTACAGTTAGGTTTTCTACAACTTTATGGAGCAATAGATGATTTATCTAGCCTTAATGGAAAGGTAGAGCAAATTAAAGAAGCTAATTTGAGGCTGGGAATAAACTTTCTCTTTGGATACAGTGGAAAATCTAATGATGAAAAACTTGAGGAAAATCTTGAGAAAAAGGATCAATTATTAATAAATAATAAAGTTAACTAATATTTTAAAATTATAAAGCACTTATATTAGAAGAGGAATTTATTTTCCTCTTCTTTTTTGCTTGTTTTTTTTATTCCATTTTTCCCTCATCTTGTCAAGCATTAATTTATATTCGTCTACATTTATAATTGCTTTTCTAGCCGTTATTATTTTAATGAAATCGAAGTTTAATTTTGACTCTTGAATTTGAAGTTTACCTGATTGAAAAGCACGTTGAAGTGCGTTTTCTATCAAAAAGTCTTCATTTACACTTTCTGGATGGTATTCTATCTTTAAAGAAAGTTTAAAAATATTGGCTGTTGTATTATACCAAAATGCTTTCCAACCACTTCTCAATCCTTTTATATTATTATAAGCCGTTTTACCTGATTGTCGATGAATTAATTTGAGAAGAATACGACCTTCTGTAGTGGTCATTTTTTTAATTTGCTCTGTAAACTCACCCTCAATATAATGTTGAACAAGCTTTATGTACTTAATTCTCTTTCTTCTTGAAGAAATTCTTTCTAACCTTGCATTTAAAGTATCTAATCTTTCTGAAGCTAATTTTGCAAGCGGGTACACTTTATAGACCTTCTTTCTAAACCATAAATAATAACGAATATCTTTTTTAGAATTGAATTTAGGTCTTGGTAATAGTGTAATCTCATTTAATTGAATAACTACTGAATCTCCAGGTTTTACCAATATATATTCATCTGTATTTTGAGGAATTGAATCTACATCTCTCTTTTGGGAAAAAGTAAGGAATGAAAATAAGATGATATATATGTTTAAAAGTTTTTTCAATTTTTGATTATTTTACTGCACAAAGACTATGATATTAATTTTAAGAGATTTTATATATAAAATCTTGTTCTGAAATTATTGAAATTCCTAAATCTTGAGCTTTTGTTAGCTTACTTGGGCCCATATTATCTCCAGCAACTATAAAGTTTGTTTTCTTAGAGATAGACGAACTTACCTTGCCTCCATTATCTTCTATTGCTTTTTTAAGCTCGTTTCTTGACATCTGATAAAAAACACCTGAAACCACAAAGATTTGACCTTGTAATATCTCCGTTTGGTTTTCTAAAACGGCTGCAGAAACTTCTAATTGCAATCCATAAGATTTTAAACGATTTATTAATTGAATATTTCCTAAATCTGACGAAAAATCGAGAATACTCTGGGCAATTCTATCCCCTATTTCATCGGCTTTAATTAATTCTTCAAAAGTAGCAGTCATTAATTGGTCTATCGATTTAAAATGTTTTGCTAACTTCTTTGCAACGGTTTCACCAACAAAACGAATTCCAAGAGCAAATAATACTTTTTCAAACGGAATTTCTTTTGATTTTTCAATTCCAGAGATCATGTTTTGAGCAGATTTTTCTGCCATTCTTTCTAATGGGATTATCTGGGCAACGTTTAAATCGTATAAGTCTGCATAATTTTGAATTAAACCTTCTTTACGCAATAAATCTACTGTTTCTCCACCAAGCCCCTCAATATCCATGGCTTTTCTAGAAATGTAATGTTGAATTCTACCTGTTATTTGTGGTGCACAACCAAATTCATTTGGGCAATAGTGTTTTACATCTCCCTCTGTTCTTACCAATGCTGTATCACATTCTGGGCAGTTAGTTGCATACATTGTCGGCACTGAGTTTTCTGGACGTTTTGTATGATCTACTGCAATAATTTTTGGAATAATTTCTCCTCCTTTTTCTACAAACACTGTATCTTTCTCCCTGATATCTAATCTTTCAATTTGATCTGCATTGTGCAGAGAAGCACGTTTTACAGTTGTTCCTGCCAACTGAACAGGATCTAGATTTGCAACTGGCGTAATTGCACCAGTTCTGCCAACTTGGTATGTGATTTCGTTTAATATAGTTGAAACTTGTGCTGCTTTAAATTTGTATGCAATTGCCCATCTTGGTGCTTTCGCAGTATATCCTAACTCTTCTTGTTGTTCTAAATTATTAACCTTTATTACAATTCCGTCTGTTTCATATGGCAAATCATTTCGTTTCGCATCCCAATAATTTACAAAGTCGAAAACAGCATCTATTGATTTTGCCAACGTTATGGTTTTTGGAACCTTAAATCCTACTTTTCTCGCATTTTCTAAGCTCTCAAAATGTGTTTTATATTTCCTTTCTTCTGTAACCACTTGATACAACAAACAATCTAAAGGTCTTTTTGCAACTTCTCCGCTGTCTTGCAACTTTAAACTTCCACTTGCAGTATTCCTTGGATTCCTATATACTTCTTCTCCGTTTAAAATTCTTTCTTCATTCATTTTAATGAAACCATCTATTGGTAAAACAATTTCTCCACGCATTTCGAAGTTAGATATAAACTCTTCTTTTATTGATAATGGAATTGAACGAATAGTTTTTATATTATTTGTTACTTCATCTCCTTGAAAACCGTCTCCACGAGTTACTGCTTTTATAAACTGACCATTTTCATAAGTTAAATTGATAGAAGCTCCATCGAATTTCAACTCACAAGTAAATTCTAATTCTGAGACGCCTAAGACCTTTTCAACTCTTTTTTCCCAATCTAACAAATCTTCTTTTGAATATGAATTATCTAAAGAATACATTCTGTTTTTATGAACAATAGTATTAAAGTTCTTTGTAACCGTTCCTCCTACTCTCTGGGTTGGTGAGTTTGAATTAAAAAAAATAGGATTCTCTTTTTCTAACTTTTCTAATTCTTTTAAAGTTCTATCAAAATCAAAATCTGAAATTGTTGCATTATCTAACACATAATAGTTATAATTATGGTTATTTAACTGCTCTCGAAGTTCCTTTATTTTTTCCTCTACCGTCATAATATATCTCTGAAAAAACTTGTTTTTAAAGTTGAAAAAACGTACTTTATCTCTGAATTCAAAAATGAAATAAAAAAATGAAATACACTGTAAAAATACATAAAATTTCTACAGTTAATGAACTTCCTGACTCCTGGAATGTAGAAGATTTTAAAGTCCTTTTAGAAAAGTTTGATTTTGCAAATAATGAAGTAAGTGATTTAAAAGAATTAAGAGAATTGTTATTTATGGCAATTGCAGATAAAGATCCAAGTGAGGCTGCTTCAATTGTGTTGGATTATAAATTATCTAATCATTTAAATGAAGGACAAATAAATTCTCTTTCTTATGAAATGTTGGTAGATAAAATTTCTGAAGAGTATCCTAAAATTGGTTTACACAAAGAACTTTTTATTGTAAATCAGTTATTATACAATGCGTTTAACGGAAAGTTTCCGAATACCATAGCAACGATTGTAGATTTTGAGATTACTCCTTCCTTACACGCTGATAAAGAAATAACCAAAGAAATTGTATTGAAATGTTTTGCAAAGAACCTAGACAGTCATAATGTAATTATCCGATTGTTTGGAAAACAATTAAGCGGAGACGAGGCATTTGAGGAGGCAAATGATATTATTTGGGATTTGGAACAAACTGAAACGGGTTATCGCGTTACTACTTCAGAATATTTTATGAGTAAAGAAGAATTTTTACAGCCAGAAACGGAATGTAAAATTAGCTTTTTTACTGAAGAGTAAGTTTTTAAAGAATACTGTAAGTATGCTGTTTTCTGTTAAACAAGAGAAAAAAAGCATCATTTGTTTTATTTATTTCAATGAAAAGAGTAATAAGAAAAGAATGATAAATCAAATATTTAAAACAGATAGTGTCTTTTTAAACTCTTATCTTTACAAAAGAATAATAACGCTCATTTTTTGAAGTAATATTGTACTTTTTGATAAAAGGATTATTTTAGTCCTCTTATCCGTAAAAACTATTAATACATAAATAAAATGATAAAAAATATTGCTACAGAAAACCGGTGGATTGGTCTTTTGGTTTTATTCTATTTTTTTGGAACTTTAGGAATATGCACCGAAGAGTTTAAATACTTCTTTTTGCCACTTACACCAATTAATTTATTACTTACGCTATTTATTTTTTATAAAATAAATAGTGATTTTAGCAAACGATTTTTAGTACTCTCCTTAATAATTTTTTTTATCGGATATTCAGTGGAGGCCGTTGGAGTTGCAACAGGCATGCTTTTTGGAAGCTATTCTTATGGTAATTTATTCGGGTTTAAAATTTTTGAAACACCACTACTTATCGGAGTAAATTGGTTATTTTTATCACTAAGCGCGCATGGTGTGGTTCAGTATTTTACTAAAAATGCATTAATTCTTATCATTATTCCTGCCTTTTTAATGACAGGTTTAGATTTTTTTATTGAACCAGTTGCGATGGTATTAGGTTTTTGGAGTTGGGAAAATAATTTAATTCCGTTTCAAAATTTTATGATGTGGTTTGCAACAAGTGCCGTTATTCATGCTATAATTTACTTTTTTGGTCCAAAAATAAACACTAAAATCAGCTTTGTTGTTTTCATCGCTCAGTGCTTGTTTTTCAGTATATTATACTTCTTAATCACCTAGAAATTAATGGCAGACACCAAGTATTAATTCAAATTTCGAGTACATCAAAACAATTAATTCCCACTATTATTAACATGAGTAATCAAATAACAACCATTAGCTTTTTTAAATATGCTTCTCTAAACAACAAAATATGGGGTTTTAAAATGATGCAATTTGCTAATAAAGATTTAACAAAAATAGAAGGGTTAAGCTTTTATCGGTTAATGGGTAGCGGAAAAGGTAGAGGCTTTAATCCGTTTCCTGATTGGTCCGTTTACTGCCTACTTCAAGTCTGGGAATCTGAAGAAGCTGCTCATTCTTTTTTCAGTGCTTCAAATTTAATCAAGCAATACCGCAACCGTACAGCAGAGTTGTTTACACTTTACATGAAAAATATTTCTGCAGGTGGAACCTGGGTTGGTAAAAACCCATTTGAAAAAGCTACCGATTTAAACCCCAATTTACCCATTGCAGTGATTACTCGCGCAACCATCAAATGGAATTGGCTCCTTAGATTTTGGAAATACGTACCTACATCCGAAAAAGGCTTAGAAGGAAATGAGGGATTGATCTACACTAAGGGTGTGGGCGAAGTTCCTATTATTCAAATGGCGACTTTCAGTTTGTGGAAAGATTTTGAATCTGTAAAACAGTTTGCTTATAACAGCAAACAACACAAAGAAGCCATCAAGAAAACACGAAAATATGATTGGTATTCAGAGGAACTTTTTTCTAGATTTCAACCTTACAAATCCACTGGAACTTGGGAAGGAAAAGATCTTTTAGTTTTTTAGTATTCTTTATTTTGGGGTTGCAATTACAGTCATAATGCCTAGAGATAATTTCTTCTCATTCCATTTTGTTGGCATAAACTTCAACATTCCTATCACAAAATCCCAAAATTCATTTTCCATGTTTTTGGTCCACTGGATTCCTTTTTGCTCTATCTCGCTCATCCAAAAAAGCAAATAAGGATTTAAAGTACCATACGTTATTAGTTGAGAAACATTCCAGCCACTTTTATCTAATAGCAATTTTATATTGTCTGGCGAAAATAACGAAGTATGACGCGGCGTGTGCCAACCCGCCCAGTTTTTATTATACTTTTTTCTACTTATAGAATCAAAATTAGGAATTTCAATTATAAGTGTTGTAGATGGTTTCGCAATCGATTTAAGGTAGGTAAGGTTTTCTAACGGTGTGTAATCATGCTCTAAATAATGCCACATTGTAATAATATCTGGCTTTAAATTCAAGGAGAGGTCTTTAATTTCTGCGACTTGCAAGTCTAATCCTTTAAACAGGGTACTTTGTTCTTTCCATCCTTCATCACTAAAATCAATACCTAGTGTTTTGCAATTTAACTCTTGTTGACATGCTTTTAGAAAACTTGGATTGCCACAGCCAACATCCAAAATCAACGATTTTGGTGATACAGAGCACATTTCTTTTACGCGCTTTACGCGTTTTACGCGTTTTAAATCTAACTTTTTCTGACTTCCCTCTACTAATTTACTATATTTACCCCATGCTTTTGAACCTCGATAAGGCAAGTAATGTGAAGTATAATAGTTTTTTAGATTATCTAAATTCACTCTTGGATTTAAGAAAACCAACTGGCAATTGGCACATTGATCAAAATTAAACAGCTCTTTACTTGAGTGCATTTGAGCGGTTGTTTTTATAAAAGAGACAATAGAACTAGCATTGCAAATGGGGCAATTTTGAAGATGCTGCATAAAATATAAGTAGTGATTATAATTATTAAAAATGAAGGAAATGGTTTCACACTAGCAGAATTATCTACTCTCTAACAGTTCCTGAAAAATGATTTGCCTTAGAATTAATAGGATTCCCAGAAGATCTTCTAAAACTCGATACTTGCCCAGCATGCCAAATGACATCTGAGATAGGCCCATTAATTATATTAAGAAAAGGAACCGTAATTTCTCCAGCTTTTCTTATTGTAAATTCTGATAACTCTTTACTAGATTGTATACGATCGCTAAACGCTTGAAAATTTAAAAGTGTTTGTCTTCTCATTTCTGCAAACGTCATTTTTTCTTTTTCCATCTCTTGTTTAAAATCGGTCTTGGTGAGGCGCAGCATCATATTTGATAAGTCATACAAGTGATTTACTGTTTGCTGACAATCTCTGCCCTCTCCTTTCGGTTGGTATGCCAAATCTTTTGCTCGCAAGCCCTCTGTAGCCCAATAATAACGAAAACCTAAACCATCTATCATTCTTGCAACTGTGTTTTGTGCTGTATAGCTTTCTGCCATCACTGGAATTTCTCGATATGGTAATTTTTCTTGAGAGTTTATAGAAGTGACTGCAAATAGTATGATCATAATTATTAATTTCGTTTTCATGTCCTCACTTTTATTTTGATTGCTAAATTAACGAAAATTTATTTTTTTGAATAGATAAACATTCGTTTTAAAATACGAATCAATGAATAAATTTAACTTTTTTCGAGTCTTCGCAAGTAGCGATTTTTTAAGCTCTCTTTATTTTTAACAAAAGAACGATTAAGAGATGCAGGAGATAACCGGTAATAAAATATCGTTCTACTAATAGTACGTGTATCTTCTGACTTTTGCAATATGTTTTGCCAAACGAATTACTTGGTGAGAATAGCCATATTCATTATCATACCAAACATAAATAACAATACTCTCATTATCTGTAATAGTTGCCTTACTATCAAAGATTGAAGGTGCAGTAACACCTATAATATCTGAAGATACAAGCTCATTATCAATCGAGTACTTTATCTGCTCTACCAACTCACCTTCTAAAGCGTATTTTTTAATTAAAGAATTCACACGATCGGTTGTAACTTTTGTATGCAATTGTAAATTTAAAATTGCTAAAGAACCGTTGGGTACGGGCACTCTAATTGCGTTAGAAGTTAACTTACCCTTTAGTGCTGGTATTGCCTTTGAAACAGCAGCTCCTGCACCTGTTTCTGTAATTACCATATTTAAAGCTGCAGATCTTCCTCTTCTGTATTTGTTGTGCATATTGTCCACTAAATTCTGATCATTTGTGTATGCATGAATGGTTTCTAAATGTCCTTTTTTAATTCCATAATTATCTTCTAAAACTTTTAAAATCGGCGTAATTGCATTGGTTGTGCAAGATGCTGCAGAGAAAATAGTTACATTATCTGGATTGTGTTGTTTATGATTTACACCATGCACAATATTGGGAACTCCTTTTGCTGGAGCTGTAATTAAAACTTTACTTGCTCCTTTTGATTTTAAGTGTCTCCTTAACTCTTCTTGATCTCTAAATGCACCTGTATTGTCTATAATTAAAGCATCATTAATTCCGTATATTGTATAATTGATATCTTCCGGTTTGCTTGCAGAAATCATATAAACGGTTGTTCCGTTAATAATTAATGCTTTGTTTTCTATATCTATCTGAACAGTTCCTAGGAAATCTCCATGCACAGAATCTATTCTTAATAAAGACGCTCTCTTTTCTAAAACTTGTTCATTTATTTCCCCGCGGGTAACAATTGCTCTTAATCTTAATTGAGAACCTTTGCCCATCTTAGTCATTAGCTCTCTTGCCAATAAACGACCTATTCTTCCGAAACCGTATAATACAACATCTTTAGGTTTAATGTCTTTTACTATTGTTGCACCTTTCAATTTATTATTTACAAAGGCTACTTTATCTTGGCAATTTGTTGCACTTAAATAACACTCATAGGCTAATTTACCGATATCTAATTTAGAAGATGGCAAATTTATTTGTGTAATTGCTTTTGCAATATCTAATGCATCTAAAATAGAAATTGGCTTACTTACAAATTCTCTTGCATATTCTATTAAGTTTAATATTTCACTAGCTCTTTTATCTACTAAAGGGTTTCTAAAAAGTACTAACTCTATAGACTTGTCATACCATAAATCGTTTACAATATTAATAAATTCTAAAGTTATTCTTCTTGTTTGCGCTTGCGATAAAACTTCTTCGTTGTAATTTACTTTTGTTGACATAGTTGTGTTACTAGAATTAAATTTCCAGCAAAAGTATACCAATTATTTAAAATACGAAATCGATTGCGTAAAAAGTTTTGAAATAAAAAACCTGAATATTAAATACCGATTTTCATAAGATAATTTTACTAACTATCTGTATGTGTATAGCTCTTTCTCTCCTTTTAAATTTATCATTTCTACAGCAATCCTAGACCCCCTTTCACCTAATTGATCTAATAATTTAGCGGTTTCTTTGGCATCTGTAACTCTTTTTTCATTTACTTTAACAATTATATAATTTTTTAAATTATTTTCATTGCTATCTTTTCCTGTTCTAATAATCTGAACACCGTTTGAAATATTTAACTTTTTTATTCCTTCTTCAGAAATATTTTTTAATTCCCATTGAAAAACAGTAGCAACATGCCTTTCTATAAGTTTAGATAATTTCACTTTCTTGGTTATTAATTCGCCGTTTCTTTCTATCGTTACATCTACAACTTCATTAGGTCTTTTTGCTGTTAACTGCCCCTTCAATTCAGAGAACTTAGAAATTTTTATATTATTTATTTTTTTAATAATATCGCCTTCTTTTAACTCCGATTTTACTTTGTTTTCGCTCTGCTTTAAGACATTGCTTACTTTTACGCCTTGATCCTTATAACTCAAATCTACTGTAATTCCTAAAATTGCTTGCTGCACTGCACCAAACTCTAAAATGTCATCTATTATCTTTTTTGCAATATTAGAGGGTACGGCAAAAGAATATCCAATAAAAGAACCGGTTTTAGTAGAAATAGCAGTATTTACACCTATTAATTCGCCTCTTCCGTTTACTAAAGCGCCACCACTATTTCCAGGGTTTACCGCCGCATCTGTTTGTATAAAAGATTCTATATTTCTATTCCCTTCCAAATCTCTTCCTTTTGCAGAAACAATCCCTGCGGTAACAGTAGAGGTTAAATTATAAGGATTTCCAACGGCTAAAACCCATTCTCCTATTTTAATATTATCTGAATTTGCAAAAGGAACATAAGGGAAATTTGTATTTGATTCTATTTTTAATAAAGCAATATCATTAGCAGCATCGCTTCCTACTAATACAGCTTTGTACTTTTTCTTATTATTTAATGTAATTTCTAATTCACTAGCACCATCTATTACATGATTATTTGTTACAATATAGCCATCTGCAGAAATAATTACGCCGCTTCCCGTGCCCACTTGCTCGTATTTTTTGGTGCCCTGACCCCTACCATAATATTGCTCTGCCCATGGGTTTACCTGAGTTTTCACCGCCGTATTTTTAACATGAACTACAGCATGAATTGTATTTTCTGCAGCTACAGTAAAATCTGTTGTCATTTCTGCAGCACTTGCATCTTTTATTGGTGAACTAATGCTTGTTTGTACAATATTAGTAGGAATTTGAATTGTTCTCTCTACCGTTATAGGATCTTCTAACAATAGCTTGTAACCCCCTAATGTTATTACCCCACCTAAAATTGCCATAGCCAAAAAACCGAATGCTTTTTTCATAATTACTCATTTTTGTTATCCAAATATATAATTTTAACATCTTTAAAAAATCTGTTTAACTTCATTTTAACGGACTTTAACCCCTTTTTAACATCCTTTGTTTATTCCTGAAATACTTACCTTTGCTTTATGAATTTTAATTTTTACAAATATCAAGGAACGGGAAACGATTTTATAATGGTCGATAATAGAGCTGAAATTTTTCCAAAAGAAAACATGGAAATAATTTCTAATCTTTGTAATAGATATTTTGGAATTGGTGCAGACGGTGTTATCTTAATTGAAAATGATGTCAAACACGATTTTAAAATGATTTATTTTAATGCTGACGGCAGCCAGACTTTCTGCGGAAACGGAGGTAGATGTGCAGTTGCTTTTGCAAAGTATTTAAATATTATTAAAAATAAGACAAATTTTATTGCTGTTGATGGCCCTCATTTTGCTGAAATTAAAAATAATATTGTTTCTTTAAAAATGATTGATGTTGATAATATTCGAATTCAAGAAAATTCAGTTTTTGCTTATACCGGAACACAACATCATGTGGAAATGGTAGATAGTTTAGATGACTATCCTGTTTATGAAAAAGGAAAACAAATAAGAGCATCTTATGATGCTCCAGGAAGTAATGTGAATTTTGTAGAACAGATTAACACTAATACTTTTAGAGTTAGAACCTATGAAAAAGGTGTAGAAGGTGAAACTTTAGCTTGCGGAACCGGTGTTACAGCAGTTGCCATTGCCATGCATAAAATAAAAAAAACAACTAGTAATTTAATTTATTTACCCGTTGAAGGGGGTGTTTTAGAGGTTTCCTTTACTGAAAAAAACGGCAATTATAAAGACGTATACTTGCAAGGTTCTGCCACCTTTGTTTTTAAAGGGAAAATACAAATTTAATGGAATATTTAAAAGGAGAAAAGAGCAACCTGCGAGCATTAGAACCAGAAGATTTAGAATTTCTATACACTATAGAGAACAACGAATCTTTTTGGGAAATAAGTCATACCCAAACTCCATTTTCTAAATATCTTTTAAAACAATATCTAGAAAATGCACATTTAGATATTTTTGAAGCGAAACAGCTACGTTTACTTATTGAAGAAAAATCAACAAAAAGACAAATTGGACTGATTGATTTGTTTGATTTTAATCCACAACATAAAAGAGCAGGAATTGGAATTTTAATTCACCCAGATTTTCAAAAAAATGGTTTTGCTTTTGAAGCGCTCTCGATTCTAATTGATTATGCTTTTAAATATTTAAACGTACATCAATTGTATGCAAATATTACTGCTAATAATTCTAAAAGTATTTCCTTGTTTACAAAACATAAGTTCAAGAAAGTTGGCATAAAAAAAGATTGGATTTTATCAGAAGGAAAATTTAAAGATGAAATCTTATTTCAATTGATAAAATAGTAACTTTACAGTCTTAAAATATTTACAATTGAAGAAAAAAGTGATTTACATATTGGCTGCAGTTCTATTAATTGGAGCAATTATTGGCTATAATTATTACCAAAAAATATTCGGAAAAGCAATTACAAAAGATCTTGTACTGTTTGTAACTAATTCCGATAGTTTGTCAGATATTCAAAAAGAAATTAAAGATTTTTCTATAAATCCAGATTCTTTTCTCTGGGTAGCAGCTAAAAAAAAAATCTCTAATACAAAACCCGGTAGGTATTTACTAAAAAAAGGAATGTCTAATAACGAAGTTGTAAATATGCTTCGAAGCGGCAGACAAACTCCTTTTAAATTATCTTTTAACAATCAAGATACTTTAGAAAAATTTGCGGGTAGAATTGCCGCACAAGTTGAAGCCGACTCTATCTCATTGCTTAATTCTTTTAGCAATGAACAATTTTTATCTACGAATAACTTAACTAACAAATCCGTACTTCAAATTTTTATACCAAATACTTATGAATTTTACTGGACAGTTTCTCCAGAAAAATTTAGAGCAAAAATGTTGGATTCTTATAAAATATTTTGGAATAAGAATAGGCTAAAAAAAGCAAAAAAACTAAATCTAACAAAAGAAGAGGTAATTACTTTAGCTTCTATTGTTCAAAAGGAAACTGCTCAGAATTCTGAAAGACCAGTTGTTGCTGGCTTATATTTAAACAGACTAAGAAAAGGCTGGGCGCTACAAGCAGATCCTACAATTATCTATTGTGTAAAAGAAAAGAAAGGACAAGATTATGTTATTAAAAGAGTTTTAACAATAGATTTAGAGATAGAATCTCCCTACAACACTTATAAGTACAGAGGATTACCCCCTACTCTAATTGCTATGCCCGATATTTCTAGCATTGATGCAGTTTTAAATGCTGAAAAACATAATTATATGTATATGTGCGCTAATGTTGAAAAATTAGGATTCCATGCGTTTGCAAAATCTCTTATACAACATAATAGAAATGCAGATAAATACCATCACTGGATGAACAAAAAAAGGATTAATAGGTAAGTTATTTGTTGCTTAGATAGTATTAAAATAGAACTACATATAACAATTTTGGAATTCATTGAAGAATCCTTTTTTTGTTATTAATTTCATAAAGTATACTTTACAGAATCCAAAAATAAACACAAAAACGGAATAAATATTTCATTATTTGTATTTTTTTAAAATTTAATACATTGATAATCAATTAATTTAGATTGTCTTTGTAAATTTGCAGCGCTAAATGTAAATATATTTTTATCAAAAATAAAATACTTTTATTCAGTCTAATTATTCTTTTTATCAACTTAATTTCTATTGTTAATACAAAGGATTCTGAATCAGAAATAGTTACAACTACAAAGTTAAGCTTTCCTAAAACTTTGGGAAATGATATTTTCTATTTAAAAAGAGATTTCATTGCATTTAAAGAAGCAGTTGCCTTTAAAGAATCTCAAGGAAAATACGAAGTTGTAAATACTTTAGGATATCTTGGTAAATATCAATTTGGCAGAACTACTTTGCATCGATTTAATATTTACAATACTCAAGAATTTTTAAGAGACCCTGTTTTACAAGAAAAGGCATTTGTTGCGCTGTGTAAAGTAAATAAATGGATTTTAAGAAAAGATATAAAGCGTTCTGTTGGAAAAACTATAAATGGAATTAAAGTTACAGAATCTGGAATTTTAGCTGCTGCTCATTTAAGTGGTGCAGGAAATGTAAAGAAATTTTTAAGGAGTAACGGTTCTCAAAGTTTTTCAGATGCTTACGGTTCTAGTATTAAATCTTATATGAAAAAATTTGGAAACTACAATGTTTCTAATATTTTAGCTGATCAAAAAGCAAAAGTATAGTTCCGTTATCTTCCATAAAAAAACAACTTTCTACAATGTTTTATTTTCCAATAGCTCTTCGAGAATATCTTTTAGAAATATAAAATAAAGAATATTTTTTATTTATGAATAATAAAAATAGCAGGCTTCTTATGTAAATCTATGGTTTGATGCTTCCAATCTTCCATAGATAGTGTTTTAATAAATTCTGAGGACAAGGTAATATCTGCAGCAATACATAAATTTGTAGAGGGAGATAAAGCTGCTTTTAAATCTGCAAACATTTTCTCGTTTCGATAAGGAGTTTCTATAAAAATTTGAGATTGATTTTTCTCCTTAGATAATTTTTCTAAATCTTTAAGAGCCTTTTTTCTATCACTCTTATCAATTGGTAAATAGCCATTAAATGCAAAATTCTGTCCATTCATACCAGAACTCATCAATGCCATTAAAATAGAGCTGGGACCAACTAAAGGAACTACTTGAATATTGTTCTCATGTGCTAACTTTACGATACTTGCTCCGGGATCTGCAACTGCGGGAACCCCAGCTTCAGATAACAATCCTACATTTATACCCTGCTTACAAACATCTAAATACCTTCTTGTTTCAATTTCTTCAGCATACTTATCTAAAGACATTATCTGCAAGGACGGTTGCGATTTTTTAGGAGAAATCTTTTTAATAAATGCTCTTGCAGACTTTTCATTTTCTACGATATAATAATCAATTTCCTCTACTACTTTTTTAACAGACAAAGGCATTACCTCTAAAGGCTCTGTATCGCCTAAAGTTGTGGGTATCAAATAAAGTTTACCAATCATATATTTTTTTTTCTTTTAAATTTAGCTTATTTTAATCTCAAACATTATTTTTCTACAGTAATTTATAATTGATACTATCGCAAGCCTTATTTAACATTTTGTATACTTCTTCAAAACCGATTTCTCCCCCGTAATATGGATCTGGAACTGAATAATTCTTATTTGGCTGTGATTCATTTAAAATCATTTTTACTTTCTCTACATCCTCATCACTCGTGGCTAGAGAAATAATATTTTGATAATTACTTTTGTCCATCGCATAAATAACATCAAAGTTTAAAAAATCTTTTTCGGTAAATTTTCTTGCTTGTTGATTTGAAATATCAATTCCGTATTGCTTTGCAACTGCAATAGAGCGTTCATCTGGTAAATTACCTACGTGAAATGCAGCAGTCCCTGCAGAGTCTACAAAAACAAGTTCTTTATTTACTTTAGATTGCAAAATACCTTCTGCTAATGGAGAACGACAAATATTACCTAGGCAAACCATCAGTATTTTTTTCATCTAGGTGAAAGTTAAATAGTTTTAATAAAAGGCCTTTAGAACGTTAACTTCTTTGTTAAGTCGTCTACGTATTTTCTAAATTGCTTATCAGTTTCTGTTAGGTTGTCTACCGTTTTACAAGCGTGTAAAACTGTAGCATGATCTCTTTGTCCTATTTGGTTGCCAATACTAGCCAAAGAGGTTTTTGTTAATCTTTTTGCAAAAAACATAGCCAATTGTCTTGCCTGCACAATATGACGTTTTCTCGTTTTTGATTGTAAAGTAGCAACATCCATATCAAAATATTTAGAAACTTCTTTTTGTATATAATCTATAGAAACTTCTTTCTTTGTATTTTTTACAAACTTATCTACAATCTGTTTTGCAAGTTCTAGAGAAAATTCTCTTCTATTAAAAGAAGCTTGTGCTATCATAGAAATTATAACACCCTCTAATTCTCTTACATTCGATTTTATATTTTTAGCAATATATTCTACAATTTCTGACGGCATCTCTACACCATCTCTAAAAAGTTTATTGTCTAATATAGAAATTCTAGTTTCGTAATCTGGCGCTTGCAATTCTGCAGACAATCCCCATTTAAAACGGGATAACAAACGCTGTTCAATGTCTTGCATATCTACAGGTGCTTTGTCTGATGTTAAAATTACTTGCTTTCCGTTTTGATGTAAGTGATTAAAGATGTGAAAGAATACATCTTGTGTACCAGCTTTTCCTGATAAAAATTGAACATCGTCAATAATTAAAACATCGATCATTTGATAGAAATGAATAAAATCATTTCTTGTGTTCGACTTTACTGAATCTATAAATTGTTGTGTAAATTTTTCTGAAGAAATATACAAAACTGTTTTGTCTGGATATTTATCTTTAATATCTACACCAATAGCATGTGATAAATGTGTTTTACCTAAACCAACTCCTCCATAAATTAGCAATGGATTAAAAGATGTTCCTCCTGGTTTATTAGCAACTGCCATACCAGCAGAGCGCGCTAATCTATTAGAATCTCCTTCAACAAAATTTACAAAATTATAATTAGGATTTAGTTGGGACTCTATTTTCACTTTCTGCAAACCTGGAATTACAAACGGATTTCTTAATTCTCTGTTAGTTGCAACTAATGGCACTGTAATTTTTTGAGGCTTTAACGGGTCTCTGTTAGAACTTGGTATCTTAACAATTTGCGGTCTATTGCTGCTATAATTGTTTTCCATCTTAACATCGTAAATCAATTTTGCATCATTGCCTAATTTTCTTACCAATGCAACCCTTAATAATTTGATATAGTGCTCTTCTAACCATTCATAAAAAAATTTACTAGGCACTTGTATTGTTAAGGCTTCTCCTGAAAGTTTGACTGGTTTAATTGGTTCAAACCAAGTTTTATAAGCTTGTGGTTTAATATTGTCTTTTATAAAAGACAAACAATCATTCCAGACAGATTCAGCAGATAGGTTCATTTATAATTGAGGTACTTATAAAATTAATAAAACTTTGGTTCAAACGGAGATTTAACTCGTTTTATATTGTTATACAAAAGTGTGAATAAAATTCAGTATAAAAAAATCAATTTGCTATTGATTATTAACTATTTTTATCGTAAAATTGAATTCTAAATTTTGTCTATAATAAATGAAAAAATCATCAACAAAAACCAGAGTTAGATATTCTGAAACTGACCAAATGGGTGTTGTTTACCATGGTAACTATGCTCAATTTTTTGAAATGGGAAGAACCGAATGGCTCCGATCTTTAGGGGTTACATACAAAGATATGGAAATTAATGGAATAATACTTCCTGTAGTTTCTATAAATTTAACTTTTATAAAATCCGCACTATATGACGATATTTTAACCATTCACACCTTTCTAAAAAAAGAACCAATGGTTAAAATTGAATTTAATTATGAAATTAAAAATCAGCTAGATGAATTAATTTGCACTGGAAGTTCTGTTTTAGCATTTATAAATTCTAAAAATATGAAACCAACGCGTTGTCCAGATTATTTATTGAAAGGATTAGGTTTCTAAATTTGTTTCAATTTAAAATATTCTTTTTGATCTTTTAAACCAAAAAAACTATTCACAAATTTTCACAGCAACTTTATACAAGTTATCGAAAATTGTAAAAATAGCTTCAGAATCATTTTTACGCACAGAAATTATATATTGGCAGTCTATTTCTAATTTCTGGTTTACAATTTCAATATTTTTTTCTTTAATGATTCTCATTACAGAATTCATTAAATCATAATTAAAAATAAGTTTATATTGAATATTAATTGTTTTTTTTAAAATATCAGAAATATCCAAAGTCATTTGTGCAGAAGTTTTATAAGCAGAAATCAAACCACCAACACCCAATTTTGTACCACCAAAATAACGGACTGACACGATTAAGATATTTGTAACTTGAAAAGATTGAATTTGACCGTAAATTGGCATTCCTGCAGAATTGTTTGGTTCGCCATCATCATTTGCTCTAAACCTAATTTTCTCGATTCCTAACTGATAAGCATAACAAAAATGACGCGCTGAATGGTGCTTTTTCCGAAGCTCTTCTATCCGCTCTTTTACATCTTCTTCAGACAAGACAGGAAAAGCATATCCAAAAAACTTACTGCCTTTTTCTTTAAAAAGAGTCTCTTCAGAAGGTATTATAATCGTTCTATATATATCTTCCATTAAATCTTAAATAATTAGCTTATTTTAAATTTTAAGCAATGGTCACCAGTATAATTGCTAAAACAGCCATTGCAACCCCTATCTTATTTTTAATACTAAATTTCTCCTTAAAGAAAAACAGACCAACCAAAGTAGACACCACTACAATTGCTACATTGTTTATAGTAAACAAGGTTGAACTTTCAAAATTCTTGTTTTGTAAAGCTTTTATTAGAAATATAATTGAATAGTAATTTGGAACCCCTAAAATAATTCCTGCAATTATATTTTTATAACCAAAAGATTCTCTTTTTTTGAGAGTTTTAATAACCAAAATAAGGAAAGCAAAAGCCCCTGCAATACCAAATAAGCTACCAGAAAAGATAGAAACATCTTCATCAGAAACATGATTTTCTTGAATATATTTTAGCAAAGTATCAATTGTGCCAGAGCCAATAAAAAGTAAAACAGGTAATAATAATGTTCCATTTTTTTTTGACCTTTCTTCTTTTACAGAAGACAGATACACTGCTATCAAAGCCATAATAATTCCTACTATTTTCAAAAAAGTTACAGACTCATTATATAAAATTATTCCAAAAATAACAGGCACAACTACAGACATTTTACCCGCAATTGAGGTAACCGATACTCCGTTTTTCTGAGCCGTCATTGCCATTACAAAAAATATAGAAACAAATAGTGCTCCTAAAAACAAAGCACCTGAAAACCAAGGTTGCAAATAAATTTCTGAAATTGGTATTTGTCTTTCCGCAAAGAAAAACCCCATAGAAAAAGCAACAATGTAGTTTACAAAAATAGCTTTTAAAACATCTATTTTATAAATGCCAAAATATTTAAAAACAACAAATAAACCTGTAGAAAAAAGGATACTTAAAAGTAGAAAAATCAATTATATATAGTTTTTAGTGAGTAGTTCTAAAACGTCTTCTTTGCCTGGTTTCAGATTCCAAATATGAATGCCTAAAGCTTTTGCAGCATCTGTATTTTCTTTAGTATCGTCAATAAATAACGTTTCTTTTGGTGCTAGTTTATTCATAGTTAAAACAAATTCATAAATATTGTTATTCGGTTTTCTTAAATTTATTTCGTGCGATAAATAGAATTGTTCAAAACAGATTTTGAATGCATTGTATTGTTCCATTCCCCAATTCTGTTGTATCCAAGAAATATGTAGATCATTGGTATTACTTAATAAAAATAATCTATATTTTTTGCTTTTTGATAAGTTCTGAATAAAACGCAAGCGTTCTTTTGGAAAATCTAATAAAATAGAATTCCATGCTCTTTTCAACTTGTCTTGCGAAACACTTAATCTTTCTTCAAAAAAAGTAAGAAATTTATCTGTAGAAACAAGTCCCATCTCATACTGCTGCAAAATTGGTAACATTTCCTCAGATTCTTGTGAAATATGAATTTTCTGTAACTCTTCTGCAAAAAGTTTTTTATCTAGATTGATGAAAATATCTCCAAAATCAAAGACAATATTTTTAATCATTGGTATATCTTTTTAAAACATCTCTTTCTATGAACTCTTCTTTAAATTCTTTTGTAATTATTGGAGATTTCACTCCTTTTACAAAACTAGTATTCCCAACAAAAACCATGGCTTCATCCCATAATTTTTCATCTATAAAAGATTGTAAAGTTTGTGTTCCTCCCTCAACAATTAAAGATTGAATCTGATATTTGCTTAAAACTTCGCAAACCTGTTTTGCTATATTTTTAGAAAAATCAATTTCTTCAAAAATTAAATTATTACTCGAAACTATATTTTTATTTTTAGCTGATGTAATAATAATGGTTTTTGTGCTGCCATCAAAAATATTTGAATTCTTAGGTATCCTTAAAGTATTATCTAAAACAACACGAATTGGGTTTTCTCCCGACCAACTTCTAATATTCAACTTTGGGTTATCTGCTAGAGCCGTTTTTGTACCAACAAGAATTGCATGTTCGGCACTTCTTAATTTATGAACTAACTGCTGTGAATATGTATTGGAAATAAAAATAGGTTTAATTTCATTCTTAGCTATTGGCGCAACAAAACCATCCTTAGTTTCTGCCCATTTTAAAATAATATACGGTCGTTTGTTTTCTTGAACTGTAAAAAAACGTTTATGATGCATTCTGCATTCCGTTTCTAAAACGCCAACAATAACATTAATACCTGCGTTTTCTAAATGAGAAACTCCTTTGCCTGCAACTAAACTATTAGAGTCTAAACAACCAATTACAACTTGTTTTAACTGATGTTTTACAATAAGATCTGCACAAGGTGGAGTTTTACCAAAATGACTACAAGGCTCTAACGTAACAAAAATAGTTGCCTCTTTTAAAAGAGACTTATTTTCTACAGCATTAATTGCATTTACCTCTGCGTGATTTTCGCCGTGTGGAGACGTAAATCCCTCTCCAATAATTTTGTTTTGATAAACAATTACAGCACCAACAGACGGATTAGGATGTGTAGTTCCAATTCCATTTTTAGCAATTTGCAAACAGCGTTTTATGTAAAATTCGTGTTTAATAACTTAAAGTTTTATTTCTTGTGTTTTATCAACTAAAAATTCTTTTTTAAAACCAAAAACAGAAAAATGTAAATTTCCTTTAATTCTAACCTTTACCTTATTGGTCAATAGCGAATTTAACAAACCGCCAAGCATACCGTTTTTATTGGAATTTAAAATATTTTTTGTAGGAATATAGGCTATCATTGGAATTGAAAAATTATCTTTAGCAGGTACCTTAAATTTTTCTGAAAAAACTTGAGCTACCTCTTTATCATTTACAAATATTTTTATTTCATCTGTGGAAATACTCCCTCCAACATCATTCGGATTTTCAAAAAAAGCAATTGCTTTTAACTTGATAGTATCTGCAGCAAAACTTAAGACCTTTACATTGTCTACTTTAATAAATACAGGTTCTTTTTGAAGAGAACAACTAGATAAAATTAAAAACAGAACTAAAAAATATAATTTATTTTTCATAGGAAAAAATTAAAAATTAGGTAACTTGCTCATGCAAAAATACAGTAATAAATGACATGTGATGATTTTATCATAAGAGAAATAAAACCCACCGACAATATAGAAATTTCTAAGGTAATTAAAAGTGTGATTTTAGAAATGGGTGCTCCGAAAACAGGAACTGCATATGAAGACAAAGCAACAGAAATAATGTTTGAAACCTATCAAAAAGAAAAAGTTGCTTATTTTGTTGTAGTTTATAAGAACAAAGTTATCGGTGGAGCAGGAATCGCGAAATTAGACAATTGTAAAGCCAATATCTGTGAGCTTCAAAAAATGTATTTTTTACCAATTGCGCGAGGAAAAGGTTTAGGAACTACTTTAATTTCTAAATGTTTAGAGAAAGCCAAAGAATTTGGATTTGACAGTTGTTATTTAGAGACCATGCCTTACATGCAAGCTGCTAGAAAGTTATATAACAAAAATGGATTTCTAAATTTAAAGGAGCCAATAGGGAATACAGGACACTATGCATGCAATGTCTGGATGTTAAAAAAGATATGATATTACAAGAATTTAAATTATTTTTTAACGAAGCACTTTCAGCAATCTATCCAAAAACAGAGATAGATAGTTTTTTCTTTATTTTAATGGAAAAAAAACTAAAATTGCAAAGAATTGATACCGTTTTAAAATCTGATTTTTTAATTACTGAAAAAAACTTAATCGATTTAAAAAACATTGTAAAAAGGCTTCAAAAAGAAGAGCCTATTCAATATATTATTGGTAATACCGAGTTTTATGGGCTTCCTTTCTTGGTTGATAAAAACACTTTGATACCCCGAACAGAAACTGAAGAGTTGGTTGCATGGGTTCTAGATGAAATTAAGGTGTTCACAAATAATAAAATCACAGAACTCTCTATTCTAGATATCGGTACAGGAACTGGTTGTATTCCAATTTCTTTGGCTAAAAATTTAACATCATTAAATATTTCTGCAATTGATATTTCTCCGGAAGCTCTTTTAATAGCGAGACAAAATGCTATTTTAAACAAAGTTACAATAGAGTTTATAGAGTTAGACATCTTAAACGCTGAATCGTTGCCCCAAGAATATGATGTTATTATTTCCAATCCGCCATATGTTAGAGAATTAGAAAAGAAAGAAATAAAAAATAACGTTTTAGAAAACGAACCGCATTTAGCTCTATTTGTGGCAGATGAAAACCCATTAATTTTTTATAATAAAATAGCCGATTTAGCAAAAAAACAGCTTTCTGAAAACGGAATGTTATTTTTTGAAATCAACCAATATTTAGGAAAAGAAACTATAAACATGTTGGTAAAGAAAGGCTTTAAAAATATTCAACTAAAAAAAGATTTATTTGGAAATGATCGAATGATAAAGTGCGTTTTACACTAACTTATTTTCCGAAAAACGTCTTTAGATATATACTTATCTAATTAAATCTTAAGCTACAGTAATAATAGAATATTTAAAAAATACTATTCGTTAATTTACGTATTTTTGCAAAATGGTTAAAGAAATTCAACTTCGTGTAAACTTAATAGAAGAAAAAAAAGAAAATGTGCTCTTATTTAAAGCTTCTAAACAATTAGGAGTTGACAAAAACGAGATTTCTGCAGTAAAAGTATTGCGCAAATCTATAGATGCTCGAAAGAAAGACATCATCTTTAATTATAAAGTTGCTGTTTACATAAATGAACAAGTACCAGAAAAGTCTGATTATATTTTTGAATATAAAGACGTTTCTAATGCCAAAGAAATTCATATTGTTGGTTTTGGTCCTGCCGGAATGTATGCCGCTTTGCGTTGCATAGAATTGGGTTACAAACCCATAATATTAGAACGTGGAAAAAACGTACAAAACAGACGTAGAGATATAAAAGCAATAAACAGAGATCATATTGTAGATGTAAACTCTAATTATTGTTTTGGCGAAGGTGGAGCAGGAACGTATTCTGATGGTAAACTATACACCCGCTCCTTAAAACGTGGCGATGTTAGAAGAATTTTTGAAAATCTAGTTTTTCATGGTGCTACAGAGCAAATTTTAGTAGATGCCCATCCGCATATTGGAACAAATAAATTACCTAAAATTATTGAAAATATTCGTGAAAATATTTTAAAATTTGGTGGAGAAATTCATTTTGAGACTAAAGTAACTGACTTTGTTATCAAGGACAATAAATTACAAGCCATTCAGCTTCATAATGGAAAAGAAATGGCTGTTAATTCAGTAATTCTAGCAACCGGACATTCTGCTAGAGATGTCTATGAGTTATTGCACAAAAAAGAAATAAGAATTAAAGCAAAGTCTTTTGCTATGGGCGTTCGTGTAGAGCATCCACAAGAAATAATAGATCAAATACAATACCATTGCTCTGGAGAGAGAGATGAACTTTTACCAGCCGCAGCTTATAGTTTAGTACAGCAAGTAAATAACAGAGGTGTTTATTCTTTTTGCATGTGCCCTGGTGGCTTTATTGTACCTGCTGCAACCGCTAGCGGCGAAGTTGTTGTGAACGGCATGTCTCCTTCTAGAAGAAATAACAAGTTTGCTAATTCAGGAATTGTTGTTGAATTAGACATTGATAAAGACTTTAAGAAATATGATCATTTTGGCGAATTAAGAGGATTGGAGTTTCAGAAAGATTTAGAAAAAATTGCTTTTCTTGCTGGCGGAAGAACGCAAGCTGCACCTGCTCAAAGATTGGTAGATTTTGTAGACGGTAAGTTTTCAACAGATTTAAATGAAACTTCTTATCAGCCTGGTTTAAAATCTGCTCCTATGCACTCTCTTTTGCCAAAAATTATAGGTAGTAGGTTGCGCAAAGGTTTTGCTGGTTTTGGCCAAAAAATGCACGGTTACTATACAAATGAAGCAAATATTATTGGTGTAGAATCTAGAACCTCATCACCAATTAATATTCCAAGAAAAGCAAACCTAGAACACACAGACATAGAAGGTTTATTTCCTTGTGGCGAAGGCGGTGGGTATGCAGGTGGAATTGTCTCTGCAGCTATGGATGGTGAACGATGTGCTGAAGCCGCAATTGCAGCATTTTAAAAAATAAAGCAATAACCAAACCTAAATTTAAATTCGTTTTATTACTCAATCCTTTTAATAAATAAAACACCGATTGTAATCAAATGAGATGCTCTGTTTCATATGAAAAAGAATAATTAAAATTATTTTTTGTTCTTCACGAAAAACTGGTAAAAAAACATTTCTTTTAATTATCTAAAAACTTACATTTGTAATATGCGAATAGATATTATTTCAGTAGCACCAGATTTATTAGAAAGTCCGTTTAACCATTCAATCATTAAACGTGCAAAAGAAAAAGGTTTAGCAGAGATTATCATTCACGATTTACGTGCTTATGGTTTGGGCAATTATAAACAAATAGACGACACACAGTTTGGAGGTGGTGCAGGAATGGTAATGATGATTGAACCCATTGCAAACTGTATTAAAAAATTGCAAGCAGAGCGCGTGTATGATGAGATTATTTATATGACCCCAGATGCAAAAACACTAAATCAATCTGCCGCAAATACACTGTCATTAAAAGAAAATATTCTGATTTTAACAGGTCATTACAAGGGTGTAGATCATAGAATTAGAGAACTTTTTATTACCAAAGAAATTTCTATTGGAGATTATGTTTTAACTGGGGGTGAACTAGCTGCAGCTGTTTTGGTAGACGCCGTTGTGCGTTTAATACCAGGTGTTATTGGTGATGAACAATCTGCACTTACAGACTCTTTTCAAGATAATTTATTATCACCACCAGTATATACTAGACCTTCAAATTTTGAAGGAAGTAAGGTTCCAGAAATATTACTTTCTGGAAACTTTCCAAAAATTGATGATTGGAGAAGCGATCAAGCCCATAAAAGGACAGCGTCCATAAGACCCGATTTATTAGATGAATAAGCTTTTAAATTTTATACAAAACCATAAAGCCATTTCTTGGGTTTTAGGTTTTCAAATCTTCAGAATACTTTTGTTACCGTTCATGGGATTAATGCCTCAAGACGCATACTATTATTTATACGGTCAAAATTTATCACTTTCCTATTTTGATCACCCTGGAATGATTGGTTATATTTTACGTTTTTTTACAAATATTTTTGGTTCTTCGATATTTGTTGTGAAATTTGCAGACTTTTTTGTCACCTCACTTACGATACTTAGTTTTTATAAATTAGCTTCTTATTTTTTATCCAAAGAAAAATTACAAAAAGCTTTTATATTATTAGCTTCTACAATATTCATATCTATCTTATCCTTTAATTCTACTCCAGACGTACCTTTATTATTGTTCTGGACACTAAGTTTAATTTGTTTGTACAAAGCAATATTCGAAGAGAAAAAATGGTTTTTTATAGCAGGTGGAATAGCAATGGGACTTGCCTTTAACAGCAAATACACTGCTATTTTATTACAATTTGGTTTGTTGGGTTTTTTAGTCTTCTCTAATAAATATAGAGGATTATTACTATCTCCTTGGCTATGGTGTTCTATAATTATATCAGTTGGAGTAACCTTTCCTGTTTGGTATTGGAATTATCAAAACGACTTTGCATCTTTTGTTTTTCAATCATCCGAGAGAACTAGCTCTATTTCAGAGTTTAAAATTTCTCCTAAAAACTTTTTTGGCGCAATTGGCCATCAGATGCTTTTATTATTACCTATTTTGTTTTTAATCTTTATCACTTTCACATATAAGTATGTGAAGAGAATTTTATTAAAATTTAAACTACCAAGTTCTAAAACCTTATTTTTATTAGCATTTTTTGTTCCTACTTTTGTTGGTTTTTTCATCCTCACTCCTATTTATTGGGTAAAATTAAACTGGATGATGCCTTCTTATATTACCGGAGTTATTATTGCAGGAATGCTTATCAGTAAAAAACTATTAAAAGTACAAATTATATTTTCTGTAGTATTTCATATACTTTTCAGTTTGCAAATTCTATTTTATTTAGTACCCATAAAAAGTGACGATACTTGGGTTGGATGGGAAGAATTAGCAAAGGAAACAGCCACTTTAAAAGAAACATACAAAGAGGTTTTTATTTTTTCTAACGATAATTATAAAACGTCTGCTTGTTTAAATTTTTTAATGAAAGATAAAGTCTATGCACAAAATATTATTGGTTTACCTTCATTACATTTTGATTATTTAGGTGATGACTTAAATATCTTAAAAGGAAAAAACGCACTATTTATAGACTCTGACAAACGTTTTAAGGACTCAAATAAGTTAGGTGAAATTAATCCTCTATTAACTTCTTACTTTAAAAACGTGATTGAACTAGCGCCAATTGTTATTAAAGTAAATGGAAAAGAAAGTAGAAAATTTTGGGTTTTCTATTGTACTGACTATCAACCTAAAAAATAGTTGCTTTTTAGTTTTATCAACTAAAAAAAAATGCTATTTTTGCAACCGCTAAATTAACCTCTGACGAAGATATCGTGAACGTTGTTTTACAAAATCAATTAAATTAAAACATATGGAAGCTTTAGTAAAGTTTGTACAAGACGAATTTGTTGCAAAGAAAGAATTTGCAAAATTTGGAGCTGGTGATACAATCACTGTTTATTACGAAATTAAAGAAGGGGAAAAAGTACGTACTCAGTTTTTTAGAGGTGTAGTTATCCAAAGAAGAGGTATTGCAGCTTCAGAAACATTCACAATCAGAAAAATGTCTGGTACTGTTGGTGTAGAAAGAATCTTCCCTGTAAACTTACCTTCTATTCAAAAAATTGAAGTAAATAAAAGAGGTAAAGTTCGTAGAGCTAGAATCTTTTACTTTAGAGGTCTTACTGGTAAAAAAGCTAGAATTACTGAAAAAAGAAGATAATTCTTCAATTTATAAAAAATCTAAAAAGCGTTGTTTTATTACAACGCTTTTTTTTTGTTTTAAAAAGTAATGTTTAAAATTACAAAAATTTCTAATTCACCTAAATGAGGTCGAATTTGTAAAAGAAATTACTCCTGATAACATATATTTTTAAATTACACGAAATCGATTTCAAAAATTATCAAAAACGCATTAAAAACCTTTAATTAATAGTATTTTACCAATAAAAACATCAAATTAAATTCTTAGATTTGCGAGCCTTTTAAATAATGAAATTAACATAGATAGAAATTCAATCTAGATCCTTACTAAAATACACTTAATATGAGTACAAAAGCTAAAATAGTATATACAAAAACAGATGAAGCTCCGGGATTAGCAACTCGTTCTTTTTTACCAATTGTAAAAGCTTTTACAAAAACATCTAATATAGAAATTGAAGTAAAAGACATTTCTTTAGCGGCTAGAATTTTAGCTAACTTTTCTCAATTCTTAAACGAAGACCAGAAAGTAGAAGATGCTTTAGCAGTCTTAGGTGATTTAGCAAAACAACCTGATGCAAATATTATAAAATTACCAAACATTAGTGCTTCTGTACCTCAACTAAAGGAGGCAATTTCAGAATTACAGAAAAAAGGATATGCACTTCCCAATTACCCAGAAGAAATAAAAACAGAGAATGACAAAAAGATCTTGGCTTTATATAATAAAGTAAAAGGTTCTGCGGTAAATCCTATATTACGTGAAGGGAACTCTGATAGAAGAGCACCCAAAGCAATAAAGAATTATGCACGCAAGAATCCGCATTCTATGGGGGTTTGGTCAGCAGAATCTAAAACACATGTTGCTACAATGACAGCAGGTGACTTTGCTCATAATGAGAAATCTATTACTACTAAAGAAGCAACATCAATAAGTATTGTACATATTTCTGAAAATGGTGTAAAAACGGTTTTAAAAGAACAATTAACACTTCTTGAAGGAGAAATTATTGATGCTACTATATTAAGTAAAAAAGCATTAATTACCTTTTTAGAAGAACAGTATAAAGATGCTTTAGAAAAAAATATCTTGTTTTCATTACATATGAAAGCGACAATGATGAAAGTAAGTGATCCAATAATTTTTGGTCATGCCGTTAGAGTGTTTTTTGCAGACTTATTTAAAAAGCATGGAAAAACTTTTAAGGAAATTGGTGCCGATGTAAACAACGGTTTAGGAAATCTTTTAGAAAAACTAAACGAGCTAACAAAAGAAAAAAGAGATGAAATCAAAGCAGATATTCAATACGCTTTAAATAACGGTCCTGAATTAGCAATGGTAAATTCAGATAAAGGAATTACCAATTTACATGTTCCTTCTGATGTAATTATAGATGCTTCTATGCCCGCTATGATTAGAACTTCTGGACAAATGTATAATGCTAAAGGTCATTTACAAGATACTAAAGCCATTATTCCTGACAGCTCTTATGCAGGGATTTATAGTGCAACTATAGATTTTTGTAAGAAAAATGGTGCTTTCGACCCGACAACTATGGGCACTGTGCCTAATGTTGGCTTAATGGCACAAAAGGCAGAAGAATACGGTTCTCACGATAAAACGTTTGAAATTACTACTGCTGGAAAAGTTATTGTATTAGATGTAAATGGCGAAACAATTATTGAGCATTCAGTTGAACAGGGAGATATTTGGAGAATGTGTCAAACAAAAGATTTACCAATACAAGACTGGGTAAAACTAGCTGTAACAAGAGCAAGAGCGTCAAACACACCTGCTGTTTTTTGGTTAGATAAAAACAGAGCTCATGATTTAGAAATTATTAACAAAGTAAACTTATATTTATTAAATCATGATACTTCAGGATTGGAAATTCGCATTTTATCTCCAATCGATGCAACTAATTTCACTCTTAAAAGAATTGTAAAAGGAGAGGATACCATTTCGGTTTCTGGAAATGTTTTAAGAGATTATCTAACAGATTTATTTCCAATTTTAGAAGTTGGTACATCCGCAAAAATGTTATCTATTGTGCCTTTAATGAATGGTGGAGGTTTATTTGAAACAGGTGCTGGTGGTTCTGCTCCTAAACATGTGCAGCAATTCTTAGAAGAAAACCATTTACGTTGGGATTCTTTAGGTGAGTTTTTAGCTTTAGCAGTTTCTCTTGAATATTTAGGAACTTCTAAAAATAATCCTAAAGCTTTAATTTTAGGTGAAACCTTAGATGATGCTACAGATAAATTTTTAGAAAACGATAAGTCTCCTTCTAGAAAAGTTGGGAAATTAGACAATAGAGGTAGTCATTTATATTTGGCAATGTATTGGGCAGAAGGTTTGGCTAAACAAGACAAAGATGCGGCATTGAAAGCCACTTTCTCTAAGATTGCAAATGACTTAAAACTTAATGAAAATAAGATTGTTACAGAATTGAATGAATCTCAAGGTAATGTAAATAATATTGGAGGGTACTACCTACCAAATGAAGATTTAGCAAACAATGCAATGAGACCTAACAATACATTAAATAGTATTTTAGAAGGTATTTAATCTCTTGAAGTTTTATAAAATTAAATAAAGGCCGATATTTTAAATGTCGGCCTTTATTATTTTTAAAACAATAATATTTTTTTTGTTTTAACATTTTCATATCATTTTAGAGTTGTATTTTTGTTTTAGTTCTATACCTAATTATTAAACAAAAAAAATGCTGTATTCTAAAAAATTGTTTTTCCTCTTTTCCCTAATAAGCTTTATAGCGCTGAGCCAAGAAAAAATTACACTTAGTGGAACCGTGTACGATGATTTAAATAATGAAACTTTAATTGGAGTATCTATTTATTTCCCTGGATTAGAAGCTGGAACTAGCACAAATGAATACGGGTTCTACTCGATTACAATACCAAATGGAAATTATAATTTACAAATTAGCTATTTAGGATATAATACCCTTCTAGAGAGTATCTCACTTTCAAAAAAAACTACAAAAAACTTTAACCTGAAGGAGACTTCAGAAAATTTAGATGAAATTATTATCGAAAGTAATATTGAAAAATTGAATTTAAAAACGCCTCAAATGAGTGTTAACAATTTAACTTCTTCTACTATAAAACAGATTCCTGTGGTTTTAGGAGAAGCAGATATTATAAAATCTTTAATTCTATTGCCAGGAGTAACAAGTGCTGGAGAAGGCGCATCTGGGTTTAATGTAAGAGGTGGTGCTGCAGATCAAAACTTAATTTTATTAGATGAAGCAATTGTTTTTAATTCATCTCATTTATTTGGTTTTTTCTCTGTATTTAATCCTGACGTAATTAAAAATGTGAAATTATACAAAGGGGGTATTCCTGCGAAATATGGCGGAAGATTGTCTTCTGTATTAGATATTTACCAAAAAGAAGGAAATAGTAAAGATTTTAACGTTACCGGCGGTATTGGCCTAGTTTCATCTAGATTATTAATTGAAGGGCCTCTAGAAAAAGAAAAAAGTTCTTTTTTAATTGGTGGCAGATCTTCCTACGCACATCTATTTTTACCCCTTTTTGATAATGATAACAAAGCATATTTTTATGATTTAAATACTAAAATAAATTATCGGTTTAATGATCAGAACAATGTATTTCTATCTGCATACTTTGGTAAAGATGTATTCGGTATTAGCGACAACTTCGTAAATAATTACGGTAATACTGTTCTAAACTTGCGTTGGAATCATCTATTTACAGATAAGCTATTCTCAAACTTATCTTTAATATACTCAGATTATTTCTATGGATTAATTTTAGATTTTGTTGGTTTTGAATGGGATTCTGGAATTACTAATTACAATCTTAAATATGATTTCAATCATTATATAAGTGAAAAAGTAAAATTAAGTTATGGTATTAATAATATTTACATCAAATTTAATCCAGGGAAAATAAGACCTAATAGAGAGGATTCTGGTATTGTTTCGGAAAAACTAATTGACAAATATGCCAATGAATTTGCAGCTTATATCGATGCAGAGCACAAAGTAAGTGATAGTTTTAGGTTGCAATACGGTATTCGATTTAGCAATTTCACGCGTTTAGGGCAAGAAGAACTAAACACCTATGCAAATAATGAAGCTGTAGTTTATAACCAAGAATCTAAAAAATACGAATCTGCTATAGCTACAGGAACAGATAATTTTAAAAGAAGTGATGTCATTTCTAGTTTTAACAACTTTGAACCAAGGGTGTCTATGTCTTATAGATATGACGATAATACGTCTATAAAAGCTAGTTACAATAGAATGGTACAATATTTACATTTGCTCTCTAACACAGCATCTCCTACCCCTTTAGATATTTGGGCACCAAGTGGTAAATATATAAAACCTCAATTATTAGATCAATATGCTGTTGGTTATTTTAAGCGCTTCAAAGAAGGAATATATACTTTAGAAACCGAAGTATTTTATAAAGATATTCAAAACAGAATAGACTACATAAATGGTGCAAACTTAGTTGCAAACAACGAAATTGAAACGGTAATTTTAAACGGAAAAGCAAGAGCCTACGGTTTAGAGCTGTTATTTAAAAAGAATGAAGGAAATTTTCAAGGCTGGATTGCATATACCTTTTCAAGATCTGAACAATTAACCAAAGGAAGAACTGAAAACGAACCAGGAATTAATAATAGTAATTGGTATAGCACGCCTTTTGACAAAACACATGACTTTTCTATAAATGCAAGTTATCAACTCACTGAAAAATGGAAATTCAATTCTAACTTTGTTTTTCAAACTGGTCAGCCTGCAAATTATCCTGTTAACCAATACGAATATCAAGGTCTAAACGTACCAGTATATGACGCTAATAGAAGAAATGCAAACAGACTTCCTGCGTATCATAGATTTGATGTTTCTGCGACATTAACACCTGAAAAAAACAAAAATAGAACTTGGCAAGGTGAATGGGTCTTTGGTGTTTATAACTTATACGGAAGACAAAATGCCGCTTCATTAGCTTTTAGACAAAACACAGAAACTCTTAGAAATGAAGCTGTGCAAACTTCTATATTTGGTGTTGTGCCTTCTGTAACCTACAATTTTAAATTTTAACACATGAAAAAGATATATATATACACTATTTTAACAGTATTACTTTTCTCTAATTGTGAGAAAGTAGTAGATATAGATGTACCTACAATTGAACCTAAGTTAATTATTGATGCTTCTTTTGAAGTGCTGTTTAATGAATCTCCTGTCACGGCAAATGTGGCTGTAAAATTAAAATTATCTACAGACTATTTTGATGAAACAATACCAACGGTATCCGATGCCATTGTGTTTTTAACCAATACAACGGACGGCTCTGTTATTAACTTTTCAGATGTAAATTTAAACGGAAACTTCGCACCAATAATTAATTTCATTCCAAAAGATGCTATTGAATATGAATTAACCGTAGTTTACAAGAGTGAAATATATAAAGGAAATGCGACTAAAGTAAAATCTACCCAAATTGATAGCGCTATTCAGGGAGATGAAACCTTATTCTCTGGAAAAGAAACTGAAGTAAAGGTGACTTTTAAAGACAATGGCGATAATGAAAATTACTATTTATTCAATTTTACAAATAACTTATTTTTGCCATTAGAGGATCGTTTCTTCAATGGTACAAATTACAATTTCTCTTTCTTTTATCAAGAAGAAGAAATAGAAGTACCCACAAATGTAACGGTAACCATGTCTGGTATTACAAAGGATTATTTTACATACTTTAGAATACTTCAAAACCAAAGTGGTACAAGTGGTGGTGGACCTTTTCAATCGGTACCTTCGTCATTATTAGGTAATGTAATTAACACAACAAATGAAGCCAATTTTCCTTTAGGTTATTTTCATATTTCAGAAACAGACACAATTAACTTAGATTTGGTTGAAAAAAACTAAAACTTCACTTTAAATCATCATTCCAGAATACAAAAAAATAGTATTTTTGAATGATGACTTTTATAAAAACTACAGAACAAGACTCCAAACACAACCATCTAGAAAAGATGTCAGTATCCGATTTATTAAGTAATATTAATAATGAAGATAAAACGGTACCTCTAGCAGTTGGCGAATCTTTGCAACAAATAGCTACTTTAACCGAACAAATTGTTGAAAAACTAAAAAATGGTGGTAGATTATTTTATATTGGAGCAGGAACTTCAGGTAGATTAGGTGTTGTAGACGCCTCTGAATGTCCGCCCACTTTTGGTGTTTCCTATGAACTTGTAGTAGGTATTATTGCAGGTGGAGATATTGCCATTAGAAAAGCTGTTGAATTTGCAGAAGATTCTAAAACACAAGGTTGGTTAGATTTACAAGCGCATCAGATATCTAACAAAGATGTTGTTATTGGTATTGCAGCATCAGGCACCACACCTTATGTTATTTCAGCAATAGAAAAATGCAATGAAAACAATATTATAACGGGTTGTATTGCTTGTAATAAAAACAGTCCTTTGGCAACTGTATCTCAATTCCCAATAGAAGTAGTTGTAGGATCAGAATTTATAACAGGAAGTTCTAGAATGAAAGCAGGAACTGCGCAAAAATTGGTATTGAATATGATTTCTACGGCAACAATGATTCGTTTGGGTAAAATTAAAGGAAATAAAATGGTTGACATGCAGCTGTCTAATAAAAAATTAGTAGAAAGAGGACAAAAAATGTTAGCTATAGAATTAAATATCAACCAAAAAGAAGCGGCCCAATTATTAAAGAAATATGGTAATGTTAGAAATTCAATTAAAAACTACAAGAAATGAGTACTAATATAAATTTACTTGGAAAAGGTTTAAAATACTTAGCTATTTTACTATTATTATTTATTGCTTCACCCATTTCGCTTACTGTTGGTTTTAAAGCTTTAAAAAAATTTAAAAATACACCTAAAGAAATGTTGTCTTACCTTATTTTAGGAGCAGCGGCTGTGCTAATTATCTTCACTATATTCTTTGCGTTTAAAACCTTTAAAATTTTATTAAACGCTATTTTTAACAACTAGCAGAATGATAAATTCTAATGGAATAATTATAATTCTAGCATATCCAGACACCATTGTAAGGCCTGCTTACTGGGAAAAATTAAGTAACTTTTGGCCTAAAATTGGAGTTGGTGGAAGACATGCAATACAAGCCGGTCACGCTGCTTTATTATTAATTCAAAATAATAAATCAGAAATAAATTATTACGATTTTGGTAGATATATTACAACTTATGGATATGGTCGAGCACGCTCTAAAGAAACAGATCCCGAACTAGAAATTTCAATTCTTGCAAAATTTAAAAATAATAAACTTTCCAATACAGAAGAAATTTTACTCTACATAGAGCGAAACTCAAAAAAAACACACGGAAAAGGTAGGCTTATTGCCAGCGTTCATGAAGAAATAGATTTCGACAAAGCACAAAAATTTATTCATCAACTAATTGATAAAAAAGAGCAACCTTATGGAGCTTTTATAAAGCACGGAAACAACTGTGCTAGATTTGTAACTGATGTTATTATTGCTTCATCTCAAAATAAAAAGATCACTAAACAATTACGAAAATCTAATATATTATCCCCAAGTCCTATTGGAAATGTGATCAAATCAAACACGAATAATACTATTTACAATATTTATAACCAACACATAAGTAACTATAAGAATAGATCGATTTTAAAAGAATACGGAACTACTTTTTTTAATAAATTTGACAAAAAACCTAATTTAAAAGGAAGCGAATATCCAGATTTAGAAATTTTTAATTTAATAAATGGTACATGGTTGGGAGGTTTAGGAAGTGGAGCTTGGTTCAGTATTAAAGAAGTAATAGATGAGGAAACTTATAAAATAGCAAGACACACTGTTTGTGGAATAAAGGATTTTGAAGGTTTATTTCTGCTAAAAAATAAAAAATTTAATCCTTTAGAAAATTATAAATTTGTGCACCCTACAAATTGTATCCAAGTATATATCAAACAAAAAAACAATCTATTTTGCCTAATGAAAATCCAATAACTATTAACGTATTCAGCTTAATGTGTGGCACAAAAGACAACCAATATAAAGAAAAAAAGCAGCTAATGATTTAGCTGCTTTTTTAATGAAAATATAATTTTTAAAAATTATCGAATCAACTTCTTATATTTAATACGTTTTGGCATTAAATCTCCACCCAAACGATTCTTTTTATTTTCTTCGTACTCAGAAAAAGATCCTTCAAAGAAATACACTTCACTATTTCCTTCAAAAGCTAATATATGTGTACAAACTCTATCTAAGAACCATCTATCGTGACTAATAACAACTGCACAGCCTGCAAAATTCTCTAAACCTTCTTCTAAGGCTCTTAACGTATTTACATCTAAATCGTTTGTTGGCTCATCTAGCAGTAAAACATTTCCTTCTTCTTTTAAGGTCATTGCTAAATGCAATCTGTTCCGTTCACCGCCAGAAAGAGTATTTACTTTTTTATTTTGTTCACTTCCAGAAAAATTAAAACGACTTAAATAAGCACGAGAATTTACCTGCTTACCGCCCATCATTACCAAATCTTGTCCATCAGAAAAATTCTGCCAAATTGTTTTCTCAGCATCTATATTAGAATGTGCTTGATCTACATAAGCTATTTTTGCAGTTTCACCTACATTGAAACTTCCTACATCGGGCTTCTCTTCACCCATGATCATTTTAAATATAGTAGTTTTACCTGCACCATTTGGACCAATAATACCTACAATTCCTGCCTGTGGCAAGTTAAATTCTAAATTTTCATATAATAGTTTATCTCCAAAAGCCTTAGAAACTCCGCTTGCTTCAATAACATTTGTTCCTAAACGTGGACCATTTGGTATATATATTTCGAGTTTTTCATCAACCTGCTTTTGGTCTTGACTCATTAATTTGTCATAATTCTTTAAACGTGCTTTTTGTTTCGTTTGTCTTCCTTTAGCACCTTGTCTAACCCATTCTAGTTCTCTTTCTAATGTCTTTTGACGTTTAGAAGCAGTTTTGCTTTCTTTAGCCATTCTTTGAGATTTTTGATCTAACCAAGAAGAGTAATTACCCTTCCAAGGAATACCTTCTCCTCTATCCAATTCTAAAATCCAACCAGCTACATTGTCTAAGAAGTATCTATCATGCGTTACGGCAATAACAGTACCTTTATATTGTGCTAAATGATGCTCTAACCAATGAACAGACTCTGCATCTAAATGGTTTGTTGGCTCATCTAATAATAAAATTTCTGGTTCTTGTAATAGCAATCTACAAAGTGCAACTCTACGTTTCTCACCACCAGAAAGCACTCCTATCTTCTTATCAGAGTCTGGTGTTCTCAGCGCATCCATTGCAATTTCTAATTTGGTGTCTAATTCCCAAGCATTTGCTGCATCAATTTTATCCTGTAATTCAGCTTGTTGCGCCATTAGCTTATCCATCTTATCTGCATCAGAATACACTTCTTCCAATCCAAACATGTCGTTTATTTTATTGTATTCATCAAGAATTGCAACAGTTTCTGCAACTCCTTCTTTTACAATTTCCAAAACTGTTTTTTCTGGATCCAATTGTGGTTCTTGTTCTAAATAACCAACATTATAGCCAGGTGAAAAAGAAACGTCTCCTTGGTAATTCTTTTCTACACCCGCTATTATTTTTAGTAATGTCGATTTACCAGAACCGTTTAAACCAAGAATCCCGATTTTTGCACCATAGAAAAAACTTAAATAAATATCTTTTAAAACCTGTTTACCTGTTGATTGATAAGTTTTAGACAACTTATTCATCGAAAAGATAACCTTCTTATCGTCACTCATATCTTGTATTTTTTTGAAAATTTATTGTGGTTAAGGTTCCTTATTATGCTAATAAAAAATGATTAAACTCTTCCTTTTAAGGCGTTAAAAACCCAAGCAATGGCAAAGAAACCAATACCTACAGATGCAAAGCCCCATCCTGCAATTTCATTATATCTAAAAGCACCCAAAGCAATTAAACCTAACCCAACAAGTATCATTATAAATGTTGCCCAAGCAAGCACTGTATTTTTATTCATTCCCATAGTTAGTTAGTTCGTTGTTGTAATTAATTAGTTGAGCGACAAATATCGGTATTTTGTTTCTTAAACTTGTAGAAAAGTATAGTTTTTAAAAACTTGTAAATTATTAAAAATAGTTACTTATTAATACCTTCTACCACCCATGCCAGAACCTCCCCTTCTTCCTCTATTATTATTCATGCCAGAAGAGGGAGGTGCCATTTGTCTTTTAGGAGCCTTTGGTAATAATTTTCTTTTTTGTTCTCTCTGGTATTTTAACCACTTTTTAAACTGTTTTCTAGATAAAAAGCTTTTTAAATCATCATTTAAAGTCTTTTCATGAACAACTATGCTATCTCTAATTGGTACAACAGTAATTTCTACTTTTTTTCTAACTTTTTCTGCTAGGTCTCTATTAGAATATAATTGTGTTCCTAAAGAATTTATAGTGAGCTCCAATTCTTGAAGTTTTGGAGTATTCAAAAAAGATATTTTTTTAATTTTATTATTATAAATTTTTAAAGAATTAAAGGTTTTATTTTTTGTAACATCATCTTTTACTTTTATCTTTTTTGGCACTTCCGTATAATTATAGTAAAAAATATTTGCAGAATTTTTAGCTATATATTTAGGAAACTCCGGAGCTTCTTGACTAAAAGAAAAACAACTTATAAATAATACTATTACAATTAATGATTTTTTCATCCTTTTAAATTTAAAAAACAAAAGTATAAAAAGATTTACAATTTAGCAGCTAATCTACAGCCTTGATTTATAGCTCTTTTTGCATCTAATTCTCCAGCAAAATCTGCACCTCCTATAACATTAACATTTTTACCCGCATCTAGTAGCGGTTGATATAACTCTTTAAAAGGTGTTTGACCTGCACAAATAACAATATGATCTACTTTTAAAATTTTATTTTCTTTATTTTGAACATAATGCAAACCTTCATCATCTATTTTAGTGTAAGACACTTCGCTGATAAATTGAACCTTTTTCTTCTTTAAACTAGATCTATGAATCCAACCTGTAGTTTTACCTAAATTGCCTCCAAACTTTCCAGCACTTCTTTTAAACATAAAAATCTCTCTTGGTGAAGCGTTAAATTCTGGTTTTACATCCTCGATTCCACTTCTTGCTTCAATAGATTTGTCAATTCCCCATTCTTTTAACCAGGCATCTATATTAAGGGAAGTTGATTCACCTTTGTGCGATAAGTATTCTGATACGTCAAAACCAATTCCTCCAGCACCAATTACGGCAACTCTTTTTCCAACCGGTTTTTTATGTTTTAAAACATCAATATAACTTAATACTTTTTCATGTTCAATTCCTTCAATTTTTAACACTCTTGGTTTAATACCTGTTGCAACTATAATTTCATCAAAATCTGATTTTTGTAAATCATCTACAGAAACTTTTGTGTTTAATTTTAAAGTTACTTTATGTAAAAGTATTTGTTTGTTAAAATAACGCAACGTTTCATAAAACTCTTCTTTACCAGGAATTTGTTTTGCCATATTAAACTGTCCACCAATTGCATTATCCGCGTCAAATAAAGTGACTACATGACCTCTTTGTGCTGCAATTGTAGCTGCAGACAAACCTGCTGGTCCTGCCCCAATTACTGCTATTTTCTTCTTGTTTGTTGTTTGTTCATACACTAATTCTGTTTCATGACAAGCTCTAGGGTTTACCAAACAGCTGGCTACTTTTTGTTCAAAAACGTGATCTAAACACGCCTGATTGCAACCAATACATGTATTTATTTCATCTGCCTTTTCTTCCGCTGCTTTATTTACCCATTCTGGATCCGCCAAAAAAGGACGTGCCATTGAAATCATATCCGCATCTCCGTCTGATAGTATTTTCTCAGCAGTTTCTGGCATATTTATTCTGTTAGAAGTTATCAAAGGAATTGATATTTCTTCTTTCATTTTTTTTGTAACCCAAGTGAATGCTCCTCTTGGAACAGATGTTGCAATAGTTGGAATCCTAGACTCATGCCAACCAATACCAGTATTTATTATAGTGGCTCCAGCTTTTTCAATTTCTTTACCAAGTTGCACAACCTCTTCCCAAGAACTTCCTTTTTCAACTAAATCTAGCATCGAAAGTCTATATATAATAATAAAATCTTTACCCACAGCGGCTCTAATCTGCTTTACCAGCGCTATTGGCAAACGCATTCTATTCTGATAATCACCACCCCAAGAATCTAATCTTTTATTCGTTCTTTTAACAATAAATTGATTGATTAAATATCCTTCAGAACCCATGATTTCGACACCGTCATAACCTGCCATCTTAGACAATTCAGCACAGTTTACAAAATCTCTAATAGTTCTTTTAATTCCAGATTGTGTTAATTTAAAAGGCTTAAAAGGTGTTATTGGTGATTTTATTTTTGAAGGTGCAACGTTAAAAGGATGATATCCATAACGACCTGAATGTAAAATTTGCATACAAATCTTACCTCCTTCTTTATGCACAGCTTTTGTGATTTTTTGATGGTGTATTGCATGTTTTTTTGAAGACATTCTAGCTGCAAAAGGGCCTGTCCAACCTTGAATATTTGGAGAGATTCCTCCAGTAACAATTAGCCCAACGCCTCCCTTTGCCCTCTCTGCATAATAGGCTGCAATTTTATCAATTCCGTTTTTTTCCTCTTCTAACCCCGTATGCATAGATCCCATTAAAATTCTATTTTTTAAAGTGGTAAATCCTAAATCTAACGGTTCAAAAATGTGTTTATATTTCATAGTCTTGGAATTGAATTTATTATGCACGCATAACACTTTGCAAGATATGTTTATTTTTCAAAAGAAAAAACCAAAGAAATTAATTCTTTGGCTTTAAAAAATTTATAATTCAATTATTATATCATCGGAACATCAATAACCAATAATTTGCTTGATTTATTCGCTTTGATATAGACTTTGTTTTTTTCAATAATTCCAATAGCATCTCTTTTTTCGAGGTTTTCATCTTCTATTAGTACTTCTCCTTCAATTAAGAAAAAATAAGCTCCATTCTTTAAATTATATGCTGTTTCAAAGCCTTTATCTAAATCGATCATCGAAATATATCCTTGTTGATTAATTGGCAAAGAACCTACAACTTGTTTATCCTTTGGGGAAACTAAAACTTGAAATTTATTCTTTCTTTCTAAAGCTTTAAATATTTTTTGATTGTAATAAGGAGTTATATTTTCTATTTCAGGAATAATCCAAAGTTGTAAAAAATTTACAGCATCTATTTTACTATCATTAAATTCTGAATGTTTTAAACCAGTTCCCGCACTCATTACTTGCACTTCTCCAACTTCAATAGAACGTTTATTACCTATACTATCTTTGTGAGATAAAGCTCCAGAAATTGGAATAGAAATAATTTCCATATTTCTATGAGGATGTGTTCCAAAACCCATTTCTGGCTGCACCACGTCGTCATTTAGAACGCGTAGCATTCCAAAATTCATTCTTTCTGAATTTTGATAACTTGCAAAACTAAACGTATGACATGACTTTAACCAACCATGATCTGCATACCCTCTAGATGCTGCTTTATGTATTATTTTTTTCATATTTTAACTTTTTTAATTAATACAAATACCCCATTTTACCCTGCTGATAATCGCGCATTGCTTCCAAAATTTCTGTCTGGGTATTCATCACATAAGGTCCATATTGAGTTATTGCTTCATTAATAGGTGCTCCTGATAAAATTAAAATTGTACTTTTTTCTTTTGCTTGAAATTGAATCATATTTCCATCTTTATTAAAAGTAACCATTTGATTTTCTCCTTTCTTTAAAACTTCCAAACCATTCACTGAGATTTCACCCTCTAACAAATAAATTAAGGACTGATGGTGTTCTGGAATTTCTATTTCTATTTTTCCTCCTTCATTTGCTTTGACTGTAAAAACATTTACCTCAGTTTGAGTTTGTATCAAACCATATTCACTATTTTGGTGGCCTGCAATAACATTTAATTGTACTTTTTTATCCTCAGAAAAAACTTTAGGAATTTGTTTTTCTTCTAAGTGCTGATAATGGGGCGTCATCATCTTATCTTTTGCTGGTAAATTCAACCAAAGCTGAATTCCCTCTAAATCTCCTCCTTTTTCTACAAAAGCTTTTGTTGGTGCTTCTGCATGAATAATTCCACTTCCAGCAGTAGTCCATTGCACTCCACCTGCTTTAACAACCATCTCATTTCCTAACGAATCTCTATGAAATTGTTCACCTTTAAATAGTAGCGTAATGGGCTCGAAACCTCTGTGTGGGTGAGGTCCTAAGTCGAACGGATTGTTAAATTCTGAAATTGCATAAGGTCCATAATGATGCAATAACAAAAATGGATCTACATTTTCTATTCCTTGTATTGGTAAAGGTTGTCGCAATTTTATAGGCCCCATGTTTACAAAAGGACTTGTTACTATGTGTTGTATTGTTTTAAATTTTTTCATTTATTTTTAATTAGTAAGCCATTTAAGCCCCAGATTTATACTTTAAATAATAGCGAGCTCATATTTTCCAAGGGAAATATATTAGTAAATTTTTCTATCTAATTTTATCTAAAAGATTACTTAAAACAACAGCTTCTTGTTCCGTAATATTTTCTAGAAAAGAAAGGCTATTACTATTATCTATATTTGTTAATAAATCTAATCCTTCATCCGTTATTTTTACATAAACAACTCTTCTATCATGCTCACATCTAGCCCTTTTAATTAATTTTTTATCACAAAGCTTATCCATTAAACGAGTTGCATTTGGAGCTCTTTCTATCATTCTATCTTTTACAATTTGCACCTTAATTCTATCTTTAGCACCCCGTAAAATTCTCAAAATATTATATTGCTGTGGCGAAATGAAATAAGGTTTAAAAAACTCATTTTCCTTACTATTTAACCAATTGGCAGTATATTTTATATTTATTAATGCTTTAACTTTATTACTTATAAATTTAGAATTGATATCTTTAGAAATGTCTCCCATAATTAATATTTATTTTTCAGCTATTGGCTGCTATTCTTAGCTATTTAGTCTTGGTTTTTAAATTTTAATCCAAAAAATCTTAAGCCCTTAATCGTAAATCTTGCATTATCTTATTAAACTCTTCGGTTGTAGGTGTTAAATAAATTGCGTCATCTACAAATAAGGTTGGAAACTTTACAACACCTCCATACAATTCTTTACTATGTTTTCTGGCTTCTGCATCTTTAGAAACATCTTTGTAGACATATGGCACATCTGTTGAATTTAAAAAATTCTTATAAGCAACGGTATATGCGTGGCCCTGCTTTCCATATAAAGTTATCTTCATTTTTATTGATTTACAAAAATTTCAAATGTTTGTACTTGTTCTTTTAACACTTTTAATAAGTCTTCATGTATCATCTTACCTTCTTTAAAGTTATCATAAAAATTAGGAAGAGAGAAAGAAACCAACTCTTTTGCCCCCATTCTTGAAAACTTTTGAACTCCGGCTTCCAAGACAAATCTTCCGCCCATTCCCCCTGGGGATGTTGCCATTAATAATAATGGTTTATCTCTAAAAACATTTGCTTCAACTCTAGAACTCCAATCAAAAATATTTTTAAAAGCTGCAGCATAAGAACCATTGTGTTCGGCTAATGAAAGTATAAAGCCATCATAAGCATCTAATAAAGCACTAAACTTTTTCGTGCTTTCTGAAAATCCATTTTTCTCTTCATCTTCGCTATAAATTGGCATTTCGAAATCTCTTAAATCGATAATATCAAAACTAGTATTCTCTAAATTTTCTGCTGCAAAAGTTGCTAATTGTTTGTTAATAGATGTTGAACTTGTACTTCCTGCAAATGCTAATACCTTTCTCATCTTAAATTTAATTTATTTAATTAGCGATTCAATTCTTGTTTCTCCTTTTACCATCCTTGCAACCGGACATTTACCTGCGAACATTAACAAACGTTTTCTTTGGTCTTCGGTAATATCATTTTCAAAAGATATTTCTTCCGTAAGATAAGAACCTTGCTCATCTTTAAGTTGGAAAACGTTTACTGTAATTTCACCAACATCCCAACTTCTTCTAGCTGCATACATTCTTAAAGTAATAGCAACACACCCGCCTATTGCTGTTAATAAATATTCTACAGGCGTCGGCGCGGTATCTTCTCCTCCATCAGAAACAGGCACATCTGTAACTACAAAATGATTCCTTATTTTTGACTCTGCTGCGTAATTTTTATTCGATAGGACTGTATTTGAGTTGTGCATGAAGATTGTTGTAATAGATAACAAATTTACAATACATATATTTATTTACCAAGGAAAATAATGTCAAAGTAATTAAAAACACATCCTAAAGAGTAATAATATATTAGGTTAGAATAGAGCAGCATGATTGTTCTTGCATTTATAATTTCAGGGGTTACAATTATTCTAAAGCATCTTGAAATAAAGTTTCTAAGACTGTTTTATTCATTATTTTCTTGAAAATCTAGAGCTATATGAATCTTTTTTTATTTTAAATTTAAGATTGAAGGTATCTAAGTTTTTTTTTTTTTTAAAACAATGATGCCCTATATTTACCTATAGATTTGCAACTCTTTTTACATTAAAATGAAAAAAATAAAAATCATTAGTTTAAGTATTCTGCTTTTCGGAATATCAACTATTACAACTGCTCAAAATCAAGCTCCCGTTTTAAATGCCGGATCTACAATTAGACAAGCTTATTGTCCCGAAACAGAAATAATCATAGCTCCTGATTTTACAATAACAGATGCTGATGACACAGGAGTAGATAGTTTTTCTATACAAATCTCCTCTGGATACTCCAGCAATAGTGATTTATTAGAATTAGATTTACAAGGCCATCCCAATATAAAAAAAGATTGGTCTTCGGTTGAAGGAAAATTAAAACTGACGCCTAAAGGAGGAACTCAAATTTTATACACAGATATACAAAAAGCAGTTCGCGCAGTTGTTTTTAAAAGTTCTTCTAGCAATATAAGTGGAGAAAAATATTTTTCTTTTACTATTGGCTCTGCAAATTACCTTCCATCTACAGGCCATTTTTATGTTTTTGAATCAGATTTAGATATTACTTGGACTGATGCAAAAACAAAAGCAGAAGGAAAAACATATTACGGACTTAAAGGATATCTGGCAACTATACTTTCTGCGCAAGAAAATCAAATTTCTGCAGAACAAATAACAGGTACAGGATGGATTGGTGCCAGTGATACTAACCAAGAAGGAGTCTGGAACTGGGTTACCGGTCCTGAGGCCATCACTAACTTCTGGAATGGTACTTTTACTGGATCAGCACCAATTGACACATCAACTGGATTATCAATGTATTCAAATTGGAATACGGATGAGCCAAATCAATCTGGAGATGAAGATTATGCACACATAACCGATAATTCTATTGGATTAAGGGGCTCCTGGAATGATTTACCAAATGAAGGAGGAGGAGGTCCTTATCAAGCCAAAGGGTATATTATAGAATATGGAGGTATGCCGGGTGATCCCATTTTACAGATTTCTGCAAGCACGAGTATCTATGTTCCTAACATAACAAGTTTTGATCCAATACTAAGAAATTGTAATGTTGGTACTATGACTTTTACAGCTACCGTATCGGAAGGTAAAATATATTGGTATGATGCACCTATTGGTGGGAATTTAGTAGAGACCGGAGGTACATTTACTACACCATCACTTAATAGTTCTAAAATATATTATGTTGCTGCCTCGCCTGAAGGATGCGCTACTACACCAAGAATTGAAGTAAAAGCAATTATAGATATCACTCCAGTTGTTGTTACTCCACCATCAGATATCAATCGATGTGATGAGGATAGAGTTGGTTTTCTAACTTTTGATTTACAAACAGATGAAACACCCAATATATTAGCTGGTTTAGATCCAATTTTAAATCCTGATCTCACTGAATTTGAAGTATTGTATTTTAATAATTTACCAGATGCACAGGCAAACACTACGGCTACTATTATAGCTAATCCATATAGAGTAAACACTACTGATAATCCTACTATCTCTGCTAGAATTCATAATATTAACAATGCAACTTGTTATACTACTGTTGAATTTAAACTAAAAGTAACAGACACTCCTGCACCTTCTCAACCATCTGTTTACAGATTATGTGATGATACTACTTCTTCCGGAGGAGATACTGATGGGATTTCAAGTTTTGTTTTAAATGATCTCGGTATAGATGCCGAAATTTTAGCTACAGTTAGCAACCCAAGTGATTATACCATATCATATCATACAGATCTTGCAGATGCTAAAACTAGTAGTACCACTAATGCTATTCCTAAGGATATAGATTATGAAGTTACTGTATCCCAAAGAGTTTATGTAAGAATAGAAAATATAGATAATGTAATTTGTAATGTTATTTCTGATGATACTCTTGGCAGTATTTTTACTTCTTTTGAATTAATTGTAGACCCGTTACCTGTTGTAAATTCTAGCATAGAAATTGATTATTGTATTGTTACTGGAGATCCAAACCCTACTGTAGACCTTACTCAAGCAGAAGATGATATTTCATCTACAACTGGCGCTCGTTTTGAATATTTTAAAGATTCTAGTGGTTTAATTCCTGTTTTAGCCCCTGTTTCTTACCCTCCAGTTGGGAATGTTTATCAATCTGTATACGTGAAGGTATTATCTAATAAAGGATGTCCTAGAAATTTGGTAGAATTAAAGCTTAATATTGGAGAAACTCCAAATAATTCTTTTAATGATCTTGTGGATATTGCGTGTGATGATTTCTTAGATGCTGGTGGCATTGACACCCCTGGCATGAATGATGATAAAGACAACATTACTTATTTCTATTTAGATGAAACAGCCATTATTACTGCTATTAATAATCCTAGCAATACGGAAGTGTTTTTCTATGAAAGTACTGCTGATAGAAATAGTAATATTTCCATTACCGATATTACTAATTATAGAAATGACCGAACAAATATTGATATTACAGATATTCCTGGAATTGGAATAAAATTCCCAATATATTATAAGATCCTGAGCAACATTAATAATGACTGTAAGGGTATTGGTCAATTTTATCTGCAAATAAATGCTGTTCCCATAGCAAATACTCCTACAAATTTTGATTTATGTGATGATGCACTGTCTGGAAATACCACAGATGGTATAAACAATGGGATTAATCTTAGAGATCGATTTAACGATATTTTAGGTCCGGCGCAAATAGGGTTAGGCTATGATGTTACTTTTCATGCTTCACAGGCAGATGTATACGACTTAACCAGTGTGGGGTTTCCCAATGACACCAACTTTACAAACACCCCACAAGCAGGCTTTAAACCCGGTGATATTAGTGAGCAAAAGATTTATGTACGTGTAAAGAATGCAGCCGGATGTATTAACAATCCAACTTCTTTTAAGATAATTATCAATCCTATTCCTAGTATTTCAAATACCATTACTCCGTTTCCGGTATGTGATATTGTGACTTCCTCTGATGGAGATCCCAGAAATAGAATCGCTCAAAATATAGATTTAACCTCTAAAAATGATGAGATTTTAGCTGGGAAAACAAATCATAAAGTATCCTATTACCTTACCCAAACAGATTCTAAAAATGATATTGAAATTGTGAACCCTACTGATTTTCAAAATATAAGTTCTCTAACTTCATTTCCTGCTGATTTTACTTCAGATTATCCGGCAATTCAAACCATATTCGTAAAAGTATTTGATCTGGGAGGCAATAAATGTAGCTCTGTTTTTAGTACGTTTCAAGTAGTCATTTATCCTGAACCTAATATTCCTCTAAATATTTCTGACTATTCTGATTGTGATAATGCCACAGACAGCAATGCGGATGATGCAAATGGTAAAATTGGAAACATCACCCTAAAAAACAAAATACCTGAAATCCTTGACAAGTATAATCCTGCTGAGTTTGCAGATTTTGCTGTAAGTTTTTATGCTGATCCAGATGATGCTAAAATAGGGGATCCTAACACAGCATTAGATGGAGATGTGTTTGAAAATAGTATAAATGGACAAGAAATTTTTGTACGAGTAGAAAACAAAAAAAATGAGCCTATTATTTGTGTGAACACACGTTTGTCTTTTTATATAAATATCAATCCTTTGCCAGATTTCACAGTAATGGGCGAAGAAAATATTGAAGAACCGCTAATTGTATGTTTGAATGATACTCCTCTTGTTCTTGAGGCCGAAAATCCTTTAGCAACCTACGCATATCAGTGGACCAATGAAGTCGGAGACCTATTAGGTAATGCTGCTACTCAAAAAGTATTCTTAGCAGGAAAATATACCGTAACAGCTTCTGACGTCTCTCCAATTGGATGCTCTAGAGAAAGAACAATTGTAGTTGAAGAATCTGACATAGCAACCCTAGAGCAAAGCTTTATCACTATTATAGATGAAGGTAATAATATTGGAAGTGAAGACAAATTATCGATTATAATTGATGTAATAAATAATGACTTAGGACCTGGAGATTATCAATTTTCCTTAAGAAATGACGATCAAAATACAACTACATCATATCAAGATGAACCTCTATTTGAAAACTTAGAAGGTGCTATTTATACCATTATTATAAATGACAAAAACGGATGCATACCAGATGCAACACTGCAAGTATCTGTGCTGCAATTCCCAAAATTCTTTACCCCAAATGGAGATGGTAGAAATGATACATACAGAGTAAAAGGTGCTAACAAAACTTTTTATCCTAATAGTAGTATAAATATCTTTAATAAATACGGAAAATTAGTGGCGCAAATACCAATCGATAGCCAAGGGTGGAACGGAATTTATAATGGTAAAAAACTTTCATCAGATGATTATTGGTATAATATTAAATTGATACCAGCAGATAATACGAAACAAATAATTAATAAAATAGGGAACTTCTCGCTTCTAAGAAAATAGTTCATATACAAAAACCTTCTTAAAGTACTTCAAAGAGGTTTCATCAAGGAACTTACTAAATTTATTAAGCCACTTTACCCTCAAGAATAGAAAAACGTGAAAAATACATAGAAATCGAAAATACTGTAGCGCACATTATGAACTCTTACAGCTAAAAATTTCTTATTTTAGCAATTGAAAAAACAAACACCATTATGGATTTAAACTTCAATAAAAACGAAGATTATAATAAACTTTTAATCTCAGATTTACGTAAACGTTTTGTAAAAGTTAAACTAGGTGGTGGTCAAAAAAGAATTGATAAACATCATGAGAAAGGTAAAATGACCGCTCGTGAAAGAATTGATTACTTATTAGACCCAAAAGCAAAATCCATAGAAATTGGTGCTTTTGCAGGTGAAAATATGTATGCAGAACATGGCGGATGTCCTTCTGGTGGTGTTGTTATAAAAATTGGCTACATAAAAGGCAAGCAGTGTATTGTTGTAGCAAACGATGCGACAGTAAAAGCAGGTGCCTGGTTTCCTATTACTGGAAAGAAGAACTTGAGAGCTCAAGAAATAGCTATAGAAAATAAATTACCAATTATCTACTTGGTAGACTCTGCAGGAGTCTATTTACCAATGCAAGATGAAATCTTTCCTGACAAAGAACATTTCGGACGTATTTTCAGAAACAATGCAATAATGAGTAGTATGGGTATAACACAAATTTCGGCAGTCATGGGAAGCTGTGTTGCTGGTGGCGCCTATTTACCAATTATGAGCGATGAAGCTATTATTGTAGATAAAACAGCAAGTATTTTTCTTGCAGGAAGCTACTTAGTAAAAGCCGCTATTGGAGAATCTATTGACAACGAAACTCTGGGTGGTGCGACTACACATTGTGAAATCTCTGGAGTTATAGACTACAAAGCCAAAGATGATAAAGACGCCCTTAACAAAATAAAATTTATAGTTGATAAAATTGGTGATTATGAAAAAGCTGGTTTTAGTAAGACTGAATCTTTTCCACCAAAAGAAAAAGAAGATGATATCTTTGGAATACTACCTAAAGAAAGAAATGCACAATATGATATGCTAGAAATCATTAAGCGTTTAGTAGACAATTCTGAGTTTGAGCAATATAAAGAAGGGTACGGAAAAACTATTTTAACAGGGTACGCCAGAATAGATGGTTGGGCAGTTGGTATTGTTGCCAATCAAAGAAAACTAGTTAAAACTAATGAAGGAGAAATGCAATTTGGTGGAGTAATCTATAATGACTCTGCAGATAAATCTGCACGTTTTATAGCAAATTGTAATCAAAAAAAAATACCTTTAATTTTCTTGCAAGATGTTACTGGCTTTATGGTTGGTAGTAAATCTGAGCATGCCGGAATTATTAAAGATGGTGCAAAAATGGTAAATGCCGTTAGTAATTCTGTGGTGCCAAAATTCACAATTATTATCGGAAATTCTTACGGGGCAGGCAACTACGCAATGTGTGGCAAAGCATATGACCCAAGATTAATTGTGGCTTGGCCTTCTGCTGAGTTGGCTGTTATGAGTGGAAACTCTGCTGCTAAAGTTTTACTACAAATAGAAACAGCTTCTCTTAAAAAACGTGGTGAAAAAATTACACCAGAAAAAGAAGCAGAATTATTTAACAAGATAAAATCTCGATATGATGCGCAGGTTTCTCCTTATTATGCCGCTGCGAGAATATGGACAGATGCAGTTATAAATCCGTTAGATACTAGAACTTGGATTTCTATGGGAATTGAGGCTGCAGACCATGCTCCTATCCAAAAACAATTTAATATGGGTATTTTACAAGTTTAATATGTATAAATCTTACTTACAATATTACCATATTCGATAAACTTTGAAATTAATTAAGCCATTTTTAAAAATGCATTTAAAATTGTAAAACCACAATCAAATTTTTACATTTGTAAGTATAAAAAAATAATCATCAGAAATGGGTAGAGCATTCGAACTAAGAAAAGGACGCAAAATGAAACGTTGGTCAGCAATGGCTAAAACCTTTACCAGAATTGGTAAAGATATTGTTATGGCTATTAAAGACGGTGGTCCTAATCCTGATTCCAACTCTAGATTAAGAGCAGTAATGCAGAATGCAAAAGCTGCAAATATGCCTAAAGAAAATGTAGAGCGCGCTATAAAAAAGGCAACTGATAAAGATACTGCAGACTATAAAGAAGTTTTATTTGAAGGCTATGCGCCACACGGAATTGCACTTCTTTTAGAAACGGCAACTGATAATAACAATAGAACTGTAGCAAATGTTAGATCTGCTTTTAACAAGTGTGATGGGAATTTAGGAACTTCTGGCTCTGTTGTTTTTATGTTTGATCGTGTGTGTACTTTCACTGTTAAAAAAGAAGACATTACCATTGATTTAGAAGACTTAGAATTAGAATTAATAGAATTTGAAGTTGAAGAAGTTTTTGATGATGAAGAAGGAATCATAATTTATGCTCCGTTTGAGCAATTTGGTGCAATTCAAACTTTCTTTGAGGAAGCAAATACTGAAATTATATCTTCTGCTTTTGAAAGAATACCTACTACAACTACAAAGCTTTCTGAAACACAGCAGGCAGACGTAGAAAAGCTTTTAGAAAAGTTAGATGAAGATGACGATGTACAGAATGTATATCATTCAATGGAGATGTAATCCATTCACTTTATATAAATATGAAATCCAATGTTTTTTTACGTTGGATTTTTTTTGTGGCTGTTTCTATAAAATTATCTACAAAATAAATTTCCTTAGGAATTTCAAATCTTGATAGGTTTGCTTTTTGAATATCGATAGGAATACTGCATCCTTCAATAATTAAGATCAATTTTTCTCCTAATTTTTCATCAGGTATTCCTGCAACAAAAAAACGTTGCGCTATAATCTTTGATAATTTATCTTCTATACTTTCTGGATGCAATTTAATTCCGCCAGAATTTATAACGTTGTCAAATCTTCCCAACCATTGAAATTGTGTGTCAGAAACTAGAGCAACTACGTCATTTGTAAAAACAACTTCGTTGGAAACTTTTAAATTTTCTATTACCAAACAATTTCTTTCATCTCTATAAATTGTTGTGTTTGGTAGTGTTTGGTAAAACCCGTTATTACTAACATTAGTTGACGAAATAACCTCTTTACTAAAAATAGACTTTATACCACTTGGACTCAATGAAGAAAATCGATTCAATTTCTTAACTGCAATATGTGTAATGGTTTCCGTCATACCATAAGTACCAAAAACTTCTGTAGTTAGCGACTGTAGTTTTTCTTGAAGATTGTTTGAAACTATACCTCCACCCACAATTAGCTTTTTAATAAGATGCAGTTTATCAATTGAATTTTCTAATTGCAAAGGCACCATAGCAGTAAAATCATATTTTCTAGAAAGCGTGTTTAACGGATTAGAACTAGCATTTACAATATCTAAATGCCAACCTAAGGTTAGCGCTCTAACCAGCATCATTTTACCAGCTATATATTTTATAGGCAAACATAATAAGGCTATTTTTTTTTCTTTTAACTGAAAGAAATCTCCTGTTGCCAAAGCAGAATACTGCATTTGTTTTTTTTGTAATTGAATTAACTTTGGCACTCCTGTAGAGCCAGAAGTTTTAACAACTACAAATTCTTTTTCGGAAAACCAATCTTCTAAAAAATGATGAATTTCAGGAGAAAAATGAAGCGCATATGTAAGCAAATCATCAATATCATCAAATGAATTATTATTTATTTTAAAGGCTTTATGAAAAGTAGTGTGCTTCAATATTATTTAAACTTCTATGGTTTCTTTTAAACTATCTGGTTTTATAATTTTACCGGTTAATTTCTCTTTCCAATCTGTCCAACCGTATTTTTTTGAAAATAAAAACAACATAATAGGATACACAATAAAAACGGGTACAAACATTTCCCAGGATACAGAAGGTTCAGAAGTATCAATATACAATGCATCCGTTTGGAAGACTGTCCAATCTGTAGTCACAAAAAATGCAGCTGTAATATTATTAACGGCGTGTAAACCTAAAGCAATTTCAGTTCCTTCATCCATTAAAGTTACAATTCCAAAAAACAAACCTGTACCAATATAAAAAACCATTGTTATTTGTCCTAGTTTGGCTACTTCAGGATTTGTACCGTGTAACAAACCGAAAACTAAAGAAGTCACTACTAAAGGAACCCATCTGTTTTTGGCTAAAATACCAATTCCTTGCATAAAATACCCTCTAAAAAGTAGCTCTTCAAAACCTGTTTGAAAAGGAATGAATATAAAAGAAATTGCCACTAAAGTAAAGAACGGAGTTGCATTAAAATTCCAAATAAAATTTTCTGGGGATAATAAAATAGAGTTATATGTTATAACCACCGCTAAAATTCCCCAAATAAAAAAACCATAAAAAAATCGTTTCCAATCTACTTTGGTTCTACTTGTAATTAAAGAAGTAAAACTTCTCTGATGAATATATTTTACACCTATAAACAAGAAAATTAATCCAACTAAAAACATAAATAGTATTAAAAACAGCAAGAAGTTTTTATCTAAACCCGCAGTCATAAAATTATCTTTTGTAAACTCTGCAAATTGAATAGCATTGTTTGATTTTGCCCAACCTGCCATAGTCAATGGTAAAGCACCTAATAACTGCCAACCAAAAAATACAATTACAATTGTAAACAACCAATGATACCATTCGTTTTTACCTTTATAAGCTTGTTCAATATAATTCATGTTTTATAAATTAAAATTCCATTTTTTGGAATTGTTATAATGTAATGTTCCATTTTTAACTTCTAACGGACTCTCAAAATTATTAGTAAATAAACCTCCTGTGCCTAAACCTTGCGGTAATTTGTTTTTTAAAGTATGTGTAAATTGTGCAATTGCGTTCAACCCAACATTACTTTCTAAAGCAGAAGTAATCCACCAATCTACATTGTTCTTTTTAGCAATATCAATCCATTCAGCACTCCCACCAAAACCACCAACTAAACTTGGCTTTAGAATAATGAATTGTGGTTTTATCATTTTTATTACTTGCTGCTTTTCTTGAGTAGAAAAAACACCAATTAACTCTTCATCTAATGCAATCGGCAAAGGTGTTTTTTCACACAATAAAGACATTTCTTGTAATTGACCTTGTTTTATAGGTTGCTCAATAGAGTGTAAATCTAATTCTGACAATGTTTTTAACTTCTCTAAGGCATTTTTTGGTTTAAAAGCACCATTTGCATCTACCCTTAATTCAATTTCATTAGAAGAAAACTCTTTTCGTATAGATTTTAACAATGCTACCTCTGCATCAAAATCAATAGCCCCAATTTTCATTTTAATACAAGAAAAACCTGAGTTTAGTTTTTCTTTAATTTGACTTTTCATAAACTGTTGGTCTCCCATCCATACCAAACCATTTATGGTAATTGATTCTTTTCCTTTTGAAAATTCTGAAGGAAATAACTGAAATTTATTTTCACTTTGAAGAGACAAGAAAGCTTGTTCTAACCCAAATTGAATTGAAGGGAACTCAATAAACACTGCTAATAAATCTGCTAAGCCTAATTTAATATTTTCGCAAGCCCAACTTAGTTTTTTTTCATAACTAGGAATATCGTCAATACTTAAACCTCTAAACAAGCCTGTTTCTCCAATACCAGTTTTACCGTTTTCCTCTAAAACAATAAACCAAGTTTCTTTAGTTCTTAAAATTCCTCGAGAAGTACCGCTCGGGTTTTTAAAATGCAATATGTATTTTTTATAGCTTGCTTTTATCAACTTAAATTCTATTTATTATTCCTCTAAAAACGTCTTAAAATTATTCAAATATGACTGATCTTGTGCTTGAAAGGTACCTCTAAAATAAGGAAACATACATGCCATTATAAAAGACTCGCTCTGGCACGCTGCATTTAGCGTAATGGTTGTAATTCCGTTTTCTTCGGAAAAAAGATAGTCATCTTTCTTTAACATGTTTTCTGCATCATAAAAAAGTGTCACTTTTTCATTTAACACATATGCCATAATCTTCTCTGTCATTGCTATTTCTTGACCTTGATTTAGCACTACAACATCATAAACGCTTCCGGTTATTCCTGGGTTTATATTTACGGGTTTCACCGATTTTATATCCGGAATCCAGTTTTTAACACTATCAATCTGCATAAAATCATTAAAAACCTCATCTACGGGTTTATTTATAGAAACCGTTGCAGAATAATTAGTTTGCTGCACTAATAAGCCTGTTGCTAAAAAAGCGACCACCAAAGTCGAAATAATAATTAAAATCACCTTTATTGTCTTCATATATTCTATTTAAAAGAATTGTCCAATTCCGAATAATATAGCAAACAAAAAAGTACTTAAAGCTACTTTTTTTAACTCACCATCTAATTCTGCTGGGGTATTATTTCTGGATACTGTTATCATATTTTTTACTAGCGGAATAAAGGCTACTAAAAACACAAATTCATAAATTGAACTAAAGTTTAAAAAAGTATATATTAAAGCCGCAATTAACGCACCAATAATTAAAAAATAATGATATTTTTTTGCTCTAACCACTCCTAATTTTACAACTAAAGTATTTTTCTTATTCGTTTTATCTTGTTCTCTGTCTCTTAAATTATTTAAATTTAAAACAGCAGTGCTTAACAAGCCAATAGAAAACGCCGGTAAAAATATCTCGAAATTAATCATTTTTGTATATAAGAAGTAGCTACCTACCACACTTAATAATCCAAAAAAAAGAAAAACAAAAATATCTCCAAATCCGCTATAGCCATATGCTGAATTACCCACTGTATATTTTATTGCTGCTGCAATTGAAGCGATTCCTAAACCAAAAAATAAGATAGAATACCCAAAATTCTCACTTCCGAAAGCTACATAAATAAGCAATAAGGCAATAAGCAATGTAATAGTTGTAGTACTTATCATTGCAGTTTTCATTTGCCTGGGTGTTATGGCTCCTGATGAAACCATTCTTGCTTCTCCTGTTCTATTTTTATCAGAACCTTTTATTCCGTCTCCGTAATCATTTGCATAGTTAGACAATACTTGAAAACCAACTGTAGTGAAAATTGCCAACCAAAAGATAGACGATTCCCAGATGGAGGTCCTAATAGTATGCTCTAACAAACTGTTTACAAATTCGTTTCCTAGATAACTACCTAAAATAATACCAGATATAGACAAAGGAAGTGTTCTTAAACGTGCTGCTTTAATGTAACTTTTTACATCCATAATTTTTGACTTGTTTCTATTTTAAACAATGTATAATTATATATTTGTTTTGCCTTTTCTATATGAATACAAGGTATCTTTATTTTTCCTGATGCCGTTTGAAAAACAATATCGGCAACATTTTTTTGAGCCTGAAAAAGAGTCTGTTTCAACTCCACATTCTGTACTTTAAAAAAAGGTAAATACGTTTTATGAGTTTCTATAGTACCGCTGCCAACTATCAATACATCAGTATTAAAAAGGTAATATCTCTTTTTGAAACTTAATTCTGTTGCGCCTATAAAGATAAGGATTAACAGACTGTTTATCCAAAAAATAGAACTATTTCCAAAACCTAAATAAAGACCTATATTTATTATAATAAGTACCAAGAAGCATCTAAAATACAAGCGAGTTCTAAAGTATGAATCTGAGAAATTCTGGACTAAATTATCGAAGTTTTCATCAGGAAAAAGCAAGTCTTTAATTGCTGAGACTTGCATTACTTTGCAACCAACAATTTTAATAATTTTATCCTGTTTCTTTTTTACTTTACCACTTATTGCCTGTTTAAAAGTAATAAACGAAATACCTAATTTCTTTTTTATAGGATTATGAGATATCGTGATATGCTGAACCTTTTCTTTCTTTAAAATAACAGATTTCTTAGTTGTTAATCCTTGATAAATTTCTAAGGTGCTGTTCTTTACAAAAACAGTTAAATTAAAATGTCTTAGCAGTACCCGCACTAAAGAGCTTAAAACTGCTGTAACTGATAACAATATTAAAAACCCTACTATTAAAAGAACATTACTTTCTAGTGAAGAACTATTCTTAGTGATGTAATTATCTAATATATCTTGTTTTCCTAAACGGTCAAAAAGATCATTAATTTGTTGAAAAAAACCTACTAAAACTGCAAATAACAGCAATAAACTCTGCAAATGATTTTCTGTAAGACTTACCTTTATTAAAGCGAAAAAACCCACTTTTAATAATGGTTTCTCTACTGTTTCAGTACTGGAAGTTGCGTTGCTATTATTATCTAAAACAGTAATTGCCTGTTTTAAAGCACTTGCCTCTTTATATGATAATGCTTTAATAGAAATTTCTGCCTTACTAGATCCAGCAGTTTCTATATTTACTTCATGCACATCTATTATTTGCTGAATAATATTTTGTTTAAAATTGATATTTTGAATCCTATCAAAAGGAATCGAGGTATTTGTTTTTTTGAGAATACCTTTCTTTAGAATAAAATGATTGTGTACTATTTTAAATTGGAAGTTTTTAAAAATTAAAAAAGCTCTAATTAAAAAAAACATTAATAAAGCAACAACACCTATATAAATGTATACTAATTTACCTTCAGGAATCTTAGAAAATTTTTGAATGAATAGAAATAGTAGGAACCAAAAAGCTTTCAGAGCTTTGTAAAGTATATTTATATAAATTACAAGAATCCCTTTTTGAGATTGCCTTCTAAATTGGCTAAAATCTTCTATATTATCCATCTATTTTATTACTGATGAATTCTTTTATCTGTTGTGCGTCCTCTTTTAAAAGTCCACTAATTTTTAAATCGTCACTGCTATCTCCGGCAGTGAAGACGCTTAAAGAAGCCAAACCAAAAAATCTAGAAATAGGTCCTTGATCAATTTCTATGTGCTGTATTCTATTGAAAGGCACGGTTGTTAAACTTCTGAAAAAGACACCGTTTTTGTAAGAGACATCTTTCTCTCTTATTGCATACTTCCTTTTTTTAAAACCTATCGTTTTAACAGAAAGTACAGCAATAAAAACTAAAAAAAGAGCTAAATATACCCAAATTGAGTTTCGTGAAAGTTCAAAAAGGCCCTTTTTGTCAACAAAAAAAAGTACTGGAAATACAACTAAAAAAACTAAAAAAACATTAATCAATAATACTTTTAAATATCTCTTATGTATAGATTTAAACTCGATTTTAGTAATATCAGGAAAAGAAGTAACTGGAATATTTTGAAAAGAATCTGTCATGCAAATTAATATTGTAAAGCATCCTTAATTGATATAGGAAACTCGTTTAACATGGCTTGCACGAAGGCACCCTGGTGCTTTATCCTTAAATCTATCTTGTATGTTTTTGCTTCGGCATATGTTTTAAAGGATCCAAATCTATATTTTAATAAATCATCTTCGTTATAAATATAAATATTTGATAAACTTGCTAATTTAGCGTTGGGCTTTCTAAGAGCTGCAATTTGCACCGTGAAAACTAATTTATCCTTTACGAATACGGGAGTTACAACAACCTCATCCTTTGGCTCTTCTAAAGGAATTTCTTTCACTTTATCAGTCTTAGTACATGAAAAAATAGCAATACAAAAAAACACCAAAATTATATTCTTCATCTTATAAATTATTTGCTTCTGCGATTAACTCTGCAATATCTTTTACCACAACCTCAGCTTCTTTTTCTTTGAACTTAATACCATCTGTCATCATAGTATTACAATATGGGCAACCAGTGGCAATAATCTCTGGCTTCGTTTCTAAAGCATCTTCTGTTCTTAAAATATTTACTTCTTTATCACCTGCCTCTGCATCTTTAAACATTTGCGCCCCCCCAGCCCCACAACATAAAGCAGTTTTCTTATTGCGTTTCATTTCTGTTAGATTAACGCCCAATCTTCGAATTAAATCTCTTGGAGATTCGTAAACATCATTTCCCCTACCTAAATAACAAGGGTCATGGAAGGTTACTCTTTTACCTTGAAGTGCACTCTCATTAATTTTTAGACGTCCTTCAGATATTAAATTTTGTATAAACTGTGTATGATGAAAAACCTCGTACTTGCCGCCTAAACTTGGATATTCATTTTTAAAAGTATTGAATGAATGCGGATCACATGTAACTATTTTCTTTACCTCATAACCATTTAAAACCTCGATATTCATCATTGCTTGCATTTGAAACAAAAATTCATTTCCTGCTCTTTTCGCCGCATCCCCTGTGGAAGACTCTTCGGTGCCCAAAACTGCAAAATCAACATTTGCTTCATGTAATATCTTTACAAATGCCCTAGATATTTTTTTTGCTCTATCATCATAACTTCCCGCAGCACCAACCCAAAACAACACTTCTGGTTGTTTTCCTTGCGCCATCATATCTGCCATTGTTGGTACTATCATATTTTTATTTTTAAGCTATTGTTAAGTTGTTACAACCCATCATTAAAAACGTATCATTTAAATTTTTTTTACTCCTCGTTTACCCAGTTTAATCTGTCTTGTTGATTATATTGCCAAGGAGCTCCATTATTCTCAATATTACTCATCATAGCATTTAATTCTTGCGGTGCTGCACTCTCTTCCATTACTAAATATCTTCTCATATCCATAATAATCGAAAGTGGATCTATATTTATTGGACATTCCTCAACACAAGCATTACAACTTGTACAAGCCCAAAGTTCTTCTGATGAAATATAGTCGTTTAGTAATTGTTTACCATCATCCTTAAAAGTTCCTTCGTTTGTATCTATATTTCTACCAACCTCCTCTAAACGATCTCTTGTATCCATCATAATTTTACGAGGAGATAATTTTTTTCCTGTTAAATTTGCCGGACAGGCAGATGTGCAACGCCCACATTCTGTGCACGTATATGCATTTAGAAGCTGCATCTTATTTAAATCTAAAACATCTGATGCACCAAATTTTTCTGGAACTTCCTCTTCCGCTCCTTCCAAAGGAGCTGCGTAAGGATCTGCATCAGGATCCATCATCAATTTCACCTCTTTAGTAACAGATTCTAAATTATTAAATTGCCCTTTTACATTTAAATTTGCAAAAAATGTATTTGGAAAGGCTAATAAAATATGTAGATGTTTTGAGTAGAATAAATAATTTAAAAACACAAGAATTCCTAATATATGAATCCACCAAGCAGATCTTTCGATTACATGCAACGCTTCTAACGAGAACCCATCAAATAAAGGGGCAATAAACTGACTTACAGGATTTCCAATACCTGCATTTTGAAATGGAGCATCTGTAGCATTCATTACTAAGAAAAGAGTCATTAACACCATTTCAAAGTACAAAATAATATTCCCGTCCATTTTTGGCCAGCCTTTCATTTCTGAACTAAGAAAACGTTTAATATTTGCAATATTTCTTCGCGTCCAAAAAAGAATAACTGCTGTAAAAACTAATGCTGCTAAAATCTCAAAAGTCCCTATTAAAAAAGCGTAAAATCCTGCTCCTATATTACCTTGAAAAATTCTATGCGTTCCCAAAATTCCATCAATAATAATTTCTAAAACCTCAATATTAATAATTACAAAGCCAAGATATACAACAATATGTAAAAAACCGGAAAAAGGTCTTTTAACCATTTTAGACTGCCCTAAAGCAATCTTAATCATATTTTTCCAACGTTCGGATTTATTGTCTGTTCTGTCTATAGATTTCCCTAGATTTATATTTCTAAAGATCTTACGAATATTCATCGCAAAAAAGCCAAGACCAGCAATTAACGCGATTACAAAAAGTATATTTGGTAAGTATTGCATTTAGATAGTGCTATTGGTTATAAATTAGTTTTTTATCTTTTCAGTATAGGGCACTTGTCGTTTCCCAAATACTGAAAAATGAATATACCTTTTTGGATTTAACTTAATATCTCTCAGCAGTTGTTCTAATTCTCCAGTAGCCGCCTCTAAATTATCGTACATTCTTTTATCATTAAGCAACTGACCTAAAGTTCCTTCTCCAGCATTTATTTTTATTGCCATTTCGTTAAAATTAGCCACAGCATCGTCTGCCTTAGCTATAATTTTCTTAAAGTCTACAGCATTTATATTCTCCGATACTTTGCTAAAGTTCGTTGTAATATTCTTTGTGTTTTCTATAGTAATTTTTAAGTTTTCTTGATTATCTGTAACCATAGAATTCACAGCTTCAATAGTTTTTCTGATATCTATTATCGTTGCGGATAAATTAGCAATAGATGTATTAATTCCGTTAATAGTATTTTCGCTTAACACTTTATTTAAACCCCCAAATAAGGTATCTGTCCTTACAATTACTCTTTCTATTTTTTGTTGAAGTGGGTTTAATCGCTCTCCTATTGAGGTAAATAAACTTTCTTCCATCTCACCTTGAAGAAGGTCTCCAGATATTGCCATATCGCCTTCGTAATCAGGCACTATTGCTAAGTTAGAACCACTCAAAGGGTTTGGAGAATAAATTTTAACGATACTTCTTTTAGAAAACTCAAAATCATTATCTATAATAAATGTTACTAATAAATGACCTCTCTTCTCTAAACTAGTATCAAACTCTATTTTATCTACCTTACCGACTTTTAAACCATTAATTGTAACTGTACTAGACTTAGACAATCCACCAATTTTAGCGTATTCAACTTTAAAAGTTCGCGAACCAGAATCTAATAAGTTTTGTCCTTTTAGAAAATTAAAGCCCCAAATAGAAATACCAATAATAATTACTGCAATAATCCCTGTTTTTAATTCTTTAGACATAGATAGAAGTTTTATAACAAAATTACTAATAATTTTTTTTAGAAACCGTTAATATTAAGGCATTTTTAAAGCTTCTTCTAAAGCTATTTTCTCACCATTTTTAAAAGCAATAATAAAAGCTTGCTTGTAACCTTTAGATTTTGCTTTTTCAAGTGACTCTTTAATCGCTTTATATGAAGAAGAGTTACCGTAATAATATTTATAAATATGGCCAAAAAGTTTTCTTTCTATATTTTTTAAACCTTTAAAATTATAAGATTTTGTTATAAGTCTTTTTTTTCCTGCTGCTATCTGTACTTTAAACTTAATTTCGTTTATCGATGCTACAGTATTGCCCATATCTACAACCGTATTTAATTTTAAGTTTTTAATATAACTATAAATAGCTACTGCTATTTCATTTGCCATTTTAACCTGACCATTTTTAGAATTCAAGAAAACGCCTTCTTTTCTATTGGTTAAAAACCCTAATTCTACTAAAACACTTGGCATGATAGTTTCTCTTAAAACCTGAAAATTATCTTGTTTTACTTTTCTATTATTTCTTTTTAATTTAAAAGTAAAGTTATTTTGAATTAAGCTGGCAATAGCTAAACTTTTATCTAAATTTTCTTCTTGAAGCAAGGATAAACCAATCACAGATTCTGCAGAATTTGAATCAAAACCTTCGTATTTATCTCTGTAATTATCCTCTAAAAGAATTACTGCGTTTTCTCTTTTGGCTATTTCTAGGTTTTTTTTATTCCCTCTTAAACCTAACACAAAAGTTCCTGCACCGAATGCATTTGACGTATGCGAATCACAATGAACAGAAACAAATAAATCTGCTTTTGCCTGATTTGCAATATCTCCTCTTTTCCATAAATCTATAAAAACATCTTTTTTTCTAGTATAAAGCACTTTAACATCTTTACGTTTTTCTAACAATTCACCTATCTTTAAAACTACTTTCAAAGCAATACTACTCTCTTTAAACCCGTTCCCTAAATTGCCCGAATCCTTACCGCCATGGCCAGCATCTAATACAACAACATATTCTTTTTGAGCGCAGACAGAAAAGCTGTTGCTTAGAAATATAAAGAATAGTAAAAAGAGAATTTTTCTTTTGATAATATTTTTGTGTTTTTGTTGGGATTGCATCAATAAAATTTAAGTAATTTTGTTTATTAAATTTGGTGTGGCAAATAATGCACCATACTTTTATTCATTTACAAAAATAGCATTTAAAGCATTGCAAACAAACCTATCATATATACTTTTATTTTGCTGCTTCTTTTTTGCAAAGCTAGGTTTTTCTCAAGATATAAAATCAATTAACGAAATTGTAGTTCCTTTGGTTGAGCAAGATACTATAACCAAAAAACAAATTAAAGAGATTACTTCAATAAAAAAAGATACTTTACTACTCAAGAAAAAAGACACAATTGTAATAGATTCTATAAAACCGAAAGAATCCATAGAAGATCTTATTACGCATGTTGCTAAAGATTATACCATACAAAATGCAAAGGATAAAACGGTTACATTATATAATGAAGCAAACATTACTTATACAGATATAGATTTAAAAGCTGGTATAATTGTAGTTGATTACATTAAAAACACACTCTTTGCTAAAGGAATTAAAGATAGTTTAGGGTATACCCAGCGCCCTATTTTTAAACAAGGAAGTGAGGAATCTGAACAAGATTCCATGATCTACAACTTCAAAACTAAGAAAGCCTTAATTTATGGCTTAAAAACCAAACAAGGTGAAATGTTTACGTTTGGTAAAAAAACGAAAAGAGTAAATGATTCTACCATTTACGTGAGAGATATTAAATTTACTACATCTGAAAAATTAGATTATTACATTGGAACAAGCAAAGCTAAAATTATACCTGGAAAAAAAATAATTGTTGGCGGTAGTCAATTATATCTTGCAGACGTGCCAACACCTATATATTTACCTTTTGCCTATTTCCCTATTACCTCTTCAAGTGTATCTGGTTTTTTAATTCCTGCCTTTGATACCGGGAGTAGTTCTAGAGGTATTGGTTTTCAAAACGGTGGCTATTATTTTGCGATAAGTGATTATGTTGATTTAGCAATTACTGGAGATGCCTATTCAAATGGAAGTTGGGGTTTTAGAGCAAATTCAAACTATAAAAAGAGGTATCGTTTTGGTGGAACTTTTAATTTTAATTTCGAAAATAATATCAACGGAATAAGGGGTTTTGATGATTATCTTAAAAGTAATCGATATAATTTGAGATGGTCTCACAATCAAGACGCTAAAGCAAGTCCGAATTCTAGATTTACAGCATCTGTAAACCTAGGAAGTAGTAAATTTTTTAGAGAATCTCAAAATCAGTTTAATGTTGCACAAACACAGACTAATACACTTAGTTCTTCTATAAACTATAGTAAGACTTTTGTTGGTACCCCTTTTAACCTTAACGTTACAGCACAGCACCAACAAAACACCAATACAGAGAAAATCACGATGACATTGCCGGCTTTATCTGTAAATATGAATAGAATTTACCCTTTTGAAGGAAAAGGTGGTGTAAAAAAGAATCCTATTCAAAAAATGGGTTTTAATTATACCTTAGATAGTAAGTATCTAATTAATACGACAGATGAAGAATTTTTAACTGCAAAAATGTTTGAAACTTCTAGGTCTGGTATGCAGCACAAAACGGGTACAAACACAAATTTTAAAGCATTAAAATATTTTACAGTATCTCCTAGCGTTAGTTATGAAGAAACCTGGCAATTTGATTATATTCAGAAAAAATATGATGTTAATGAAAATGTTATTGTTACCGATACTTTAAGAGGTTTTAAAAGCTTTAGAGAATATAATGCTGGAGTAAGTTTATCTACAAATGTATACGGTACTTTTAACTTCAAAAAAGGAAGACTAAAAGCTATAAGACATACTTTTAGACCTTCTATTTCTTATTCATATAGGCCAGATTTTGAAGACAAATATTTAAAACAAGTGCAAGCTAGCAATGACCCTAATGACTTGCAAGATTATACTGTTTTTGATCAAGGTATTTACGGAAAACCATCCTCTGGATTAAGCAACGCTATTGGTATTTCTTTAAACAACGTTTTAGAAGCTAAAGTGGCTCCGAAAGATCCAGACAGTGATGACGAAGACGAAAAAGTATCAATTTTAAATAATTTAAATTTTAATAGTTCTTACAATATTGCAGCAGACAGCTTACGTTGGTCTACTGTTAGTTTTTCTACAGGAACTCGTTTATTTAAGGATAAATTGTCTGTAAACCTAAATGGCTCCTTCGATCCTTATAAGGTAATTGCCTCTTCAAATGGATCCCCTCTCAGAATTAATGAGTTTAATGACAACTTTTTAGGTTTGAGGTTAACAAATGCGAGTTTAACTGCAAATTATTCTATTTCTAGTGCAGATTTCAAAAAAGATGAAAAAGGAGCTAAGAAAAAAGAGAATACAGATCCTAATAATTCTCAAGATTTAATTGGTGCAGACATCAATCCAACAGATAGATTTGGGAAAAGAAATAATACTACAAATACAAGTGAAGAAGATAAAAACAAAACAGCAAAACTATACCATGCAGAAATACCATGGTCTATTAACCTAGCATATTCAACGGGCTACAGAAACAATGGATTAGACAGTGGGGATATTACTGTAAATAGTATTATGTTTAGTGGTAATCTAGAATTATCTCCAAAATGGAAAATGGGATATTCTTCTGGTTATGACGTTAAAGGAGGAGCCTTTACCTTTTCTAGATTTAATTTTACAAGAGATTTAGATAGTTGGAATTTAAATTTTAATTGGGTTCCTTTTGGCACTAATTCTTCTTATACTTTTTTTATCGGTGTAAAATCTTCTATTTTATCCGATTTAAAATGGGATAAAAATAAGCCACCAGATAGAAGACTTTTTTAATTATATGGTTTAACAATAAATAAATGAATCAAATTATAACGTATTTATTAGCCACTATTCTACTAGTAGCATGTTCCCCTAAAAAAAGTTAGGGAAACAAGTATTGAAGCATTAAATAAAGAAATTTTATATATCAAAAAAATGAAAAAAATAATCACTACAGTTAAAGCCCCTGCGCCTATTGGCCCATATAATCAGGCAGTATTATCAGGAAACACCTTATACACTTCTGGTCAAATTGCAATTAATCCAAAAACTGGAAAATTAGTTTTAGACAATATACAGGATGAAACAAGACAAGTAATGGAGAACTTAAAACAGGTTTTATTGGCTGCTGATATGACTTTTGAAAACGTAATTAAAACATCTATCTTTATTTCTGACATGCACAATTTTTCAGAAATTAATACTGTCTATGGAGAGTGTTTTAATAATGAAACCGCGCCCGCCAGAGAAACAGTAGAAGTTGCAAATTTACCTAAGTTTGTAAATGTAGAAATTAGTGCGATTGCCGTGAAATAATTAGATACTTAAATTCAATAAAAAAACCTGATAGATTTAATTCTATCAGGTTTTTTTATTGAATTTATTTTGAATCTATAAAGATGCAGAATATTCTATTAAATCTACAATTTTAGTTGAATATCCAATTTCGTTATCATACCAAGAAACGATTTTTACAAAGTTATCGTTTAATGCGATACCTGCATTAGCGTCAAATATAGAAGTACGAGTATCCCCAATAAAATCTTGAGAAACTACTAAATCTTCAGTATATCCTAATACACCTTTCATTGGTCCGCTTTCAGAAGCTGCTTTCATTGCTGCACAAATTTCTGCATATGTAGCTGGCTTTTCTAATTTCACTGTTAAATCTACAACAGAAACATCCATAGTAGGAACTCTAAAAGCCATACCTGTTAATTTACCGTTTAAAGCAGGAATTACTTTTCCTACAGCTTTTGCCGCCCCAGTAGAAGAAGGTATAATATTATGAATAGCAGAACGTCCGCCTCTCCAATCTTTCATAGAGGGTCCATCTACCGTTTTTTGAGTTGCAGTTGCAGCATGCACAGTTGTCATTAAACCTTCAGAAATTCCCCAATTGTCATTTAAAACTTTCGCAATAGGTGACAAACAGTTTGTTGTACAAGATGCGTTAGAAAAAATTTGTTGATCTGCTTTTAATTCTGTGTTATTTACACCCATTACAAACATTGGTGTATGATCTTTGGATGGTGCAGATAAAACAACTTTTTTAGCACCTGCTAATAAGTGTTTTCCTGCAGTTTCTTCTGTTAAGAAAAAACCTGTAGATTCAATTACATAATCAGCAGCTACTTCATTCCATTTTAAATTTGCAGGATCTCTTTCCGCAGTAATTCTAATTTCATTTCCGTTCACAACTAACATACCGTTTTTTACATCAACAGTGCCGTCAAAATTTCCATGAACTGAGTCATATTTTAACATATATGCTAAATAATCTACATCTAATAAATCATTAATAGCTACTACTTGCACATTGTCTCTTGTTACTGATGATCTGAATGCTAATCTTCCAATTCTTCCAAATCCGTTAATCCCTACTTTTATCATAATATAATCTTTATTTACTTATTTGTATTACGTTGTCATAATATCAGAAACTCTTAAAAGCTCTTGATTGATTGAATGACCTCCTTTTATTGCTTCTGAAATACTCGAACTAATTACCTCATTATCTTTTAAACCCACCATCAAGTTAGTTTTACCATCTAATAATAACTCAACAGACTTTACACCTAACCTACTTGCTAGTACTCTGTCAAAACAAGAAGGGGAACCCCCTCTTTGCATATGACCTAAAATTGATACTCTAACATCATACTCTGGTAAGTTATCCTCTACGTACTTTGCCAGCTCGTATACATTCTTTCCTGATTTATCTCCTTCTGCTACCACTACAATACTAGACGATTTACCTGTTCTTCTGCTCTTTTTGAGAGATTCTAACATTCTATCTAAGCCTAAATCTTCTTCGGGTATTAAAATCTCCTCTGCTCCTGCGCCTACTCCTGCATTTAATGCGATAAAACCAGCGTCCCTTCCCATTACTTCAACAAAGAATAATCTATTGTGAGAAGATGCTGTATCTCTAATTTTATCTATTGCTTCTACAGCGGTATTTAAGGCTGTATCGTACCCAATTGTATGAGAAGTTCCAAAAATATCATTATCAATAGTACCAGGAATTCCAATAATAGGAAATTCAAATTCTTCATTAAAAATAACTGCCCCGGTAAAAGAACCATCTCCACCTATAACAACAAGGGCTTCAATATCATTTTCTTTTAGATTTGCGTAAGCTTTTAATCTACCTTCTTTAGTTCTAAATTCTTTTGATCTTGCAGATTTCAAAATAGTACCACCTTTGTTAATAATATTATTAACATTTCTTGCAGTTAATTCTACAAAATCTCCTTCGATAAGGCCCTCATAGCCTCTATATATTCCTACACAACTTAAACTGTAATAAGCACATGCTCTAACCACAGATCTGATTGCCGCATTCATCCCTGGAGCGTCTCCTCCTGAGGTCATGACTGCTATTTTTTTAATTTTCTTCATATTTTATATTGTAAAATTACTGCTTTTTAAGCATTTAAATAAAAAAATCTACGAAATCGTTTTAGCCTATTTACCCTTTATTTTAAAGGGTTTCTAAATAAGTATTATTAAATATCTATTAATTTTTAATCCAATTTTCAAAAGAGATTTAGGTTCCTCTAAAGTAACATTTATACTTTTAACAAGTATACTTTTTAATTTCCACTAAAATCTTCTAAAGCTTTTGTTTTTATGGAATCTTTCTTTACTACTTCCTTTAACTTTAATTGTTTTTTTTTCTTTAAACCAAGCTTTGTCAATAAACTATTTAGAGTATTAAAATTAACCTGATAAGACAAACCTAAACCTTGCGTATACCCCTGATCTTCTGTAGTGTATTGAATTTCATTTTGCCTATTAAAAATAACGCCTCTAAAACTCTCTTCTGTATTTAATAAAACCTCTATTTTTGCTTCACCAATTACACTGGATTGAGTTTGCGCACCAATAGGAACACCTACTTTTCCGTTAATAATTACATTATCACCTAATTTTGTACTTACAGATAAATCTACTTGATTGTCTATATTTAATATATCTAAATCATTATTATTTTGTCCTTGTTGGTAATCCACGCCTAACTGAAACTTACTGTCCGGGGTATTTAAAATACTAGAAAATGCAGATGAAATTGCGCTTGAAGCAGTATTTGTTAGGTTCGACTTTGCATCAAAATCTAATTTATCAGGGTTTATAAAATTTCCAAAGGCTAAAAGAGATATAAACTGTGTTGTTTTTTCATTTACATTATTATCATTTAAGATAAACTCTAGCTCGTTGGCAATTGTAGCCTCTACGTTTGTTAATTGAATATCTAGCTCTTGTTTAGAGTTAAATAAACCTCCAGAAATTCTTGTTACTAAATCTACTTCTATATTTCTATTAGAATTAAAATTCTCAAGTAATACACCAGGGTTTGCTTTTGCTTTATAAATAGCAGTTACATCTAAATTAGCATTTGCAGGATTCCCACTCCAAGAAACGGTTCCGCCTTTTTGAATAATAAATGGTTTGTTTACAAAACCGCCGTATTTAAAATCATAAACTCCACTATTCACAATATAATCACCAAACATATTAAATTTACCTCTGGTATTAATTTCTATTTGAAGGTTTCCAGCACCTCTTCCAGATAATTGACTTCCATAAACTTCATCAATTACAACTTGGGCTACAGCATCTTTTGTGACTTCTAAATCTATATTTAAGGTAAGCCCCTTTAAAGACTCTAAAGCAATTTCTTTTTGACGTTCTACTACTGTTTCGTCAGATTTAAAGTGAATAAGGCCATAACTATCCACTGTTTCAACATCTTTTAAAGGAACTACAAAAATAGTTCCCGGCATTGTTTTAGCATTAATATCTATTGTTAACCGATCTGTTAAACCAAAAATATCTGCAGAACCATCTATAAAAGCAGTGCCATAATACTGTGCTTCTTCTTTATCTTCGGTATCTAAAACCATTAAATTATCACTCTCTATCTTCAAGCTTAAAAACCATTGTTTAAAATTAAAGTGAGAAATATCTCCTTTTAAGACTCCTTTCGTATTATTTTTTATGTCTCGAAGTTTAAAATCTTCTAAAATAAAAGATTGTTCTAATAAAGTAATAACAGACTCTCCTTCAAAATCATAGTTTATATTTAAATAAGGAAACTTTAAACCTGCATTATTAAGACGAAGTGCCCCGTCCATATCTGGATTACTTATAAAGCCTCTTAAAGTGAAACTTCCTGATGCACTTCCCCTTAAAGAGGATAAAACATTTTTACCTAAAGGACTAAACGCATTTAATTTAAATTCTTCTAAGAAAACTTCTAAATCTATAATTGGTCTTTCTGCTGAAAAATCTAAAGTACCACTTGCCGCAATACTCTTTACATCTTTGCTTTCTATAAATAAATCTGTACTATACTTCTTATAAGAGTTTTCACCTTTTATATTTAGAAATAAATCTCCTTGATTATAGTTATTTACTTCAAAATTTGCTATCTTGAGGGCACCTTCAGGTGCATAAATACCTTTTTTTTGAACAAAATCTAAAGAACCAGAAAGCACTCCTTTTAATGCTAAACTATCTATTTTGGGTAAAAAACTCTGTAGCTTTACTTTTGTAAAATCAACTAAAAGAACCTTTTCTTCTGTTCCTTTTAAATTGCCTATAAATTCAATTTTTTGTTCTCCTGAGACCAATTTAAATTGACTAAAATTAAACTCATTTGTTTTTAAATCAAATGTGATTTTATCTGTGTTTTTTTTGTCTGGATTAATTTTCCAATTGTTTTCTTTAAAGATAAAGGATGATTTCTCAAAACCTAAAACAGATTTACCATCGGAATTAAAGGTGTAAAAAAAATCTAGATTAAAATCTTCATTCTTTTTATTTCCTCCCTTAAAAATAGATTTAAAATATAAGGTATCGTTCTCTGTTCTATTTAAGAGGTTTAATTTAGAGATGTTATAATATGCTGTATTTACCTCATCTGCTGTTAAGGAAGTATTGTATAGTTTGTTTTTATTATCCGTTCTAAAAGAAAGAACTTTTACCTCTGTACCAAAAGCATCTATTCTTGGTGAATTAAAACTTAATCGAAACAGGTCTTTATCTGCATTTATTTTTCCTTTTATTTTTGTTTTATTGTCAATAAAAACTTTCGGAAAAAAAACATTTATAATTTGGTTGTAAACTGTAAAGTTAAAATCTAAATATTGTTTAGGTTCTACCTTGTAAGGTTTATAATTAGTATAGATACTACCCAATGCATTCTGAGCTACTCGTGGTAATTCAGAAAATGAAAACTTCCCCTTAATAAACCCCTGTGCAATATCCTTAGAGGCAACATCTATGATTTTTATACTATCCTTTAAAGAGGATGTAACCGTGAACTCTTTAAAACGATGCTCTTCTTTTTGATTTGTATACCGAACGTTTTTAAAATTTGCGATTCCAGTAATATCGTCTAATGTATTTCCCGCTATATCTAATGCTATAAGTCCTTTAATTATAGCAGTGGTATCTCTTGTAAAGAGATTAGTTTCTTTTAGGTTTAAGTAAGAAATATTAGATTTAAAATCGAACTTATGTGTTTCAGTTGATAGATCTGCCAAACCATTAAATTTCATTTTTAAATTAGCATCATCAACTACTAAACTTCCATCAAACTTATTATTCTGATACTGACCGTTCGCAATGATATTATGATAAGAATAGTCATTAAGATTAAGCTCAGAAACGGTACCTACAAACTTGGTATTCATCTTACCTAACTTAAAACCACTTCCTTTTACAGCTCCTTTTAAAGATACATTTCCAATAATAGGACTATTCAAAAAGGAACCAATATTAAATTTAATAAGCTGAATATCTCCTGCATACGAAGCAGTTTCAATCTCATCTCCATTATTAATTTCTAAATCTGAAACTACAGTACCTATTTGAGATTTCAAAGTTAAAATAGCTTTCACTTTAGAAGGAGTTATATTTACTTTTCCTTTAATATCAAATTGACCAATTTTTTCAAGTTCTGAAGGTAAATTTTCACCCAATAGATTAGGTGCTATATTTTTCAATTCTTTATAGTTTGCACTTATATTATTCAAGTCTCCATTAAAAATAAAACCTCTTTCTCTATTTACTGCATTTTTAAAACCTAGATTCCCATCTAATCTTATTCCTTTTTCTGTTGTAAGTTTTAAATTATTCAGATTAAAATTATTTAACTTTCCTTTCATTTTTCCTGAAAAAGAAATCATATCTCCTCCATTTAATTCACTATAAAATTTTTTTAAATCGAGAACCTTTAAATTACTTTCTTTAAATTCTGCTTCTATTTGAACCTTATCGTTAAAATTAGATAAATCACCTCTAGCATAGGTGAAAAAGATATTTGCACTTAAACGAGAGTTTTTAGTTTCCAATATAGTACTCTCAAAAGTCATAGCACTTTTAGTAAACTTATAATTAGTAGTAAAGTTAGTTACCTTCAAATCTTGGTTTGTCCTAAAATATAGGCCTCTCGTATTTAAAGCAACATCAGCACCAACGATGTCTAAATCTTGCACATTACCTCCAATATTAGTTGCAGAAAAATTTAATGGTTTTTCTTTATTATCATTACTTATTCTTAAATCTAAGTTCTGAATATATACGTTATTCGCTTTTAAAATAAACGGAAGATCTAAAGAGTCTTTTGGTGTATCGCTTCGAAAACTTGCTGTAAACACAGACATATTATTAGTTGTTTCTCCTTTATAGGTCTTCATAAAGTAAAAAGCATCCTCTATAGTAATAGCATCAAACAATAATTTATTATTAAAAACTTTTTTCACACTAAGTAAAGAAGTACTTATTTTTTTCACAAAGATTAAAGTATCCTTATGATGGTCTTTAATTTGCACCTCTTTTAAAGCTATGCTTCCTAAAAAAGAAAGGTTTACTTTTCCAATAGATAAATTCGTACCAAAGTCTTCGTTTATTTTATTAGTAGCATAAATGCCTAATTTTGTTTGCACAAAAGATGTAGAAAGTAAAAGACTAACTAGTAGCAGAAAAAGTGCAATGCACCCTAACCATTTTAATATTTTATTACCTATGTTTTTAATGACGAACTGTTTTAGTATTATTCACAATATTTAAAGAAAAGTAATCAAAAATATTGCCACATAATACAAATAACGTGCAATTTTAGTAAAGAATTAAATTTCTATTCTTAAAAAGGGAAAATCAACTTAAAATTATACCTAATTTTGCTAAAAAAGATTTTATAATAATTATGAAAAAAACCATTTATATTTTAGGTATAGAATCTTCTTGTGATGATACAAGCGCATCTGTAATTTGCGACGGTAAAGTATTAAGTAATGTAGTTGCAAACCAGGAGGTGCATTCTAAATATGGTGGTGTTGTGCCAGAATTAGCTTCTAGAGCGCATCAACAAAACATAGTACCAGTAGTTCAACAGGCATTAGCGCAAGCAAATATTACAAAAGAGAAACTAACTGCTATAGCTTTTACTAGAGGCCCAGGTTTAATGGGTTCTTTATTAGTAGGTACCTCTTTTGCAAAATCTTTAGCTTTGGGTTTAGAGATTCCATTATTAGATGTAAACCACATGCAAGCGCATATTTTAGCACATTTTATAGAGGATGAAGGTAATAAGATTCCGTCTTTTCCTTTCATTTGCCTCACTATTAGTGGCGGCCATACACAGATTGTGAAAGTTACAGATCATTTTAAAATGGAAATTTTAGGTGAAACTATAGATGATGCCGTTGGTGAAGCTTTTGATAAATCTGCAAAAATTTTAGGGTTACCTTATCCTGGTGGGCCTTTAATAGATAAACATGCAAAATTAGGAAATCCGAAGGCCTTTCCTTTTACAAAACCAAAAGTGGGCGATTTAGATTTTAGCTTTAGTGGTTTAAAGACCGGAATTCTTTATTTTATACAGAAACAGCAAAGAATAAATTCAAATTTTATTGAAGAAAATTTAAATGACATCTGTGCATCAATACAATATACCATCGTAGAAATTTTAATGGAAAAGTTGAAAAATGCTGTAAAGCACACAAATATTAAACATATTGCGATTGCAGGCGGTGTTTCTGCTAATTCTGAAATTAGAGCGCGCTTAAAATTAGCAGAAAAACATTTCGGTTGGACAACTTACATACCTAAATTTGAATATACAACAGATAACGCAGCGATGATTGCAATTACAGGCTACTTAAAATATTTAAATAAAGAGTATGCCGATGTCTCTGTAACCGCAAAAGCACGCTTAAAAGTTACCGAGTAAATTTTATTAACCACCTCTTTTTGATGAAAAACTTTAAAAACAGCCTCTTATTCAATGTTTCCTATTTCTTTCTATGGATCGGTTATTTTATTTTTGCCCGATTCTTTTTTCTCTTATTTTATTTTGAAAAAACAAAAGAATTAGAGTTTACCACAATCTTAAAGACCTTCTTATACGGAATCCAATTAGATACTTCATTTAGTGCCTATCTCTGTATAATTCCTTTTTTATTAATTATTTTCTCAACATTTATAAACACTGTAATAATTGTAAAGATTATTAAATGGTATTCTTATCTATTACTAATTTTTATTACACTATTATTAATTATTGACGCCAGTCTATATGAGGCTTGGGGCGTTCGCTTAGATACAACTGTACTTGCCTACATAGATACGCCCGAAGTTATGATTGCTTCAGTTTCTGCTTATCAGATGATTTCTGGAATTTTCTTTTGGATCATAACCTCTTACATTTTTATCGTAATTTTTAAAAAAATAATTAATGAAAATAGTAAAAAAATTAGCATCAAAAACTGGCTACAAATATCCTTATTATTGCTTCTAACTGGAGCACTTATCTTACCTATAAGAGGAGGTCTTCAAGAAATACCTGTAAATCAGAGTAATGTGTATTTTTCCAGCAAAATGTTTGCAAATCATGCTGCTGTAAATTTTATATGGAATTTTTCCAATACGGTTACACATAAAACAGGCAACAAAAATATTTATAAATTTTTTGATAATGAAACCGCTAAAAGCATCATTCATAAAACCAGAGACAAACTGCTATTATCAACCTCAGATACTATCTTAAACACTAAAAAACCAAATGTAATTTTAATTATATGGGAAAGCCTAACAGCAAAAGTTGTAGGTTCTCTAGATGGTGAACCAAATGTTACTGTAAACTTAAACCGTTTGTCTAAAGAAGGAATTTTATTCACTAATTTCTATGGAAACGGAGACAGAACAGACAAAGGAATTCCTGCCATTTTAAGTGGCTACTTCCCACCGCCAATAAAACGTATTATGCGAATGCCCAATAAAACGAGAAGCTTACCAATGTTACCTAAAAAGATGAAAGCGTTAGGTTATAAAACATTCTTTTATTATGGTGGAGATTTAAATTTTGGCAATATGAATACGTATTTAAGAAATGCCGAAATAAATGAAATTATAGACGGAAGTGAATTTGATAAAAAAGATTGGAACTCTAAATGGGGAGCTTTTGATGATGTTTTCATGAAAAGATTTGCAGACGATTTAACAGTAAAGCAAAATACTCCATTTTTTAAAATTGCACTAACATCGACGAGTCATGAGCCTTATGAATTAAATGACACCTATAAATTTGGACAAGATTCTGAAGATAATTTATTTAGAAGTTCACATGCCTATACAGACAAAGTTATTGGAAAATTTATAGCTTTTGCAAAAAAGCAAGAATGGTATCGCAATACCTTAATTATAATCATGTCAGATCATGGGCATTCTTCACCTAAACACGAAGGAGCATACTTCTCTCCAAAGAAATTTAGAATTCCGATGTTATGGTTAGGTGGCGCCCTGCATAAAAAAGGAATAGAAATAGATAATATAACTAGCCAAGTAGATTTCTCGTACACTTTATTAGATTTATTAAATGGAGATAATTCTGAATTCAAATTTAGTAAGAACTTATTTAACAAATCAGAAAGCCAATATGCGCATTATACTTTTAATAAGGGTTTTGGTACGCTTTCTAAAAACGGATTGTACTTATTCGATTATGTGAGTAAAAAGCCAATTTTAAGAAATGGTAAAGCTGCAAACCATTTAGATTCTCTAGGAAAAGCAATTACCCAAAACTCATACAAAGATTTTTTAGATAGAAAATAGCATTAAATCATTACTATCAGTATTATAGCTGCTTTTATATTTCTAGATCTATTTCTGAAAATAAAAAAAACTCCAACAAATAATTGTTGGAGTTTTAATATGTTTAAAATTCTAAAAGAATTACTCTTTTTTAAATTTTGCGTATTTAGTTTTAAACTTGTCGATACGTCCTGCAGCATCAATAAGTTTTGATTTACCTGTGTAAAATGGGTGAGAAGTTCTAGAAATCTCTAATTTTACTAAAGGATACTCTACACCATCTACGTCTAAAGTTTCTTTTGTCTCTGCAGTAGAACGCGTTATAAAAACATCTCCGTTAGACATGTCTTTAAAAGCCATCATTCTGTAATTTTCTGGATGAATTCCTTTTCTCATTTTATATATATTTAATACTTTAATGTTATGTTTGTATAAGTAAAATTGGTAAAGTTTTGCTTAGTCTTCTAAACAGCTGTTTTAAGCTATTTTGAGGATGCAAATTTAACCTTATTTTTTAATTTACAAATAAATAAATAGTTTTATTTGAATAAAAATCAAAATTAAGCTTCTTTTAGCTACTAAAAGTTGTTTTGTGTGGTCTTTTTTTTGAATATTTACTTTCTAATATATTGAAATATATACAAATAATGAAGAATTCTGCTATTTTAATCTCCGTTTTAGCCCTTTTATTTCTAACACTTTCTTGTGCAAACGATTATAAGTTTTCTTTAGAAAAACCAAATAAAGTAGTTATAAATGAATCTATTACCATAAAATTAATTGAAAAAAACAATAAAGCTGTAGACAAAATTCAATTTTATATAAATGGGAAGGAAATTGCTAGCAATGGTAATCTTGTAAACATCAATACATCAGATTTAGGTGTTGGTAAACATGCTATTAATGCTTTAGCTTTTTATGACGGAAAAACGAAAAAAGAAAATGGACTTATAGAAGTTTTTGCAAAAAGCAAACCAGCTATTTACAAGTATAAAATTATCAATGAATATCCACATGATAGCAAAGCATATACGCAAGGCTTAGAATATTATAATGGATTCTTGTACGAAACTACCGGCCGTAGAGGACAATCTACCCTAAGAAAAGTAGCTATAAAAACAGGTGAAGTTTTACAAAAGGTGGCCCTAGATAAAAAATACTTTGGAGAAGGAATGACCATTGTAAACAATAAAATTATTTGGTTAACTTGGGAAAATAAGAAAGGTTTTGTTTATGATTTAGAAACTTTTAAACAAGAAAAAGAGTTCTCTTATAACCAAAGTAAACAAGGTTGGGGTCTTACACACAGTGAAACAGAATTGATTAAATCTGACGGAACCAATAAAATTTGGTTTTTAGATAATGAAACTTTAAAAGAAAAACGTTCAATTCAAATATACACTAATGACCGCTCTGTCAATAATCTTAATGAATTAGAATTAGTGAATGGTAAAATATATGCAAATAAATATCAAAAAAACACGCTCGCGATTATTGATGCTAAAACAGGAATTGTAGAAGGCTTAGGTGACTTGAGAGGGTTAGAAAAAGAAATGGCTAAGACACAGAAATTGGTTGCAAATGATGAGGTTTTAAATGGTATTGCTTATGATGCAGAAAATAATAGATTATTTGTTACTGGAAAAAATTGGAGTAAATTGTTTGAAATAGAATTAATAAAACAATAATTGACCGAATTAAAAGTTCTACTTTTATATCTAACAATTTTATGGTTACGCATTGGCGAAGCCCAAAATAAACTTATGCGTTACTTTATTTCATTTATTATCTGTATTGCTCTCATCTCTTTAAGTTCTTGTAGAAAAGATTTTTCTGCCATACCTAATTCCGGAAAACTAGCGTTTTCTAAAGACACTGTTTTTCTAGATACCATTTTTACAAATATTGGCTCTGCTACCTATAATTTAAAAGTATACAATAGAAGTCGCAATGCTATTACAATTCCGAGTATCCAATTAGAAAGGGGAGTAACATCAAACTACAGATTAAATGTAGATGGTATTTCTGGACAGGAATTTAATGATATAAACATACTAGCTAGAGATAGTATTTTTGTTTTTATAGAAACAACTATAGACGTATCAAATCAACCAAATCCTTTATACTTAGATAAAATTTTATTTGATACCGGCAACAATCAGCAAAAGGTAGATTTAGTGACTTTAGTAGAAGATGCAAATTTTATATTTCCCGCAAAAGAAGCTATTTCAATGAAAATAGATAGCCTTTCTTTAGACGGCAAACCCACAACAATTAAAGGAAGATTTTTAGAAGACACAGAACTTACTTTTACAAAAGAAAAACCAACTGTTATTTATGGTTATGCGGCTGTGCCCTCAAATAAGACACTAACTATTGAAGCAGGTGCAAAGATCTATTTTCATGACAACTCTGGCTTAATTATAGACAATAAGGCAACGTTAAAAGTAAACGGAACACTTTCTGAAAAAGTAATTTTTGAAGGAGATCGATTAGAAAATAATTTTAGTCAAATTCCTGGACAGTGGGGAACTATTTGGATGCGCGCTGGCAGTAAAGATAATGAGATAAAACATGCACAAATTAAAAACGGAATTATAGGAATCTTAATCGATAGTATTGGATCTAGCTCCGCTCCTACCTTAAGTCTTCAAAATACAGAGATTTATAATCATTCTAATTTTGGCATTTTAGCACGTGAAACAAATATTGAAGCACACAATGTGGTTATAGGCTCTGCAGGACAGGCTTCTTTAGCAGCAACTGTTGGTGGAACATATAATTTTACACACAGTACTTTCGCAAATTACTGGAACAACGGCATTAGACAATTACCTGCGGTTTTAGTTAACAACTTCTTTGTTTACAATACAGAAGCTGGTGAAGAAGTTATAGAAACTAGAGATTTAAATGCAGCCAATTTTACCAATTGTATTTTTGAGGGGAATAATAATATCGAGTTTTTAATTGACAAAGTTGAAGGTGGTGATTTATTTAATTATTCAGTAAAAAACTGCATGATAAAATTCATTGATTCTAATAACTCTTTTGATGGCGTTACTGAAGTAGATTTTGGAAACAACACCAATTATAGCGGTATTATTTTAAATGGAAATCTAAATTTTAGAGATACTCAAAAAAATGACTTTATTATCGGATCTCAAAGTGATGCCATTAACAAAGGAATTGCGACCCCTTTTACCCTAGATATTTTAGGGGTTGAAAGAACTTCAAGTCCTGATATTGGTGCTTACAAACACATTACTTTTGAATAGAAAGAAACAACCTCTAATTAGCTTCCTCTTCTTTTTTGTCTTTGTACCTCTTATAGGAAACCAGTCCTATTAGCAACCACAATGATCTAACCACCCAAGAGTTTACTTCAAACCCAAAAAGATCGGTTGTTGGCTTGTTTTCCACAAAGCTTGCAACAATGGTTATTACCGCAAAAGCGACAATAAATAAGTTTAAATTTTTATTTTTCATCTTTATATATTTTACCATTTTTCATTACAAAAACAACATTTTCCATTGTACTAATATTTTCTATTGGACTATCCTCTACTGCAATAATATCTGCATAAAAGCCTTTTTCAATTTGCCCTATTTCACTCTCCATTTTTAACAACATTGCATTTGTAATTGTTGCAGACTGTAATATTTCCATTGCTGGCATGCCTACTTCCATCATAAAACCAAATTCTTTACCATTATTGCCATGTTTAAAAACACCGGCATCTGTACCAAAGGCAATTCCAACTCCTTTTTTATAAGCCCTTGCAAACGTTCCTTGAATTTGAGGACCCACAGCCAACGCTTTAGGGACAACAATATCCGGATAAAACCCTGCAATCTTTGCTTTCTCGGCAACCTCTTTACCTGCTGTAATTGTTGGCACTAAATAAGCATCATATTTCTTCATAAGTTCCATAGTTTCATCGCTCATATAAGTTCCATGTTCAATTGTCTTTACACCTCCCAAAATGGCTCTTTGCATTCCCTCATCACCATGTGCGTGCGCAGCAACATACATTCCATAATCTTTAGCCGTTTCGCAAATAGCCTTTACCTCTCCAATTGTAAATTGTGGATTATCTCCAGATTTAGCTACACTTAAAACACCTCCAGTTGCGGTAATCTTAATCCAATCTGCACCATTCTTATAACGCTGTCTTACTGCTTTTCTTGCATCTTCTTTAGAATTAACTACTCCTTCTTTGGGTCCTGGGTTACCCAATAACACTCTACTACTTCCGTTTGTTGGATCAGCATGACCGCCTGTAGTTGCCAAAGATTTCCCAGCAGTAAAAACTCTTGGCCCTATAATTTTACCTTCGTTTATTGCATTTCTAACAGAAATATTAACACCCGAACCCCCTAAATCTCTTACCGTTGTAAAACCATTTAAAAGTGTAGTTTTAGCAAAACCAACCGAATTAAGAGCAACATCTGCTTCATTTAAAATGTACTTATTTAATCTCGTTTTTCTATTAAACTCTTGTTCTATATGCACATGAAAATCTATCAAACCGGGCATTACTACCTTATCTTTTAAATCTATTGTAATTGCAGTAGCACTTTTCGGCGCTACGTAACCATCCATTACATCTAAAATTTTATTATCTTTTACGATAATAGTTTTTTTTGAAGTTATTTCACCAGACTTTACATCTATTAATTTCCCACATAAAATATACGTGGTTTGTGCCGTTATATCCTGTAACAAGAAAACTACTATAAGGGTCAAAATTATTTTTTTCATTTGTCTCTGTTTTATCTTTGAATGTATGAAAAAATACTTAATTTGCTTACTTTAAATTAAAAAAATGAAAAACATAGTTATTACAGGAACCAGCAGAGGAATTGGATTTGAACTTGCTAAGCAATTTGCAGAAAATGGTCATCAAGTTTTAGCATTATCTAGAAATACAGAACCTTTATCTGCAGTAAACCATAAAAACATTACCGCCTTATCTGTTGATATTTCTAATAATGACGACTTAAATAAAGTTACTGATTTTATAAAAAGTACTTGGGAAAAAGTAGATGTTTTAATTAATAATGCGGGTAAATTAATAAACAAACCGTTTACAGAAATCTCTTCAGAAGATTTTTTAGAAGTATATAAAGTAAATGTTTTTGGTGTTGCAGAAATTACAAAATTAATGATTCCGTTTTTACAAAAAGGAAGTCATGTAGTTACCATCAGTTCTATAGGTGGAATTCAAGGGAGCGTAAAGTTTCCTGGTTTAGCTGCATATTCTTCAGCAAAAGGTGCTGTAATTACCTTATCAGAATTATTAGCAGAAGAGTATAAAGAACAGCAAATTGCTTTTAATGTTTTGGCTTTAGGTGCAGTGCAAACAGAAATGTTAGAAGAAGCTTTTCCTGGCTACCAAGCTCCAATTTCTGCATCAGAAATGGCAGACTATATTTATAACTTCTCTTTAACCGGAAATAAATTTTACAACGGTAAAGTTTTGCAAGTTTCTTCTTCAAATCCATAAGCAATCAACTTTAAAAATTGACTTCAAATTATAAAGATTTTGTTCCTTTAAAAGCAATTCCGTTTATGGAGTTTCTAATCAATGAACACAATTTTACTTTAAAAATAGTAAATAAGCGCGCCACAAAACATGGCGATTTTAGAGGTATGCCAAATGGTAAATTTCAAATAACGGTTAATAATAACCTCAACAAACATCAATTTCTATTAACGCTAGTGCATGAAATTGCGCATCATGTTACACATCAAAAATTTGGAAGAGTGCAGCCACACGGAAAAGAATGGAAAGCTATTTTTCAACATTTAATGCTACCGTTTTTAAATCCAGATATATATCCGAAAGAAATACTACCCTATTTAGCGTCGTATTTAAAAAATGCAAAAGCAAGCACAGATGCAGATGTTAACTTGTCTTTAGCTTTAAAAGGAAACATTGCAGAAACAGGGAAGAAGTTTATTTTTGCCATTTCTTATGGAAGTCTATTTATCTTTAAAGATACTATTTACAAAAGGGGCAATAAAAGAAGAACACGATACGAATGTTTAAATATGGTTAACAAAAAAGTATACCTATTTAATCAAAATGTAGAAGTAAAATCTTACGAGCATTAATTATCTTGTATTTATAAAAAAGCTCCTTTTTAAAAGTTTTTTTTATATCAATCTCTCTTAATAAAGAGTGTATCCAGTTCCAGTTCTTTTTGAAGCCAGCTTCTTAATTCTATTTCTCTAGGAGCAATAATGCTGTCAGAAAGTTGCACACTCCATCTTACAGTTACTACTGGAATAGTGTCAATTTTAATAAAATCTTTAGAAGATAAAACACTTGCAAAACCAATTTCTTCGATGTCTCTATATCTTATTTTTGCATCTTTCGCAATTCTACTAAACGCAACTACCTTCTGGTTTGTATTTAAAGCATCTTGCTCTATTCTATTATTTAAGCTAGAAATTGTTTCTTGTAAATCTGTTATTTGCTTTTGCAAGCCAGCAACAATGTTTTTACTTTCTTGTAGTTCCGCTCTTTTATCTTTATAAGCGGTTGTAATTAGCTCAAAACTTTTTGTATCACTACCTTTTATTTTTAATTTAAAATCCTTTATTTTTGTGTAATTAGTATTATTAGCTAACTGATTGTTCAAAATATTTTGTTCACCTTCCGTGACTTCGTTAAAAAAACTAAACTTTATTTCTTTTTTATCTAAATCTAAATCTGGATCACCAATTAATTGAAAATTCTTAATTTCTTTTATTTCATTATTGACAAAATTATTGATTTGAGTTTTGATTTGACTCTTATTCAAAGCATTAATAAAAGTAAAAATTGCTGGAATCATAACTGCAACACCTACAATTGAAGCAATTGTAGAATATCTTTTTCTCTTGGCAACATTTGCGTATTTATACATTGGAAAACCTAACAGCTTCATTACCAAAAATGTTGCCAACGCGATAAAAATTGTATTAATCATAAACAAATACATAGCTCCAATAAAATAGGAGAAATTACCTTTTGCCAAACCATAACCTGCGGTGCATAAAGGTGGCATTAAGGCTGTCGCTATAGCAACACCAAAAATCACAGAAGCAATTGTTCCTTTCTTCGTTCTTGCAACCATTAAAGCCAAACCACCAAAAAAAGCAATAAGTACATCCCGAATATCTGGACTAACACGTCCTAATAGTTCTGAATTATCTTCGCTTAGCGGAAAAGAGTAAAAGAATAAAAAAGAAGCAAATAAACTTAATCCAATCATGGTACCTAAGTTTATTAAAGACTTCTTAAATGTATTTATATCATTTAAAGCAAAAGACATTCCAATTCCTAAAATTGGCCCCATTAAAGGTGAAATTAACATGGCGCCAATAACGACGGCAGTTGAATTTGCATTCAGACCAATGGAAGCCACAAAGACAGCAAAAATAAGAATCCAAGCAGTTGCACCTTTAAAAGAAATATCTGCCTTAATAGCCTCTATTGTTGCCTCATGATCGGTATCTTCTCTAAAATCAAAAAGCTCTAATAGGAATTTCTTAGTAGTATCTAACAAAAGCGTAACATTAATCTGAATACCTTTATCAGCAGTTTCTGTTGAATTATATATTGTGTCTTTTTTAACTTCTTCTTCCATTTTTAATTATATTAAGCTGGGGAAAGGTACAACAAAAACTAATTTATAAAACTTTATAAATATTACTGAAGATAAATTTTATCAATTTCTAATTTAAAATTTTCTGCAGTCTTATTGCCTATTAAAAAAGCAATTTCTTGAATACTACTGGATGAAAGGTTGCCAATAGACAGTTTTCTTCCCCTAAATGCTGGATACATTTCTGACAGAGTGACTTTAATCGTTTGCCATTCTCCATTAGTTTGAATACTTGATATAAAAGAGTGATAATCTGAACTCTTATCTTTTACCCTAAACTGGTATCTTTTACCATCTCCTTTTACCCTCAAAATAACTTCTCTAAAATCTTTTATTTCTAATAAAGGAAAACGGTGTCTTAAAGACGAAAAACCACCATTATTCTCTAAAGACACAGTTCCATAAAATTCACCATGCCCATCTTTATTTAATTTAAAATTTCCATTAGACCTTCCTCCCATAACAACATCATCTACAATTTTCCAGTTAGATAACTCTGAGTTTAAATTAAAATCGACAATTATTTGGGTTGCATCGCTCATAAAAAAGATTGAAATAAACAATATATAAATTTTATTCATGATTTTACAGTAGTTTCAAAGCAAAAATATTTATTAAAAAACTACGATGCTGTAAAAATTATGTTAAAACTAAAATTTTACAAAAAAAAATATATTATTCGAATATTGAAGTACTTGAAAATCATTTTATTTGATGTTAAAAATAGCCACCACAAATAAAAAATATCTAAAAAAATCTTAAAATAAAAAAGAGTTTGTAGAAAACTACAAACTCTTTTTTATTTCTATTGTGACCGGGCTGGGGCTCGAACCCAGGACCCTCTCCTTAAAAGGGAGATGCTCTACCAACTGAGCTACCAGGTCATTATTTTCGCTTAGCGGGTGCAAATATATAGCTTATTTTAAGAAAACCAAACAATTTTTTATTTAGTTTCATTTAAATAAACATCTCTTACTTTTTTTAATAAATTTGAGGAATATACAAAACTTACAACAGCTTCATTATCAGTAGAAAATATATCTTTACTTGTCCCTTCCCAAGCTTTTACACCTTTATTTAAAAAAACAATTTTTTCTCCAATTTCTATCACAGAATTCATATCATGTGTATTAATAACCGTGGTTATTTTAAATTCTTCTGTAATTTCTTTAATTAAGTTATCTATTACAATAGCGGTTTTCGGATCTAAACCAGAGTTTGGTTCATCACAGAATAAATATTTAGGATTCATTACGATTGCTCTTGCAATAGCAACTCTCTTCTGCATTCCACCAGACAACTCTGCAGGTAACTTTTTATTTGAATTTTCTAAATTAACACGCTTCAAAACAGTGTTTACGCGGTCTAACATTTCAGATGGTTTTTTCTTTGTAAACATTTTTAAAGGAAACATTACATTCTCTTCAACTGTTTGAGAGTCAAACAAGGCGCTTCCTTGAAAAACCATGCCAATTTCTTGCCTCCATTGCATTTTCTCTTTTTCGGAAAAGGCTGTATTTATTCTTCCGTCAAATGAAATAGTTCCTTTTTCTGGAACATGAAGCCCTATTAATGATTTCAAAAAGACTGTTTTTCCAGAACCACTTTGACCAATGATAAGATTAGTTTTTCCTGCTAGAAAGGTAGTAGAAATACCTTTTAAAACTTCAACACCATTAAAACCTTTATATAAATCTTTAACTTCTATCATATCTTACGTTAATAATAATTGAGTTAGAATATAATTGGCAACTACAATTAAAATAGTTGTCCAAACAACAGCCTGTGTACTTGCCCTACCTACTGCAATAGAACCACCTTTTACATAATAACCATGATAAGATGGCACTGTAGCAATTATAAAAGAAAAAATAAGTGTTTTAGTTAAGGCATACACAATTAAAAACGGATCAAAATCTGTTTGCAATCCAATAATGTAATCTGCACCAGTAAACAAACCAGATAGCACACCTGCAACCCAACCTCCAAAAATTCCTAAGCACATTGCTAAAAGAATTAAAAAAGGATAAAAGAATAGTGCTGCTATAATTTTAGGCAATACTAAAAGATTAAGAGAATTTATTCCCATAACTTCTAATGCGTCTATTTGCTCTGTAACTCTCATTGTGCCCAAACTAGAAGTAATGTAAGACCCAACTTTACCTGCTAGGATAATAGAACAAAAGGTTGGCGCAAACTCTAGAATAATAGATCTTTTTGCGGCAAACCCTATTAAAGAGTCAGGTATAAAAGGGCTATCTAAATTTAATGCCGTTTGAAGTGAAATTACACCACCAATAAAGAAGGATATAAACATTATAATACCAAGAGACTTTAGACCTAAATCTTCTATTTCTTTTAATAAGGCTTGGTAAAAAATAAGAGGTTTTTGGGGCATTTTAAAAACCCTACCTAACATTATAAAATATTTACCAACATGCTCTAAATACGTCATTCAAACAAATTTTAAGCTAAAGTATTAAATAATCAGTAATTGAGTGTTAATTATCACACATCAAAATAAAAAATAATTACTTTTGATAAAACTTAAATTATTTTATGATAATGAAAAGAGCAATTTTCTACTTTTTTACTTCAATCCTTTTATTTTCTAATTGTAAATTTTCAGAAACACCTGTAAAAAAATCAAAATTAGTTATTGGTATTGTTATAGATCAGATGAGATATGATTATCTAACTCGTTTTGCAGATAGATATGGTAAAGATGGTTTTAATAGAATCTTAAAAAATGGTTTTTCGCTAGAAAATGCACATTATAATTTTATACCAACCTATACCGCAGTTGGTCATGCCGCTATTTACGCAGGAACATCACCTAGTAATCATGGTATTATTTCTAACAATTGGTATGATAAAGTTTTAAAGAAAAGTATTTATTGTGTAGATGATGCCAATTACAAAACAATTGGAAATAATGGAACTGTGGGGCAAAAATCTCCGCTCAGATTATACACCACAACTATTGCAGATCAGTTACAATTAGCTCAGAATATGCAAGGTAAAACCATAGGAATTGCTATAAAAGATAGAGCTGCTATTTTACCTGTTGGCCATTCAGCAAATGCAGCTTATTGGTATGATGCTGGAAATAAAAACCAATGGATTACAAGTTCTTTTTATATGGGAGAATTGCCAGATTGGGTAAAAGCATTCAATAGTAATAATAAAGCGGATGAATACTTAAACGAAACTTGGGAAACCTTGTATGACATAAATACCTACTCCCAAAGTAGAGCAGATAATAATATTTATGAAAATAATTTAAACGGACAAGAAAAACCTGTTTTCCCCAAAGTTCTAAAAAAGTTAAGAGAACTGAACGATAATTTTAGTTTGATAAAGACAATTCCTGCAGGAAATACATACACCGTAGATTTTGCAAAAGCAGCTATCAAAGGTGAACAATTGGGGAAATCTGAGTTTACAGATTTTTTAGCAGTAAGCTTTTCATCTACAGATTATGTTGGTCATAGATACGGTGTTGCAGCCGTAGAAACAGAAGACACTTATCTACGTTTAGATAAAGACTTAGCACATTTTTTTAATTTTTTAGATACTGAAGTAGGAAAAGAAAACTACACTTTATTTCTAACAGCAGATCATGCAGCAGTGCATGTTCCTTCATATTTACAATCTTTAAAAATTCCTGCACATTATCTAAGTACTAAAAAACTTAAAAAATTTCTTTCAGACATCACTCAAAAATATTTTAACTCAAAAGAACTGATAGAAAATATATCTAATTACCAAATTTTTCTGGATCAAGAAAAAATAGAAGCCTTGGGCTTTAATAAAAATGCAGTTGCCCAAAGACTAGCAGATGAAGTTCTAAATTTTGATAAAATATACAAAGCCGTAACAGCAAGAACTTTGCAGACCACGAACTTCACAGAGGGTATAATGCATGCTTTGCAACAGGGTTACAATCCTAAATTCTCTGGAGACGTTTTAATGATTCCTTACCCAGCTACTTTAAATTACAGCAGAAAAGGAACTAGCCATGGTTCTGGCTATTCTTATGATACACATGTTCCGTTAATTTTCTATGGAAATGGAATTAAAAAAGGGGTTTCAAAAAAAACATATAAAATTATAGACATTGCACCAACCATTTCTAATTTATTGAAAATTGAATCTCCTAACGGTACTTCAGGGAATATAATTGAAGAAGTATTAAAAAAATAATTTAAAGTTAAAAACCTTTCTGTTTTTTTTGCAATATTAACTTTTAAAATCAGTTATAACCAGGCTCAAATAATTAATTTTAAAGAAAAGTTTGAACTACCTGCAAAAGTTAGATAAACTTCTGGATTACTATTTTTAGATGGAAAAATAATAACTCATAATGATAGTGGTGACGATGTTAATTTATATGAAATAAATAGTTTATCTGGAACTATATTAAGAACTATTTCAATAGCGAACTCCAAAAATGTTGATTGGGAAGATTTGGCTTAAAATGATACCCATCTTTTTATTAGTGATATTGGAAACAATAATTAAAACAGGCAAGATTTAAAAATTTATACTATTCTAAAATCAGATTTTAAAATAATAACTCTGTCTCTGCTGAAGTCATATCTTTTTCTTATAAAAATCAAGTAAGTTTTGTAAGGCAAACAAACAGTTCTAATTTTGATGCTGAGGGAATTGTTATTTATGAAGATACTGTTTTAATTTACAAAGTAACTTTTAACTTTTTGGTAGAAAAACTTCTGCCATCATACAACGTGCACTACCGCCACCACAAGTTTCTATAGTTTCTAAAGAACTAGAAATAATTTTACAGTGGTTGTTTATTTTTGCAAGTTGACTTTGTGTTAAAGATTCATGTGCAGCTTTACTCATTACTAAAAATTGCTCATTCTTTTCACCTCGTACTTGCAACATATTACCTGCAAAACTATGCATTTGAGCTTCAGTAATATCAATTACCTGTTTACCATCTTCTTTTAAATGTTTTAATACATTTTTCTTTTCAGATTTATTATCTATTGAATCTAAGCAAATTACAGCGAATGTTTCTGCAACGCACATCATAACATTTGTATGATAGATTACTGCTCTATCTCCTTTTACGGTTTGATTTGCCACAAAAACTATTGGAGTATATTCAAAATCCTCACAAAATTCAATAAATAAATTTTCATCTGCTCTGTCAGACAAGGCACAATATGCTTTATTATTTACCCTATCTAAAATAATACTACCTGTACCCTCTAAAAATAAACCTTCATCCTCCGCAGATGTATAATCTACAATGTTTTCTATAATAAACTCACTTTTCTCTAATTCAGTTAGAATATCATCTCTTCTTTCTAACCTTCTATTTTCTGCAAACATTGGGTATAAACCCACAGTTCCGTCAGCATGAAAAGAAATCCAATTATTTGGAAAAATAGAATCTGGAGTATCAGATTCTTCTGTATCCGAAACAACTACAACATTTACACCAAAACTTTTTAATTTAAAAACAAACCCATCAAATTCATCCTGAGCTTTTTTATTAATTTCAGTATTTTGTATATCAATATCTTCTTGAAAAAAATTATTAACGGCTGTTTGTTCATTCTTCCTAAAATTAATAGGACGAACCATTAATATGGTATTTGTAGTTTGATGCATGTTTTTTTAAATATACTGCAAATATAGATACATATTTAGGATAGTAAACTCCTTTTCTTTTAAAAAAACCGCTACCTTTTTAGAAACCAGTTTTAAATATAAATTTTAAATAACACAATATTAGAAAAAGAATACTACTGTTTATTTACGTAAACTACTAACTTACTAGAAAACAAACTATAATAACTTATTCTCTTATAAGAGGCATTGTAGAACAACGCAATAAGCCTTCTTGTTTTGCTATTTCTGCATACGCAACCTCTTCTACTTTAAAGCCATTTGAGCGCAACCAAGAGTTTAAACGTGTAAATTTTTTTTCTGAAATAATTACATCTTCAGATATAGAAAAAATATTACTATTCATATTGCACATTTCATCTTTATCAATTTCAAAAACATTCTCTTTTCCGAAGAAATTTAATAGCCATTCATACTCCTTTTCAACTAAAAATCCATTTTTATGAAGTATCGCCTTGTCCTTCCCTATTGGTTGAAAACAACAATCTAAATGCAACGCATTTTCTTTAGGGTTTGTGTTATCTTTTCTTAACTCAAAAGATTTTACAGTTTTTTCTGGAAATAACTCTTGCAAAGCAATAACGGCGTCTATATTTGTACGTGCTGTGATATAATTTGAATAGTCTTCTCCTGAGTAGGTTCCAACAAAAATGTAATCATTCCAGGGCATTACATCACCCCCTTCTACATGACATTCTTCCGGCAACTCTATGATATTTTTTGAATCAATTTTAGAGATAACATGATTAATAGCTGCTATCTCCTGATCTCTATCCGGTAAAATATTCGCTTTCACAAATTTATCATCAATTACAAATGCAATGTCTCTAGAAAAAATCTGATTATAATTTTCAATAATTTCTGGCCTAAAAACTTGTACATTATACTTTTCTAAAATAGAAGCAACCGCCTCAATTTCAATATCCATATCCTGCTCCTTAGGATATGTTCCTGATAAAACATGCTGTATGCTTTTGGGATCGTAACAATCTTCAACCTTTGGCGCAGGCCCATTATTTTTTGCGGTTCCCAAAACAACTGCTCTTAATCTAGAAGTTTCGTTTTTAATATTCAGTTTTAACATATATAAGTGATAAAAAAAGCTTCATATAAAATGAAGCTTCTTACTTGAGTGCATATAATTATATTAATTATCTTTTTTCAATTGACTTGAACGGTCTTAAATTTTCTCCTGTATAAATTTGACGTGGTCTTCCTATCGGTTCTTTATTTAAACGCATTTCTTTCCATTGCGCAATCCAACCTGGCAAACGACCTAAAGCAAACATAACCGTAAACATTTCTACAGGAATACCCATAGCTCTATATATAATTCCTGAATAGAAATCTACATTGGGATATAGCTTTCTATCTACAAAATAAGAATCGTTTAATGCTTCTTGCTCTAAACCTCTTGCTATTTCTAAAATAGGATCTTCTACACCCAAATCTTTTAACACTTCGTCTGCGGCCTTTTTGATAATGGTAGCTCTTGGATCAAAGTTTTTATAAACTCTATGACCAAATCCCATCAATCTAAAAGGATCATTCTTGTCTTTGGCCTTAGCCATGTATTTCTTAGTGTCTCCTCCATCTTCCTTTATCGCCTCTAACATCTCTAAAACGGCTTGATTTGCACCACCATGCAATGGTCCCCAAAGCGCTGAGATTCCTGCTGATAAAGAAGCAAATAAACCCGCATGAGATGAACCTGCAATTCTTACCGTAGAAGTAGAACAGTTTTGCTCATGATCTGCATGTAAAATTAATAATTTATCTAAGGCATCTTTTATAATAGGATTTATTACGTATTCTTCATTTGGCTCTTCAAACATCATCTTCATGATGTTCTCTACATAGCCTAAAGATTTAGAACCGTAATTTAAAGGCAAACCAGATTTCTTACGCATTGTCCAAGCTACTAATACTGGGAATTTTCCCATTATTTTAACAATAGCATTGTACATTTCTTCTTCTGAATTCACATTCACAGAAGACGGATTAAAAGCTGTTAAAGCACTTGTTAATGAAGATAAAATCCCCATAGGATGCGCTGTTTTCGGAAACGCTTCTAGTATTTTACGTACATCATCATCTACAACAGATTTCGCCTTTATGTCTGCGTGAAACTTTTCTAATTCTTCTTTTGTTGGTAATTCTCCGAAAATTAAAGCATAAGCAACTTCTAAAAAATCTGCTTTTTCTGCCAACTCTTCAATAGAATAGCCTCTATATCTTAAAATTCCTTTTTCTCCATCTAAAAATGTTATACCACTTTCACAAGAACCTGTATTTTTGAAACCAGCATCGATAGTTATTACACCGTTTGTAGCAGTTCTTAACGATTTAATATCTATTGCAACTTCATTCTCTGTTCCTTTTACCAAAGGAAATTCATATGAATTTTCTCCTATTTGTAATTTAGCTATATCTGACATTTATAATGGTTTTGATCTATAATTCTTTGTGGCACGAAGATACCAAATTTTGCAGTAATCCATAATTACTTCTAGTAGAATTTTAATATTTTAAAGTAATCTTAACTTATTAAGTTTATTTAACAAAAAAAAACCTCTCAATAAAAATTGAGAGGTTTTGTACTTTCGAACTTTAAAATTAAATATTAAACGCTCTTTCTTTAGGGAAATAAGCAACATCCCCTAACTCTTCTTCGATTCTTAATAATTGGTTGTACTTTGCCATTCTATCTGAACGAGATGCAGAGCCAGTTTTTATTTGTCCACAATTTAAAGCAACTGCTAAATCTGCAATTGTATTATCTTCTGTTTCACCAGATCTATGAGACATTACCGATGTATAACCAGCATTTTTAGCCATATTTACAGCAGCAATAGTTTCTGTTAATGTACCAATTTGATTTACTTTAATTAAAATTGAATTTGCAATTCCATTTTCTATTCCTCTAGATAAACGTTCTACATTAGTAACAAATAAATCATCACCAACTAATTGTACTTTATCTCCAATCTTTTCCGTTAAATATTTCCAACCGTCCCAATCGTTTTCATCCATACCATCTTCAATAGAAATAATAGGATATTTTTCTGATAACTCAGCTAAATAGTCTGCCTGCTCTTTAGAAGAACGAACTTTACCTGTTTCCCCTTCAAACTTAGAATAGTCATAATTACCATTCACGTAAAATTCTGCAGCTGCACAATCTAAAGCAATCATAATATCATCTCCTAATGTATAACCAGCATTACCAACCGCCAAAGCGATAGTTTCTAATGCATCTTCAGTACCTCCTGCTAAGTTTGGAGCAAAACCTCCTTCATCACCTACAGCAGTAGATAAATTTCTATCGTGTAATACTTTCTTAAGGTTATGAAAAATTTCAGAACCCATTTGCATTGCTTGAGAAAAGGTTTCAGCTTTAACTGGCATCACCATAAATTCTTGAAATGCAATAGGAGCGTCAGAATGAGAACCTCCATTAATAATATTCATCATTGGAACTGGCAAAGTATTTGCTGAAACACCACCTACATATCTATATAAAGGCATGCCTAATTCATTTGCTGCGGCTTTAGCTACTGCTAAAGAAACACCCAAAATTGCGTTTGCCCCTAATTGAGATTTATTTGGAGTTCCGTCTAAATCAATCATTAATTGATCAATTGCGTTTTGTTCAAACACAGAAACACCTAATAATTCTGCTGAAATAATTTTATTAACGTTTTCTACAGCTTTTAAGACACCTTTACCCATGTAAGCTTTGCCTCCATCACGTAATTCTACTGCCTCGTGCTCTCCTGTCGAGGCACCAGATGGCACTGCTGCTCTACCTAAAATTCCATTTTCTGTAGTTACATCTACTTCTACCGTTGGGTTTCCTCTTGAATCAAAAATTTGACGTGCGTGAACGCTAATAATAATACTCATTATATATTGTATTTAATTAATTTAAAATCTAACATTGCTAAATTACAAAATGTATAAATCATTTAATAATATGTCTTTCATTAATTACGAAAACGTTTGCTGAAACCTAATAAAAAAAAACCCGCACAATAAATGAGCAGGAAATTTTTAAAAAAATAAGTTTATTAAAATTAGTCACGTAATTTTTTAGCTTCTTTAATACTTTCTATAAATTGATCAAATAGATACTCTGAATCATGCGGACCCGGGCTAGCCTCTGGATGATACTGAACAGAAAAAACTGATTTGTTTTTCAAGCGTATACCAGCTACTGTATGATCATTTAGATGAACATGTGTAATTTCTATTTCTTTATTATTCTCTGCTTCCTCTTTATTAATAGCAAAACCATGATTCTGAGAAGTTATTTCACCCTTACCTGTTAATAAATTTTTAACTGGGTGGTTTATACCTCTATGACCATTGTGCATTTTATAAGTAGAAATACCGTTGGCTAGAGCAATTACTTGATGTCCTAAGCAAATACCAAATAACGGCACATTGCTTTTAATAATTTCCTTTGCTACTTCTTGAGCATCAATTAATGGCTCAGGGTCTCCAGGGCCATTAGAGATAAAATAACCATCAGGATTAAAAGCAGCTAATTCTGAAAACTTAGAATTAAAAGGATAAACCTTAATATATGCCCCTCTGCTTGTTAAATTTCTTAAAATATTCTTTTTAATACCAATATCTAAAGCCGCAATTTTTATAGGTGCATTCTCATCACCTATATAATAAGCTTTCTTAGTTGATACTTTAGAAGCCAACTCTAAACCTTCCATAGTAGGAACATTAGCCAATTGTTTCTTTAAATCCTCAATATTATCTATTTCCGTAGAAATGATAGCATTCATAGCACCATTATCTCTGATATAAGCAACCAATGCTCTTGTATCTACATCAGATATAGCGACAATATTGTGTTTTTCAAACCAGTCTTTCAAATTTCCGTTTGAGTCTACTCTAGAATGGGTAAAACTGAAATTTCTACAAATTAATCCAGATATCTTCACACCATCTGATTCTACTTCATTATCATTAATACCGTAATTACCAATATGTGCATTGGCTGTTACCATAATTTGACCAAAATAAGAAGGGTCTGTAAATATTTCTTGATATCCTGTCATACCTGTATTAAAACAAATTTCACCTGTTGAAGTTCCTTCTATACCTACAGATTTCCCATAAAAGATAGTTCCATCTGCTAATAAAACTAATGCTCTCTTTCTAGTTTGATATTTCATTGCTGTTTAATTGTGTTTGTTGCTACAAAAATATAAAAAAAAGGGATAAACGTAAACGCTTATCCCTTTTTTTATAAATTAAAAAATTTTCATTTCTCTTTATTCTTCAGATTTCTCTTCAGTAACAGTTTCTTCTACTTGAGCCCCATCAGCCTTCTTGCTTCTTCCTCTTCTTGTAGTTTTCTTTGCTTTTTTACTATTAGGGTTATAGATTTCGTTATAATCAACTAATTCTACCATTGCCATAGGAGCATTATCCCCTTGACGATTTCCTAACTTTATTATACGAAGATAACCTCCTGGTCTATCTGCAACTTTTACAGAAATTTCTTTAAATAATTCTGTAACCGCAAATTTATCACGTAAGTAAGAAAAAACAATACGTCTATTGTGAGTTGTATCAGACTTAGACTTCGTAATTAATGGCTCTGCAAATACTCTTAAAGCTTTTGCCTTAGCTACTGTTGTGTTAATACGCTTGTGCTCTATTAAAGAACAAGTCATATTAGCTAACATCGCCTTTCTATGCGAAGTTGTTCTTCCTAAATGATTGTGTTTTTTTCCGTGTCTCATGACCTTTGTTTATATTTCATCTTGCATCAACTCATTATGAGGCGCAAAATATGAAAAATTAATCTCTATCTAATTTGTATTTACTTAAATCCATCCCAAAACTTAAACCCTTAACAATAACTAATTCCTCTAGTTCCGTTAATGATTTTTTACCAAAGTTTCTAAATTTCATTAAATCGCTTTTGTTAAAAGAAACTAAATCTCCTAATGTATCTACTTCTGCAGCCTTTAAACAATTTAAAGCTCTGACAGATAAATCCATATCGATTAATCTAGTTTTTAATAATTGACGCATGTGCAATGATTCTTCATCATATGTCTCTGTCTGTGCAATTTCATCCGCCTCTAAAGTGATACGCTCATCAGAGAATAACATAAAGTGGTGAATTAAAATTTTAGCAGCTTCTGTTAATGCATCTTTAGGATTAATTGATCCATCAGTATCAATATCGAAAACTAATTTTTCATAATCCGTTTTTTGTTCTACACGAAAATTTTCGACTGCATACTTTACATTCTTAATTGGCGTATAAATGGAATCTGTAAAGATTGTTCCAATTGGCGCTGAAGACTTCTTATTTTCTTCAGCAGGTACAAATCCTCTACCTTTTTCTATTGTAATTTCAGCGTTTAATTTCACTGACTTATCCATATTACAGATTACTAAATCTGGATTCAGTACTTGAAAACCAGAGATAAACTTCTGCAAGTCTCCAGCAGTAAACTGCTCTTGACCTGAAACTGATATTGAAACAGTTTCTCTATCAGTATCTTCTATTTGTTTTTTAAATCGAACTTGTTTCAAATTTAAAATAATTTCAGTAACATCTTCAACTATTCCAGGAACAGTAGAAAATTCATGCTCTACACCATCTACTCTTAGCGATGTAATTGCAAAACCTTCTAAAGAAGATAAAAGTACTCTTCTTAATGCGTTACCTACAGTTAAACCAAAACCTGGTTCTAAAGGTCTGAACTCAAATCTACCAGAAAAATCTGTAGACTCAATCATTATAACCTTATCCGGTTTTTGAAAATTTAAAATTGCCATATTTTCTTCGTTTTAATTGTTATTTAGTTGCGCGGTGTATACATATGAAGAATTACATACATACCCTTTGGCTAAATTTCAATGTGATTAATTTATTACTTAGAATATAATTCTACGATTAATTGTTCTTTGATGTTTTCTGGTATCTGCAATCTAGCTGGTACTTTAACAAAAGTTCCTTCTTTTTTATCAGAATTCCAAGTTAACCATTCAAAAACAGCACTACTAGAAGCTAACGCATCCTCAATAGCACTTAAAGATTTAGACTTTTCTCTTACGGCAACAACGTCACCTTCTTTTAATCTGTAAGATGGTACGTTTACTAACTCTCCATTCACAGTAATGTGTCTGTGAGAAACTAATTGACGTGCTCCACTTCTAGATTTGGAAACTCCCATTCTATACACTACGTTATCTAAACGAGATTCACATAATTGTAATAAGATTTCACCAGTAATTCCTTGAGAGGAGGATGCATCTTTAAATAAGTTTCTAAACTGACGCTCTAATATACCGTAAGTATATTTAGCTTTTTGCTTCTCCATTAATTGAGTAGCATATTCAGATTTCTTTCCTCTTCTTCTTGCATTTCCATGCTGTCCTGGAGGGTAATTTCTTTTTTCGAAGTTTTTATCTTCTCCGAAAA